>Ga0182018_10000077_pt1 | contig 114395 bp, 91 predicted proteins | sample 812P2MmetaG_FD_120490 | JGI IMG/M metagenome (GOLD analysis project Ga0182018, IMG submission 120490) | Permafrost microbial communities from Stordalen Mire, Sweden - 812P2M metaG | ecosystem: Environmental > Terrestrial > Soil > Wetlands > Permafrost | place: Sweden: Stordalen | collected...
ACGATTTAGCCAGCAATTCGGTTATGCAAGCGGCTCGTACAAGTAGGCCAGCCAACCCATCCCCCACTGCCGCTAAGACGCACAGGATGTGAGGAAGAAAGGTGGATCTGGAGACCAGATCGCTTTAATAGACGGTAAACACCTTCTCGTTGTTCAATATATTTGGCGCGGCCCGTTCCGGGCCTCCGCGATGCGGCGCACTAAAATGGCAGCCGTCCCAGCAGAGAGCGACGGCATCTTTTTCGCCGTTGCGAAGGTGACGCGACAGTGCCAGGCGCGCACCACTACATCCATCTCTCTCAGCAACCGACAGTCGTCAACGCGATTCCGGAGGTAGTGCAGGCGAGCCGGGGAAGAACGGCGGCATCGACCGTTCCGCCGCGAGATAGGTAACGATCAGTCGCGCAGCGTTTACCGATCCCGCAGCTTCCGGCGTGGTCGACGTGCTTCCTTTCGGGACTTTTCGTTGAAATTCCGGAACGATCTCCAATCAAGGGCCACAGCTTGTTGAGACGGGAAGGCGAGCCCGCGTCTTGGGGGCGGTTTATGGTAGTTTCCGGGGCTTTGTGTACCAGCACGCCCGCTTCAGTGCCGACCACAAGAGCATCGAAGTGGTCGTACGACCGCGCAAGGGTTCGGCCGCGGTCGCTCCATCACTCGCCTGGCAAGTTGCCTGAGCCGGAATCAACCCACGATTTCTTCTGGGGAGTCAGATAGAGGACGCCGCTCACTGAGCCGTATTTTTGTATACCGTGCCGCCCTTCATTACAAAGACGACGCGCCGTACGGCTGTAATATCGTCGAGAGGATTGCCTTCGACGGCCACCAGGTCGGCTTCGAATCCGGGTGCGACCGTCCCGATGCGATCGCCCAGATTCAGCGACTGCGCGGCCAGCGAAGTGGCGCTGACGATGGCGTCCATGGGCGTCTCTCCGCCGTCCTTCACGCGGTAGACGAATTCTTCGGCGTTGCGTCCATGGGCGCCGGAGACGGCGTCGGTTCCGAAGACAATCTTGACGCCCTTGGCGCGCGCGCGGCGCAGCACCGCGGCGGTCGGGGCCAGCCCCTTCTTCAGGGTATCGACGATCTGTTCGCTGAAATCGAAGCTTTGGGGATCTTCGATGTAATTGTGCAGCACCAGCAGGTTGGGATCGAAATAGGCGCCGTGCCGCACCATCAGATCGAGCGTGGCGTCCTCCAGAAACGTGCCGTGCTCAATGGACGTGCAGCCGGCCAGCACCGCCGCGCGAGCGCCCGAATCGCCGATAGCGTGCACCACGCTGCGCAGGCCGACGGCCTTAGCTTCGCTGCACACGGCCTGGATCTGATCGTCCGTCATGGTCTGCCCGCCGCCCGCGCCCAGGCCCGCGGTGGCAAACAGCTTGATGACGTCGGCGCCATCGTCCTTGGTGCGGCGCACCAGGGCGCGCAGAGCGTCCGGGCCGCCGGAAGTGCTCTGAATCTGGCGCAGGGAGGTGAGCACGCGCGGGCCGGGGATCAGACCCTTGGCGATCTGGTCGCGCACCGTGCCATCGATCATGGCGCCCACGCTCTGCACGGTGGTGAAGCCGCCTTCGAGCGTCATCTTGGCGTTGGCGGCGGTATACCGCTGGGCGTCGCCCCCCGGTTCGCGGCCGCTTGAGACATTCTTATGGTCGGCGTCGAAATGCCAATTCAGATGAACGTGGGTATCGATCCAGCCGGGCATGAGGGTGTAGCGGCGCAGGTCGTAGGTGGCCTTCAGTTTGCCTGCTCCGACGGTCACGATGCGGCCGCCGTCGATAACGATCTGCTGGTTCTGATGGACGCCGCCTCGGCCGTCGATGACGGCGCCGGCCTGGATCACCGTCCGCGACTGGGCGGAGGCGGCCAGTACGGTCAACGCGAATAGAGAAATGATGGATCGCATCTTGCCGTCTCCCGGCCATCGGTTACTTGAGTCAAGTAATGGCGGTTTCGTAAGCGCCGCCGTTTCAATTACCTGCACTTTCAATATTACTCGACTCTAGTAACTGGGCGGCACGTGCCGACAAATATCTCTTCTTCTCCGACCCGTACCGCCAGCGCCAGATCGAGGCGGCCACCACCAGCAGGAAGCAACCTTCCACCAGCACCTTTTCGCCATCCAGGAAATCCGGAGTCTGGCCCTTCAGATTCTGGTCGATCAGCGTGCCATGCACGAACATAAGCCCCGCCGCGAAATAAGCCACATAGTGCAGCTTCTTCCACGCCACGTGTCCCAATCGGCGGCGGAAATAGGAGGTCACCACCACCAGTGTGAATGAATAAAACGTGAGCGCTCCCAGGTTGTTGTACAGACGTTGGCCGGGCGAGTTCAGGGGCAACAGGACGTCCCCGATCGCGAAGTGCGCGGTCTTCGAAAAGAGAAGGATGGTGGGATGCAGCACGGCCACCGACAACGCCAGATACGCATTCCAGTTGTGGATCTTGTACAGCGGCACGGGCAGCTTGCGGTGCGGCCACTGCTTTACGGTGTTGTAGTTGACCGAGACCAGCAGCCCCATCAGGATTTGGAGCGTGAACAGCACCATGGCCACCAGGCCCACGGTGCTGGAGATATCGACTGCTGAAAGATCGTCGAACATAGGTTATTCCGGCGGGGCATTCTTCACAGAGGCGGCGACGACTTCATGGCCTTCCTTACCTGCGCAATGGTGGCTTCCACGTCCTCCAGTTTCGACGGAATGGCCGCCGACATCACCTTGGCTTCTCCGTTCGTAATGAGGATGTCATCCTCAATGCGCACCCCGATCCCCTTATACTTCTCAAACGCCGGCTTGATGGCGGCGATGAACTTCTCATTCTCCGGTGTTTTCGGCAGATTGTCGAGAGCGTCCAGGCGGAAGTACAGACCCGGCTCCATGGTGATCGCCATTCCGGGTTGATACTCGCGCAAACCGCTACCGCCGCCCGCGGCCGGATCGTGGACGTTCAGTCCGATGCCGTGGCTGATGCCATGATTCAGCCAGATATGGACTTCGCGGGTGCTCGCAGGGTCGGTAATCAGGCCGAGCTTGAAGAGCCCTTCGCCGAGCACCGTATCGGCGGCGGCGGAGACTTCCTGGGGGGTGTGTCCGGGCCGCGCGGCGTCGATTCCGGCCCTCTGAGCCGCCCACACCAGCCGGTAGATGTCGGCCTGTTCCCTGGTGTACTTGCCGCTCACTGGGATGGTGCGCGTCACGTCGGCGCTGTATCCGTCGAATTCGGCGGCGTCGTCCATCAGGAGCAGGTCGCCGGATTTCATACTGTCTTTGTTGGTTTCGTAATGCAGGGTGGTGGCGTTGACTCCCGAGGCCACAATGCAGGGATACCCCCAGTGCGCGTTGCGCCGCAGGAAGGTGAACTCGAACTGCGCCTGCATTTCATATTCCGGCGCGCCCGGAACGCTCACCGCATAGACGCGCTGAAACCCTTCCGCCGTAATGTCGACGGCGTGCTGCAGCAGGTCGATCTCACGCTGCGATTTCACGGCTCGCAGGCGGCTGAAGATGGGTCCGGGGTCTTTGACGGTCAACGGCGGATCGAGCGCCGCCAGTTTCTTCCCGATTTCGCTTTCCCGGCGGAATTCCACCACCGTCGCACCGCGCCCGCCGCCCATCAGAGAAATTGGCGTGTCCTTGCCCCCGAACGCCCCAATCTGTTTGGCGAACTCCGTGTCGATCTCCGCGGGGGCGGCCGGAACGGCCGCGGATCCGCCGCGGCGTCCACCTCCGCGTTCACCCGGTTGCTCGAATACGGTCTTGGCTTGCGGGATCAAGGTAGCTAGAAACGAGTTGAGCTGGCGGGCGTCCCAAATGGCTTCGATGCCGGACATTTCCCGTCCTTCCGCCGGAGTGAGGACGTGGCCGGTCCAATTCTCCTGCGACGGATTCGAAGGCGGCATGAAGAGAATTTCGCGAATCTTATCGGCGCCGGGGATCATGACCAGCGCGCTGCCCGCCTGGGGAATTCCGGTCAGGTAGAAGAAATCGTTCTCCTGGCGATACGGCCAATCGACATCCCCCGCGTAGTTGCGCGGCTCGGCGGCATACAGAATCAGGATGCCCTTTTCCCCGATCTGTTCGGCCACCGCCTTGCGCCGCGCCGCCAGGTCGCTTACCCGGTCGCGCTTCCACGAAGCCGGCGGCGCCGGCGCAACCTTCCAGATATCGGCCGCAAACAACGCCGCGGCGCACAAGAGGCCTGCCAGCAGGGAACGTCGGTACATGAAGGGAATTATACAGAAAGTTGACAGTTCACAGTCGGCATTCACTGAACTGTCTGCTGTAAACTGTAAACTTCGACTTATGGAACACTACACATGGGACGAGATGGAAAAGGAAATTCTGAGCCCGACCATCGCCAGAAAGATCATTGCCGGCGAGAAGGCCATGGTCGCGCAGGTATTTCTGGCCAAAGGGGCCGTGGTCCCTGAGCACAAACACGAAAGCGAACAGATCACCTACATTCTGGAGGGCGCGCTGCTCTTTGAGATCGATGGCAAGGAGATCCTGGTCGGTAAGGGGCAGGTGCTTCGCATCCCTTCGTGGATGCCGCACAAAGCCACCGCCCTCGAAGACACGCTCGATCTGGACATCTTCAGCCCCCTCCGCGAGGATTGGCTGAAAAAAGACGACGCCTACCTGCGCCGGGGATAACCCATCATGAACCTGGGACTGAAGGATCGCGTGGCCGTCGTCGCGGCATCCAGCCAGGGGCTGGGCAAGGCCGTCGCCCTGGGGCTGGCCAGGGAAGGCGCCAAACTGGCGCTGTGCGCGCGCACGGAGGCGACGCTCGAGGCGACCGCCGAAGAGATCCGCCGCTTGACCGGCGTCGAGGTATTCGCTCGCCCCTTGGACGTGACCGCGCCGGACCAGGTCCGGCAGTTCGTCGCCGACACCGAACATCGTTTTGGACGCGTGGACATTTGCGTGGCCAATGCCGGCGGCCCGCCCTCCAAAAGCTTCGCCGATACCACCATCGAAGACTGGCATCGCGCGGCGGAACTCAATCTCATGAGCACCGTCTATCTGGCCAAGGAGACGCTGCCGCGCATGCAGGCGCGCCGCTGGGGGCGGTTCATCGCCATCACGTCGGTCACGGTCAAACAGCCCGTGGACGGGCTGATTCTTTCCAACTCCATTCGCGCCGGCGTCAGCGGCCTGGTGAAAACCCTGGCCAATGAATATGGGCCTTCGAACGTGCTGGTCAACAGCGTCTGCCCCGGCTTTACGGCAACCGCCCGGCTGATGGAGCTGGCGGAGACGTTGGCCGGCCGGCAGGGGGTGACGCCGCGCGAGATCGAAGACGGCTGGGCCCGCAATGCCCCGCTCGGACGCGTCGGCCAGCCCGAGGAATTCGCCAACGTGGTGGTCTTTCTGGCGTCCGAGCGCGCCAGTTACGTCACCGGCGTTTCGCTCGCCGTGGATGGCGGAACCGTGAAGGGATTGTACTGAACCTTGCCGGGCGCACCGCAGGATACCAATCTGCGCAAAGAGATGGGCCTGCGCGACCTGGTGCTGGCGCAGATCCTGTGCGTGGTCGGTTCGTCCTGGGTGGGCATCGCCGCCAAACTGGGACGCGCCCACGTGGTGTTCTGGCTGGCCTCCATGCTGCTCTACTACGTGCCGCTGGCCGCCGTCGTGATCTATCTCAATCGCCTGATGCCGCTCGAAGGCGGACTCTACCAGTGGGCCAAGCAGGGGTTCGGCGAAATGGCCGGCTTTATGACCGCGTGGAACCTCTGGGTGTACGCCGTGGTGGTGACCGGCGGCATCATTTTCGTGGTGCCCACGGACCTTTCCTACATGCTGGCGCCCGCGGGCGCGTGGATTCCGGGCAGCAAGCTCGCCACGCTGGCCATCACCGGAGCCATCATGGCGGGGATCACTCTGGTGGCCGTCCGCGGCCTCGACATCGGCAAGCGGCTGCACAACACCGGCAGCGTCCTCATCCTGACGGCTTACGTAATTCTGCTGGGACTGCCGGTCTGGGCGCTGCTGCGCGGCTCCATTCACCACTACGAGCCCTTCCCGCTCGAAATGCCGAAGATGAACTGGTTCAGCCTGGCGGTGTTCGGGCAGATGTGCGTGGGGGCGTTGAGCGGCTTTGAATACGTCGCCATCATGGCCGGGGAGTGCCGTAGCGCCGCGCGCACCATCGGCCAATCCGTGATGATCTCGGCCCCCATTATCGCGCTGATGTTCATCCTGGGCACCAGCAGCGTCTTGACGTTTCTGGGCGGGCAGCCGATCAACGTGATCGGCCCCATCCCGCAGACCATGCGCGCCGCCTTCGGCGCCAGTGGCGCGGCAGCCTGGGCCGCGCCCTTCGCTATTTTTCTGTTGATCGCGCGCGCCGTGGCCAGCGCCAGCCTGATTTTTACGGGATTGACGCGCCTGCCGATGACCGCCGGTTGGGACAATCTGGCGCCGCGATGGTTCTCCGAACTCCACCCGCGCTGGCGCACCCCGGTGCACTCCATCCTTGTGATGACGGCGCTGGCGATGGCGTTCATCCTGCTCAGCATGTTGGGCGTGCGCGAGCAGGAAGCCAGCCAGGTGCTTACCGCGGCATCAGTGATCCACTATGCCATCGCGTATATCGCGCTGTTTGCGCTGCCGGTGGTGGGCCGCCGCGCGCTGCGGTCGAAGCTGCCGTTGTGGCTGAAGATCGCCGCATCGGCGGGCCTGCTGACCAGCGCCGTATCGCTATTCATCGGCGTGTATCCTATTGTGGATGTGGTCAGCCGCGCGGGGTATGCCGTCAAGATTTGTTCGGTGGTGGCGATCAGTAACTTGGTGGGCTTGATGATATATAGGTGGGGGAAACGAAAGTGAGGTCTTATGTGGGGCAGGCTGGCAGCCTGCGGCGGGTTAGTAACCCGCCTGCCGGCCATGAGGAAACATCAATGAGCCGGAACAAATTTCCGGACGGATGGTACGAGAACAAGGTCCAGTGGCTCCTCGCCCACTATGGAGAACAGACCGAAGACGAGGCCGGCGTTGAGACGAAACGAAAACGGGCGACCTACGATGTTGCAGGCCGGCAAACTGCTCCGTTCGCCGGACATAGGATGTTGTGTGCGGCTATTTTGGTTGACTTGAGACTAAGGCGGCGGTACCGTAAAAATTTGGAGGCGCCCGTGACAATCACCGTTGACATCAGGCCGGAGGTTCAGGCCGAGCTTGCGCGTCAGGCCGCCGCTCGTGGCCGCGCCATCGAAGCCCATGCCGCCACCCTGCTCGAAGACGCCGTTCATCTTCCGGCGGAACGACTGCCCCGGCGCACCGGTCAGGAATTGATCGATGCGTGCGCCAAGGTGCGGGGCTTGCTTACGAACGAAGAGGTTGACACGCTGTTTAGCCGCAACCCCTCCTCTGCTCGCCCCGTTGATTTCGAATGAGTGGCTTCTTGTTGGATACCAATGTTCCATCCGAGTTGGTACGGCCCCAGCCTGAGCCGAGGGTCAAAACATGGGTTGCTGCACAGGATCTCGACGCGTTGTTCATTAGCTCCGTCAGTTTCGGCGAGCTCCGCAAAGGGATCATCCTGAGGTCTCCGGGGAAGCGGAGAGAGGATCTCGAAGCCTGGATTGAAACCGATCTATTGATACTGTTTTCCGAACGCATCCTGCCGGTTACACGATCCATTGCTGAGCGGTGGGGCGTTTTGGACGGTCACCGGCAACTTGCGGGCAGGCCCCTCAATGTGCCCGATGGCCAGATCGCGGCCACTGCACTGGAGCATGACCTGACGGTAGTTACGCGCAACGTAAAAGACTTCGCCGGTCTCGGCGTCACGATTTTCAACCCTTGGGATACAGCATGAGCGCCGTTCAACTGGTCTGTCCCTCCCCTACCGTCGCTGACAACTTCCGGCGCTGATCGCCAGCGCGGGGGATCGGGCGGCGTTGCGCTTCCTCGAACTCTTCACCGTCCATATCCGCAACAAAAACATGTGGGCGGCCTATGCTCGCGCCGCCGCCGTGTTTCTACGCTGGTGCGAAGGGCAGGGGATTGACGTGCTCGGGCGCGTTCAGCCGGTGCATGTGGCCGCGTACATCGAACAGTTGCGCGGCCAGCGCTCGGCCCCGGCCGTTACGCAACACCTCGCCTGTATTCGGATGCGATTCGACTAGCATTAGCTCGTCAGACTCGGTTACGCGCGTCGCGACCGACAGAACATTGTTGGTATAAATGCGGCTTGGTGCAGGGCATGTAACCATCCGCCATTTTTCACTAGACATTTGCAACATGCCCAACCCTTTATTTGCGGGCCTTCCGGGAATGATGCAGAACTTACCAGATATGAAACACGGGGGCACGGACCACGACGCGCCAGTACCAATGAACCTCTGCCCTTTGCGACTTCTGGCGATCTATCCTCCTCCACTCGTTGTAAACTGATCAGAAGTGAAGGCCACCTCGAATATCCGTTTTAAAGCAAGACTCTTGCGACCCGCGGAGCCTCCGAAGGGAAGGTCGTGGACCTTTCTTATCCTGCCAAAGGACGCTAGTGCGAAGCTCCCCACACGGGGTATGACGACAGTGGAAGGCCTCATCAATGGCCATCCCTTTCGGGCCACACTCGAGCCGGACGGCCAGGGAGGCCACTGGCTCAAAGTGGACCGGAAGTTGCGCGAAGCGGCGGGCGCGGAGGCGGGCGACGACGTCTCGCTGGAAATCGCGCCAGTGGCCGAGGAACCGGAACCCAAGGCGCCGGCTGATCTGCGGAAGGCGCTCGCGGCCGCCCACCCGAAGGCGCGGGCGGTATGGTCGGACATCACTCCCGTCGCGCGCAGGGATTGGATCCAGTGGATCGAGTCCGCCAAGCGGGAAGAGACGCGCTTGAAGCGGATCGAGAATGGCTGCGATATGCTCGCCAAAGGGAAGCGACGCCCCTGCTGCTTCGATCGGTCTGGGATGTATTCCAAGAGCCTTAGCTGCCCCGTAGCGGAAGAAACGTCGAGTGACGCGCGCCAAACGCGGATAGCTCCCGAGTAACAGTCCGCTTTGCCCTTGGCGTGGATGAAGCCAAGCCTGTAACCCGCATGGCCAAAGAATCTTCCACCGGTTTCCGTTACTGCGAGTACCGCGCTCGCCGGGCGGCTGCGGATTTGGCGACCAGCGTCTCCAACACCGTTTGGTCGACATCGGCTAGCTTCTTAATGTAGAGGCAGCCCCCGCCGATAGTGTGCTTGCCCAGCTTGGAAAGCAACGCCTCAGAGCCGCTGAACTCCTTCGTGACATAGAGAACGGTTGCGGCCTTACGCGGCGAAAAACCGGCAAGCGGCATATCGCCCTCCCGCCCGCTCTCGTACTTATAGTGGTAGCTGCCGAATCCGACAATCGAAGGTCCCCACATTTTCGGCTTTTCGCCAACCACGTTTTGTATCAGCTTGACCAACGCCCTGGCGTCCGCGCGCTGGGTCTCGTTCGTCACCGCATTGATGAACGCCGTGACACTTAGTTTGGTGGGCTTGGTTTTGATGTCCGTCATTGCGTCTGCGCTCAGCCTCTTCCGAAAATAACCCAGAGCCGGGAAACCCGCAACCGGTACGCCGGTTACTTCGCCCGGAGTTCCACTGCCGTTGTCGACGCCGCCAGGCCGCCTTTCATCCCTTCGCGGACCACCGTACGCACCTGATACACGCCCGCGGGCGCGTTGAGCGTCGCCAGGGTCTTCAATCCGTCCTTCTTGAGCGAGGCGAGTGTTTCGTCTGTCAACGCCAGGTCCATGATCGATTCCTTGCCGGTCACGAAGCCTCCATTGGCGTCCAGCAGCGTCATCAGGAAGACGATCTGCTGCCTGTGGCGGCCGTGGGCGCTGGCAAATGGCAATCCATTCACGTCGACCGTGATGCCGATGGAAACGGGAGTCGCGCCGTCCTTCGGCTGTCCGCCAGCCAGGGCCACGGTCGCTGGAACGCCGGTCAAGGCCTGCTTGGAAAAGACAGCACCGTCGAGGGAGGCGCGCGCGGATGGCTTCTTCTCCGGATCGTCCGGCCGCGAAAAGTAGCCGGGGCGGAATTCCACCGCGTCCCCTCGTTTGGATGTGAAGCGTATCTTGAGCGTGTGAAATTTGCCGTCCGGGCGCCCGGGAGTGAAGGCAAGCTGATAGGTGACCTCCGGATGGGCCGCCAGCTCCATGGCGACGGCGAGATCGTTCGTGTTCTCGAACAAATGGCCGCCCGTGCCCTGGCTGATCTCTCGAAGCGGTCGCCTCGATCGCCAATTCCCCGGGCTGGGAGTCAGACCCTTCGCGTCAATCGCGTGAACCGCCACGTTCCAGTGGACGGCCGCATCGATCGCCTTCTGAACCTCGCTTTCGACGTCATGCTCAACCCCAACGTGGATGATGAAGCCCGAAGACATCAGCACCAGAATCCGCATTCCGGGCGCTTCCGACAGTCTCTTCGCCGCCGATTCGATCGCGGCTAACGTATTGACCGAGTCCGCCTGGTATTCATCCACGGAGCGATAGATGTGCGTATGCAAATTCAGGTGCTCCACCGTTTCGGCGAACTGTTTCGCATCGTCGGTGAAATCGATCCCGCCCGCGCCGGAGGTAGTGACAATCGAAATCCGATCCCCCGGTTTCAGATATTTGGCGGTGAAGGCGCGGCCCGCTTGCTTCACGAACGGCATATCGAAATTGCCCATATGGAGATCGTCGAAGAGAAACGTGACGAATTTCGGTTCGGGCGGCGGCCCGGCGGGCGTGGTGTCCGCCCGCAACTCGGAGAATGCGCCGATTTGTTGCGGAACTCCGTTATCGAGCACTTCGAAATCCGATGCGTGGAGGCCGCCGACGGCGTGGCCGAGCGCATCTCGAACTGTGAGCCCGGTCTCCACCAGATTGGATTCGGCGTGCAGAATCGCAGATGGAGGGATGTAGGAGTGAGTGCGGATGGCAACCTCTTGCATCGGCGTTTGCGCGCGCAGCGGGAGAGTGAAGAGAAGTAGAAAGGCGGCAGCACGGGAACGAAGCGCCATAGGGAGTATTATAAGCGCACTCACTGACGAACAAAAATCCGCAGCGAATGCCTGTATCAAGAATTACGTTCAACAACGCTATCCTGATACGGCAGGGCTAACTTGTCAGCTAAAATGCACACCGTCAAGTATACGGCCACCAACCCGGCACGCTTCGAAAAGCTATGGCGTTTGGCGTAATTTCAGCCCGCATGTCGGGCAGCCCCACGGCGATTTGACTTCTGTTACGATACGCGTTACGGTCTTGAAATGCCGATGAAGAATTCACCCCACCCCGGCGGGTTCGTACTGCGCCAGTGCATTCAGCCTTTGGGCTTGACCATCACGGACGCCGCCGCCGCGCTTGGAGTGACGCGCACCACATTATCGGAACTGGTGAACGAAAAGCGCGGGGTGTCTCCCGAAATGGCCGTCAGGCTATCCAAGGTTTTCGGCGGCCGTGCGGAAACGTGGCTTGTGCAACAGGCGCACTACGACCTTGCACAGGTTCAAGCCGACCGTATCAAGCTTAAACGTCTGGTATTGACAGAGAGGCAAGGAGATTGAATGCGCCTTAGCTGGAACGAGATCAGGGCACGCGCCGCCCACTTCGCCGAGGAATGGAAGGATGCCCACTATGAGCGTGGTGAGAGCCAGACGTTCTACAACGAATTTTTCGAGGTATTTGGCGTTATCCGCCGACGCGTAGCCAGTTTTGAGGAACCCGTCAAAAAGCTGGGTGATGAGCGCGGATTCATTGACCTGTTTTGGAAGGGTGTGCTTCTCGTTGAGCAAAAGAGCGCGGACCGAGATTTAATCCGGGCGAAGCAGCAAGCACTCGACTATTTCCCCGGCCTGAAAGAGCATGAACTCCCCCGATATGTGCTCGTGAGCGATTTCCAGAGCTTCGAGCTTTATGACCTCGAAGACAACACGAAGCTCGTAACGCCTCTGGTTGCGGCAACTTTCCAGCCGTCACGCCGTCCAAGGAGACGAACGTAAAATGGCCGATATCAATCTCACACAGGCGGAAGCCGACAAGCTGATGGCAATGGAAAAACGTGCCGCTGACGAAAAGGAATGGCTCTTTCCGCCCCCTGGCGAGAGGCTTGCGATTCCGTTGACCTCACTTGACAAGCGGGAAAACTTTATGCTCGATGTGACCCGCGCACAGATCAAGCTCACGAAGGCCACCTACCAGAACCGCGCGAGGGCGGCGATTATTCTCATGCGGCTGGACCTTGACGGCCCCCCTCACCGGAATCCTGACGGTGTAGAAGTCCCCTGCCCGCATTTGCATATTTACCGCGAAGGCTACGGCGACAAGTGGGCAATTCCGGCCCCCGTTTCCAGCTACGCTAATACGCTGGACCTTTTTCAACATTCGAAACGTTCATGCAGCAGTGCAACATCACCGACGCGCCAAAAATTCAGAAAGGGCTCTTCTCATGACGACGGCGCACGAGATCGAGAAACTTCTGAACGATTACCGCGCGTGGCTGAAGGATAAAACCACGCTGCGCGAAGTAAACAGCGAGTGGGTTGAAATCACGACGCCCTACCTTGACCGTCATAACGACGCGCTGCAAATCTACGCCCGCGCGGCAAACGGTGGTTATGTTCTCACCGATGACAGCTATACCATTCACGACCTCGAAGCGTCCGGCTGCAATCTCAACACGGAAAAGCGTCAAGACCTGTTGAAAATGACCCTTAACGGCTTCGGCGTTCGGATGAACAGCGAAGCGCTTGAAGTACACGCATCCCCTGAAAACTTTCCGACGAGGAAGCACAACCTCATTCAGGCTATTCTCGCCGTCAATGATCTGTTTTACCTTGCGCAGCCGGTTGTTGAGAGCCTATTCTTTGAAGACGTGATTGCCTGGCTCGACGCCAGCGACATCCGCTACACGCCCAAGGTGAAATTCACTGGCATCAGCGGGTTCGACCATCTATTCGATTTTGTTATTCCGAAGTCCGCCAGCAAGCAGCCGGAACGCATCGTGCAGGCGATCAATCGCCCGACGCGCGACACCGCAGAGGCGTTTATTTACAAATGGAGTGACACCCGCGAGGTGCGGCCCCCCGATTCGAAGGCTTACGCAATCCTCAATGACTTCGAGCAGTCGATTTCAGGCGGCGTGCTTGACGCATTTCGTAACTATCAAATATACCCCGTCCCATGGAGTAGCCGTGGCGAGGTAGTCACGGAACTGGCGGCATAACATGGACGATCTCGACGCCAGAATACCTAAGCTATCCTTCCTTGACCGGGTTCCTTTGATCGAAGCGTCGATAAGCCTCGACGCTCAATTCCAGGCGCAAGCTCGCGGTGGCAGACGGGCAAAGTATGGCAGCAGGGCGCGAGATCGTGCCGACGCCGCAAGAACGGACAGCGATCAGTTAGGCCGGATCATTTACTTTTTGCGTTTCCGTAGCCCGGCACTCGGCGCGACAGAACGGCACATGTGAAGCTCACCCCTTGCCGTTAGGTGCGATTTACATGCCGGTCACTACTACGAGCAATACTGCAATTACTATCTCCGTTTTGACGGAACATAGCAATCCAGCCGCCGACGAAACTACCAAGTTGCCCCCGCCACTATGTCCTGTTGCGAGAGACGTGGTGTAGCCGTCCGCCGCGTTTGGAAAATGGGTAGCCGAGAAATACTAAGCAGCCCCCTCCCCCATGACCGGCGGCAAGCCTTTGCGCAGGTCCGCCAGCCACGCTAGGGCGGCGGGTTTATTCCAAGGTGCCTAAGACTGCGGGCAACGGCGCCGGAAACAATCACGAAATCCCCATTGCGAAATCTGACGCGAACGTCGTCGAAGCGAACTCGCCCGCAAGTTTCCGGTAAGGCTGCTTCACGACGAGTTGTGGCATGTGGAGATTCCGGAGCCAGGCCCGGCCCGGAAGGCAGCATCGTACGCCGTGGCCATCTCTTACTTCACCGCGATCGTCGCGCCCAGTTGCGGTTGGTATTGTATCGTGCTGTTTCCAACCACAAGCTGAATCCAAGGCGCGAAAAAGAAGGTTCCTGGGGCGATATTGGCCGGCGTCTGAAAATTGATCTGCACCACGCCGCACGCCAGAGTGGGCGCGCTACCCGCATACAACGCACTGAATAAACTGCCGCCGAAGAGTAAAGCGGTCACCCCGGCGCTCAGGGGTTCGGCCTGCGGATCGTTGAGTCCGCCGATGGAGCATGGCGGATCCGTCAGACCATATCCGGTGCCCCAGACGGTCACCACCGAGCCGCGCAAGGCGGGATTCGACGGCCCATTCAGCGTCCCATCCTCATTCATCGCAACTGCCTGCGCCGACAGCCCGGGTTGCAGGCGGAAAATCCCCGGACTTGCAAACGTCACCGGGACTAGTACCGGTCCGAATTGTTGGTTGTTGTAAGTTAGTGTCAGGTGCGTCGTCCCGTTAACCGTCAGGCCCGCGGGCGCAATTGCGTTGATCTGCCGCGATTGCGCATATAATACCGGCGCGGGCGCACCATCGAAAAACACCTGCACGCCAGCCAATTGCGAAGGGATGTTACCCTGCGGATCCGGCTGGTAGGCTACTCCCGAGTCCGGGCCGATTCCGAATCCGGTGAGCGTTACCACTTCTCCGGGCGCGATGCCGCCGGTACCAGCGGCATTCCCATTCTGCGTAGCGGCGTTCAGCACGTCCGCGGACAGACATGCCGGCGCTGTCCATCCGCCGCTGCCGAATTGAACCTTGGAGAGGACGCTATTGCCGCCGCCGTTCCAGGCGGCCAGCACGGCATTGCCGGAAACGGGCGCCAGTCCCCCAACGAAGTTGACGTCGCCTCCTGTGCTATTCCCGAGATAGGTAGCGTCCACGAGGGTTCCCTGCGAGTTCAGGTGCGCCAGAAACCCATTGGTGCGGTTGGCGAAACCCTGGAAGCAAATCTCCGGAGCCGAAGGTGTAACCGGAAATCCCGGGCCGGTCACCCCGCCCAGGTAGACGTCGCCTGCCGGTGTTACGGCCATTTCGCCAACGCCCACCTCGTAGGGCGCGCCGGAAGGTCCGGGAAAGTCGGAACTCATCACGTAACTTGCCCAGTTCAACGCAGTGCCGTCCGGCGCCACTTGAGCCACGAAGCCGGCGGGCGAGGAATTGTTCCACGCGGGCACGATAGGCGACGGCTGAAAGGTTCCTGGCGTCGTTGGAAAATCGAGCGAGCTGGTGGCGCCCGCGAGATCGATATTGCCCGCACCATCCACCGCTACCGACGACGGGCTCTCGGCCCCGCTCCCGCCAAGGTACGTGCTCATCCGGACGTTGCCCGCGGGATCCAGCCTGACGAGAAAGTTGTTCTGCATCCCCTTGAGTTGCTGCTGGAGCGCGCCCGGCGTCACTGGAAAATCGGGCGATGTGGTTTGCCCCGCAACCAGAACATTTCCCGCCGGGTCGATGGTAATCGCTGTCGCCGCGTCCACGCCGCTGCCCGCCAGCGTCACGTTATATAGGATGGTGGCGCCGTCCGGGCTCAACTTCACGACGAAGGCATGACCGGCGGATGTCTTGCCGGCGATATAGGCATTATCCCCGCCATCCACTGCGATGGCCGCCGAAGCGGTCACCGACGCCGGGAGGTAAGTGGAGTAGAGGAACTTACTGCCATCGGCGCTCACCTTCGCGGCGAACACAGTGGATGTGGTGCTGTTCACGATTGCCGCGCCGGGCGTGGTGGGAAACTGCCCGCCCGTCGAACCCGTGACGAAGACATTTCCCGCGGCATCGACCGCGAGCGCAGTCCCAGTATCGGCCGTGGGACCGCCGAGCAGCGTGCCCCAAATCTCGTTGCCGGAAGGATCGACTTTGACTATCTGCACATCCGGACAGGGCTCAGGGACAAGGCCGATAAAACCGGTGGCCACGTAGCAGACGCCGCCTCCAACCTGTGTCTGCGCCGCGCCCGCCGTCGCCGTCCCGCCAAAGGAATAGACGTTCCGCGCAGTATCGAAAACCACTTGTCCATAACCAGGCTGATTGATCGTGGTGATGCTCGCCGGAACCAATTGGGCCGCCGCCGCGCCCGCGAACGCTGCCATCGCGGAGATGAGTCGGATCGCGCCGCCGCCGCGGCCATTCGAGCCACCCAGCCACGCATTCCTAGCCGATTTCAAGGGGTCCTCCGCCATAGCGCGATAACAGCCTGCACGCGCAGGCCCACTCACCCTGTTCCGGTTCAGCGGAATCTCTAGCGGCGTGTGATCGGAGAGGTTTGACCCCTTATTGACGGCAAACATGTCATCGAGAATTCAACTCTGCTTATCTGATCGACGCCCAAGCGAATGAGCCGTACCAATTGCTTTGCCAAAAGAAAACGGACTGTCGGGAAGAGGTGTGCTAGTGAACCCGAAGGCGTTGAATGCGATGGCTGTTCCGGTTGACCGCGCCACGAAAATCGCTGCAATTAGAGAGCGAAAGGACACGCCATGATAATCGAGCTACCTGAGAACCTTGGGGCGGCGCTGAAGGCCGAAGCCAACGCCCACGGCGTTTCCGCCGACGGCTACGCGCGTGAGCTTCTAAAGCGTGATCTCGCATCGTCACTTGAACCGCAATCATCTGCCGTTCCGTTCAAGACGGGGCGCGGCGTGTTCGCCAAGTACGGACAGGCTCCATCAGCGGAAGAAATCGACGCCAACCGCGCCGACATCTTCCGCAACTTCGGCGAAGAGTTTTGATGATCGCTGCCGTTGCCGATACCCACACGGCCCTTTGGCATTTATTTGATGACGCCAGATTGTCCGCTGCCGCTTTACCTTTCTCGGCGTATGAGGAACTGATACACGCGGTGACGATCTGATGGACGAGCCGGTAACTCGGCGGCTCCTCTCCCAAATCTGGTGCGAGCCGCCTGGCTTGACGGCAGACCGCTGCAACTGGAATCGGCGGCTTCCGTAGGGCGATGCTCCGTGAGCCTCGCCAGCGGTTCCGCCTGCCGTATCGATCCCGGGCCTTCGCGCGAATCCGAAACTCGCGGCCCCTCTTGCAAATACGGGAAAAACAGTTCAGGATTATCGATGGACATCACAATTCGAAAACCGAATGCGCCGATGCGGGTTTCCCTTTCATTCCGGCCGCTGAGCCGATCTGACTTTCCCCTGCTTCAGGAATGGCTCTCCGCCCCACACGTGGCTGCCTGGTGGCATGAGCGCTTCGATCTCGCGAGTGTGTACGCCAAATACGGCCCACGGGTTGATGGCGCCGAGCCCACACACGTTTTCGTGATCGAACAGGGCGGCCGTCCGGCCGGGTGGATTCAGTGGTGCCTCTGGCGTGATTACCCGGAGCATGCATTACAGCTAAGGGCGGAACCCGGCTCGGCTGGTATCGATCTCGCTATTGGGGAACGTGCTCTGACGGGTTTGGGATTGGGGCCGGCTGCAATCCGCGAGTTCCTCGGGCAAATCGTCTTTGCGGACCCGAGCGTCGGCGCCGTAATCGCCGATCCTGAGGAGGGTAACCTCAGATCGTTACGCGCCTTCAAAAAAGCGGGGTTCACGGTGACAAACACTGTACAACTCGCCGGTGAGAACCTCACACGGCGAGTTGTGCGCATCGATCGGGAGCCGTCAGCTTCCCACCAGTTCCAGCGCCTTTAGAATTACCGGGTCGCGTTGCGCTTCCACCTGATCGCCTTTTTCCACGCCGAATGCCTGATTGAACAGCTCCGTCTTCAAGCGATTCACCACAAAGTCGTGTTCGGCTGACCAATCCTGGATTCCCGGCTGAATGTCGCGCGCCGCCAGAAAACTCTGGAACTGGTCCAGGATCTGCCCCGTGATTTCAAGATTCTCGTCAATCTTGTTCTGCCGAAGATACTCCGTCGCGAAGTTGGTGAACGATCCGCTGCCGTCCAGCGCCGCGCGCAAGCGATTCATGCGCGGTGGATATTCCGGATAGTCCGGCTGAATGCCGCCGCCGCCGGTCACCTTGCGGCCGCTGTCGGTGTGAAACTCCGTCTGACGATTGGGATGCGCCGTGGCCGCCGAGAGTTCGAACTGGCCCGCATCGAGCGGTCTCTGGGTGTCCAGGGGCTTCTGGATGGACCGGCCGCTGGGCGTATAGTAGAGCGCGGTGGTGAGCGCCAGGCCGGCGCCTTCGTGCAGGTTGAAGACATTCTGCACCAGGCCCTTGCCGAAAGTCGGCTCGCCAATCACCACGGCGCGGTCATGATCCTGCATCGCGCCGGCCACGATCTCCGATGCGCTGGCGGTCTTCGCATTGGTCAGAATCGCCAGCTTGAAGGTGTACGGCTTGGCGGTCGAAGGCGCCAATTCCGATTTTTCCGGCACCGTCCGGCCGCGCACGGTAAAGATCTTCTGCCCAGGCTGCAGGAACAGCGACGTGGTTTCGAGCGCCGCCTCCACCAGGCCGCCGGGGTTGTTGCGCAGGTCCAGAACCAGGCCCACCATGCGGTCGCCGCCCAGCTTCTCGATAGCCGCCTTGATATCCTTGCCGGTGTTTTCGTCGAAACTCGAAACGCGGATATAGCCGATGCCGGCGCCGATGAAAAACGCCCGCTCCACGCTGGGCGCCTGGATATCCTCGGGATCGAGCACCAGCCGCATGATGCGGCCCGAGCCGGGACGCAGCACGTCAAGCCGCGCCCGCGCCTGCCGCGATTGCGTCAGCAGCCCGGTAAGCTGATCCATGTCGAGCTGCCGGATGACGTATCCGTTAATCGCCATGATCTCGTCGCCGGGCACCAGTCCGGCCTTGGCGGAAGGCGTCCCGGGAAGCGTCTGCAGCACAATCACGCGGCCCGGCAGCAAAGACACCACCGTGCCGAAGCCCTTCTGCGTGGACGATTCCATCTTCCGCAACTGGTCGAACTGTTCGGGGTCGAAGAAAATGGAGTGCGGATCCAGCCGCTTCAACAGTCCGGGAATGGCGCCCTGGTAAAAGGCCTGCTCGGCCGTTACGGGGTCGGCGGCGTTCTGTTCCAGGATGGCGAACGCGCCCAGAATGCTCTTCATTTGCGCATCCAGGCTATCGCCGTCATCGGCGGCGGACGTGGTGGCCGGCGCCAGCAGGAGTGCGGCGATGGCTAGAGTTGCGGTGCGGCTGGTTGTCAAACGAAGTCTCAAGGGCGTCGAATCCCTGTCAAAGAGTCATTCTACCGCGTGAAGCGTGTAGCCTTCTTCCGCTCATGCCGGGCCAGGGCCAGTTCGATCAGCCGTTCCACCAGCGCGGCGAAAGGCACGCCGCAGTGTTCCCACATCTTGGGGTACATACTGATCGACGTAAAGCCGGGGATGGTGTTGATCTCGTTCACGTACAGGCGGCCGGTGGAGGTTTCGAGCAGGAAATCCACGCGCGCCATGCCTTCGCACTCCACGGCGCGATAGCATTCCACCGCCAGGCGGCGGATTTCCGCGGTCTGCTCCGGGGACAGCCTGGCGGGCAACTCGACGCGCGCCCGATCCAGCAGATACTTGTCGTCGTAATCGTAGAACTCGCGCGAGGGAAGAATCTCGCAGGGCAGGGAAGCCACCGGCTCCTCATTGCCCAGCACGGCGCATTCCAGTTCGCGGCCGGTAATGCCGCGTTCCACCAGGATCTTTCGATCGTACTGCCCGGCCAGTTCGATGGCCTCGGCCAGTTCCCGTTCGTCGCGGGCCTTGGAGATGCCTACCGACGAACCCAGGTTGGCCGGCTTCACGAACACCGGGAACGGCAGCCCGCTGCAGGCCGCCACCGCACCCGGCCGGCCACGCACCAGGACGACGTAGTCTACCACCGGCGCCATCTGTGCCGCACAGACACGCTTGGTCATCTCCTTGTCCATGGCGATGGACGATGCCAGCACGCCCGCTCCAACATAGGGAAGGTCGGCCAGTTCCAGCAAGCCCTGCACGGTGCCATCCTCGCCGAAGGTGCCATGGAGCACCGGAAACACCACGTCGATCTCCGGATGAGCGCCCGGTTCGGGCAGGATGGGCCGCGGCGACCACTTGCCCCGTTTGTCGATAAAGTATTCCGTCTTCTCGTATTTCGCCGGATCCAGCGCGTCCAGGATGGCGCGCGCGGAGCGGACCGACACTTCGTGCTCACCGCTGCGGCCGCCGTAGACGACGGCTACTCGTAGACTCATAGAATTCGTTTTCCCAAACCCGACATCACCAGCTCGACGCCCAGATCGGCGGTGCGGTTCACCTCGTCGATCACGGGATTCACCTCAACCACTTCCATGGACACCATCTTCCCGGAATCGCAGATCATTTCCATGGCCAAATGCGCTTCGCGGTAGGTGGCGCCGCCGCGGACCGGAGTGCCGACGCCGGGGGCGTCCTTGGGATCGACGAAATCCATGTCGAGCGACAGGTGGAATCCCGCGGCGCCCTCGGTCGCGAGGCGGATGGCCTCTTCCATCACCGATCGCAACCCGCGCTCGTCGATGTCGCGCATGGTGAAGACGTGAACGCCGGATTGCTTAACCTTGAGCTTTTCCTCCTGGTCCACGTCGCGCAGGCCGACGATGACCGTGCGCGCCGGCGCCACCTTCGGACGGTACCCGAACATTCCGGCGAGTTCCTGCGGACCCGTGCCCAGAATGCACGCGAGCGGCATGCCGTGTACGTTGCCGCTGGGGCTGGTTTCGGGGGTATTCATGTCGGCGTGCGCGTCCAGCCAGATCAGGCCGATTCCCTCGCCGCGCGAACGGTAATGGTGCGACACCCCGCCCACCGTGCCGACCGCCACGGAATGGTCGCCGCCCAGCACCAGGGGCACGCTGCCGCGGCCGAGAGCTTCTTCCACCAGCATGGCCAGCCGCTGGCAGGTGGCCGCGATCTGCGGCAGGTACTTGGCGTGCGGATGACCTTCCGGCGAGGCTTCGGCCTGATCGACGGGAACATTCCCCAAGTCTTCCACTACGTAGCCGAGCGAGGCCACCCGGGCGTTGAGATTGGCAACGCGCAGAGCCGATGGTCCCATATCCACTCCGCGCCGTCCCTGGCCGAGGTCCAGCGGCGCGCCGATCACGGAGATGTTCGATTGTTTCATTCCCGTCTCCTATGTGGCGCACGCGCTCGTGCGTGCCGCGTCCCCACTTCTTCCTGGAAAACTTTGGGTTTTCAAAATTCCGCATTCCCCGGAGTCCTCGGGAATGGAATCACGTCCCGGATATTCTTCATGCCGGTCAGGTACATCATCATCCGCTCGAAGCCCATTCCGAAACCCGAATGTTCCACGCCGCCGAAACGGCGCAGATCCAGATACCAGCCGTACGATTCTTCCTTCATCCCGCGCGAGGCCTGCTCGCGGATGCGGCTGAGCAGCACATCGTAGCGCTCTTCGCGCTGGCTTCCGCCGATGATTTCGCCGATGCGCGGCAACAGCACATCCATGGCGGCCACGGTCTTCCCGTCGTCATTCGAGCGCATGTAGAACGCCTTGATGCCGCTCGGGTAGTTGGTAACGATCACGGGCTTCTTGAACAGTTCCTCGGTGAGGTAGCGCTCGTGTTCGCTCTGCAGGTCGGCGCCCCATCCGGCGGGAAATTCCCAGATTCGGCCGGATTTCGCCAGCAGATCGACGGCTTCGGTATAGGTGATGCGCTCGAAGCGGCTCTCCACCAGGGATTCGAGCGTCTTCAACAACTCCGGCTCGTACCACTTGGCCAGGTATTCCAGGTCGGGACGGCAGGCGGCCAGCACCTGTTCCACCTGGCTCTTGAGGAATGCCTCCGCCAGGTCCTGATCTTCGTCCAGCGCGCAGAAAGCCATCTCCGGCTCGATCATATAGAACTCGGCCAGATGGCGCGGCGTGTTGGAGTTTTCGGCCCGGAAGGTGGGACCGAACGTGTAGACGTTGGCGAAGGCGTGGGCGAAGATCTCGGCTTCCAGTTGGCCGCTGACCGTCAGGTACGACGGCCGTCCGAAGAACTCGTGGCCGGACTCTTTCTCGAATTCGGGCGACGACACCAGGAACATGGAGCCTGCGCCTTCGGCATCCGACGCGGAGATGATGGGTGTGTGAACGTAGAGGAATCCGCGATCCTGGAAAAACTTGTGGATGGCTTGCGCCAGCACGTTGCGCACGCGGAAGGCCGCGCCCATGGTGTTGGTGCGCGGCCGCAGGTGTCCCATGGTGCGCAGCGTCTCGAGTGTGTGGCGCTTCTTCTGCAGCGGGTAATCTTCCGGGGCCTCGCCGTGAATCTTCAGCGAGGCGGCCTTAAGCTCCACGGCCTGGCCTTTTCCGGGCGAGGCCACCAGTTCGCCTTCCACGCTCAGGCAAGTCCCCGTGGAAATGCGCGCCACCACATCGGCCGGAGCCAGACCGTCCTCAAGCACCACTTGCAGGTCGGTGGGCGAGGAACCATCGTTGAGTTGGATGAAGTGGACGTTCTTGCTGTCGCGGCGGGTCTTTACCCACCCCCTGGCGGTGACCGCTTCGCCCGGCGAACGCCCCAGCAGATCGCGAATATAGGAATTGGGTTGAATCATCCGGTGTTCCCTACAGGGCTTCCAGTTTGTCGAAGACTTCGAGCGCGGCTTCGGTCGGGTTCGAGATGTCCGGCTTTTCCTTCAACTCCAGCACCAGCGGGTATTGACTCTCGCACGAGCGCAACAGGGGCATCACGGCCGGCCAATCGATGGTCCCGCCCTCGCTCTTCAGCGGAAACAGGTGGTTGTCCGCCTTGCCGTCATTGTCGTGCACGTGGGTGGAGCGGATGCGGCTCTTCATGATATTGAAGGCTTCCGCTACTCCGCCGGCCATGTTGGCGTGGCCGGTGTCGAAGACGAAATTGAGATTGAGGTGTGTCAGTTGGTTGAACTGCACCAGCCGTTCGGGAGTGGACAGATCGTTCGGAATATTTTCGAGCAGGATCTCGACGCCTCGCTGCCGCGCGAAAATTGCCAGTTCCTCAAGCGCCGCGAAACAGGCGTCCACCTTGTGCGGGTCGAATTCCTCGCCGCTCACGCCCATGTGCTGGATCAGGTAGCGGAACGGGATGATCTCGGAGATGTCGAGCGCGCGCTTGATTTCGTCCACCATGGGGAGGCGCTTGCTCTTGATAGGCTCGCTGATGGTGATGACGGCGTGCGGTCCCGAGCGGCCCCAGATTTCGTCGTTGTACATGGGCGAATGCAACGAATGGAGCTTGAGCGTGGAGTCGCGGAACCAGTGGCCCAGTTCGTCGATCTGCGCTTTGTTGTAATAGTCCAGGTGCTGGCGGGCGCAAAAGATTTCAACCGCCGGAATGCCGGCGTCTTGAATCCTGCCCAGCAGCGCGGTGGTCAGGCGATGGTTTACGAACAGGTGCGTCGACAGGTAGTGGTTCATCGGGACAAATTCGATTCTATCGCGTTGCGGGCTGCCGTCTTCGCCATTCGAACAGGAAAACTCCCGCGGCTACGGAAACATTGAGGGACGAAATCCGGCCGGCCATGGGAATCCGCACCAGCAGATCGCAATGTTTGCGAACCTGCTCGTGAAGACCCTTGCCTTCGCCGCCCAGCACCAGAACGGTGGGCGAGGCATACTCGACCTCGGTGTACAGTTCAGTCGCGCGCTCATCCAGGCCGTAAATCCAGAAGCCGCGCTCTTTGAAATCCTCCAGCGTGCGATTGATGTTGGTGACGCGCACGATGGGAAGGTGTTCGATCGCGCCGGCGGCTGCTTTGGCCACCACGTCGGTGAGGTTGGCGGCCCGCCGCTCGGGAATCACCACGGCCCCCGCGCCGGCCGCGTGCGCCGTACGGACGATGGCGCCCAGATTGTGCGGATCCTCCACGCCGTCGAGCACCACCACCATCGCGGCCGTGGCGGCGGTGTCCACCTCGGCATACCTCTTGGCCGCTCCCATGGCGACCACACCCTGGTGGGCCGGAGTCCCAGCCAGGCGATCGAGCGCGCCGCGCGGTTCGAAACGGACCGGGACCGAGCCGCGGCGGGCCAGGTCGATGATTTCCTGCAGGCGCGGACCTCCGGCCCCTTGCGCCACCAGCACGCGCTCGAGCGGCCGCCCCGCGCGGAGGGCTTCGGCCACGGGATGAATACCGCTCAGTACGGGCATGACGGCGCTTATGCCTCGGGCAAGATCTGCAATCCGTTATTAAACCGGTTGGTGAAGTTGGCCATCGAGACGACCAGGGTCATTTCTAGGACCTGCTCATCCGTGAAATGTTCGAGCACCGCGGCGCGAGTCGCCATGGCGTCGGCGGTGCGCGTGAGTTCCCGGGCATATCGGATGGCGGCCCGCTCCGCTTCGGTGAAACCGTCGTCCCACTCGTCCTTGAGCGATTGCAGTTCCTGCTCCGTGACGCCGGCCTTGCGCGCGCCGGGCGTGTTAGCGGCAATACAGAAAGCGCAGCGATTGGCGTAGGAACAAGCCAGGTACAGCAGCGTTTTGATGCGCCGTTCCACCGATCCCGGCCCCATGAGAGCGACATAGAGAGGCACGAAGGTCTTGAGAACGTCGGGGCGATGGGCCATTGCCCGGAAGAACGGGTTGGGCTGTTTGGCTTTGGCTTCCAGACTGGCGAGGAACTCGTTCTGCGAAGGATCGATCAGCGCGACGGAGGGCATGAAGACCAGTATAGCGGGGCAAGGGAGCGCGACAATGCCGCCACGGAACCGCGAGTGGAAACGCGCGGTCGGGGCCAGGGCGAAAACATCATGCTCGACGCGGAGGCCGGGTGCAAGCCCTTCGATGACCGTGAAACGCCCTAGCCCTCCGACGCCGGCCGGCGAAGCGTTTCCAGCGTGCCGCGCTTGGTCCGCATGCAGGTCGAGAGCGAACGAAAAGTAGAATGACAGCCCAAACCCGCGCCGCGGGAGCGAAGCCGGTTGTTTTGTCCCCGTTCGGGCCGCTTCCTTACGGTCGCGGTTGCGTGTCGGGGTGAACCCTCACAACGCGCGGAGGAACGCGGTGTCGCCTTCCACGAAATCGAGCCTGGAGAGAGCGCTCCGCGTCTCCCAGCGCATGTCATGGAAGATACGGTTGCGAGGTTCGCCGCGAAATTGCGTCACCCGGAAGAAGATCAGCTCGATGGGATTCTTGCCGGGGTAGGTATAGGCGTAGCGGGTGATCTCAGTGCCCGCGGCGCCGTGGATGTCGAGTTCCTCTTCCAGTTCGCGCGCCAGCGCCTGTTCGGGCGTCTCGCCGGGCTCGATCTTGCCGCCGGGAAACTCCCACTTCAAGGGATGAGTTTGGGACGGTTGGCGCTGTCCGATGAGAATCCGCCCGTCGCGTTCGATAATCGCCGCCACCACCTGAAGCATGTCAATATTGGACCATAAGATGTATTCGGAACGGCTGCTGGATCATTTTCAGAATCCGCGCAATGTGGGAGAGCTTGGGGCCCCGGCGGTGATGGTGGAGGTCTCGAACCCGGCGTGCGGAGACATCCTGCGGCTGTGGGCGCGCTTCGAAGACGGATTGGCGGTGGAAGTCCGCTACAAGGTGCGGGGCTGCACGGCATCCATCGCGGCGGGCTCGGCGCTGACGGAGTGGCTGACGGGGAAATCGCCGGCCGAGATGCGGACGTTCCGCGCGGCGATCTTGGACCAGGCGGTGGGCGGCCTCGAACCCGAATCGAAGCACGCGGCGGTGCTGTGCGCCGATGGAGTGAAGAAGCTCGCCGCGGCCGGCCAGTGAATCCGTTGTATACTGGCCGCAACGTGAATCCCAATCGGACGATCGGTACTTTCGTGTTGGCTCTCGGCCTGGTAACCAGGCTGGCCGCGCAGGACGTTCAGGAACCTCCTCAGCAAACCACGCCGCCGGCCGCTCCGGTTGCGCCCACCGCGCCAACGGCCAATCCGGACCGGCCGGTCGACTGGGTCAAGATGGTTCCGAACGTGTTTCACGACCAGTTGAAAATCTGGTCGTTTCCGGCCAGGTTGACGAAGCGGCGCGTGCTGGTTCCCACGCTGGTGGTAGTCGGCATCACCGCGGCGCTGGTGGCCACGGATGCGCACACCGGCGGTTATTTCCGCAGCACGAACACGTTCAACCCCAATGTCAACCGCCTGCTTACGGGCAATGCGACGCTAACGGGGATCATTGCCACTCCGGCCTCCTTCTACCTGCTCGGCTTGATACGTGGGAATAGCTATGCGCAGCACAGTGCGCTATTGGCCGGGGAAGCGGTGCTGGATTCCGAAATCGTGGCGACCCTGATGAAGGACATGGACCACCGCGCGCGTCCGGCCGAGTTTCCGGGAGGCGTCGTGGAGTCGGGTACGTGGTTCAATGGGCACGGCCCCTGGCTGCTGGCGAAGGGCTCTTTTCCGTCCGGCCACGCAATTGCGGCGTTCTCGGTTGCGACCGTGATGGCGAGGCGCTATCCGCACCAACGCTGGTTGCCCTACGTTGCCTACGGGCTGGCGAGTATCGTCGGATTCTCGCGTTTGACCCTCGGGGCGCACTTCCCATCGGATGTTTTCGCGGGCAGCGTCTTGGGATACGCGATCAGCCGGTTCGTCGTCTTGAGACAGTAGTTGCGAGCCTTATTCGTCCAGGAACTCGGCGTTGATTTCGATCACGTGGCGGTCGGGGTCGAGGATATAGATTTGCGGGAAACCGGCGATGGCGCGCGGGTTGATGCGAATCCGGTCCTCGCGGAAGCCGTGGGCACGCAGGGATTCGAGCGCGGCAGTGTAGCTGGGGATACGCACGGCGAAGTGCACGTCCTTGGTGTCGATTCCGGCGGCGGTGCGGAACGTGGCGTCGGGATTGACAATCAGGTGGAGTTGCTGCGCGGGGCCGACTTGGAACCACGCGCCGGCGAACGGGAATGGCGGCCGCGCGATTTCGGAGAGCCCCAGAACTTCGCGGTAAAACTTGCGGGACCGGTCAAGATCGCGAACGGTCAGGCTGACATGGTGAATGAGTTGGATATCCATGCTCACCGAGGGCCCCAAACGGAAATCACTGATTCACGCCCGAAGCCAGGAACCCGCCGTCCACCACGATGCACTGGCCGGTGATGAAACTGGCCGCGCTGGAAGCCAGCAGAACGGCCGGACCCACCAGTTCTTCCGAATTGCCGAACCGGTTCATGGGCGTCCGCAGGCGCAATTCCCGTCCGCGATCCGTGCCGTCGAGCAGAGCGGCATTCAAATCCGTGCGGAAGACGCCGGGAGCGATTGCGTTGACATTGATGCCATCCTTGGCCCACTCCACCGCCAGGCTCCGTGTCAGCACCAGCACCGCGCCCTTCGATGCGGCGTACGGCGCCACCTGGGTCAGGGAAACGAACGAATTCAAGGACGCAATGTTGATCACCCGGCCTCGTCCGCTCGACGCCAGCGCCTGGTGGAACGATTGGCAAGTGCGCAGCATTCCCGTCAAGTTGACGTCGAACAGCGCGTTCCACTCCATTTCGGTCACATCCACGGTCGGCTTGCGGAAAATCTGTCCCGCCGCGTTCACCAGCACGTCCACCTTGCCCAACCCGGCCAGCACCGCGTCGCGAAAGGCGTCCACCGATTCACGGGACGCAATGTCGCAGACTGCCCGCAGGGTGCGCGCGCCCACCGCTTCGATCTCCGCGCTTACCTGTTTCACCAGCTCTTCGCGCCGTCCGGTGGCCACCACGTCGGCGCCCGCCTCGGCCAGCCCGACCGCCAGCCTTCGTCCAATTCCGGAGGTCCCGCCGATTACCACCGCGACCCGTCCGCTCAAATCCATCAGGTTTTTCGCTGCCATAAGGAATTCAATTCTAACCCGTTTACCGATCGGGCAGCGCCGCGTCCAACGGCCCCGCCGCACAGCCGAAATCGTGCAAGGCCGAGATCTTCATCTTCCGCGCCGAATCCATCCGGCCGGCGGCGAGCCAAACCCGGATCGCGCCGAGCGACGCCTCGCACAGATGCCGATGCACCATCGCGCACGCCTGGTTCAGCGCCGTGCTCCCCGGCAAGATCGCGCAAGCTTGGGGGTCGGGATCCCGACGGTACAACTCCACCAGCGCCTGCCTCAACCGCGCGTCGCCGGTGAGCAGCACGCCTTGCATCAGCAGGACGGCGGCATCGCCGGCGCGCCCGGCCGCCACCAGGGCAGCCGCCATCTGACCGTACGATCCCGCGGCCAGCGGTTCCGCCGCTAAGGCGCTCCTGGCCGCATCCAAAGCCGAACCCGAATCGCCCAACCGCAGCCGCACACCCGCCATCGCCCGATCGAGATCCGCTGTCGACCGCCTTTTCAGGCCGGCCGGCCAGTCCATTGCCGACACGATCTGGATGGCCCGCTGCAACAACTCCCGCGACCTCCGATAGTCGCCCTTGTCCAGGTAGTAACCCGCCGCGCGACGGTAGGAATCCGCGTTGTTCTTCGCGTCCGGCAGCGGATCCAGAATGGCCAGGCTCTGTTCGGCCTCCGCAATCACGCCGCCGATTTCGCCGTGGCTCTCGTAAAGAGCCGCCGCCAGCAGTTTGTGCGACTTGAAACTCCGCGGCGACGAGCGCACCGTGGCGGTCGACAGCGTGAGATTGTCCCGCCAATCCGCATTCCGCACCCAAGTCCGCGCCGCCAGCACCACGACCGCGGCGCCCAACACCACCCGAGCCGGTTTCGTTTGTCCGAGGCGTTCCCCGGCCGCGCACACAGCCAGCACCACGCATGCCGCCATGGCGATGGAAGGCAGGTACAGAAACCGCTCCGCCATGATGGCGCCGATGGGGAACAACAGATTCGAAGTGGGCAGAAACGTTGCGAAGGCCATGCCCGCCAGGAAAAACACCGTGCGGTTCCACCGGTACATCGCCACCGCTCCGGCCGCTACCGCGGCCACGGCCGCCCAGGCGAACCAATCCGACAGGCTTCCAGAGGCCATCGCGGCCTGCGCGTACGAGTAATCGCACGAGAGGGTGGCCGGCCACGCCAGCAGCCCGAGGCACCGCCCCATCACGGCGAGCGCCGTAAGCTTTGCCGTCAGGAAACCGGCGGTGGCGAGCGGATTGTCCCCGAACGGGATCGGCAGGGCGGGCGAATTCGCCAGCACCGCGGCCCGCTGGTAGAGCATCGCCGCCACCGGAATGGCTGCCGCCGCCAAACCTGCCAGCAGCGCGCCCACCCGTTTGCGTCCCTGCCACCACGTCAATTCGTAGAGCGAGATCACGGCCAGAACGGTGACCGCGCTTTCCTTGGAAAAGACTCCGATGGCGGTCACCGCGGCCAAACCCGCGAGCCAGCTCCACCGCCGCCAGCCATCGGCTTCGGCGCTCTTCAGATGGATCAGGAGCCCGGCCAGCACCGCCATGCCCGCCAGAAGGTCGGCCCGTCCCACCATGTTCGTTACCGATTCGGTGAGCACTGGATGGACCGCCCACAGAGCCGCCACCAGGAACGGAGGCCAGATCCCAGGCGCCAGGCGCCGCGCCAGGGCGAAGACCAGCAATACGTTGCCGGCATGCAGCAGAAAGTTGATCCAGTGATATCCGGCGGGCCGGCCGCCATTCCCGAGCACTGCGTAGTTGAAGAGATACGTGAGCGTGGTGAACGGACGATAGAGGCCGCTCTCGCCGTGCGGCCACCAGTACGTATGCTGGAAGATCAGCGCGGCGTTCTCCGAAGAAGCTTCCCGCACGCGGGTATCGTCCAGCAGGATCCCCCGGTTATCCAGCGTGAAGCCGGCTCCGAACGAGTTCGCATAGGCGAGGAGCGTGAGCCCGCACAGCCCCGCCGCCGCTATCCAGTTCGAAGGCTTGATCATCCGCGAAGGCGCTTCTTTCAGCCGGCCATGCCTTCGATAGCTTCGGTGAGCGAAGATAAGTCGAACGGCCCGTCGTGGCGGACGCCGTTGATGAAAAAAGTAGGGGTGCCGTTCACTCCGCTGCGCACGCCGCTCATGAAATCCTCGCGCACCCGATCGCGAAACGTATGCGCTTCGAGCGCTTCGCCGACCTGTGCCGCATTCATCCTGAGGTGGCCGGCATATTGCAAGAGATGCGAAAGCTCGAGCGAATTCTGATGGGTAAAGAGGGAGTGGTGCATTTCCCAGAAGTGGTCTTGCGCGCCGGCCGCCTCGGCGGCTTCAGCCGCCATCTCGGCATGGGCATGGACTTGCGTCAGCGGGAAATTGCGAAACACAAACCGCAAGCGATCGCCAAAGTGCTTCCGGATCTGTTCCACGATGGGATAGGCGCGGCCGCAGTGCGGACATTCGTAGTCGCCATATTCCACCAAAGTGACCGCAGCCTCGGCCGTCCCTTGAATATGGTCCCGGTCGCTAACGGGAAGAGTGAGCGTTGCCGTCATACCTTCTCCTTGGGAGCGAGAGCCTCAAGGGCGGACAGAATTCCGTCGGCTCCCGGATTGATTCCGACCGGCGACACGTAGGTCCAGCGAATGATTCCTTCCGCATCGATGACGAAAAGGGCACGCTCGCAGAAGCCGTCCTGGGAGCGATAGACCCCAAACTGGCGAGCGGCCGCGCCCTTAGGCTCAAAATCGGACAGGAGCGGGAACCGCAATTTGCGCTCTTGCGCAAACGCCATATGGCACCAGGGGCCATCGACGGAAATGCCAATCAACTCGGCATGGAAGCGATGAAACTCAGGCAGGAGCTCGTTATACAAAGCAGTTTGATCGCCGCACACCGGGCTCCAATCGGCGGGATAAAAAACCAGCACCACTGGTTGGCCGCGGAATTCATGGAGCGAGACGAGTTGATCGGGAGTGCTGGGCAATCGAAAATCGGGTGCTGGCGTGCCGGCCGCCAGAGGGGCGGCAGGCGAACCCGCGGCGCCAGTAGTGGAACTCATGGGGAATCCTCCAAGGATGGATAGCAATGGATATGGACCAAGAATACCATTAGAGGTCATTTCCCGGGACTTGGCTACCGCGCCCGCCGTAGAAATCTGTCGATCCCAGCGGCCGCCCGGCGGCCTTCCGCAATCGCCCATACCACCAGCGACTGCCCGCGCCGCATGTCGCCCGCCGCGAATACGCCCTCCACCGACGTCATGTGACGCTCATCGGCGTGCACATTCCCGCGCACGTCCAACGTCACGCCCAACCGATCGATCAGCCCGCTCTTCACCGGACCCGTGAAACCCATCGCCAGCAGCACCAAGTCCGCGTCCAGCGTGAATTCCGTTCCCGGGATCTTCTCGCACTTCGGCGGCGGCCCCACGCGGACGGCATGGAGCTGTTTGACGCGACCCTGCTCATCTCCGGTAAACCGCTCGGTCATCACGCTCCAATCGCGCATGCCGCCTTCTTCATGCGAGCTCTCGACACGCAGTTGCATCGGCCAGAGCGGCCACGGAGGGGAGGGCGAGCGCTGGTCCGGCGGCTTCGGCAGCAACTCGAACTGCGTGACGTGAGCCGCTCCCTGCCGATGGCTTGTGCCCAAACAATCCGCGCCGGTATCGCCGCCGCCGATGATAACGACGCGCTTTCCGGTGGCCAGGATGGCCTGGTCCAGCGGCGCCGTTTCGCCTTCGTTCCGCCGGTTCTGCTGCGGCAGAAACTCCATGGCAAAGTGGACGCCGCGCAGTGCGCGGCCAGGAACCGGCAGATCGCGCGGCTGTTCCGACCCGCCCGCCAGCAGGATGGCGTCGAACTCCTTCCGCAGATCTTCCACAGGCACGTTTCCGCCCACGTGCGCGTTCACGCGGAACGCCACTCCTTCGGCGCGCATCTGGTCCAGGCGCCGGTCGATGAGGTGCTTCTCCATCTTGAAATTCGGAATCCCGTAGCGCAGCAGGCCGCCGATGCGATCGTTCTTCTCGAACACCGTCACGCCATGTCCGGCCCGGGCCAGTTGCTGCGCCGCCGCCAGGCCCGCCGGACCCGATCCGACGACCGCTACCCGCAACCCGCTCGGCGCCGCCGCGGGCTCCGGCTTGATACTGCCATCGGCAAAACCCCGGTCGGCGATGGTCTTCTCGATCTGCTTGATGGTTACCGCGGGCTCATTGATCCCCAGGACGCAGGCGGCCTCACACGGCGCCGGACAGACGCGTCCGGTGAACTCCGGGAAGTTATTGGTGGCGTGCAATTGCCGCGCCGCGTCGCGCCATTTGCCTTGGTACACCAGGTCGTTCCAGTCCGGGATGAGGTTGGTGAGCGGACAGCCGGTATGGCAGAACGGCACGCCGCAATCCATGCAGCGCGCCCCTTGCCGGCGCACGCTCTCTTCGGGAAAGGGTTGGTAGATTTCGAACCAGTCCTTGATGCGCTCGGCCGCCGGACGGCGCTGGGGCAACTCCCGGGTGTATTCCAGAAAACCCGTGACCTTACCCATTACCGCACCCCCACAGCCTGCGCCGCCAACGGCGCCTGCCCCAGGCTCCGCCGGTATTCGTGCGGGAAGACCTTCAGGAATTTCCCAAGCGTCTGCTCCCAGTTCTCGAGCACCCACTTGCCCCGCGGACTGCCGGTCGCCTCCACGTGTCTGGAGATCACCGTACGCAGCGTAATGGCGTCCTCGCCCTCCACCGGCTCAAGCGCCACCGACGCGGTGTTGCAGCGCCGCTCCGCGAAATCGCCTTTCTCATCGAGGACATACGCGATGCCTCCGCTCATTCCCGCCGCGAAATTGCGGCCGCATTTGCCCAGCACCACCACCAGGCCTCGCGTCATGTATTCGCATCCGTGGTCGCCCAGGCCCTCCACCACCGCCGTGGCGCCGGAATTCCGCACCGCGAACCGCTCGCCCGCCATGCCGTTGAAGAACGCTTCGCCGCTGGTGGCCCCGTACAGCACCACGTTGCCGACCAGGATGTTCTCCTCCGGAAGGAACATCGATGCGCGCTGCGGATACACCATCAGCTTCCCGCCCGAGAGTCCCTTGCCGACGTAATCGTTGGCGTCGCCCTCCAGTTCGAGCGTGGCGCCCTTGGCCAGAAACGCTCCGAAACTCTGCCCCGCCGACCCCGTAAACCTGCAGTGGATGGTGTCGTCCGGCAGCCCCGCCGACCCATATCGCCGCGCAATCTCGCCCGACAACATGGCGCCCACCGTACGATGGACGTTGCGAATCGGCAGCACCACTTCGACCGGCGTCTGGTTCTCGATCGCCTCCCGCGCCAGGTCGATCAGTTTGTAGTCGAGCGCCTGGTCCAGGCCGTGGTCCTGCGCCTGCACGCAGCGCCGCGCGATGCGGCTGGGCATCTCCGGCCGGTACAGAATCGCCGACAGATCGATTCCCTTGGCCTTCCAGTGATCCACGGCGTGGCGGACCTCCAGCATTTCGCTGCGCCCCACCATCTCGTCGAACGTCCGGAAGCCCATTTGCGCCATGTACCGCCGAACCTGCTCGGCGATAAAGAAGAAGAAGTTGATGACGTTCTCGGGCGAGCCCTGAAATTTCGCCCGCAGCACCGGATCCTGCGTGGCGATGCCCACCGGACAGGTATTCAGGTGGCACTTCCGCATCATGATGCAGCCCATGGCCACTAGCGGCGCGGTGGCAAATCCGAACTCCTCGGCGCCGAGCAGAGCGGCGATGGTGACGTCGCGGCCGGTCTGCAGTTTGCCATCGGTCTGCACGCGGATACGGCCCCGCAGGTCGTTCATCACCAGGACCTGGTGGGTTTCCGCCAGCCCTAATTCCCACGGCACGCCGGCATGTTTGATGGAACTGAGCGGCGACGCGCCGGTACCGCCCGAGTCGCCGGAAATCAGCACTACGTCGGCGTGCGCCTTGGCGACGCCGGCCGCTACCGTCCCGACGCCCACCTCGGCCACCAACTTCACCGAGATTCGCGCCCGGGGATTCACGTTCTTCAAATCGTAAATGAGCTGCGCCAGATCTTCGATGGAGTAGATGTCGTGATGCGGCGGCGGCGAAATCAGTCCGACTCCCGGAATGGAGTGGCGGACGCGCGCGATGGTCTGGTCCACCTTGTACCCAGGCAACTGGCCGCCCTCGCCGGGCTTGGCCCCCTGCGCCATCTTGATCTGCAACTCGTCGGCATTCACGAGGTAATTCGCGGTCACGCCGAAGCGGCCCGACGCCACCTGTTTGATGGCGCTGCGCCGAACGGTGCCATAGCGGGCTTCGTCTTCTCCGCCCTCGCCCGTGTTGGACTTGCCGCCGATGCGGTTCATGGCTATCGCCAGCGTCTCGTGGGCTTCCTTCGAAATCGACCCGAAGGACATCGCCCCGGTAGCGAACCGCTTCACGATCCCCGCGGCCGGCTCCACTTCCTCCAGCGGGATGGGCTCGGGGGATTTCTTCAACTCCAGCAGCCCACGCAGCGTACAGAGCTGCTTGCCTTCGGTGTCCAGCAGATCGGTATACTCCTGGAACGTCGGGAAGCTCTCCTGCCGGACCGCGTGCTGCAGCTTGGCGATGGTCAGCGGATTGTACAGATGGTACTCGCCCGCGGCCCGCCATTGATAGTTGCCACCCACCGGCAGTTCCGTTTCCGAATCCGTCTGCCGCTCGAAGGCATGGCGGTGTTTCAGAATGGCTTCTTCCGCCAGAACGTCCAGCCCCACGCCGCCGATGCGCGAGACCGTACCCGTGAAGTACTTGTCCACCATGGCCTTTTCGAGCCCGATGGCTTCGAACACCTGCGCCCCGCGGTAGCTCTGCAGCGTGGAAATCCCCATCTTCGAGAAGGTCTTCAGCAGCCCCTTATTAATCGACTTGATGTAGTTGGCGAGAGCCTTATCCGGCGCTACCCCGGCCGATTCTCCCAACGTCTCGACGGTCTCGATGGCGAGGTACGGATTGACCGCGCTTGCGCCGTAGCCGATCAGCAACGCAAAGTGCATCACCTCGCGCGCGTCTCCCGATTCGATGATCAACGCCACCTGCGTACGCGTTTCCTCGCGCACCAGGTGGTTGTGCACCGCCGCCAGCGCCAGCAGGCTGGGAATCGGCGCATAGTCCTCATCCACCCCGCGGTCGGACAGAATCAGCAGCGTGTACCCCGATTGAATGGCCAGCGACGCGCGGCGCGAGAGTTGCGTCAGCGCGCGCTCCAGTCCCTTGGCGCCTTCCTCGACAGCGAACAACATGGGCAGCGTGGTCGCCAGGAAGTCTCCCTGCGACACGCGCCGCAGCTTTTCCAGATCGCGGTTCCGCAGAATCGGCTGGGGCAGTTTGAGCGTGTGGCAGTGCAGGGCCGACTCTTGGAGGATGTTGCGCTCGGTTCCGATATAGCTGGTCAGCGACATCACCATCTCTTCGCGAATCGGGTCGATGGGCGGATTGGTTACCTGCGCGAAGAGCTGCTTGAAGTAGTGGAACAACGGTTGCGGTTTGTCGGACAGGCAGGCCAGCGGGGTATCGGTTCCCATGGATCCGATGGGTTCCTCGCCCTGTTCCACCATGGGACCGAGGACAATGCGGATGTCCTCGTCGGTGTACCCGAAGGCGCGCTGCCTCTTCAGCAGCGTGGCCTGATCGGACCCGTACTCGCGCGGCGGATCCGCCAGGCTGTCGAGGGTGATCTGGTTTTCCTTCAACCACATCTGATACGGATTGCGGCTGTAGAGGCTCCGCTTCAGTTCCTTATCCGACACGATGCGGCCTTCCACCGTGTCCACCAGCAGCATCTTGCCGGGTTGCAGGCGTCCCTTCAACTTTACGTTCTCAGGCTTGACCGGCAACACACCGGTCTCCGACGCCAGGATGATGAGATCGTCGTTGGTCAACAGGTAGCGCGCCGGCCGCAGGCCGTTGCGGTCGAGCGTGGCCCCGATGGAGCGCCCGTCGGTAAACGCGATGGCCGCCGGACCGTCCCACGGTTCCATCAGCGACGCATGGAATTCGTAGAACGCCCGCTTCTGCGGATTCATATACTCATTATGCGACCAGGCTTCCGGAATCAACATGGCCATGGCGTGCGGAATTCCGCGGCCCGACATGACCAGCAACTCCAGTGCGTTGTCGAACGCCGCCGAATCGCTGCCGCCCGGCTGGACGATGGGGAACAGCTTCTTGATGTCGTCCCCGAACAGAGGCGACGCCAGCACCGATTGCCGCGCGCGCATCCAATTCACGTTCCCGCGCAGAGTGTTGATCTCGCCGTTATGCGCGATGTACCGGTAGGGGTGCGCCAGTTGCCACGTGGGGAAGGTATTCGTGGAAAACCGCTGGTGAACCAGGCAGAGGGCGCTGACCACTTCGGGATCGCGCAATTCCGGATAGAAGTTGGCAATCTGCGGCGCCAGCAACAGTCCTTTATATACGATGGTGCGCGCCGAAAGCGACGGTACGTAGAAGAACTCCTTGTCCGCCACCTCCGACGCCGCAATCTCAATTTCAGCCCGCTTGCGGACCAGGTACAGCTTGCGCTCCAGTTGGTCTTCGTTCATGCCCTTGGCGCGGCCCACGAAGACCTGCTGGATATACGGCTGGGACACGCGCGCCACCCGCCCGATGGCGGCGCCGTCGATAGGCGTATCCCGCCACCCCAGCACCGTCAGCCCTTCCTCGCGCACAATCCGCTCCACAATGCCTTCGCATTGGCGGCGCGCGTGAGGCTCCACGGGAAGGAAGGTCATGCCCACACCGTACTCGCCGGCCGGCGGCAAGGTGAACCCCAGTTGGGCGCACTCGCGGGTGAAGAAGCGATGCGGAATCTGGATCAGGACGCCCGCGCCGTCGCCGGTTTCGGGATCGCACCCGCATGCCCCGCGATGGGTCAGGTTGATCAGAACCTGAATCCCCTTGACGATGATGTCGTGTGATTTCTGCCCCCGTACGCTGGCCACGAATCCGATGCCGCAAGCATCGTGCTCATTGCGCGGGTCGTAGAGACCTTGGGCTGCAGGTAGACCGCCGCTCACAGTTGTTTGGCGCATGGGTGTTCTTCGGGGAACTCATACCGCTCTTGGGAGGGTACTCCGGTCGGCGGTCTTGGTCTACAGCAGGTACGCCTGGACGGTTTCAGTGTATCAGCCTCCAACAGTATTATCAATGGCAAATTGATGGCGATATTCTATTAGTGCTGCTTATAGTGAAAACTGTAATGGGTTCGTTTGGGGAAGCTTCTTTGGAGCGCCCGACTGCGGTTTCGGAAGAGGTGATCCGGGTCTGTTTCAAATTCGCGTAGGCGGTTGATCCTATTTGGGTTGGAGAGAGAAATGGGTTCGTTTGGGATAACTGGTTTGGGAGGGTGGCGGCGGTGTCATTGGGGTTGGCAGCAAGACATTCGCGGGAAATGGGATCCATAGGCGCTTCCAATTCCATCTGTAGCACGGGGTTACAAGGGACTCTGACGCGATTGTGGGTAAGTGGTTGAGGAAAAACGGCGAGATTCTCAAAACTTTCTGTCACACCCTCGGCTGGCGGTGGCGCTGCCGGTCGTTCCGGATAACTCTCTCACTATTACCAGCGCCACACTGCGGAGATTTTAGAATTAGGACCACTTATGATAGGATGGGCCCGTGTGGTTCTGGGATCCTCGACTTTTCAAAGAGATAGCCAGTTCGAACAGCATGAGCAAGGGTGCTGAAGTATGCGGTATCAGCCAGTCGGCAGCTACCCAGCACGTCAAGGAGGTGGAACGCCGTCTTCGCACCACCCTCTTCGACCGCAGCAAACGCCCCCTGGAACTCACCGAGGGCGGCAAGATTTACGCCGAGTTTTCGCGCGAAGTGCTGCGTCTGGAAGAGCAGATGGAGCGCTCCATCGAAGCCCTGGAAGGCGGCGGCGCGGTGCGCGTGGCCTCCATCTACTCGATCGGCCTCACCGAGATGAACCGGCTGCAAGAACAATTCGCCGCCCGCCATCCGCAAGCCCATCTGCAGGTGGAGTATATGCGCCCCGACCGCATTTACGAATCGGTGCTCAACGATTCCGCCGATCTCGGCTTCGTCAGCTACCCCGAATCGAGCCGCGAGATCGCGGCCATCCCGTGGCGTCTGGAAGAAATGCAGCTTGCCGTCGCGCCGTCTCACCCCTTCGCCGCGCGCACCGAGGTTCAGCCCTGGGAACTCAACGGTCAGGACTTCATCGCCTTCGACGAAGACCTCAGCATCCGGCGCGAACTCGACCGCTTCCTCCGCGGGCTATCCATCGATGTCCGGGTGGTGATGCATTTCGACAATATCCAGACCATCAAGGAGGCGGTCGCCTTGGGCAACGGCATCGCCATCCTTCCGGCGCGCACCATGCAGACGGAGATCGAACAATCGCGCCTGGCCGCCGTGCGGCTGGACGCGCCCGGCCTGGTCCGCCCGATCGGCGTAGTCCACCGCAAACGCAAGACTCTGACCCGCGCCGCCCGGGCGTTTCTCGATCTGTTGAAGTGCGCGGATTAGGCGGTTTCCGGGGCAAAATTGCCGTGCGGAGGCGAGGCGAGGAAAGCAACTGCAAGATGCCCGGACAGTGCCGATAAGAGACAGTGGGTTGGACATGGAAGAGAATCCTTCAGAGAGAAGAAAAGAACCGCGCTTTCGGGTGGATGCCGGAGCGAGCTTCGAGGTGAACAAGAACGGCCAGATTCTCCGTGCGACCACACTCGATATGAGTGGGTCCGGAGTTCTTCTGCGCTTCGATGGGGCGGTTCAACTAGCGCCGGGCGACGAAGTGACTTGCGATTTCAAGCTTTCGTCGGACGCCGACAATTCGCTGCCGCATTGGGGCATAGGCACGGTCGTGCGGGTGGATGGGCGGTCGGTTGCGATCGAACTCAAGGCTGGCGGCTTGTGTGAATTGGAGCCAAAAGCTGAGGTTCCAACCGTTCGCGAATCCGTGCCCCGCGCCTGAATCTCGCCGACACGGTCCGCTGCCCGCCACCCGCTACAATGGAGAAACCGTGTCCCTTACCTGCTATCTCGACGCATTTTCCGGAATCGGCGGAGACATGCTGGTTGGCGCATTAGCCGATGCCGGCGCAGACCAGGCCGCCATCGCACAAGCGGTCCACTCGCTTGAGTGTGACGCGGCCGTATCCTTCGAAAAAGCCGTCCGCGGCGGCGTCACCGCAACAAAATATAGGGTGGCCACCACCGAAACCGGCACGCATCGCCATCTTTCGCACATCGTCAAGATGATCGAAGCGGCCCCCATCGCGGAGCGCGCCCGCCTCAACGCCATCGCGGTCTTCCGCCGCCTCGGCGAAGCCGAATCCCACGTACACGGAGTTTCGGTCGAAAAGGTCCACTTTCATGAGGTGGGAGCGGCCGATTCGATCGCCGACATCGTGGGCGCGTGCGTCGCGTTCGACTTACTCGACGTCACTTCCATCGTCTGCTCTCCCATCAATGTCGGCAGCGGAACGGTGAATACCGAACACGGCGTCCTTCCGGTCCCGGCTCCCGCGACCGCCCGGCTGCTCACCGGAGTTCCCATCTACGTCCAGGGTCCCGCAATCGAATTGACCACTCCCACCGGCGCCGCGGTGGCCGTCACGCTCGCCCAACGCTTCGGGGTCTTGCCGGCTCTCAAGGTGGAATCCATCGGGTACGGCGCTGGAGACCATGATTTTCCCAAACACGCCAACGTCCTCCGGGTCTTCCTGGGCGCGCCGCTCACTGTCGACGAATCCCTGATCGTTTCCGTCATCGAAGCCAATATCGACGACCTGACGCCCCAGGTCCTGGCCTATTCCACCGAGCGCCTCCTGGAATGCGGAGCCCTCGATGTCACGGTGCAGCCGTTGACGATGAAGAAGGGCCGCCCCGGACACCTGCTGCGCGTCATCGCCCGTCCGGAGCATCAGGAAGCCCTGGCCCAGATCGTCTTTGCCGAAACCTCCAGCCTGGGCCTCCGCATCCACACCGCCGAACGCCGCGTGTTGCCGCGCACCATCACCGAGGTGGAAACCCCTCACGGCAAAGTGCGCATGAAAGTGACTGGCGGAGGTTCCTACGCTCCCGAATACGAGGATTGCCGCCGTCTGGCGAGAGCTTCCGGCGTGGCGCTCAAGCACGTGATTGCCGAAGCGAACTTCGCCTATTTGAACAAACGGAAATGAAATACTACATCACCACTCCTATCTATTACGTGAATGCCGCGCCGCACATCGGCCATGCCTACACAACGATCGTGGCCGACCTGTTGAAGCGTTATAAGAGCATGCTGGGATTTCACGCCGTCCTGACCACCGGCTCCGACGAACATGGCGTCAACGTGGAGCGCTCCGCCGAACGCGCCGGCAAATCCCCGAAGATTTTCTGCGACGCGATCGCCGCCGAGTTCGAGCGCCAGTGGCAGGTACTCGGCCTGGGGATCGACCATTTCCAGCGCACCACGGACCCGCGCCACGCCAAAATTGTCCAGGATCTCTTCGATCGCTGCCGCGCCAACGGCTTCGTTTACAAAGGCGCGTATTCCGGCCAGTACTGCATCTTCGACAACCTGTACGTCAACGACGCCAAGCCCGGCGATCCGTGTCCCGATTGCGGCCGCCCCACGGAAACCATCACCGAGGAGAACTTCTTCTTCAAACTTTCCGCATTCACCGAAAAGCTGCTGGCGCTCTACGAGTCGCAGCCCGATTTCATTCAGCCGGAGAGCCGCCGGAACGAGGTGCTCGCCTTCGTCCGCCAGGGACTCACGGATCTCTCCATCACCCGCACCAATATCAAGTGGGGTATCCCCGTCGAAGGCGAAGCGCCGCACGTTTTCTACGTCTGGTTTGACGCCCTGACCGCTTATAAAAGCGCGGTGGAAGACGAAGGACTCTGGCCCGCCGACCTGCACCTGATCGGCAAGGAGATCGTCCGTTTCCACGCCGTCTTCTGGCCCGCGTTCCTGATGGCGGCCGGCTTCGAGTTGCCCAAGCAAATCTACGCCCACGGCTGGCTGCTCTTCGAAAACGACAAGATTTCCAAGTCGAAGGGCAAAATCGTTCGAGCCGAGCCGATCGCGCAGGTAATGGGCGCCGATGCGTTGCGCTACTTCCTGCTCCGCGAGGTGGTCTTCGGACAGGACGGCAGCTTCAGTTACGACGCCCTGGTGGGCCGCTACAATTCCGACCTGGCCAACGGCCTGGGCAATCTCGCCAGCCGCACCCTGACCATGATCCGCCAATACCGAAACGGCGTCATCCCGGCCGGCCAGACAAATCACATATCGGAAGAAGCCACCGGCGCCATTGCGCGGGTTCGCGAGGCGTTCGACAAATTCGAATTTTCCAAGGGTCTCGAAGCCGTCTGGGCTCTCATCTCGGCCGTCGACAAATTCATCGTCCTGCAAGCTCCCTGGAAGCAGGTCAAAGACGCCCCACCCGAGCGCCTGAACGAGACGCTGTACACGGCCGCCGAAGTCCTGCGGATTGTCACTGCCCTGATCGCGCCTGTCCTGCCGCAATCCGCGGAGAAGATCTGGACCCAACTCGGCATGAAGACCCCGCTCGCCTCCCTTCGTCTCGATTCGCTTCAATGGGGCGGACTTGAGCCGGGCCAGGCCATCGGCGAAGTCGCCGCCGTCTTTCCCCGCCTCGATCCCAAGGAGGCCATCGAGAAGATGCGAGCGCTCGAAGAGAAGGTCACTCGAGAGCAAGCCATCCTCATGGGCAAGAAACCCGAAGAGGCGGCTCCGGAGGCGCCCAAAATCCCTATCGACGACTTCCTGAAAGTCGATCTTAGAGTCGGCCTGGTGCTCTTCGCCGAGCGCGTGAAAGGCTCCGACAAGCTGATGCACATGAAGGTCGATATCGGCGAACCGCAGCCGCGCACCATCGTGGCCGGCATCGCCGAGGCGTATGGCCCCGAAGACCTGCTCAACCGCAAGGTGGTGATCGTGGCCAATCTTCAGCCCCGTAAGCTGAAAGGCATCGAATCGAATGGCATGATCGTAGCGGCCTCGGTCAACGACGGCAAGCCGGTCCTGGCGGGCTTCCTCGAAGACATCCCAATCGGAGCCCGCCTGAAGTGAGCCTGGTCGACTCGCACTGTCATCTCGACGACAAGCAATTCGCCGACGACCGCGACGCCACCATCGCCCGCGCCCGATTAGCCGGCGTGGAAACCATGCTCGCCATCGGGACCGGCGACGGCCCGCCCGACCTGGAAACCGCCATCCGCCTGGCCGACCGGTACCCTTACATCCACGCCACAATAGGCGTTCACCCCCACGAGGCCGCCAAAGCCACGCAGGCAACCTTCGACCAACTTCGCGCCCTGGCTACCCACCCGAAGGTAGTCGCCATTGGCGAGATCGGCCTCGACTACCACTACGATTTCTCACCCCGAGATGTCCAACGCTCGGTTTTCGTCAGCCACCTCGAAATCGCCGCGGAAGCGAAGCTTCCCATCGTGATCCACACCCGCGAAGCCTGGGACGACACGATCGCGCTTCTGCGCGCCCATTGGCGTGGTTCCGGGATCATGCACTGTTTCACGGGCGGTCCCGAACAAGCCCGCCAGGCTCTCGACCTCGGTTTTCACCTGGCCTTCGGCGGTGTCGTCACGTTTCCCAAAGCCGACGCCACGCGCGAATCGGCGCGGCTCACGCCCAAAGGCCGGCTCCTGGTGGAGACCGATTGCCCCTATCTGGCTCCCGTGCCGCACCGTGGAAAGCGCAACGAACCCGCGTTCCTGCTTGATACCGTAAAGCGCCTGGCGCAAGTGCGAAGCAGCACCCCCGAAGAAATCGCCGAGCTGACCACGCGCAACTTCCGCCAACTGTTTACCGTGAATTGGTAACCGCCGACTCTTCCCCGCAAAGCGCTTCGCACCCGCCGCCGGTTTGCCCCACGCACCCCGCTACGGTTAAACTGGTTACCTTACATGAATTTAGGCAAGCTGGGCCAGGCTCTGACGGCCAAAGAGATCTTCGACCTCATCCACGACGAGTTAGTTGAGGTGGAGCGCAAGCTGTCCGCCGAGTCCATTGCGTCTGTCGATACCGTCACCGCCATCGGCCAGTACCTGCAATCCGCGGGCGGCAAGCGGCTTCGTCCCGCCCTCCTGATTCTTTCGGCGCGGCTGGCTGCCGGCGAGGTTTCGGGCGATTCCGCACGTTCCCCGGCCGCCGCCATCCACCTGGGCGCCGTGGTCGAGTTGATTCATGCCGCGACCCTGGTGCATGACGACGTCATCGACGCCGCCCAGACCCGACGCGGCCGGTCTTCCTCCAACGTCAAGTGGGGCAACCATACCTGCGTGCTCGCGGGCGACTGGCTCTACATGCAGGCCTTCCAGATCGCTCTCCGGGAACGGAACTTCGTCATCCTCGACCTGCTGATCGGACTCACCCAGATGATGGTGGAGGGCGAACTGCTGCAGCTCGAACGGATCGGCCGGATCGATATCTCCGAGCCCGACTGCATGGAATTGGTGGACCGCAAGACCGCGCGCCTGTTCTCCGTGTGCGCCCGCCTCGGTGTGCTTGCCGCCCATGGCGACGCCGCCCTGCAGGAACGTCTGGGCGAGTACGCGTGGAACCTCGGCATGGCTTTCCAGCTTGTCGACGACGTGCTGGATTTCACCGCCCGCGAGAAGACCCTCGGCAAGCCCGTGGGCGGCGACCTGCGCGAAGGGAAGGTGACTCTGCCGCTGGTCTATGCCCTGGAGCGCGCCACTCCGGCGGAACACCGCCTGGTCCGCACCATCCTGGAACAGCGTAGCTACGACACGGTTCCCTTCGCCCACATCCTCGATCTGCTCGAGAAGTACCGCGGCATCGAGCGCGTCCGCGACCGCGCCCAAGCCTTCACCGACAAGGCCCGCATGGTGATCAATGAGTTCCCGGATTCCGCGTACCAGCGCGCCCTGCTCACCGTCACCGACCTGGTCACCGAGCGCGACCATTAGGGCGGCAGCCGTCGGCCTTCAGCCGGGAGAGTCTGGGGCCGCTTGCTAACGCGCTACGAGCTTGCAGGCGGATGGCTGTTCTATCCCGCCGCGGCTTCGGCCACCGTCGGGAACACCGCCATGAGTTGGTCGATTCCGGTAAGCTGGAATAGCTTCCGGATGCGTCCGTGGACGCCAGCCATGCGCATCTCGCCGCCGGCCTTCTTGATGGCTGTCAGACAAGCTACGAAGGTCCCGATGCCGGCGCTATCGGCATAGTCCAGTCCCGACAGATCGAACACGACGCGTCCCGGCGTCCGTTTGGTCAGGTCCTGCACTACCGTCTCCAGCCGTTCCACTTCACGCCCCAGCACCAGTCTGCCCGATACAGTCACGACGATCGTACTTGGATCCATCTGCTTCGATTCAACCGGCATGGTTACAGCATACACCGCGTGCTTACCTGGCGCGATGCGCTTCCAGCCACAGCAGATCTTCCAGCAGGTAGTAATCGCCGTAGACCAGCATGCCGTCGTTGGGCCGCGTGCCGGAGCCGTGCCGCAAGGCCCCGATCGGCGACAGGTACCGGTCGATCAAGGACTGCACGATGCGCTCGCCTTCCTGGCCAAACCGTGCCGCGCGCGCCGGATCCGGGTCGAGTTCCGACAGATGCAGCAGACCGCCCGCCAGAATGGCCGCGGCCGAACTGTCCCGGTTGCGGAAGAACACACCGTCGTCATCGAAATCGTACCAGGGCACGCCATCTTCCGGCAGGCGGTCCAGCGCGAAATTCGCCGCCTTCTCAGCCGCCGCCAAGAGCTGGGGATCCTTGGTAGCTCGAAATGCTTCGCCAAAGCCGTACACCGCCCACGCCTGCCCGCGCGACCACGACGAGTCCGCCGCCAGGCCCTGGTGCGTGTGCGTGAAGACCATCTCGCCCGGAGCCGCGTGGTTCGGGAAGTCCAGCGTCTGACCGCTGGACGTGAACTTCTGCCGGTTGTCACCGGGGTTATAGTGGACCGACTGGCTCACCGCGCCATTCGGCCGCACCAGCCAGGCTGCCGACTTCAGGACATGCTGCCGCCCCAGTTCCAGCCACTGCCTGTCGCCGGTCTCCGCCGTGGCCCACCACCAGATTTGCAAGTTCATCATAGAGTCGATGATGGTGTCGTCGCCCTCTACCGACCATGACGCGACCAATCCTACCTTCGGATTGAAGAACTCCTTCAGCCGTTCGGCCGCGCGGATCCCTTCGTCCCGATACCTCGCGTCCTTGGTGGCCTGATAGCCCAGCACCGACGAATAAAAATTCAGGAATCCCGTGTCGTGGTTCTGGTTCGCCTGCGTTCCCATGATCAGCGACGTCCACAGCTCCGCCCACTTTTTGAACCGCTCGTCATGATTTCGGCCGTAGAGCTTCCACAGTTCGCCGGTCCAGAACGCGCCGGTCCAGTAGTAGCCGCCCTTTTCCAGCGTCCATTCGCCCGTATCGCCGTTGCCCTCCGTGAAGAAACCACCGGCGCCGTTCGATTTGCCGACCGTCCCGGGCTTGGCTGACTTGGCGATCGGCTCCAGCTTCAGCGCCGTCCGTTCCGCCGCTCGCTGTAATAGGGCGATCGCCTGGTCATAACTGCGGTGCGCCGTGGGACTCAGCGTATCGGGAGGCGCGCTCTGCGGCGCGGCGTTCTTCGAAAGAAGCTCCACCTTCGCCGGATCCGTCATGCGAGCGCCCTGCTCCCTCAGGTACGCCAGAAAGCGTTCGCGCGTAGGCCGCCGGGTATTCGCCGGCGCCACCGACCCACCGTGCAGCCGCTGCGCGGCCACTTGCGTGTGCAACTCCAACCCTTCCGTGCCTTCCTGGTCCCACATGGCCGCGCCATAGATCCGCGCCACGCCTTGTTTCGGCTTCACCCCGATCAGCAGGTTGTTCTCGTCTTGGCTGGCATCGCCGGCCTGGTCCGCGGGCAGCACCACGGCGACGCCCAGGTTCTGGTCCGCAACATCCTCCGCCTGTGCCTTGGCGCCGGACAGAACCACCTGCGGTCCCCAGGTTGCCAGCATACGAACCGCGTCCGCCGAAATGCGCAGCGCTGCCAGCGGCTTCCTGGGAATTCCCGTTACCAGCGAGAGGCCATCCGCGTTGCCAATGGTGACACGATGTTCGAACCCGTGTTCGCCGGCCCACTGCGTAATTCGGCTGGTGAGGTCCACCGTACGGTCGCCCACCTTCCAGCCCTTGTATTCCAGGTCGACGATGGAGCGCACCGGACCGCTCGCGACGATCTTCCACTTCCGTTCCGCCACATCCGCCACCGCCGTCACCTTTCCGTCCACCAGCGCGCCGATCCCGGCCACTCCCAGCGCCTTGCCGATGCCGTAGATGTCGCGGCCCAGAGGGCTCTCCTGGTGGTAGACGTATTCGGGCGACGCGAAGAGCTCCAGGTACAACCCCGGACGCCGCTTGCCGTAGAGATCGATAGCGTTGCGCTTGTCGAAATAGATGCGCCATGCGGTCTCTTCCGATTCCCAGCCCGGCCCTTCGTAATGCGTGGCGAAGCGGGCATCGGTCCGCTTGGTGTAGGGTGTCCGCAGCCGCTGCATGGCCGCCATATCGCCGTAAGCGATGGTCACGATGCGCGTCTGGCGCGGCTTCAGGTCGATCTGGAAGACCAACTCGCCGTACTTCCCGCCGCCATCCAGATCGTCGGCCTGCGACGGCAACTCCACGGTCTGATCGGTCCGCGCGTCTTCATCGAGAGTGGTGGCATCGCTGCTGGTCACGATGGCGCTTCCCGCCGTGAAATCCGGCGCGACCTTCTTCAGCGCGCCCACGGATACCACGATATTCTCCGCCATCCGCGCGGCGGAACCGGGGTTGGTCACGGCGAGCTTGAGGACTTTGATGCGCGCGGCCGCCTCAGACGGCGAGACAGCGAAATTGAGCGCCAGTACCGCGAGCACCGGCGCCGACCGCAGGCGCGAAGTCATTTGCGCGAGGCTTCCAGACCGCTGCCGCCATGGGCGTATTCCGGCTGCACGTTGACCACGCCGAACTGCCGGTCCTCCACTTCCCGGACGGCCGCCATCATCCACAGGAATCCGATTTTGCCGCCCGGCGCCGACACGTTCGGGTGGTAGCCACCGGGCATCACCACCACGTCGCCTTCGCGCACTACCGTTACGAGTTCGGGATTCTCCGGGTTGGTGTAGACCAACTGGATGCCCCACGAGGGAGCCGGCATATCGATATAAAGGTAAGCTTCCTCCAGCATGGCGCCATGCTCGTGCGGCGGCCACGACGCCCAGTTGCCCGGCTCGGTGAACGTAACGCCCGCGCAGATACGCCCGGCCTGGACGTTCTTGCCGATCAGGATATTCAAGTCGCGCTTGGCAGCCTCACCACCGGTCATGAAGTGGAGCGCCGGTTCCTTGCGGATGTCGGCGTACGGCACGAATTGCAGCGGATACTTGCCATCGACCGGCGCGGCGACCTCGGCGAGATCGATTCCGCCCGACGCCGGCGTCACCGTCACCTCGGTATCGCGCGGCACGTAGAGCGAATCGTACTGCGATACTTCATGGTGTTGGCCGCCCGCGTCAAGTCGCCCGCTGCCGCGCAGGCAGATTAAGCCGGTCTCGCGTCCTTCGGTGGAGAAGCTCAGCGGGCTATCGGTTGCATCCAGGATGATGCGTCCATAGTGCAGGTGCCGGACTGCGGCGTCGCCGGGCACAAGCGCCAGGTTGCGCCCTTTGTGCAGATGGGTTCCTCGCCGGACACAGCCGGCCTCGGTGATAGGGTAAGCGGTAGTCATTTCGCTCTCAGTCTAAGTCCGTGACAAATCGGGTGTCAATCGGCCCCCTTTATCGCTACAACCACCGTCGCTGGCGGGTCTGGTGAAAGGACTTGGACTCTCGTGGCATTGCGACGGTATGACAAGCACCATCGCGAATCGCGGGGACATCCGCGCTTCGAGCGGCGTCTTATGAGAAGAGACATCTTCCGAATGCACCGCCGCGCCCATCTTTTCCGCGTCTTGCTTGCGACGGCATTCCCGTTGGCGGTGGCTACCGCCCAACCGGCCGTGACGTTTACCATCTCCGCTCCCAAGACGGTCTTTTATCTGGGCGAGATCATCCCTCTGCAACTCGCTTTCACCTCCACGGCGCCGGAGACGCACCAGGCCGACACGCGCCTTCAGGACCGCGTGGGCCGGCTGAACTACGAAGAAGTCTTTAAAGTCGATCCCGCCGATAGCGTCGAAGACCCTTTGCGCGGATTGCCTGGCGAAGACAACGGCATGGGCGGCATCTCCGGAGGTCCAGTCACGCTCTCAGCGAAACCGTTTCTTGTGGAGCGGATCCTCAACGAATGGGTCCGCTTCGCGCGTCCCGGGACGTACCGCGTCACTGTCGAGAGCCATCGGGTGCGGAGTCTCGATCTCACGTCGAACACTCTCACTATCGAATTGCGTCCCGCGCCCGCCGACTGGGTGAAGGAGCAGATCGCCCGCGCCGTTACGATCCTCGACGGGCCGCCTTCAGCCGGTAACGACGGCTTCCTGAAGCGCCAGTTGGCCGGCCGCACGCTGCGCTTCCTGGATACTCCGGAATCGGCTATCGCAGCCCTGCCGCACCTCGACGAGAACTCCTTCGACCTGCACATGGCCGTGCTCGGGTCGCCGTTCCGCCGTCAGTTGCTGCCACTGATGGAGCAACGATTGGTGGCGCCCGACCAGCCCGTAGAGTCCCGCTACCTCCAGACACTGTCGAATCTTGCCGAGCTGGTGGCCTCCGGCGGGGTGATGCCGGCTATCCCCAAACAGCCGGACCAGATTCCGGACTGGCAGCGGGAATACCGTCGCCGGGCCACTGTGCAGCAGGAGAAGCGCGGCCAATACATCGCGCGGCTGGTGGCGGCACTGCCCGGCAAACAGGCCGAACCCCGCGCGGTGTCGGCGGTCACGGTGCTCAACACCGTGCCGGCCGGCGGGCCCGACCCGCCGTGGGAGCGCGGCGTGGTGGAATGGCTGGTGCGCGATTTCCGCACTCTGCCGCTCCGCATCCAGAGCCTGCTTCTGGACTCCCGCTGGAACCTCTTGAAAGGCCCGGCGATGCTGCCCGTTTTGCGGGACCTCTATACCCATCCGCCCGACAGAGCGAACGGTCCGGACATCGTCCCGGCAGTGGTGCGCCGTCTCTCCGATCTTGCCCCGGACGAGGGCCGCCCGATTCTGCTCGCGGAAATCCACGATCGGGAATCGCGGCTGCCATTCGACCTGCTGGCCAGTCTACCGGACCGCACGCTGCCTGACATGGACGACGCCCTGGCGGCCCGTCTGGAATCCGGACTCTTCGAAGATGCGCTGATCGTACGCTACGCCACCGGCGCCATCGTTCAACGCGTAGAGCGGGCTTACGAGCGGCGCGCCGCGGATTTCGAGCGCCAGAATCTGCCTCATTGCGCCACTCCACTGGCTTATTATTTTCTGCGGTACGATCCGGAGTACGGCGAGCGCGAACTGCGGCGCAGCCTGGCGGCCAAGGGCAGTTTCCCCGCGTGCTATGACATCGGCTTCGCCTTCCCCGGCGCGTGGGCGATGAGCCCTGCATTGGAACGTGTGGCGATTGAGATGCTCTCAAGCCCGTCCGTCCCCGTCAAGAACGGCGCAGCCACCGTGCTGGGAAAGTACGGATCGACAGCCGCGAAGGAACCACTGTGGCAGACGCTGGAGTATTTCCGCTCCTGGTGGAAAGACCGCGAGGCCGATCTGAAAGGCGACGCCGGCCGCGAAGGCATCCACTTTGAGCAGACGCTGCTTATCGCGCTGGCGCAGGGCTATGCGTGGACGCTACGCGAACCCGAGCTCACGCGGTTGCAGTCGCTATGCTCCAGCGATTGGCGCCGTCAGGACGTGGCCGGTTGGCTGCAAGCGGCGAAATCGCCGGCGCTCATCGAGGTGGATTCGAGCGGCGAGGGGATGCGCTTCAAACTTGCTCAATACGAGATTCGGACCGACGCGGAGCTCCGCCGCCGTCTGGCCCAGTTTCCGCCGAAGACCGAGTTCCGGCTTCAGTCCTTTGCCGGCGATACCGCCCGCGAACACGTCCGCGAGATCGTAATCGCCGCCGGCCACATCGTCGAGTGACTGGCAAATCGAGCGACTAATTCTCTCCGCCCCCGCGGCCGCCCGTCCGAACGGGAGCCGGAGGCGCGCCGGTGGTCGGCAATGGCTTCAGACCCATGCCGTTTACCTGCTGATTGTATGCCCCAACCTCTTTATCCAGGAGGCCCTTGTACTCCGCCTGCACGCCCGAGATCTGCTTTTCCAGGTCGAGCACCAACGCGATCTGCGTCTCGGTAATCCCGTAATCCGCGGACCCAGCCACGTCGCCGGCCCCGCCGCCGATCTCGCCGCTCATCCAGATCAGGTTCATGTAGAGCTTGTAGGCTTCCACGAAATACTTGTCGTCGCTCAACATCTCGGATTCCGACAGCAGCTTCAACTCCACATCCTTCAGCTTCTTGTCGATTCCGGCAATCGCCTGGAGGGCCGCATCCTTGCCCTGCAGCGTCTTCTTCTCGTCTTCGAGTTGCTTGCGCATCCACTCGATCTGGTTGGCCATGTCGGAGACGTTGCTGATGTCGTCGCGCACTTTGAGCTGCCAGCTCGTGGCCGCCTGCAGATCGGCTTCCTTGCCATGGCTCCCCGGCGGCACGGTCACCTGCAGAGGCTTGGTGTATGTCTGGCCGTCCACGGTCATCTTCACGGTGAACGCACCGGGACCGGCCAGCGGTCCGCCTTCCGCCTGGGCGATGCCCCAATGCGTGATGGGACGCGTGGTCTGGTTATCGAAACGCGGCTCATCCCAGATGTGCGGGTTCTCGGCGGGCGTGGTGCGCATGGCGATCAAGCGCGGCGCGGCGTACTGCAGGTTCACCGCCACGCGGTTCAGACCGGTGTGTCCCGGAGTGGTGGCCTTGCCGACGGAAACGTTCTTGGCGTCGAAGACTTCGATCTCCACCGGACTCTTCGGCACGGCAGGCAGTGTGAAATCCAGCACGGCGCGCGCCGACCGCGCCTCGCGGTATGCCGTCTTGGGCGCCACCAGGGACGCCGCCGTTGCGCTCGCGGGCTCCATGAGGCCCTGTTCGAGGGCGGCGATGTCCTCCAGGATGTAAATGCCGCGGCCGTATGTGGAGACCACTACGTCGTGCGCCTGCTTCTGCACCACGATCCAGCTCACCGGAGCGGCGGGAAGGCCGTCCTGGAACCGCTTCCAGGTGGCGCCGTCGTCGAGCGAATAGTAGAAGGCATTGCCGGTACCCACGAACAAGTTGCCCTTCTGATTCGGATTCTCGGCGATCGCCCGCGCATAGGCCAGCGGTCCTTTCGGCAGATTGCCGGAGATTTTAGTCCAGGTCTTGCCGAAGTCGGCAGTCTTGTAGACCCACGGATCGCGGTTATCGTTCAGGTGGAAGTCCACGCAGATGTAGGCCGAACCCGCATCGAAATGCGACGGCTCGATTTTGGAGATCACGCCCAGCGGCGGCAGGTTGGGGATGCCCTTCGTCACATCGTTCCAATGCCCGCCGGCATCCTGCGTATACCAGATCTTGCCATCGTTGGTGCCGGCCCAGATGAGGCCCTTGCGAATCTCCGAGGGCGCGATGGAGAAGACCACCTCGCCGTAGAACTGCCCGAGGTTGTCGCCGACAATGCCGCCCGACGAGACGATGTACTTGGGGTCCTGCGTGGACAGATCGGGACTGATGACGCTCCAGGTGTTGCCGCCGTTGGAGGTCTTGAAGATCACCTGGCAGCCGTAATAGACGGTGTTGTGGTCGAAGGGATCGATCGCGAGTGGCGGGGTCCAGTGGCAGCGATACTTGCTCTGCGTGGGCGCCGAATCGAGGGTATGGTAGTAGGGGCTCACCGAGCGGGCGATATGCGTGCGCGCGTCGTAGCGGGTGACTTCGTCGCCGTAGCAGGTCGCCCAGACAATGTTGGTGTCGGTGACGTCGGGAAGCGTAAAGCCCGATTCGCAACCGCCCAGATTGTGTTCCCAGGGTCCGGCCGCGGCGGCGCCGCCCGCCCCTCCGCGTCCGCCGCCGCCACCGCGTCCACCACGGCCGCCAGCGGGCGCATCCTGGCCGGGTACGTTGGAGCCGGCTTCCTGCGTGTTGCTCGGGCCGCGCATGGTGCCGTCATCCTGCATGTTTCCGTACACTTTGTAGGGGAAATCGTTGTCCACCGCCACGTGGTACATCTGGCCGATGGGCAAGGTGACGCGCGTGGCATTCGCGGGCGTGGCGCCGTGATCGGTAGTCACGTACATGCCGCCGTCATGGGTCACCAGCAGCCGCTTCCCATCCGGGTCCATCCAAATGTCGTGGGTATCGCCGCCCCATGGCACGGTGCGGAAATGCTTACCGCCATCGGTGGAGAGCCAGAAACTGCTGTTGGCCACCAGAACCTCGTCGGCGTTGGTGGGATTTACGTTGATGCGGATGTAGTAGCCGGCGCGGCCGATCAACTCGCGCGACCAGCTTCCATTGGTCCAGGTCGCGCCGCCATCGTCCGACCGCCAGATGGAGCCCTGGTCGGCGGTCTGGATGAGCGCGTAGACGCGCTGGGAGTTCGTCTTGGCTACGGCCACATCGATCTTGCCGACGTTGGCATGCGGGAGTCCGTGGCCTTCCAGGCGGGTCCAGTTGGCGCCGGCATCGTGCGAGACGTACAGAGCGCTCGAAGGGCCGCCGCTGAACATGCCGTAGGCGTGCATCTCCACCTGCCACATGCCGGCGAAGAGCGTGTTGGGATCGTTGGGATCCATCCCCAGCCCCGAACATCCGGTATTGGGGCCGGCAAACAGGGACCGCGTCCAGTGGGCGCCGCCATCGGTGGTCTTGTACACGCCGCGTTCCTGCTGCGGCCCAGTGAGGCGGCCCAGCGCGCAGGCATAGACGATATTGGCGTCGGTGGGATGGATGACGATGCGGCCAATGCGGCCGGTCTCATCGAGCCCCATGTGCTGCCAGGTGGCGCCCGCGTCGGTGGATTTGTAGATGCCGTCGCCCATCATGTCGCTGTCGCGGATGGCCCAGGCTTCGCCGGTTCCGGCCCAGACCGTTTTGTGGTCGGAGTCCGCCACGGCCAGCGCGCCGATGGCCTGCACAGGCTGGCTATCGAAAATGGGCACGAAGTGTTGCGCGCTGTCGGTGGATTTCCACACTCCGCCCGAAGCGGCGCCCACGTAGTAGGTGGTGGGATCCCCGGGAATGCCGGCGGCGGCGGCAATGCGGTTGCCCACGGCCGGACCCATGAATTTAAACTGGAGACCTTGGGGCAGCGGGGGTCCGCCAAATCCTCCGCGGCCGCGCTGTCCGAAAGCGGGAATGGCGGCCAGAAGGGCGATCGAGAGCAAGCAGAGAGAATAAGTATGGCTGGAGAGGAAGCGTTTCAATACATTCATGGAGAAGCCTCGGACTTGCAGTTTATACGATCGTCGATAGTTCCGGCAATCGCTGCCAGTTGCGGACTTGTTTGACCTCGGCGGACCCGCCCGCGGAGCGCATCGGATACGCCGCTTTGCGTCAGCTTGCCCGCGAGGACGGGCTTGCTAGAGTACCTGGACGATAGACATCGCGTCGCCTGGGGCGAAGTAGGCGGCCGGCCTGCGGTGTTACTGTTAAACAATGCATTGGTCCGCTGTAGCGCTGGTGGGCGGGGTCGCCGTCCTCAGCGCTCAGAATGTCGATCCGCGGGAAATCCGGGTCAGCTCGGCTCCTTATCTTCCGAAGGCGGCAACCACCATCAAGGCCGAAACCCGGCTGGTGGAGGTGGGCGTGGTGGTGCGGGACAGCCGCGGCCGCCCGGTAAGCGGTCTCGGGAAGTCCGATTTCGAGGTCTGGGACAACGGTAAGCGTCACGAAGTAACCGCATTCTCGGTGCAGAGCTTTGTGGCGGAGGCTCCCAACGCGGCCGTTCCTTCGCCGGCCACAGGCGCAACCGCGCCGCTTCCCGCCGTTCCGGTGAAGTCCCGTTTCGTCGGCATCGTCTTCGACGACATCAGCACGCCTGCCGCCGAATTATTCCACGCCAAGGCAGCCGCCATGAGTTTTCTGAAATCGGGTCTGGCCGCCAACGACCGCGTGGCCATCCTGACCATCTCGTCGGGTCTGGTCCTGCCCTTTACCGCGGATAAGACGGCGCTCTCTGGCGCGATCGACAAGGTAGTGTGGCGCGAGAGAAAGCTCGACTCGGTGGGATGTCCATTGCTCAAACCGTATGACTCATACCTGATCGCGAACCACTTGGATCAGACGGCGCTCGACGTAAAGGCGGGGGAACTGATGGTCTGCCAGCCCGGCATTTGCGGGATGAGCGGCGGGAACCGCAGGGGTGGAGGCGCCACGACGGCATGCGCGGCCGCGGTGCGGCAAGTCCAGGCAATGGCCAATGCCCTCTGGGAAGAGGTGCGGACGCAATCGCTCGGAATCATCCGGACATTGCAGAACATCGTCGACTTAATGGCGCGGATGAACGGCGCGCGGATGGTCTTGCTGACCTCATCGGGGTTCCTTTCGGGCACGCTGGAAGCCGATCAGGACCAGATTATCGATCGCGCATTGCGGGCCAATGTGGTGATCAACTCGCTGGACGCCAAGGGACTATACACCGAAGACGCTCCGGCGATGGGCATGGGCGCGGGGGTGCGGTCGGTTATTTATGCACAGAGTCAGGGCACGCGTCCGAAGGAGGAGAGCAACGAGGCCATGGGGAACCTGGCGGACAGCACCGGAGGCCTGTTCTTCCACAACAGCAACGATCTGGACCTCGGCTTTCGCGATCTGGGTATGCAACCGGAAACCAGCTACCTGCTGGGCTACTCGCCGGACGCTCCGGACGGCAGATATCACCGGCTGAAGGTGAGCCTGACGTCCAAGAGCCACGACAACGTACAGGCTCGCAAGGGCTACATGGCTGTGGTAAGGCCGGCGGAGAAACCGGCGCCGGAGCGGCGCATCGACCGCGAAGTGTTCGGCGGCAGCCAGTGGAACGACGTCCCGGTGACGGTGGCGGCGGAACCGGCCAAATTGGAGAACGGCAACCCGGTGGCGCGGATGGCGTTCGTGTGGGACTTGGCGAAGATGCGTTTCCATCTGCAGGACGGTATCCGGTCGGAGAAACTGCACATGGTGGCGGCGCTGCTGGATGAGCAGGGCAATTTCGTCACCGGCAAGGAAGGTGTGGTGGAGTTCGCGCTGTCCGAAAGTACGTTCAACCGCGCGGTATCGGCCGGTTTCAGCATCTCGATGAGTTTGGAAGCTCCGGCGGGAGCGTACCGGTTGCGAACGGTGGTAGTGGAAGATGGCGACGAGCACGCCAGCGCGGCCACCCAGGCGGTAGTGTTGAAGTAAATGTAGCGTATGCTATCAAGAGGAGGGGGACGGATGGCACAGGTAACCCGGCGTGGTTTTCTGAAATCCGGCATGGCGGCGACCGTGCTGGGAGGCATCGGTGGCGTATTTCCGGCGCGAGCGGCGAAGAGGGCCGCCAGCGACTGGGTACCGCTGGGCAGGTCGGGCGTGCAGGTGACCCGGCTGGCCTTCGGCACCGGCACCCACGGCGGAAGTGTACAGCGCAACTTGGGCCAGGAGCAGTTCACCCGGCTGGTCCGCTACGCCTATGACAACGGCATTCGCTTCTTCGAAACGGCCGACACGTATCATGGCATGCCGGAAATGCTGGCGGCCGCGCTGAAGGGAATTCCCCGCGATACCTACCGGTTGATGACGAAGTACAATCCCGCGAAGCCGGACGATCCGAAAACCACCATCGACCAATACCGCAAGGAGCTCGCGACCGAGTACGTCGACATTCTGCTGATCCACAAAGTCAACAGTCCGAACTGGCCGGTGGAGACAAAGCGGCTGCAGGACGCGTTTTCGGAAGCCAAATCGGACAAGATCATCATGTGTCACGGCGCATCGGTCCACGGTTTGCAGGCGCTGCGGCTGTTTCCGGGCAACCGCTGGCTGGATATCGGCATGATCCGGATGAACCATAACGGCACCCGGATGGACACCCCGAACACCTTCGAGAGCAACGATCTGGGCGACGTGACCGAAGTGGTGTCTCACGTCAAACAGGTGCGTGCGCAGGGCATGGGAGTGATCAGCATGAAGCTGGTGGGCGAAGGCCGCTTTACCAACCCGGACGACCGGCAGGCCGCTCTGAACCACGCCATGAACGTCGCCCAGGTGGATTCGGTCGCGATCGGCTTCAAGAATACGGCCGAGATCGACGAGGCCATTGAGCGAATGAACCGCGCGCTGAACGCGTAGACCGGTCCGGTGGCGCTGCCGACGATAGAGGCGCTGCTTACGATAGAGGCGCTGCTTACGATAGAGGCGCTGCTTACGATAGAGGCGCTGCTTACGATAGAGGCGCTGCTTACGATAGGATCGGTGTCCCCTTTTCGAGCAATCTTCCGCTAGTAGATAGTAGAGATCCTCTCCCGGCCTTGGGTTGTCCGCCAGAATGGGAGGCGATCGTGGACGCTCTCATCGCTCCCAACGACTCCCGATCAAGACGCCGCTCCGGGCGGCCGATCCATAAAGTCGATTTTTCCCCGGGCCCTCACGCTCGCGGTTCCGTGCCGGAGAGACCGAAACAGTTGTGGTATGTTGAAACACTCACGGAGGGTTATGAAAACCGAGGCTGGTTTGGCCGCGCACGCCACTCTGCAATCGGCAGGCCACGCGCCGTCTCCGGACGGGCTGTTCGTCCAGCTCTATGACGAGCTGCGCGCCCTGGCCCAATGGCATTTGCAATCCGAGCGTCCGGATCATACCCTCCAATCGACCGCGCTGGTCCATGAAGCCTATCTGCGGCTCTCGCTGCGGAGTCCCGCCGACTGGAACAGCCGCAACCATTTTATGAGCCTTGCGGCGAAGGTGATGCGCCAGCTTCTGGTGGATCATGCGCGCACGCGGAATCGGTTGAAGCGTGGCGCCGAACTGGAGCGGATCACCCTGGCTGAGGTGCATGCGGCCCTCCGGACTCCCGATCCGATTGGGATTCAGGCAGTGGACAGCGCCCTTCGCCGCCTCGCGAAACTCGATCCGCGCCAGGCGCAAATCGTCGAGTTGCGATTCTTCGGCGGCATGAGCATTCCCGAAATCGCCGATCTGCTTCGGCTGCCCCCCGAAACCGTAAAGCGGGATTGGGCCATGGCCCGCGCGTGGTTGAGCCGGAAGCTGCGGGATTGAAACCATGATCGACGCGGAACGCTGGAGTACCCTGCGAGAACTCTTTCACACCGCCATCGACTGCGATGCCGCGGCGCGCGGAGCGATTCTCGATCGGCTTCGGGCCGATGATTTCGAATTGTACGGCGAACTGGCCGCCTTGCTCGACGAAAGCGAGCAACTCGGCCAATTCCTGGAGAATCCCGCTTTCTCTCCGGATATCGGGGCTCCACGGGCCGGGAAGATGCTCGGCCCATACCGGCTGGTTCGCGAGGTAGGCCGCGGTGGCATGGGCGCGGTCTTCGAAGCGGTCCGCGACGACGACGATTTCCAGCAGACGGTAGCCGTGAAGGTGCTGCGGGCGCCTCTGCCGGGATCCGATTTCCATCGCCAGTTCCGCATGGAAAGGCGGGCTTTGGGACAGCTCGAACATCCCAACGTCGCCCGGCTCATCGACTGGGGTGTCAGCGATGGCTTGTGCTACCTGGCGATGGAGTACGTCCGCGACGCGCTTCCCATCGACCGGCACTGCGCCGGCCATCACCTGACCGTTCCGCAAGTGTTGGCCCTGTTTCTACAGGTCTGCGACGCGGTGGCGCACGCCCATCGGAACCTGGTGGTCCATCGCGATCTCAAGCCGGCGAACATCCTGGTGACGAAAGACGGCAACGCCAAGCTGCTGGATTTCGGAATTGCCAAGCTGCTGGACACCGATGACAACATCACGGCCACGTTGGGATTGCGGCTGACCCCCGCCTACGCCAGTCCCGAGCAGGTAGGGAGAGAGCCCATCGCTACCACCTCCGACGTCTATTCCCTGGGCGTGATTCTATACGAACTTCTGACGGGCGTGCTGCCTTACGATCTCCGTGGCGCGGGCATCGCCGAGGCGGCTCGCATCATTGCGGAACAGCCCCCCGCTCGTCCCAGCGGCCGGCCCGGCCTCGCGGGCGAGCGCCGCCGCGAATTGAAGCACGGCCTGGACAATATCGTTCTGATGGCGCTGCGCAAGGAACCCGCGCGCCGGTACCAGTCGGTGGAACAATTGGCCACGGATATCCGGCGGTATCGGGCGGCCGAATCCATTGCGGCCAGCCCCGAGTCCCCCATGTTCCGGGTGCGCCGGTTGGTGCGGCGCAACCGGCTGAGCGCGGCCCTGGCGCTGATAGCCACCTGCGCCCTGATCGCAGGCACAACCGTTTCGGTTTGGAAGTGGAACCTCGCCGAGCGGAATCGCCAGATCGCTGAAAACCGCTACAGAAGTCTCCGCGACTTCGCCCACGATGTGATCGCGGCCAATCGGGCGGAGTATTCGATGGGCTCGACCGCCGATGAAAACCGCATGGCTGCGGCGGCTGTCCGGTATATGAACGAACTCAGCCGCGAGCAGAGCAACGATCGTGAACTCGAATTGGACATCGCCTCCGCTCTTCAGCGCGTCGGCGACGCTCAAGGCAGGCTTGGCAGCCGCAATTTGGGGAATGTCGCGGGCGCCGTGAAGAACTACTACGCGGCCCATGCCATCCTGGCGGCTCAGTGGAAAGCCGATCCCGATAAGAGAGCGGGCGGGTTGCTGCTCCACAGCTTCTTTCTTCTCGGGAACGTCCTGCCCGATCCCGCGGCCGCGCTCGCATTCCTGTCCGAGGGTGTCGACCTCGGTTCTCGCATGCTGGCCCAATATCCGGATGACCCGGTCTTTCTGGAAAGAGCCGGGGACCTGGCCCAGGTCCGCGGCTACCGGCTGCGTTTTTCGGGCGATCTGGCTGCGTCGTTAGAATCGTACCGCCGCGCCATTTCCCTCGCCGTGCGCCTGTCCAGGACGGGGAAGGACAACTACTCCGGCGAAGCCCTCCAGGAAGTGAACCTGTCGGAAGCGGCTATCGTGCTGCGAAGTGAAGGCGATCTTACCGGCTCCCTGTCTTATGTGCTCCATGGGTATGACATTACCCAAAGGCTGCTGGCGCTATCGCGGACACCGTTTCGAAGGCGGCGGGCGGCCTTCCGGGCGCAGGTCCTCGGCTCCGCTCTTCGTCAGGTCAAGAGATTTCCGGAAGCCGACGCCTATCTGCGGCAATCGATTCACGAGTTGGAGGCCCTAGCCGTTGAGGACCGATCGAACGAGCAGGCAAAATGGGACCTGGCGCAGAGCCTCTATAATCTGGGCGATCTCCAGTTCGACACGGGAAGACTCAGTGACGCCATCGAGACCCATCTGGAATCGTTACGCCTCCGCCAAGGGGTAGCCACCCGCGACGCGAACAATCTGATGGCGCAAAGAACCTATGCTCAAAGCTTGAATCGCGCCGCCAACATCCTCTTGGTCATGCAGCGCGATATTTCGACCGCTTCGGCGGACTTCGACGAAGCAGCCCGCGTGGGCGAACGCTCTTTGGCGCAGGCGCCATCGGACGTTTACATAGCCGCGCAACTCGCCGCCAGTTACCGGGGCCGGGCCGAAGTCGCATGGCGGTCGCCAGGCCCCGCGAATCGGGAACGGGTAGCCGCGTTGCTGCACAAGAGTGCCGATTTATGGCGCGACGCGCGCAAACGCTGTCCCTTAGATGTGGACTTGGCCGCCGAAGCTCAGGAGGTGGAGACCGTCCTGGGCAAATTCCATTAGGTCTCTACTGATACCGCAGCGCCTCCACCGGATCCAATCGCGACGCCTTCGATGCGGGGTACCAGCCGGCCAGCAGGCTCACCACCACCGCAAACCCCAGAGCGCCCGCCACCAGCCACCAGGAGACGAACCAGATCTCGACACTCGACGCGCCCTGGCGAGTGAGATAGATGTTGGTGCCCGTATTGATCACGCGGCCGATCAGCCATCCCAAAATCACGCCAAGCACACCTCCCAGCAAACCCATGGCGCCGGCTTCGGCGAAGAAGACGCGCTTCACGTCGGAATCGCTGGCGCCAATCGCCTTCATGATGCCGATCTCGCGGCGCCGTTCCAGAATGGCCATCACCAGCGTGTTCACAATTCCGATGGAGGCTACCGCCAGCGCCAGGCTGCCGAACACGCCCAGGAAAATATCGAACACCGCGAAACCCTGGCGTAAGCTGCGCATCGCGTCCTGGATGGAAAACGCCCCGAATCCCATCTTCTTCACCGCGTCCTCCACGGTCTGCACCTGCCCGGCATCCTTCACGCGCACCGTCAGCTGGTTATATACCGGAGTGGTCACGCGGGGGTCGATGAACTGAATCACGTGCAGACCTTGCGCGAACTTCATGGGCAGAAAGACCCCGACTCGCGCAAAGCGGCTTTGCATATCGATATCCAGCACGCCCACGATCTTCACGGTTGCAGTGCGCGGAACCACCGTGTATCCGGCCGCCGGGTCCGCGCCGGCCAACCGTTCGGAGTAGCTCAGCGTCAGTTCCTTGCCCACGATCGCCCTGGCCAGAGCCGGCACGTCGAGTGAAATTGCCTTCTTCAGCATTCCGCGTCCGGCGGGCGGCACATTCTTCCCCAGCAATTCCGCGGCGAAGGCCTTCTCCACCAGAGCTTCGCCAGCTTCGCGCGAGGAGAAAAAGCTGCCTTTGACGTTGTTGAAGTCGTCCGTAGACTTGACGGAATCCGGCAAGCCGGCCACCAGCGCGCGGCGAGTCAGTTCCCCAAACGCGAATTCGCCGGGGAAGCGGATTTCGGGATACGCCTCCACTACGCCCGGCAGGCGCTCGATTTCCGCCCGCGCCGCTTCGTCCAGAGCGCGTTCATCGGCTTGATTGCCTTGCGGCGCCTCGGCCATCGGCCCAGCGGCCATACGCAAGGTGGCGCGGTTCATGACCGTCAGCAGATTGAAGCCCACCTTTTCCAGCCGCACGCTGATCATGCGCTGCAGGCCGACCCCGAGAGACATCATGGACACCAACGACGCCACCCCTACGGAGATGCCGATGGTGGTGAGCGAATTTCGCAGCATGGATTGGCGCAGATTTCGCGTGGCGAGGTCCAGCAGGTCCGCGGTCTTCATCGGGCATCTCCATTCACAGTTTCCATGTCGCCGGTCAGTTTGCCATCGGTCAGGAACAACATGCGCCGCGCATAACGCTCGGCCAGGGCGCGTTCGTGGGTGACCATGATGACGGTCATCCCGAGCGACGCGCGGCATTCCACAATCAGGTCCATGATCCCGGCGCCGGTGCGGCTATCCAGGTTGCCGGTAGGTTCGTCCGCCAGCAGGACCTTCGGATGGTTGATGAGCGCCCGCGCGATGGCGGCGCGCTGCTGCTCCCCTCCGGAAAGCTCGGTGGGCCGGTGCGCCATGCGCGGAGCCAGCCCCACCCGCTCCAGCGCCTTGCGCGCCAGCGCCAGGCGCTCCGCGCGATCCACTTCGGCGAATCGCATGGGCAGTTCCACGTTTTCCACCAGGGACATATTGGGGATGAGGTTGAACGATTGGAAGACCATGCCGGCGGTGCGCAGCCGGTAGCCGGCCAGTTCATCGCGGGAGAGCCGCGCCAGATCTTTTCCATGAATCACGACGCTTCCGGCAGTGGGGCGGTCGAGCCCCGCCAGCAGGTTCAGCAGCGATGATTTGCCCGATCCCGAAGGACCGAGCAGAGCCACGAAATCTCCGGCGGCGATCTCGAGAGAAATGCCATCGACGGCGCGGACCACGCTCGTCCCCATCTGAAAATGGCGGCAGAGATTGTCGATGCGAACGGCGGGCGGAGCGGTTTGATTGGGTGTCATGATTTGAATTGTGGGGCAGGCTGGCAGCCCGCGGGCTGGCGCCTCGGAAGGCGGGTTACCAACCCGCCGCAGGCTGCCGGCCTGCCCCACATAAGCAGCCTCACTTCGAGATCCTGGTCTTCATATTCCAGGCGTCGGCTTCCACCACCGGAGCGGCCCTGCCCAGGTCCCGCGCGCTGTACGTGGCCGAAACGCGGCGGGTCTCTCCGGGCAGCAGGGAAAAATAATTGTCCTCCCAGAGCACCGGTAACACCTCCTCGCCGCCGGTGCCCTTCTTCACCGCCAGGTGGACGCCGAACGCCAGCGTGTGGCCGGCGTTGCGGAGCGTGACCGTAGTGGCGCCTTGCCGGGTAACGGACGAGATTTCGACATTCGCCGGCGGAAGCTGGTTCAATGCGGTGAAATCGGCGAATGTCCTGGTGGGCGTGTAATACCAGGTGGATTTATCCCAGTCGAGCGTTTCGGCCGTAGTGGAGAGCCAGTAGAAATTGCGGCTGACGGCGGTTCCCGAGGCGTCCACCAGCGTCAGGCCGACAAAATAGGTGGGGCTCAACCCGGCGGCCTCGGGGATGGTGAGAATCCGCGTGCTGCTGTCCTGGCCAATGGTCACCGTCGAGCCGCCCGAAAACTTCTCCGTCAAGTCGAGGTTGTACAGTTTGGCCGTAACCTTGATGCCGGGGAACTCCCGGTAATAGGAGTTCACCACCACCACCGACCGGTCGCCGTACGAATACTGCACGTGTAACGGCTCATTGGCCTTCTTCGCTCCGAAATAGGAACCGCCCGGCCGCAGGTACCAGTCGTAGAGATGCCAGATCATGCCCGGCCATGCGTTGTTCAGCATCCACTGTATGACGCCCGTGGAGGTGTATTTATTACGGCCGAACGCCTCAAACATCGCTCGATGGCCTTCGTACGCCATCATTTGCGACTTTCGGGCGAATTCCTCGGCGCTTGCGGACTTGCCATACCGCTTGTCGAGGGCCTCGGTGAACACGCGAATATTCTTGAACTGGCCGCCTCCCGCACGATAATCCCACCAGGAATCGATGGGCCACAAGTGGTCCTCGGGCAGCATGCGCCGCAGGCTTTCGATGGGCGGCGGCGCCGGTCCGGGTCCCACCTCGGTGGCGAAGCCGTGCGCCCCGCCCCGCTTCGTATCCAGTTCCCAATAGGATGGCGCGACATACTCATACGGGCCTTCCATTTTGACACCGGTCGCGCCGCCAAGTTCCGTCTTTTTCGCGGTTGCCGACGAGTGATACGGATTCGGCCACTCTACTTCCTTGATGACGTCGAGGTACATCTTTTCGATCTTGGGAGGCGGCGGATTGTCGCTGCCATACATCCAGTCGGCCACCGACGGGTGACGCGCCAGGCGGCGCAACTGGTCGCGCAACGAGTCCGCGGCGATGGTCTCGCTCCCGGCGCTCCACTGGTTCCACTTCTCCCACTGATCGCAGCAACACCAACCGGCCAGCACCAGGATGCCGTAACGGTCGCACAGTTCCAGGAAATGGTCGTCCTCCATCTTGCCTTCGAAGCGGATGGCGTTGAGGTTCATATCGCGGACGTATGTCAGCTCGGCTTCCTGGCGCTCGGGCGTCGAGCGCAGCAGCATGTCGAAGGTATAGCCCGCCCCGCGAATCAGGATGTTTCTGCCGTTGATGTGGAACAGGCGATGGCCCTGGGCGTCCACTTCCGAGGCGATCTCGCGGATGCCGAACTCGATCTTGCTTGTGTCCGAGACGCTGCCTTCGGTTTCGAAAATCAATTCCAGCGGATACAGTTCCTGCGCGCCCACCTGCGCCGGCCACCAGAGCCGCGGGTTCGAAAACTTCATTTGCGGGAAATGCACGACGCGCGTCTCGTGGGGCGCCAGCCGGACGGCTTGCAAGGACTCCACGTTCTCGATCTTTCCTTTCAGCACCCCGTCCAATGGGCGGTCACTCGCATTCGTGACTTCCGCGCGGACGGTAAGCTGCGCGGCGCCCGATTCCAGGTGCGTCGTGACCGATGGATAGCGCACCACGGCGGGACCCGTTGCGCCGATCCAGACATCGCGCCACAGCCCCATGTCCTTATCCGGCGGCAGCGGATTCCAGTCGACAAACGTAATCGCCAGGTCGTGCGGATCGGGAGCCGAGACCTCAACAGCCAGCGTATTGGTTTCGTCCGGCCGCGCGGCGCCGGTGATGTCGAATTCGAACAGCCGCCATGAGCCCGCGGCCTGCTCGGACGAAGCGATCTGGCGGCCATTGAGCCAGATGTTGGCGCGGAAATTGAGGCCATCGAACCCCAGCCACACCGTCTTTCCGCGGTACTCCGCCGGAACCCGGAACTCCGTGCGGTACCACCACGATCGGCGGAACGGACTCTCCGGAGGCATGGCCACATTCGAAAAGTTGGCGCCGATGGCGTATGTCATGCCCGCGGCCGAGCGAAGATTCATCCCCGTGTACGGATCGGGATACACGTGATTCTCCACCAGTGCACTGAATACCGTGGAGGGCATCGTTGCCGGATACCATCCCCTGGTAGAAAATCCGTTGGCTGAGACCGCCGCTCCCGATTCGCGCACGTCCGCCGAAGATTGAATGGCCCACCCCTTCCGCAACAGGCGTCTCTCGGAAGCGGCCGCGGCCAGCGTGGCAAAGACGAAGAGACAGAGGAAGCGGCGCACGAATCCTAGTCTGACACGGAATGTCTGACACGGAACCGCGAGTATCGACGAGCGGCCCGGGCGGGAGCGAAGGGCGCCAACCTCAATCAGTACCGATACGTCAGACCGAACTCAACCACGCGCGATCCGAAGAACGAACTGCCCACCAGACCGAAGGTGGGGCTATTGATATTCTGATCGCCCGAATAGAACGTGGCGTGGTTCAGAGCGTTGATCGCCATCATCCGCAGTTCCACCGAGTGACGGTCCGAAATCTTGATCTCCTTCAGCAGGTTCAGATCCAGGTCGAACGTCCAGGGACCGTCGAACATGCGCCGCTGCAGCGTCCCCAGGGTACCGGCCGGAGGATTGTAAAAGATCTCGCCAGAGAACGGTGTTTCGTCGATCGCGGAAATCGCGCCCGTGCCGTCCGCCGGATTGATGGCCGACGCCGGAACCATGATCGGTCCGTTCCCGGTCATGCGGAAGCTCACCGCATTGAAGAGCGCCGAGCCCTGAAGCATGGTGTCCGCGTCGTTGTAATACGAGCGGGCGGCACGGTTGAGCGTGCCGTAACCCGACGTGACGGAGAACGGCGCGCCCGATTGCCAGTCCATCACCGCCCCGAGCGTCCAACCGCCGATCACGCGATCGAGCGGCCTGAAGTGCACCGCGTGGTCCTTCCCGAACGGCAGTTCGTAAAAGCCGCTGGCTTTGATCATGTGCGTCAAATCGAAGTTAGCGCGCGACCGCTCGATCCCGGGATTATTGATGTCCAGAAAGTTCTGGAACCGGGTCTGCGAATCGCCATCGGCGTCGCTGAGAACCTTGGAAAAGCTGTAGTTCGCCGTCAGGCTAAGGCCCGAGCGCGTACGATGGCGGGCTTCCAGTTGCAGGGAGTTATAGCTGGCGCTGGAGTAATTCGTCAGCATGTCGGCGGCGATGGCGTCGGGATTGGCGAAAAACGGCACCGCGTTGTTGGGATTGTAGCCGTTGGTCTGCAGGTAGTACGCAAGCTCGCCGGGCTGGCCGGTCTCGATGTAGTTCACCACGTTGCCGTCCTCGCGGCTCACGTTCGAGTTCAGACCGCCGCTGCTCAGCAATTTGGAGAACACCGGAAGCGGTTGGCTGCCGGGCACCGCCTGGCTGTACGCCGGGTTGAACGTTCCGGTGGCCTTCAGGGCCAGCAGTCCGTTGTTCTGCGCGGTTAAAAAATTCTGCAGGAATCCGCCCGCGCTGATGTTCACCTGGTTGAAATCGAACGCGCGGTAGGCGCCCACGGTGTGGTTGCCCACGTAGCGAGCCTCGAAAACGGTTCCCTTGAAATCATGCTGGATGCTGACGGAATACTGCTGCACATAAGGGCGATGCAAATTCGGGTCGACGCTGCCCACGATGTTGAACGGATCGGTCTGGTAGTTGTATGCCGTGGTCAGCGGCACCTGGTAGACCGGCGCGACGATCGCCGGGAGGCCGCTCCCGACGCGGCCGGAGAGCCCGGTAGTCGCCGATGTGCCTTGCAGGCCGGAGTTGGCTTCCAGCATGTTCTCGGGCGCCAGGATTGCCTGGTCATTGACATAAAAAATGGAATAGCCGGCGCGCGCCGCGGTCTTGCCGTCGCCGAACACGTCCCAGGCCAGGCCCACGTTCGGAGCGAAATCCTTCTTGTCGCGGTGGTACCACGGATTGCCCGCCGATCCGCCGGTGAAGTTCAACTCGGTGTTGGGATTGAGAAGCGTCGCCACCGCGTTGCCGCTCCATTCCGGCTGCAACTCCAGGGAATTGGCTTCATCCACCACACCTGGCAGGTCGTAGCGCAAGCCGAGATTCAGGGTCAGATGGGGCGACACCTTCCACTTATCGGTCACGTAAAAGGCATAATCGTTCATGGTGAAGTGGCGCAGAAAGGCAGCGCCTGGCACGAATCCGGAAGTGCGCGTGGTCACGTTATACGTCTCGCTGTAGCCGTCCAGGTAGCCTCCCAGCGTGGCCAGCCATCCATTGGCGATGCCCAGGTCGGACTGGCTGATGCCCGGCAAATTGCGCGTGGTTAGCGGCGTCTGTCCCGATCCCATCGCCAGGCTGTACACGGGCTCCACACCCGATGCGTCGTAGGAGCGCACCTTGACCTGCTGGCCGTGAAATCCGAACTGGATGTAGTGGCGTCCCCGCTGGTACGCCGCATCGTCGGACAGCGTATAGGTGTCGGTGTTGCGGCCCTGCGGCTGAAATTCGTTCACCGGGTCGGCGAACTGCATGCCGGTCAGAATGTCTGGACCGAATTGCTGCGAGGTCAGAAAGTACGCGTAGGTCAGATTGAAACCGGCGCGAACCTCATTGGTCATGCGCGCCGAAGGCGTCCAGCGCCAGGAGGTCGCCACCAGGGCCGCATTCGTGGGATTGGTCACCTTGGGAACCGTCGAATAATCGTTCTCCAGGTCCGGGCGAAACGAATTGTCGCGATTCCACGAGAACGAGGAACTGACGGCCTGCTTGGTATTGATGGTGTAATCCACCCTGCCGGTCACGTTATCGCGGGTTTCATTGTCCACCTGGTTGAAACGATAGCCGCCGGAATTCAGTCCATCGCCCACCAGGTCGCTATTGATATGCGCGGGGCTGGGAACCTGGCTGAGAAGCCCCGCGACCACCGGGTCGATGGAGATATTGCGCATGGTCAGCAGATTCACCTGTTGCACCTGGCCGGCGCTATTGCGGTATTCGTATATGCCCTGGCGCATGGTCGCGGTCGGAATCTGCACGTCGGCCGGCGTCTGCTGGTGCGCCCGCACCGCTTCGTAGGTGCCGTAGAAAAACAGCCGGTCCTTCTTTATCGGACCCCCGATCGAGGAGCCCATCTGGTTCTGATTGAGGAACGGCAAGGGAACGCCCGATTGGTTGTTGAACCAGTCGTTGGCCGAGAAAGCGTTATTCCGGTTGTACCAGAACGCCTCTCCGTGAAACTGATTGGTTCCCGACGGCGTGGTCATCGCCATCTCCGTGGCGCCGCCGGACATAGCGGCATTGCCGTTCGACGTGATCACCGTCATCTGCTTCACCTGGCTCAGCAGGGGCTTGTTGGGCGAATAGTCCAGGGCATTATCGCGGATGTAGTTGTCCTGGATATTGATTCCGTCGAGCGTCATATCCGAATACGAGGTGCGCAGCCCGTTGATCACCGTCGCGGAGTTTCCGTTGGCCACCACGCCGGCCTGCAACTGCAAAGCGCCCAACGGATCGCGGTCCAGCAGCGGCAGATTGCGGATCTCTTCCGTGCTCACCGTTTGCGAGATTTCCGAGCTGCTGATATCCACGGTCTGCGCCTCCGCGGACACCTCCACGTTCTGCGCAACCGTGGCCAGTTGCAGCTTCACCTGCGCCACCGCGGTCTCGCGAGCCGGATCCACGGAGAGATTGCGAACCGTCGTCTTGACGAAAGAAGGCGCGCTCACCGTGATATCGAAATACCCGGGCCGCACTCCGATGAAGTGATAGGATCCGTCGGTCGTCGTCTTGGTGGTGAGCAGCGGCCTCTTGCCGCCGGCCAGAATCAGTTCCACTTCGGCGCCCGGAACCACGGCGCCCGACGCATCCACTACCGACCCGGTAATCCGCCCGTCAATCTGGGCGAATACCGGCGAAACCTGAGAGATAGAGAGCAGAAGCAACCCAGCTAGACTGCGCATAGTTACTATTGAACCCCAAAATGCGCCGCCGTGTCGCACGTTTTGCGCTTCGGCTTGTTAAAGTATGCTCATCAGATTATGGAACTCTCGGAGCTGGCAAAAGCGTTGGATTGCCGCCTGGAAGGCGATGGCCGGCTGGAAATCACCGGTGTCGCCGGCATGGAGCATGCATCGCCCGGGGAGTTGACGTTCCTCGCCAATCCCAAATACACACACAAAGTGAAGCACACCCGGGCCTCCGCTATCCTGGTTTCCGAAGCGTTGAGCGGCCTGGAGATCGCCTGCCTGGTTTCGGCGAACCCCGACCTGGATTTTGCCCGCGCACAGACGTTTTTCTATCAACCGCCCCGTCCGGCGCCGGGTGTGCATCCTCTGGCGTGGATCTCGCCCACCGCCACCGTGGGCGAAAATTGCTCCATCGGACCTTTTGCGGTTGTCGGCGAACACGTACAAATCGGCCGCAATGCCGTGCTGCACCCGCACGTGGTGGTCTACGAAGGGGCCGAGATCGGGGACGATTTTCTGGCCCACTCCCACGCGGTGGTGCGGGAATTCTGCCGGATCGGCAATCGCGTGATTCTGCAGAACGGGGTGGTGATCGGGGGCGACGGGTTCGGGTTCGTCAAGCGGGCCGACGGCACGCACTTCAAAATCGTCCAATCGGGACGGACGGTCCTGGAAGACGACGTGGAAATCCAGAGTCTCACTTCGATCGACCGCGCCCGCGTCGGCGAAACCCGCGTCAAGCGTGGAGCAAAAATCGATAGCCTGGTGCAGGTGGGCCATGCCTGCGTGGTGGGCGAGGACAATATCGTCTGCGCGCAAACCGGATTGGCCGGCAGCACCACATTGGAGCGCAATGTGCTGCTCGCCGGTCAGGTGGGAGCCTCGGGACACCTCACCGTTCACGAAGGGGCCATCGTGTATGCGCAGAGTGGAATCGGCGGCGACGTCGCCCCCAACAGCCGCATTTCCGGCTCTCCGGCGTTCGCCGCGGGCGAGTGGCTGCGCGCGGTGACGGCCTTTCAAAAGCTGCCGGATTTGCTCAAAAGCGTTCGAGAATTGAAAAAAAGAGTCGATGAGTTGGATGTGAAGAAATGACGAATCAGACACCACCCCACGGTGACCGGCGGCCGGTCGCGTATTTGAATGAGAAGTTCCTGAACAGCCCCGATGCCCGCGCCCTGCGCATCCTGGCGGAGTTTCTGGAGCCCCTGGCTCATTTCCGCCGCGAAAAGGTTCGCGATACGGTGGTGTTCTTCGGCTCCGCCCGCATCCGCGAAGAGGGGCCGCTCAGCGAGTATTATCAGGACGCCCGCACCCTGTCCCGCATGCTCACCGAATGGTCCGACCAGTTTACCAACAGCAACTACCGGTTTGTAGTTTGTTCCGGCGGCGGTCCCGGCATCATGGAAGCCGCCAATCGCGGCGCCCACGAAGCCAAAGGCAAAACCGTGGGTCTCAACATCGGCTTACCCTTCGAACAGTTCCCCAATCCCTACATCACTCCGGAGCTGAGCTTCGAGTTCCACTACTTCTTCATGCGCAAGTTCTGGTTCGCGTATCTGGCCAAGGCGCTGGTAGTATTTCCCGGAGGCTTCGGCACCCTCGACGAGTTGATGGAAATTCTCACCCTGACCCAGACTCAGAAGCTGGCCAAGAAAATGACCATCGTCTTATATGGGTCCACGTACTGGAACGAGATCATCAATTTCCAGGCGCTGGTGAAACATGGTGTGATCTCCCCCGAGGATCTGAACCTGTTTCAATTCGCCGACACCCCCGACAGTGCTTTCGATCTCTTGAAGGCCGGCTTGACTACCTACGCTTTGCAACCGGAGTCGCCGGAAACGCCGGCGATTTCCAAGTCGCGGAATCCGCAGAAACCACAGGGGGCGTAATCGCTCGCAGCGGCTCTTGCTTCTCAGTCTCTCTCGCTGCCGCGCAGGTCTTCGAGCTTCGGGTAGATCGGCTGCGCATGGCGCAACACCGCCCAGCTCAGCCAAATCGCGCGCGGCCAGGAATAGCTTCGATAAGGCAATCCGTGCCTGCGGCAAAAGTCCTGCACAATGGGACTGATCTTCGGGTAATACACGTGCGAAATACTGGGAAACAGGTGATGCTCCACCTGATACTCCAAACCGGAGCATAACCACCGCCCAATCGGCCCCGTATGATAGTTGACCGTGCACGCGGTCTGCAGCAGCATGTAGTCGGTTTGCTCCTGGCCACGGTCTACGCGGGCCGCTTCGGCGGGGAGATGTCCCGGACCCACCACGGCGTAGAGCGCATAGCCCGTCAGCACGATGCGCAACGCATAGAGCAGCAGCACGTGGCTCACGGGAAAGAACAGACACGGCAGCGCCACCCACACCACATAGTGCATGGACATGGCCCCCAGGTCGAACCAATGCTCCGGCTTGCGCTGGTCGCGGCGCGGCAGCACGCGGAACAGATGAATCCACCCCGTCAACTGCATCTGGAAGCCGTTCGCCGCCAGCGCAACCGGAAAGACCCACCATTGCACATGTTCGAAATACCAGCGTTTCAAACCATGGGAGCCATCGACATCGCGGTGCGTCAGGGCGAACCAAGGCAGCAAGTCGGCGTCTTCATCGATCCCGATGACGTTGGGCGCCGAATGGTGCAGGTCCACGTGCTTGTGCCACCAGAACGTCGCGCCGAGCGCCAGGCAAAAGGGAAAGCCGAAGAATGCCAGAGCCTGATTGACCCAGCGCCGGTCGCTGGACGCGTAATGCGTCGAAGTGTGCGTGTTCGTGGCGAGCCCGAGGAGCCCAAACGTAGACGCCAACAAGCCAGCCGCGCGCACAAAAATGTTACTCGCGAAAACCACCACTGCCAGGCCGCCCAAAGCAATCACGAGGTGGATCATCAACTCCACGAAGATTCTGCCCGTCGCCTTGCGATTCCAACCGCGCTGAACGAACTCCCGCTGGAGTTCGGCCAGTCCTTCCATGGCCGTCGTCATAATGTAAGCTGTGTATTTATTATGGCACCATCCGGCCGGGCGGTCAGCGGGTCAGCTCCACTTTGAGCCGCTTCTTGACGTCGTTATCGGCGTGCAGCGAGCCGTGGTACTGCTCCACGGGATGGATCCCGGCGCCTTCCAGAACCGCGCACGACTCCGGCACCGTGCCATCGCCCGACGGCTTGTGGATCACGTCCACCTTCCGGCCGACCCCGTCGGGACCCCGCTCCAATCGCACACCGTCCACCGTCTTAAGACCGTATCCGAAAATACACAGCGCTGGAACAGACGCCCGCGGACGCAGTTCTTTCCAAAACTCCGCGGCGTTTTTCAGCAGCGGCTGGGCCTTTTCCGGCAGCCAGCTCGGATCGTTCAGCCAATCCACGGCATTCCCGTTCTGGTCGCTTCCGCAGGCGAAGGCCGGCAGCAGTTGTATTGCCCCCGGATGGGTGATCACCACGTCGCGCAGCCTTTCCGCCAGAAGCCCGAAGGGCAGCAGTTGTCCGCCCAGCACCAGGTTGACGATGGTTTCGGGCGCTCCCGTTTGCGGCCCGCCCAGCATCACCAGCCGCTCCACCTGGCGATGCCCGCCCAGTCTGTCCACGTAATAACGGCTCACCAGACACCCCATGCTGTGCGCGATGATCGTAACCGGATCGCGCTGGCCCCAGTCCTCCACCGCCTGTGCCAGCTTCTTCGCCGATCGCCGGATATCCTGGCGGAAATCGTAGGGAAAGGTCAGCAGATCCTTGCCCATTTCGTATCCCAACCCCTCTTCCAGATAGTGCGTCAGCTTCCCGTACTGCTCCAGCTTGACCAGATTGGGCACAATCACCATCTCGTCGATCAGGCTGCGCGCTTCCAGATCCGGCTTATCCTCGCCGCAACACAAGACCGGCGCCCCGCTGAACAGCAACCGCGTATTGGGCCACACTCGCTCGCTGCCGTGGTACAGGGTGGAGCCCAGATATCCTGGCACCACGATCACCGGCCGCCGCGGCTTCCCCGACGCCTGCCGCCCGTCGAGCAGGGTCAGTTCTTCTTCCACGAATCCGGCTTTGAACAGCAGGCGCGCGCCGCCAATCCGGATGGTGTCCCCGTCGGCCAGGGCGTGCCGCGCGATCCGCGCACCGCTCACCCGGGTGCCATTCTCGCTCTTCAGGTCGTCCACTACGAAGCCGCCCGAGACCCGCTCGATGCGCGCATGGTATCGCGACGCTTTGCCGGATTCGATCACGATGTCGTTATCCGGCCTCCGTCCGATGGTCACGATGGCGGCATGGAGCGGAACCTCCCAGGTGCGTCCGGCGTGCTGCACCACCAGCCGCGGCTCACGGGTCTCCCCCAGCCGCGTGGAGACGGCGGAGCGGAGCAGCGTGGTTTCCAGGTCCGCCTCGCTGTCGATGCGCGTCAGGTCCGCGTCTCCCTGTTCCGGCGCCACCCCGAACAGCAGGATGCACCGGCCGATTGAAATCCTGTCACCCGGCGCAAGTTTCACCCGCTCCACCAGCGCGCCGTTGACCTTGGTGCCGTTGGCCGATCCGAGGTCTACGGCATAACACCCGTCGGGGCCGCACTCCACGCGAGTATGCGAGCGGGATACCTTGGGCTCGGTCAGTTGGATGTCGCTGGTCGCCGCGCGTCCGATCGAGACTTCGCTCTTGGACAACGCGAATTCCTGACGTTGACCGCCCGCCAGGGTCACAGTCAGTTTCCCATAGTCCGGCACAGTTGGTCATTATAGCGGAGGGACTCGGCGGCCATCGGGAAACCGCTCCACCGTAGCGGCTGGCGGTTAATCAAATCAATAAGTTGCGGTTCACGACCGCTACGCCGTAGCGGTTTGGTACAGTGGCGGGCGTTAGTTGTCGGTCGGCTTCTGCTCTATGTGGTCGATCACGATTACGGGCATCGGCCGTTTCTGCATTTCCAGTTTCAGCCCGAGCTGCTTTTCCACTGCCTCGAAAATCGTAAAGCCGCCACTGGGTTCCGACGCCTCCGGCACAGCGCTCCCGGGCGCCCCTGCGTCTCCGGCGCGGCCGGGGCCGTTTATCATCATGGCGCCCAGACTGAACGTCAGGGTAAAGTCCCAGCCGCCCTCGATCCCGGTGGCATCCAAAATCGGCGAACTCAGCCCCGGCCCCATGCCCTGCAACCTCTCCGCGAATTGCGCCATGGTGACGTTCTGGCAGGTCATCATGCGAGACCCCGGCGGCGCGCCAGCAGGCGCATTGGCGTTCTTGCAGGAAGCGCGGCTGGCGGCGTCCGCCTTCTTCATCTTCGGCTTGGCCGCCACCAGCGAATACGCCGATACCGGCCGCTCTTGGGTGTGGTAGGTCATCTTGAAGCGATCCACCAGCAATGCGCGCATCATCGGCGCCATCGATTCCATATCCATCGTGGGCGACGACGGCGACGACGACGGCGCCTTCGCGGTGATATCGAACCGTTCCGTGTCCGCCCACTTCGGCACTCCCACCAGTTCATCGTTGTTATTCGAATTGAAAGCGCGACCGATCAGAAACCGCATTGGCAGGCCCACAGCGGTCAACCGGCCTCCGGGCTGCGTCTGGAATCTTATCCCCACTCTTACGTCAGGGTCGGTGGGCTTCACCACTGCCACCTCAAACTCGGTTGGAGCGGGAACGGCAGGAAGGGCCTCAGCCACACCCGGCGCATTCTCGCTCGGCTTCTGGTTGACGCTATCCACCACGATAACGGGCGTCGGAACCTGTTTCTCTTCCAGCTTCAGCCCGAGTTGTTTGTCAACCGCATCGAAGAGCGTGATCCGGTCGCCCGTGTTGGCCATCGCCGGTCCGAACATCTGCAACGACCACCTGATGTCGAAGTTCCAGCGGCCCTCCAGCCCGGTCTGGTCCAAGACCGGATTCGGACCCACATTCGCCCCCATCATCCCGCGCAGCCCTCCCGCAAACGCCGCCATGGTCATGTTGCGGCACATATATTGGACCGTCATGCCGGGCCCGAGGTTGATCGTCGTGGCAACCCCATCCTGACTCATTGACATGATCCGCATGGAGCCCTCGGGCGGCGCACCGGACGCGGTCTGCGGCTTGCACCCGGTTTCCCCCTTGCCGTCGGCCTCCTTGAGTTGCGCCTTCTTGCCCACGGTCAGCGCATACGTCGGCAGCGGCCGGGTATCTTTATGGACCACCAGCTTGAAGCGATCCTGCAATAGCGATTGAAGCATCGGCTTCTGCGTCTCCGCGGTTGAATCTTCCGGTACCTTCGCCACCACATCGAACCGGTCCATTTCCAGCCAGCTCGGCCCGCCGAGTACCTTGTCCGTATCGAAGCCATAGGCGATTCTGACCAGATCCACCATCGTGGCGTTCTTTACTTCATAACGTCCTCCGCGCGCCGGCGAGGTCCGAACAAACGCGTTGGCGGTTTTGGCGCTGGCGTGGACGTCGGCGAATTCAAACTTGAGCGCAGGTTCGGCGGACTGTCCGAACGCCGCGCCCGAAACAATGGCGATCCAACCTGCGCATGCCAATGCTCGCATCGTTACACTCTCCTGGACAGGGCTCGACCGTACGTCCATTATGCTCCAAAGGCGGCCTCACCGCGCCGAAAGAAAACGTAGTATCTCGCGCATCACCCGCTCTCCCTGGTCCGTTTGAAAGAGGAACTGCGCGTGCGCGGCGCCCTCGAGGAGAACCAACTGTTTCGGTTCACGGGCCTTCTCGTATTGCGCTCGAATCCTGGGCAGTCTCGGTCCCTCCGCATTGGCGTCGTCACGGGCGACGATGAACAGCTTCGGGCCTTTCATCGCGATGAGGGGCGTGTACGCGCCCGAAGCCAGCAACACCAGCCGATCGATCCCCGCAGGCTCCGCTTCCGCCGCTTCGGCGGCGTAGTCGCCTCCCATACTCGCGCCGACAACGCTTACCGACGTCGCTCCGGTCTTTCGCAAGTAGTGGATTGCGGCCAGCACGTCGAACTGGCGTCCCTCGTCGACGGGGCGAAACTCGATAGCCAGAACGCGAAATCCCGCCGCCGTCAGTGCGGCCGCCTGGTTCTTCCAACTCTCTTTGGTGAACTGCCCCCCGTGAGCCAACACCACCGCGCGGCCGCCTTTTCCGTACATATCGGCGTTGACCAGTCCACCATCTTGAGTTGGAAAGGAAACGGCTTGCTGTGCCGCGCCAACGCCTGTCAGCAGAACCGAGGCGAGTACCGTGCGAAAGGCATCCATTCGGCCAGTATATATGCGCCGCTGCCCGCTCCTACCCCGCCGCTTGCACTTCACCTTCATCCGCCGTGAAGTACGCGCAATCGGGATGGTGGAAGACCAGCGCGCTGACGCTGGCTTCGGGTTCCATCATCATGCCTTCGGTCAGATTCACGCCGATGTCCTCGGGCTTCAGCAACGTAAACAATCCCTGTTGATCGTCCAGGTTCGGACAGGCCGGATAGCCGAAGCTGTAGCGTTTGCCGCGATATCGCGACGTGAAGCGGTCTTTCATGGTGAGCGTCGGCGGATCGGGAAAACCCCAATCTTCGCGGATGCGCCGGTGCAGCCATTCCGCCGTACCTTCGGCCGTCTCAATGGCCAAGGCCTGGATGGCGTGCACCTTGAAGAATTCGCCGGCCTGCTTCCACTCTTCGCTGCGCTCGCGGACACCCGCCCCGGCCGTCACCACGAACAGCGCCAGGTGATCGCGCCGTCCGTCGTCCGGGCCGAGGATGTAGTCGCTCAGGCATAGCCCGTCCTCGCGCCTCTGCCGCCCGAAACGAAACGTATGGACTGGCGAACTGGCCCCCGGCGCAAACAGGCGAATGGAATTCTCTTCCCGCTCCGCTTCGAAAAATTGCCACACTGCCTTCGGCTTCAGAAAAGCGGCCGCTTCCTGCTTCAGCGCATCCATATGGCGGAGCAACTCCAACGCCTTCTCGTCGTGCTCCGCCAGGGCCTTCTCAAAATTGCCCTTGTAGCCCAGATGCCGGCCGTACAGCATGTACGGGTTTATGTAGCTCCACAGTTCGGCCAGGTGCGCCAGCGACCGCACCTTCCGGTCCAGGTACGGCGCCGGAGGAATCGGAAGCCCGGCGCGGACCTTTTGGCTGCGCCGCGTGCCCACCGGCAGCAGCGCTTCAGGAACCGGCGCTTCGGCCGACGCCTCGCCCGACGAACGGTGGCTCTCCAGCACCCCGGGACGCGCGGCCGGATCCATCAGGCTGTTCATCAGGCTCAGACCCGTCATGGCGTCCTTGGCATAGCACACCGCCTCGCCATAAGCCGGCGCGATTTTGGTGCGCGTGAACTTCTCCGAGAGCGCCGCTCCACCCACCAACATGGGCGCCGTGATGCCCGCCATCTTCAAATCGGTCGCCGTAATCACCATCTGCTGCGTACTCTTCACCAGCAGGCCGGACAGTCCGATGGCATCCGGCTTGTGCTCGCGATATGCCTGGATCAGCGCATCCGGGGGCACCTTGATCCCCAGGTTCACCACCTGGTACCCGTTGTTTGAGAGGATGATCTCCACCAGATTCTTGCCGATATCGTGGACATCGCCCTTCACCGTGGCCAGAATTACCTTGCCGCGCGCCGCCGTGTCGGCCTTCTCCATGAACTGTTCCAGGTAGCTCACCGCGGCCTTCATCGCCTCGGCCGATTGCAGCACTTCCGCCACAATCAGCTCGTTGTTGTTGAACAGCCGCCCCACCTCGCTCATCCCCGTCATCAATGGCCCGTTGACAATGTCCAGCGGCGCGGCGCCCTCGGCCAGTTTCTTGTCGAGATCCCGAATCAAGCCGTCTCTAGTGCCCTCGATGATGTAATTCGCCAGCCGCTGGTCCAATGGCAGGCTTTGGGCGAGTTGCTTATCGCGCTTCACGGTATGCCGGAAATGGTCGGTGATGGCCCCGATGTGCCATTGATTGATGGCGGCCTTCTGCGCCGCGGATTGCTCCCGCCAGTCCTCCGGCGCCGTGCGCAGCGATTCGTCCGTGGCGTCGACGGGCGGCGAATTGAAGAGAAGGTTCTCCGCCAGCCGCCGTTCTTCCTCGGGAATGGACGCGAACCGCTCCAGCTTTTCCGCATTGACGATTGCCAGGTCCAGCCCGGCCTTGGCGCAGTAATACAGGAAGACCGAGTTCACCACCTCACGCGCCGAAGCCGGCAGACCGAACGAGATGTTCGAGATGCCCAGCACCGTCTTGACGTACGGCACGCGCTCCTTCACCAACCGGATGCCCTCGATGGTTTCCACCGCCGCGCCGATGTAATTCACGTCCCCGGTGGCGCAGGGAAACACCAGCGGATCGATGACAATGTCCTCCGCCGGGATGCCGTATTTCTCCGTCAGCAGCCTGTGCGAGCGCTCCGCTACCGCCAGCTTGCGCTCGCGCGTGAAGGCCTGCGCCTGCAATTTGTCCTCGTCGATCGACCCCACCACCAGCGCCGCGCCGTACTTCCGCGCGATCGGGCACATGCGTTCGAACTTCTCCTCGCCGTCCTCCAGGTTGATGGAATTGATGATGCTCTTCCCCTGGCAATACGTGAGCGACAGCTCCACCGCCTTCGGGTCGGTGGTGTCGATCATCACCGGCGCTTTGATCTTGCGCATCAGCTTCTCATAGAAAAGCGGGATGTCTTCCATCTCTTCACGGTCGGCGCTCTGCAGGCAGACGTCCACGATCTGCGCTCCGTTCTTCACCTGGCGGCGCGCGATCTCGGTGGCTTCCTCCCATTTCTCCTCCGCCACCAGGTTCTTGAACAGCCGCGAGCCGATCACGTTGGTCCGTTCGCCCACAATCAGCGGCCGGTTGCTCTCTTCGGCCTCCACCAGTTCGATGCCCGAGTAATAAGCGCGATGCGAGCGGCCCGGGATGCGCCGCGGTTTCTTTCCTTCCGCCATCTGCGCGATGGCGCGAATATGCGCGTCGGTGGTGCCGCAGCAGCCGCCGATCATGTTCACCCAGCCGTTATTGACGAATCGCTCCAGTTGCGACGCCACCGATTCCGGCGTCTCCAGGTACTTTCCGTCCTCGGGCAATCCCGCGTTGGGATAGCAGGAGACCGGGATGGGCGCCATCTCGCTGATGGTGCGCAGGTGGTCCGTCATAAATTCCGGACCGGTGCCGCAGTTCAGCCCGATGGAGAGCAGATCGGCGTGCAGAATCGACGCGCAGAAGGCGTCCGCCGTCTGCCCCGCCAGCATGGTGCCGATGGTTTCGATGGTCCCCGAGACCATTAGCGGGATGCGCGTCGAACGCTCCTGGCGCAGCCGGCCGATGGCCAGCAGAGCCGCTTTCACGGTGCGCGTATCGTTGCAGGTCTCGGCGAGCAGGATGTCCGCGCCGCCATCCAAGAGGCCGCGCGCGCGCTCGTAGTACACCTCGATCAACTCCGGAAACGTGACGCCGCCCACCACCGAAATCGCCTTGGTGGTGGGACCCATGGATCCGGCCACAAAGCGTGGCCGTTCGGCGGTCCAATATTCGCCGGCAGCTTGCCGGGCCAGCTTCGCCGCCAGCACGTTCAACTCGTAGACATCGTTCTCAAGGCCGAAATCGGCCAGGGAAATCGCGTCGGCGTTGAAGGAATTCGTCTCGATGACGTCCGATCCGGCCGTCAGATAGGCGCGGTGAATGTCCAGGATCCACTCCGGCCGCGTGCGCAGCAGATTCTCGTTGCAGTTCTCCAGCGCGGCCGACCCGAAATCGGCCGCCGTGGGATCGAGCCTTTGGAGCATAGTCCCCATGGCCCCATCGAGAATGAGGACACGTTCGTCCAGGATGTGGGTGAGCGCCTGTTGACGCTCTTCAAGGCTGGTCATAAGGGGCAGGCTTCTTTCAATCTTACCAAGGCTCACCCTGCATAAATAAACCTGGGGACAGACGGAACGTTTCCTGGTTTTCGGACCAATCGCCGATCTGGGCAAGGAACTGGGCTCCCAGAGCACACAACGGACTGCGGCCGGTCCTAGCGATCCTGGTTCCGAGCCGGAGAGCGAGGCTAAGTACTGAAATATCAGCAGAGCTGTCCCGGAAAACCAGGAAACGTTCCGTCTGTCCCCAGGTTTATTTATGCAGGGTCGATGCCCCGGGAATAAATCGGGTGCGTTGGAGTCAATGTGGAAAGAAGATCCATTTGCAAACGTCCGACTTCCTGCGCCGGTTTGAGGAAGCCGCGGAGGAGCGAGCGGTCGTCATCGCCTATTTGAAGCAAAATTCGCGATAATAGCTGGAGATGGAGAAAGCGGAAACTCCGGCGGCGGCAACCTCGGCGCAAGCCCTCCGCGACCGGATGCGGCGGTTTCTGATCGTATTTCCGATCTGCCTGCTGGCCGGCTTCGCCTTGCTCCTGGCGCCTTTCAGCCAATCGTCCGTCACAGCCTTCACCGTCGGCGTGGTGGGCGTCTGCGCGAAGCTGGTGGCGGTGTGCGGCGGCCGGGTGACGGCGGCGCACGACGTCCTGCTGAATCCCGTGACCGGTTTTTCGATTAAGGTCGAGGACACCTGCAACGCTTCCAACGTCACCATTCTGCTGTGGGCGGCCATTCTGGCTTTTCCCGCGCCCTGGCGCGAAAAGGTCAAGGGACTGCTGATTGGTACGCTGTTGCTTCACGGCGTCAACCTCATCCGGATCGCCAGTCTGTTCTACATCGGCCAGCACTCGCCAGGCATGTTCGAATTCACCCACCTCTATGTTTGGGAAGGGCTCATCATGCTGATCACGCTGGTGATCTTCTGGAATTGGGTGCAGCGCACCTACCGCGCGGCACAGTCCTGATCCGCTACGATGCTCGCGCGTCCCGGCGTCGCTGCCGTCTCTTTTCGCGACGCGTCAACTGGCCATCCTCACGCGATTCCGTAGCCGGGATGAAGGCGAAAATCCGCGCGCGCAATTCCGGGTTCAGCCACAGGGCGAGGAATAACGGCAGAGCGTACGGAATCACCTCGGTGTTCAGATATCCCGCTGAACTCCAAAGAAATCCGGTCCACGGCGTCGATGAAATATGGAAATACGAGCGGACCGTCGCCATCGCATTCAGCGTCAGAGCGAAGGGCATTACGGCCAGAATCGCGCCGCTTCCATACCCTAGAATGCGTACCAGCTTCTTCCCCGGCGCCGCCAACACGAACGCCCAGTACAGCGGAAGCGCCACCGTAAAGAGAGCCGCTGTGTTCCGCGAAATCTCCATTTGGAACGAATGAATCCTCTTGGGTTGGGCGTCGGGCGATCCCCCGCCCGCAAGTTGCTGCAAGTCGGCCCGCGACGCCGCCGCGGCGGGAACGGGAACCCGCAACATCCAGTTCCCGTCCGGTTTGATGGTGGCATGCGATCCCTCGGCCGCGCCCGGCGCCAGGCTCAAAACGAATTCCGCGGAAACCCGCACCCAACCGAGCAGCGGATCCAGCAGGAAGATCCACCACACCAGGAGCGCGCCGATCAAGAGGCCGCACGCACGCAGGAGAAATCGAAACTGGGGACGGTCCGGAAATAGCCGCATCGGGCGCATGTCTTCCTACTGATGTTCGCACGGGCGGGTTATGCTGAAGGCATGCGAATTTGGGTGATCGCGCTGGCTCTTCTGGCTTCCTTCCCGGGCTGGGCCGACTCGCAGTTCCGGATCAAGAAGATGCTGCGCACCGATGTTCCGCCGGGTAAGGGACAATGCGACATCCGCCTCCAGGTGGACGGCGAAATCGAAGCCTCCATCCGTGGCGATACGGTTTCTCTCCGCACTCTGTCGGGCCGGGAAGCCCGCGACGATGGTTCGGAGTGCAGCATGCCGATGCCCATCCGGGATGTCCGCGGGTTCAATTTCCAGGTAGTGGACAGCCGCAATGAGATCCGCCTGGTCCAGCCGCCCGACCCCCACAACAACTCCACCGCGACCGTCCATATCCGCGATGCGGACGCCGGTTATGGCCGGTATCTCTTCCGGCTAACCTGGATCGCCGACGCTGGCGCCGACTCCTTCGACCATCCTGGAATCGACAGCCGGGCTGGCGACGGCTTCATCTGGAATAACGTGATTCACTACGCCGGCCGCGGCTCCGGATCGGCCGCCTACAACGACACCGATGTGCGCCGGCTCATGGACGTCAGCCTCGACATCGACCGCGCCGGCCACGCCATCCTTGCGTTCCGCACCGAAAAAAAAGGCTCCATGGTGCTCAACGGCATGGTCATCGACCGGGAGGGGGATCGGCTCAAGGTCGACGCGATGACCGAAGACCGCCGCTTGCGCGGCTCCCTGTACATTTCCGTGAATGAGGGCGCCGCGACGGTCCGCTCGGTGGATATGGATGGCACCGACGGCCGCGATCGCATCCATGTCCACTGGGACCGCCGCTAGCTGCTGCTATGTCAGGATTAGCTTCGCGGGGGCGCAGTCGGGCGCGTACTCTTCCATCTGGCGGGTTTCCAGACGGACCCTTCCGAGGCCCCACTTGCGTATGGTTTGGCGGATAGCGGCGCGAAACGCGGGGTTAGGGTGCCGGCGTTCGCCCGTCCGGCGGCGTACCAGAACTACTTCAGCGTAGACAGCCAGAATTTCGGGAGGCGGGATGTCGAGGTCTTTCGTGAGGGTCACCAGCACCTGGCCTGTGTCGCCAGGGCGCGGAGCCTGGGTGACCTGGGGTCTGGCAATCAGCAAAGTGGGCCGGTTCGAAGCGGTGGAACCGCCGCCGGGAAAGACGGCTACCGATCCGTCGGTCAGGGCCAGGAACTGATCCTCGGATTCGAGAGAGGGCTGCAAGGGTCCGCCGCGGAGGGCAATCGAAGCAGCCCAGGATAGCGCGCTGCGTGCCGCCGCGTCGTGCGGAGCGCGGGCGCGCAGGCGCCGGAGGGCGTGAGTCCACATCCGGCGGAAGAGTTTGGGGCTGGCCACGGCCCGCGCCAGAAACTTAAGGTAATTGGTCTCCAAAATGCGGTCGAGCTGTTGGGGAGTGTAGTATCGCGAAGTGGTGGCGCGGTGCCGGTGTTCCACCACGGAACCGGCTACGTAGATGCTGGGCCATCCACGTTGCCAGGCACGGTACCCGAGATCGAGGTCTTCCACGTAGGCTGGATCGTAGGCCTCATCCAGACAGCCCAACTCGCGAAGCTTGGCGGCGTCGTAAATGGAGCAACCCCCGCTGCCGTAGAGCACCCAGGTTTCATCCTCGCCGGGCAAGGGTTCGTCACAACGTACCGGGAAGTCTTCGGGATCCTGCAAGGTGAGAACCGCCTTCCCGGTTTCTTCGCGTCGCAGCCCGGGCGGGAAGCGGATCTGCGCCGTGGCGCAAAACAGGCCGGGGATCCGCTCGAAGGCCGTGCCCAGCGGCCCGAAGAAGCCGGGGGCAAGCAGCATATCGTTGTTGAGGAGACAGATGTGGGTGCCCCCGGCGCGCGCGATCCCGCGGTTGACGGCGCGCGAAAAGGAGAGCGGTTCGGGGGAGACTTCGACGAGCACGCGCGGCCAGGTGTAGCGGAGCCATTCGGCGGTGCCGTCGTCGGAACCATTGTCGACCACGACGATCTCGTGGGCGAACGGCGCCGATTCGCGCACGACCCCGGGCAACTGCGCGGCCAGAAGGTCGCGTCCATTGCGTGACGGAATGACGATCGAGATGCCGTTCGGCTCAAATTGCACGGGCGGACCGGCGGCGCGCCCTGGTTCCGAGGGATCGGGTTTCCGCCGTTTGGGGCGGAGGCGCCCGGACACCTGCGCCAACGCATAGTGAAGCGGAACAAGCACAGTTCTCGATTCTAAATCAACCAGTGGAGATGCGGGCTCGATCCTGCGTCCCACCACGCCAACGCCTGCATGGCGAAGGCGGTGGATACAGGATTGATATACGGAAGCCATTCGCCCCGCCGCCGTCCAAAGTAGAATCCGCCATCGATGCGCGGGTCGGCGGATGCGGCTTGGAATTCGGCGAGGCGTTCGGCTTCCCACGCCGCGGCGGCACGGTCGACCACAACCACTCCGGCCCAGCCCGCATACAGGCGCACGCGCAATAACTGGGCATAGGCGTCCGAGCGTTCAAACTGCGGCGCGATTTCGCGCAGCAACGGGGCGACAAGTCCGATGCCCTCGGCCAGCGCGCGGGCGCAGGCCGGATCGGCGGCGCGGGGCAACAGACCCTCCAGAAAATAACAGAACGCGTGCAGGCGGTCCATGACCTTCACGGGGTCGGGATGGCCGGGCAGAAACTGCGGGTACTGGCGCAAGGCGCGTTCGAGAGCCTGTTCGTAGAACGTTTGGAATTCCGGCCGTCCGGTTGCCTGGGCCAGGTCGCTCCACGCCATCGCGGATTTCAATTGATAACAGCCCGGCGAGCGCGACCATCGTGCGGCATCGCGTTCCAACGGAGCCTTCGAGGGAAGGGAAAGGATGGGATGGAACTCGCCTTCGGCCGAAACGAAGTCGCGCGCCATGGAGGAGCCAACGGCCGCGGCGGTGTCGCGGAATTCATCGACGCCGGCCGCCCGCCAGGCTGAAAGCAGGCCGCGAACCACAATACCGCAATCGAAGAAGTAGCTGAAGGCGGCCGGCTGCACCTCAAAGGGCATCGTGGAGGACTGAGCATCCCAAGCGGAGCCGGTGAGAAATCGGGCCGCCGAAGCGGCGCGTTCCAGAAACACCGCGTCACCGCTGAGCGAATGGAGATAGACGAGCGTGCTCGCCGCGTAACCCGTAATTTCGGTGGATATCGGGTGGTTCCGTTCCAGGTCGCTCCGGTAGTATCGGGCAACGCCGCCACAAGGAGTTTGAATGCCGGAATGGAGCCACCATTGCGCGGCGCGAGAACACTGGGGGGACAATTGAACAGTGTACCACCCGAGTGCGGACCAGCTTTATTTGCGCAGGACGGCGAACAGCGATTGGCCAATGGGGGGCTCGATCCAGCGCTCGAGCCGGGATAGGATCGGCACTACCATCCTGTCGAATATCGCGATCTGCATCTCCGATTGCGCGGTCTTCTTCGCTACGTGCGCGTTGAACCACCAGCCGAAGAAGCCTGCCGAGTTCATATAGCGCAGCACGTCCGCACGGAATCCCGCCCGCTCAGCCCGCGCCCCGAGCGACCTCTTGTTGTACCGCCGGTAATGGCCCAGCCGCTCGTCGATCGGTCCGTACAGCGACTGAAACGCCGGCACGATCAGCACGGCCCGGCCGCCCGGCGGCAACACCGCGTACATGCGCGCCAGGGCCCCGGCATCGTCGCGGACATGCTCCAGCACGTTCAGACACGCGATCGAATCCGGACGGTGCTCGCGCAGTTCCGGAAATTCGGGCGACTCGACGTCCACACACAGGCTCACCAGGTTGGTCCAGCCGGCGAAGCGCGTCCGGTGCGCCGCGATGCACTCGGGCTCCGCGTCGATGCCCACTACCCACTCGCGATCCGCCAGGTGTCGCGTGAAGTTCCCCAGGCCGCAGCCAATCTCCAGTATGCGCGCGCCCAACTGCGCTTGCGCCAGCCGGAATTGCCACTCAAAATATCGGGTGGCGCGCTTCATGCGGTCCTGGTCGCGGACCGTATACTCCGCAGTGGAGCCCATATCTGTAGTGTACAATTTGAAGCGCAGCCCTCATACATGAGCGCACGCCCCATCTCCCTGATGCTGGTCAGCTATTCGTATCCTCCGGTGCTGGGCGGTTCGGAGACGGAAGCGCAACGCGTCTGCGCAGGGCTGTTGCGGCGCGGCTATCGTGTCAAAGTCCTCTGCGCCGGCCTGCCTGCCATGCCCGATTTGCGGGAATGGATCGATCCCGATGGCGTCCCCGTCCGCATCTTCGGACGCGGACCGGCGTCTCCCCGGCTCGACCGCGTTTTTGCGCTGGGCGTCGCCTGGACGCTGTGGAAGGAGCGCCGCAACTACCAGTTGGTCTATTTCCTGATGCATGGCCTCCACCTGGCCGCCGGACTGCCGGTGGCGCGGCTGCTGAGAAAACCCATCGTCATGAAGTTCTCCGGCAGCAGTCTCATCCGCGCCATGCAGCCCTCTTTCTGCGGCCGCCTGGAACTGCGCTGGCTCCGCAAGTGGGCGAGCCGCGTGATGATTCTCAACTCCGGCATGGCCGAAGAGGCCGCGGAGGCGGGACTCCGTCCGGAACAGTTGCTGTGGATGCCCAATCCGGTCGACACCGCCCGATTCGCTCCGTGCCGGCCGAAGGATCGTCTGGAACTGCGGGTCCGCTTCGGCGTCCCGTCCGAAGCGCCGGTCGTCCTGTATGTGGGACGCCTGGCGCCGGAGAAGGAACTGGGATCTCTGCTGGGCGGATTCGACGCGGCCGCGAAGCAGTTTCCCGGCGCCCTGCTGGTGCTGGTGGGAGATGGCCCCGAGCGCGAGGCGCTGCAGCGGCGGGCCGGCCCGCGGATCCGTTTCACGGGACGCCTCGGCGTCGACGAGGTTTGCCGGTGGCTGCAGGCTGCCGATGTTTTTGCGCTGGTGTCGTCGAACGAAGGCTTCCCCTGCTCGCTCGCCGAAGCCATGTCGGCGAGCCTCCCGTCGGTGGTCAGCGGCATCTCCGCCAACCTGCAGTTGATCGACGATGGCGTCCACGGCCTCCATGCGGCATTGAGGAATGAAGCCTCCATCGCCGATGCCTTGACGAGGCTCTTCCGCGATCCGCAACTGCGCGCCCGCATCGGCAGCGCTGCCCGCCAGCGTGTGATGGAGAATTACTCGATCGACCAGGTGCTCGACCGGTACGAAGCGCTGTTCGCGGAAGCGCTTGGAGCGAAGTAGGGCATGTTCCACCGGCTCTGGCAGTTGCTGCGCGCGGTATCGATGGCCGCCGGCGCGCTTCTTCTGATTGTCACCTTCACGCCGCTGACGCCGTGGGTGGCGCGCCGGCTCACCACGACCTGGACCGATACCGACCACGGCGTGCTGATCGTGCTGTCCGGCAACACGGTGACCGGACCCTATCCGGTTATCGGCGTAAATAGCTATTGGCGGGCGGTCCACGCCATCCACGCGTGGCGCCACGGCCACTTCCGGACGTTGCTGCTTTGCGGAGCATATTCCGGCGAAACCATCAAACCGGTTCTGGTGGCCAACGGCATCCCCGAAAATGCCATCCTGGTGGAGGACCGCTCTACTTCGACCCGCGAGAACGTCCTGTTTTCAAAACCGATCCTGGCCGGCCTGCCGGGACCCTTCGTGCTCGTCACTAGCGATTACCACACGTACCGCGCCAGCCGTTGCTTCGCCAAGGAAAACGTCCGGGTGGAGACGCTGCCGGCGCCCGACATTCTCAAGCGGTCGAATAGCCTGGCGCCGCGCTGGCAGGCATTCTGGGAGCTCTGCTCCGAAATCGGAAAGATCGGCTACTACCGGGTGAAAGGCTGGATCTGAGGCTTCGGCGGCCGATCGCTCTTCAGAGCCGCCACCGGGTCAACCGACGGCGCCCGCTACCGCGTCAGAGGCTGAATCTGCGGCGCCCACGGTGAGCCGGCTGTCTGGCGCACGTCGTTTTTCTCCAGCCAATGCTCCAGCACCAATAAGTGCCAGATCTGCTGCGGGACCCACTGGCGGCCGATGGCGTCGCGCACCGGTTTCCGCAAAGCGCCGGGCCGGATCCATCCCTCGCGCTCCAGCCGCGTCTCTCCCCGCATTCGGTCCAGCATCCCGATCCAGCGAGTGGCCAGCCACCGCTCTACCGGCACTGTAAACCCCTGCTTCCGCCGGGATGCCGCTTCGGGACTCACGCGCCGCCGCACGATCTCCCGCGGGATCGCCTTCAGCGCCCCACCGTGGAATCGGACTTCCGGGGGCAGCGCCGCGGCGAACTCCCAGATCTTCTGGTCGAGAAACGGCCCGCGCGCCTCAATGGAATAATACATGGTGGCGCCGTCCACCTTGGGGAGGAACTCTCCGCTGAATTGAGCCTTCAGGTGATAGCCGAATACGTCCTGCAGCAAGCGCCGCGCCGAGGCGGACGACGGCGGAATTTCGCGCAACGGAAGACTTCTCTCCGCCAATCGCTCGCCCACCATGGCATGCGCGTTGTAGTACGGCAGCCCATCGTGCGCGCGAATGTGCGCGCCGATCCCACCGGCGGAATATTCCACAAATCGCCGCATCCGCCGCTGCGGAATCAAGCGGCTCAATCCGCGAACAACGGGACCGGCCGCGCCGGGCAGCGCGCGGGCCACGCGCTCGGCCCACCAGGCATTACGGAAAAACGGATACCCCAGAAACACATCGTCGCCGCCATCGCCCGTCAGCAGCACCGTGGCCGCGGGTTTCACCAGGCGCGAAACCCACAGCATGGCCTGCGCCGAGGAACAACTGAACGGCTCGCTGAAGGCGTCGGTGAACTCATCGAGCGCGAAATCGTGCGCCGGCATGTCCACAATCTCATGCGGAATGTCCAGCATCCGCGCCGTCTCGGCGGCCGCCGCGCTCTCATCGGACGGATCGTTCTCCGCACGCACCGTGAACGCCTTAATGTTAGCGCCCGATTGCCGCATCGCCCAGCAGACCAGGGTGGAATCGATGCCTCCCGACAGCAGCACCCCAATGGGGACGTCGGAGACCAACCGCAGGCGCACCGATTCCACCAGCAGGCGCTCGGTCTCCTCCACCGCTTCCTCAAAGGTGATGCGCGACGCTTCGTCGATCTCCGGCGGTTTCCAATATTGACGCTGCCGCATCTCACCGCCGCTCCATTCCAGGATGGTTGCGGCCGGCAACTTGTGCAGGCCCTGGTAAACGGCACGGCTGTCGGTGACGTATCCGAACTCCAGGTACTCGAGCACCGCCTGCGGATCCATCTCGCCCCCGAACCCCGCCGAGCGCAACGCCCGCACGGTGGAGGCGAAGGCGATCTCGCCCGGGCGCGCTGCATAGATCAGCGGCTTCACGCCCAGCCGGTCGCGTACCAGGGTCAAGCGGCGCCGCGGATGGTCCCAGATGGCGAAGGCGAACATACCGCGCAAGCGCTCGACCAGCGCGTCGATGCCCCATTCCCGGTAGCCCCGCCACAGCACTTCGGTATCGCACTGCGAGTGAAACTGCTGGCCGGCGCCCTCCAGTTCCGCGCGGATTTCCTGGAAGTTATAGATGCACCCGTTGAAGACGATGCCGGTATTGCCGTCCTCGGAGAGCATGGGCTGATGTCCGCTGGGGCTGAGGTCCAGAATTGCCAGCCGCTTGTGGCCTAGCACCACGCCCGGCCAGGCCGAGAGGCCCTCCGAATCGGGCCCGCGGCGCGGCATGGCGGCCATCATTTTGCGGACTGCCAGTTCCGCGACGTCGGTCGGTTGGTCCGTCGCGAAACCGGCGATTCCACACATGAGTCCATTATTTCATCATCTCCGCCACCAGTAGGGGGATCGCCCAACTCCCACACTCACAGCGCGGCGTAGACATCGTAGGAAACCAGGGCGTTCGCCAGGTCCACTTCGCCCACGGCATAGGCTTGCACGCGATTCATCCAGGTATAACCGGGATGCGCGGTCTGAAAACGCGGCGCGGTGCGAATCGGGAATTTTGGCGGCAGAGTGCCGTTGAGGAACGAATCGTATCCGTTGGGACCTGGATCGAGCACGCCTGTGTATGCGACGTAGACAAGCGCGCCATCGTGCATCTCCATCGTCGCCCGCACGTCCACAATGCCAATGCCGTCTCTTCGGATCAGCAACCAGTCCGCTCCAACCGGGAGTATTTTGCCCGTGCATCTCGATCCCCGAATCTCGCCGCCCGCAAGGTAGAAATTGACGCGGATTCCTTCGGCGACCGGTCCGATCACCTCCGGCGGCATCTTGAGCGACACGGTATAGGAAAACAACTACTCTATTTTTGTATTGGCCACGGTATCTCCTGGGATCCCCTCTCGACAGAATACACGGATTTTGCGCTGCTAACCCGCCATGGGAGCTGCCCCTTTCCTGCTACAATTAAGCGGTTTTATCGCCGGGGATAGGGTGAGCGATACGGAAGAAACTCCTGGCGTCATCACCAGGTATCTGCGGGAATGGCGTGGCGGAGACGGCCAGGCGCTGGAGCGCCTGACAACCGAAGTGTACAGCGAATTGCGGCGGCGCGCCGCATTCGTGATGAACAAACTGCCGGGGAACCGGACCATCCAGCCCACCGCCCTGGTTCACGAACTGTATTTCCAGCTTCCCGGAATTCAGCATATCGATTGGCAATGCCGGGCGCAGTTCCTGAGTGTGGCGGCGAAAATGATGCGCAACATCCTGGTCGATCACGCCCGCAAACGGCACGCCAAGAAGCGGGGTGGAACCGCCAGTCTCCTGGTGGTCGAACCTCCCGTGAAGGACCCGGCCCTGCACGTCGACGTGCTGCTGATCCACCAGGTCCTGGAACGGTTCACCGTGCAATATCCCAGGCAATCGGACGTGGTGGAGCTGCGCTTCTTCGGAGGATTGACCGCCGAGGAGACTTCGGCTGTCCTCACGGCCAGGGGAATCGACAGCTCGCTGCGGACCGTCGAGCGGGACTGGAAATTCGCCCAGGCCTGGTTACACAATGCCATCCAGTCACAGTGATCCGTTTCCCGATCGGGTCGAGCAATTGTTTCACCTGGCTCTCGAAATGGAGCCGGGCGGGCGGACCGCCTGTCTCGCGGATGTCTGCCAGGGAGATGAGTCCTTGCGCAGCGCCGTGCAGGATCTGTTGGATGCGGCGGACGCGGTGGGGAACACTCCGGCGTGGGGCTCGACGGCGCTCGCCAATGAGGCTGCGGCCGCCGCCGGAGATTGCTGTACGGAACTGGACCGATACCATCTTTCCGGCCGCATCGGCGCCGGTGGGATGGGCGTGGTTTACAAAGCGATCCGTGCCGGGGACTACTCGAAAATCGTCGCCGTGAAGATTGTTCAGGAAGCCGATCCCCAGATGGTGGAACAATTCCTGCGGGAGCGCCAGATTCTGGCCAGGTTGGAGCATCCCAACATCGCGCGTCTTCTCGATGGCGGGTCCACTCCCGAGGGACTGCCTTTCCTGGTGATGGAGTACGTCGACGGCGTGCCCATCGACCACTATGCCGCCCGCGAAAAGCCGTCCGAGCGCGAACTTCTGGAATTATTCCGCCAAATCTGTTCCGCCGTTTTTTATGCGCACGGGAATCTGGTAGTCCACCGCGATCTGAAGCCGGCCAACATCCTGGTGACCGCTCCCGCGGGCGGGCGCCCGGGCCAGCCGAAGCTGCTGGATTTCGGGGTTGCCAGGTATCTGGACGGATCGGCCTTGCGCACCAGGACCGGCGCGGGTGCGATGACGCCGGAGTACGCCAGCCCGGAACAGGTGCAAGGCGCACCCATAACCACTGCCAGCGACATCTATTCCTTGGGCGTCATCCTCTACGAGTTGCTCACCGGCGCCCGGCCCTATCGCATCACCGGCAGCGCGATCGATCTGGCACATGAGATTTGCGCCGTCAAACCGGAAACCCTGAGCGCCCGCACCGGCCGGCGATTCGATCCGGACCTGGAGAAAATCGTCCAAATGGCGTTGCGCAAAGAACCCGCGCGGCGCTACGCTTCGGTCGAACAATTTTCCGAAGATCTTCACCGCTACCTGGAGGGATACCCCATCGTGGCCCGCCCCGCCACGCGCCGGTACCGCCTTTCGAAGTTCATCGGCAGACACAAAGCCGGAATGGCGGCGGCGTCGCTGCTGCTGCTTACGCTGGTGGGCGGTATCGTCACCACCTCGTGGGAGGCGCGCATGGCCGAGAAGCGCTTCCGCGAAGTCCGCAAGCTGGCGCACTCCGTTTTGTTCGACTATCACGATGCCATTGCGGCGCTGCCGGGCTCGACTCCCGCGCGCGCCATGCTGGTGACGGACGCGCTCGGATATCTCGGCGTCATGGGGAAAGAGTCCGGCGGCGATACCGCGCTCCAACTGGAACTGGCATCCGCGTATCTTCGCGTAGGCGACGTTCAGGGCCGGCCGTATGTCCCCAACCTCGGGCAGACCGAGGGCGGCCTGACGAGTTATCGGAAGGGTCTGGCCATCCTCGAAGCTATCCTGGCCAAGGAGCCCAACAACCGCGGCGCGCGCCGCCAGGTAGCGATGGGTCTGGAACGGATCGGTAACATCGAACTGAGAAAGGGCCAACTGGGCGATGCGGTGGCCACCCATCGCAAGGCCTTGCTGATCCGGGAGCAGTTGCTGGCGCACGACCCCTCCGGCGCGGCCGGGCGCCAGGACCTGGCGGCCAGCTACCTGTATTTGGGCGACGTGTTGCAGGCTGCGTGTTTCAACGGCGCACTCAAGGTCGAATGCCTGCAAAACGCTTTGGACTATCAGCGGAAGGCGCTGGCGATGCGCCTGGAACTTTCGTTGGAGAATCCAGCCGATCTGCAGCGGCGGCGGGAAGTTGCACAAGCGTACATGCGGGTCGGGTTTCGGCTGCGCGATATCTCTCTGGTTACGCAAGACAAGGAGGTCATGCGCCAGGCACTGGAGAGCCATCGGAACGGGCTGCGGATTGCCGAGGATGTGGCCTCCAGGAGTTCGTCAAGCGGCAGGGATCGCCGCGATGCCGCGGATCAGCGCATGGTCATGAGCCAGGTGCAGGTGGCGCTGGGAGACTATGCCGGGGCGCTGGCCGGATGCCGTCGGGCTCTCGACACGTTTCAGTCGCTTTCCGCCGCCGACCCGGCCAATGCGGAGTCGCGCCGCGACGTGAGCTTCGCCTACATGCGGCTGGCCAAGGTACTCGCGGGAATGGGCGACACCGCCGCGGCCGAAAAGAACTACGATGCCTCCCTGGCGGCCGCCCAGCGATTGCTGGCTGACGATCCGGGCAGCGTCGAAGACCGTCAGCAGGTGGCCGCGGCCTATGCGGCAAAGAGCGTATTGGCGGAGCAGGCCCGCGAGTTCGCACCAGCGGCGGAATATTATGGCAAGTCGGTGGAGGCGGCGCCCAGCGGGCAATCCTATTACCACGTCGGAAGTTTGTACATCGCGGCAGCGCAGGCCAAGCGCACCGCCGCTGCCGGGCGGACCGATTACTGGCGAGCGGCCCGGGATGCGGATCGGCGCTGCCTGGAGTTCCTCGCAGCGCAAGCCGGGAAGGCCCAGTTGGGACCGGGCGAAGCGGAAGTTCGGCGGTTGGCAACCCGCGATCTGGCGCTTTGCGACGCGGCCCTGGCCAAGACGCCGTGAATCGTCTTCCGGCAGGCTATTTCCGGCCCGTGATCGAGATGTTGGTCTGGCTATCGGTGTTGATCGAGATGCCGTACGTCATATTGCCCTTCCGGCCGGAGATCTGGTAAGTGGCCGGATCGCCGCTGCCTTTTGCGCCGAGTTCGGTCTCGTAGAACGCGATCGCCTTCGCGGGCGGATCGGGTGTCCGCAGGTTGGCGCTCACAATCTCGTCGGTTTCTCCGCTGGTGACGATGGTTGCGCCGGGATAGATCTTCACTCCGAGTTTCGCCTCGGTGATCGGCCCGCTGGCGTCGTGGTTCCCCGAGGTGGCCGTAGCGGCGGTTGTCGAATCCCCGCAACCGGCAACGAAGGCGAGGGACGCCACGGCGATGAAGGTCAAAAGAAGTTTCATGGTATTTCTCCTGGTTATGGGTCAAATGGCGCCAGTCATGGTTTGCATCCTCGCCGCTTCCGGGGCATGATTGGGATGTCATGGCTGGGCGATACACGATCTACGTGGACGACAATTTCCACTACATGGACGAATCCGAGCGGTACAAACTCGGCGAGTTCGACGATTGCGAGTCCGCCATCGGCGCCTGCAAGCGCATCGTGGACCAGCATCTGGCCCGATCGAACCCGGATCAGTCGCCGAAGGAGATCTTCGATGCCTATACCAGCTTCGGCGAAGATCCATGGATCGCCTCCGACGACAAGGCCTGCAAATTCTCCGCCTGGGAGTACGCTCGGGCACGCTCCCGCGAGATCTCTCGCAAACCGGAATGAGAGGTCAGGCCTATTTTGCCGGAGCGGGCTGGCCTGGCGTCTCCTTCGCCGCGTCGGTGGCATGCATAAAGCAGTGCCAGTCGGCGAATGCATCCTTGTAGCAGATCCCGGTGGCGCGAAGCGGAACGCCGCCCCCTGCATCCGTGCGGTTGCAGTTCTTACCGATCGGATAGGAATCCCCGCCGCCTGAGCCGGGAAGCATGCACTGATACGCTGAGAAGGCGCCGCGAATGCTGTAGACCGGCTGCTTGGGATCGATGTCGGGCGTGGAATCGGTCCAGGAATTGTACGGCCGGGAACTCGCCGCCACCTCAATCTTGACGTCCGACTCCAGGTACAGGTAGCCGCCCACTTGCCTTTCTCCGGTCATGCCACAGAGGAAGTACCCCTTGGCTTGTTCGGCGGTGGGGGCGCCTTTTACGGGATCCTTCGTCGACCCGCAGACATGCGGATCGCGCGCCCCATAAGGAGCTCCGGAATGTGACTGTGCCCAGACGCCGGTTCCGCCCAAAAACGTCATCAAAGCCAGCGTCATTTGTGTTCTCATGAATCCTCCCAAGGGAAGAAACGGATTCGCCGGCAAAATCCCGCCATGCAAATTTCGCGGCCACCTTTCGACTTGGAAAACGAGGCGAAGCGCTCGCTTTCGGCGCGCCGGCCGGCGTCGATCCGCTGAATCCAACGGTTTGTCCATGGTGGATCAATTAGGCAGCTTCGGCTGCGGTAAGAACGGGAAATGAGGCAATCATGAAGTCTCTCTTCCCAATCGATCGTGGGCGGGCCGGAGTTGGAAAAGCGCTAGAAGTTCGCGGCTGGCCGCGAAGGGCGTCGTGCGTCCCAGGCGCACCTCTTCCCGCAGCAGCGGCAGCCGCTCGGCCACTGCGCGGTTCCGCCGAAACAGGTCGTCCAGACCCATCGTCGTCAACTCGTTCATCCAGTGCAGGGCTTGCGCATTCCGCAGCCTCGCCAGGAATCCGTTGCCCGCCAGCAGTTCCCGATGAGCCAGCACCATCCGCCATACTTCGGCGATGCCTTCATTGGCAGTCGAGGAGCAGGTCAGTACGCGCGGCGTCCAGCCATCGGCCGACGCAGGGAACAGGTGCAGCGCGCCCGCGTATTCCGTGCGCGCCCGCTCGGCCGCCGGCTTGTTGTCGCCGTCCGCCTTGTTGATGGCCATGCCGTCCAACATCTCGATGATGCCGCGCTTCATTCCCTGCAACTCGTCGCCCGCGCCGGCCAGCATCAGGAGCAGAAAAAAATCGGTCATCGACCGGACCGCCGTCTCGCTCTGTCCCACCCCAACGGTTTCCACCAGGAGGTTGCGATAGCCGGCAGCCTCGCACAGCAGCATGGTTTCCCGCGTTCTTCGCGCCACTCCGCCCAAATGGCCTTGCGATGGCGAGGGCCGGATGAATGCCCGCTCCTCCACGGCCAATCGCTCCATACGAGTCTTATCGCCCAGAATGCTTCCACCCGAGATGGGGCTCGATGGGTCCACGCTCAGCACCGCGACGTTCTCGCCCCGGTCGCGGATCAGGTGCATGCCGAGAGCGTCGATAAACGTGCTCTTGCCCACTCCCGGAACGCCCGTGACGCCCACTCGCAGCGAGCCGCCGGTCGATGGCAGCAGGGCATCCAGCAAGCGCGCCGCCAGTTCGCCGTCGGAAGGAAGATTGCTCTCGATTATCGTAATGGCGCGGGCAAGCGCCGTCCGGTCCCCGCCCAATACGCCTTCGACATAACGCTCGACGGGAAGCCGTCTCACTAGAACCGTTCCCCGCCTGGCATCAATACGAATGTCGATGCGGCGGAACCCCCAACCGGATCCTGGCAACCGGTTGGTCCCGACACGGAATCGCGAGAGTTCTCATCGCTCCGGCCGCTCCCTGACGGTCGCGGTTCTGCGTGCGCCCTACGCCGCACGCGCACTCCCGATCAGCGCGTTCAGGATCTTCTGTGCGGCCACCGGGATCACCGTGCCCGGGCCGAACACCTCCGTCACGCCCGCTCCGAACAGCGCCTCGTAATCCTGCGGCGGAATCACTCCGCCGACCACTACCCGGATATCTTCGCGGCCCAGTTTCTTCAACTCGGCGATCGCTTCCGGGACCAGCGTCGTATGGCCGCCGGCCAGACTCGACACACCCAGCACGTGGACGTCGTTTTCCACCGCCATGCGGGCGGCCTCGCGGGGAGTCTGAAACAGCGGACCGACATCGACGTCGAAACCCAAGTCGGCAAACGCCGTCGCAATCACCTTGGCGCCGCGATCGTGCCCGTCCTGACCCATCTTCGCCATGAGAATGCGGGGCCGTCGTCCCTCCAAACCCGCGAACTCTTCCGCCAACGCCTGGGCCTTCCGGAACTCCGGATTGTCCTGGCTTTCGGAAGAATAGACGCCCGAGATTGTCCGGTTCACTGCCTGATACCTCCCGAATACCTTCTCCAGCGCCGAAGAAATTTCGCCCAAAGTCGCCCGATGCCGCGCCGCGCGAACCGCCAGTTCCAGCAGGTTGCCCGACCCGTTCCCGGCCGCGCCGGTCAGCGCCGCCAGCGCCTCATCCACGGCACGCCGGTCGCGAGCGGCGCGAACTCCGGCGAGCCTGCGAAGCTGCGATTCACGAACTGTCTTATTGTCCACCACCCGGACGTCGATCTGCTCGGTCTCGGCGGGCCTATACTTGTTGACGCCGACAATGGTCTCCCGGCCGCAATCGATCCGGGCCTGCCGGCGCGCGGCCGCCTCTTCGATCCGCATCTTCGGAATGCCCGTCTCAATCGCCTTCGCCATCCCGCCGAGCCCTTCGATCTCCTGAATGTGACGCCAGGCACTGTGCATCAGTTCGTGGGTAAGCGACTCCACGTAATAACTGCCGGCCCACGGGTCCACCACCTTGGTAACGCCCGTCTCCTCCTGCAGGAAGATCTGCGTATTGCGCGCGATTCGCGCCGAGAAATCCGTCGGCAGCGCGATGGCTTCGTCCAGCGCATTGGTGTGCAGCGACTGTGTGTGGCCCAGCACCGCGGCCAATGCTTCGATGCATGTGCGCGGGACATTGTTGAAGACATCCTGCGCCGCCAGACTCCAACCCGACGTCTGCGAATGCGTGCGTAGCGCCATCGATTTCGGGTTCTTCGGATGGAAGCCTTTGACGATCTTGGCCCACAGAACGCGCGCCGCGCGCATCTTGGCAATCTCCATGAAGTGGTTCATGCCGATACCCCAGAAGAAGCTGAGACGCGGCGCGAAGGTATCGATATCCAGACCCGACTGAATCCCCGTGCGGATATACTCTAGGCCGTCCGCCAACGTGTAGGCCAGTTCCAGATCGGCGCTGGCGCCGGCTTCCTGCATGTGATATCCGCTGATCGAAATGCAGTTGAACTTCGGCATATTCTCCGAGGAATACCGGAAAATATCGCCGATGATCTTCATGGAGGGAGTGGGCGGATAGATGTACGTATTGCGGACCATGAACTCTTTCAGAATGTCGTTCTGAATGGTGCCGCTGAGGTCTTTGGTGGCGACGCCCTGCTCTTCGGCGGCCACAATATAAAATGCCATGACCGGCAGGACCGCGCCGTTCATGGTCATCGAAACGGACATTTGCCCCAGCGGGATCTGGTCGAAGAGAATCTTCATATCCTCGACCGAATCGATGGCTACTCCGGCCTTACCGACATCGCCCGAAACGCGCTCGTTGTCCGAATCGTACCCGCGGTGCGTCGCCAGGTCGAATGCCACCGAAAGCCCCTTCTGGCCCGCCGCCAGATTGCGCCGGTAAAACGCGTTTGACTCTTCCGCGGTGGAGAACCCGGCGTATTGGCGAATGGTCCAGGGCTGCATCGCGTACATCGTGGAGTACGGTCCCCGCAGAAACGGCGGGACGCCCGCCGCATACTCCAGGTGCTCCATGGCATACAGATCGTCGGCCGTGTACCACGCCTTGACGGGGATGTGTTCCGCGGTCGCCCATACCGGCGAATTCTGTCCGGGTCCTGCCGGCTCCGGGTTCCGTACCTGAAGCTTGTATTCGATCTTCGAGAAGTCCGGTCTCATTGGCTGCTCCTCATTCCCAGTTTGTCCTGCCATTGGGTCAGGGTTTGGACGATATCGCTGAAGATGTGAATGAACCCTTGTACGCCGGCCGCCTGCAGCGCCTCCGCCTGCTCTTTCGGATTGCCGGCCACCAGCACGGGGGCCTTCACTTTCGAGCAGACTTCCTGCGCGAAAGCCAGGTACTCGGGGTCGGAACTGCACAAAACAATCAGGTCCGCATCCGTTCCCTCGTACTCCTCCGCCTCCGCCATGTCGAAACCGGCGCATCCGAAGAAATTCCGGCAGAAGTTCGAACGAGCCCCCTTCATCTTGACGTCGCCGCGCTTGAGCAGCAGGACGTTCGGATATCGTCCGGTCTCGCGTGCAAATTCGGTGGTGCGCAACCGAATCGCTTCGAACGGCGAGGCGATGCGAACCTGGGGCAGGGAACTGCCCGTCTCAGACGCGGGGATTTCCCCGTCCGGCGTTTTCTCTGTCGCGTCGGGATAATTGTTGACGCCCACCAGAGTGCGCCGCCGGCTGGAATAGGCCTTTTCCCGCGCGGTGCGCGTCTCCGCCAGCGTCTTCTCGATGGAACCGGACGCCAGCGCCTTGGCGTAACCGCCTTCGGCTTCTATCTGTTGCAGGATCTTCCAGGCTTCCCGCGCCAGCGAATCCGTCAAGGCCTCAATATAATAGGACCCACCCGCCGGGTCGGCCACCGCGTCCAGATGGGACTCTTCCTTGAGGATGCGCTGCACATTCAGCGCCAGATGCGAAACGAACCCAAATGGCTGGACCGTAAGCTGGCCGCAGCCGCCCACCACGGCGGAAAGCGCCTCGGTAGTGACGCGCAGCAGGTTGGTATACCTGTCATAGGCGCTCTTGTTGCGATTGGGCGTGCGCACGTGCAACCGCATGCGGCAGGCCCCGTCGTCGGTGGCGCCGAAGGCAGTCACGGCCTGTGCCCATAGAATGCGCGCCGCCCGCAATTTCGCGATCTCGATAAAGTAGCTGGGTCCCACCGCGAAGACAAACTCGACTTCGCCGGCGATGGTGTCGACCGGCCGGGTCGCTGTCAAAGCCGCCAACCGCTCTACCCCAGCCGCGATTCCGTAACCCAACTCCTGGACAGCGTGCGCCCCGGCTTCGTGCAGCAGATCGGCGCGAATGGCTTTCGGACCCGGTTTGGCGTCCTGCGCAATCTCCCAACTTCGCCCTGTGCCGCGCACGAACGGATACCGGCCGGGCGCCGTGCGCAGTTGACCGTCCAAGCCGGCGAGCGCCTCCTTGCGGTAGTAGGGCCGTATGGCGAGCCCTTCCTCGGTTCGCCATACCAGCTTCTTTTCGTAGTCGGCGCCCTTGAGATCCTTGGCGATCGCGGCCTCCCATGTCCCGGTCGAAACCGGCGGAAAGTCCGCGCTGATATTCAGGATCTCAATACCGGCATCGGCTTCAGGCATGGCTGCCCTCCTCGACCACTTCGATCAGGTAACCGAACGCGGCGGTTTCGGTGGTCTTGGGATGCACAAAAAAGACGGTGGTCCCCCGCGATCCCTTTCGCGGCGCTTTGTCGATGATCTTGAAGCCCTTGCTCTGAAGAGAATCGAACGCCTTTTGGATATCGGCCACGCGCAGCGCCACATGCGCCATCCCACCGCGGCCGCCGTTCTTTTCGATCTGCTTCGCAACCGGCGATTCCGGCGTCAGCGGCTCCAGCAGTTGCACCAGGTTCGGACCGTCGCCCACCTGTAGCAGCACCTCGCGCACCTGGTCGCCGCCCAGCACCTCTTCGCGATGCACTTCCCGGAAACCCATCGCCCGATACGCTTTGACGTGCGCATCCAGTTCGCCCGGCTTGACCGAAATGGCCACATGATCGAAAAACAAAAAACCCGGTACCTGTTCCAGTTCTGAATTCATAATTCGAACTCCGCTACCACCTGACCGGCCTGCACGCTGTCGCCCTGATTCACCCGAATCGCCGCGATCTTGCCTGCCCTGGGGGCTGTTATATTCGTCTCCATCTTCATCGCCTCCAGAACCAGCAGAATGTCGCCCGGCTGCAGGCTCTGCCCCACTTGGGCCGCTACCCGCACCACGATGCCCGAAACGGGGCTGCGGCACACCTTTTCCTCATTCACCGGTTTGCTGTCTTCCGCGGCCGCGGCCGGAGCGGAACTGGCGGGAACACGCAGCGGCGCCGAGCCGATGTTCACACCGCCCGGATTGTGCGGCGCGGCCGCGGGCGACTCCGGCTCCGCGGCGTCCACGTCAACCTCGTATGTCTTGCCGTCAATGGTGATGTTCAGTTTCATGGCGCCTCCTAGGTTTGCAAACTGTGGGACGCCTGAATCGACACACGCCCCTGTTGTGCCCATGCACTGGTGCTGAGCAATCGAATTTGTCGGATATGGGCTCGCACCCCAAGGTATGCCCCGATGGCGGCCGAGATGGCGAGCAATTCCTCTTCCGTAATGGCGGCTGTACCGGCAGCCGGCGCAGGCTCCGTATGTACTGGCGCGGCCGCAACCGGCTGCACCGCCGAAGGCGCCGGTTTCTCCAAAGCCCGGATGCGCTCCGAGAGTTCCGCCACTTGCGCCCGGAGCTGTTCCAGCGTCCCGGCGAGATCCGTCTCTATAACTCTTGCCATGGGTTTCACCTCGCCTCTACAGCGGCATCAGCCCGTGCTTTTTGGGCGGACGCAACTCTCGCTTGGTATGCAGATACTCGAAGACCTGGGCCAGGTGACGCCGTGTGGTGGAGGGCTCGATGACCGCGTCCACCAGCCGCCGTCCCGCGGCGACGTACGGGTTGGAGAAGGTTTCGCGGTAGCTCTCAATCAGTTCCGCGCGCTTGGCCGGTTTGTCCGCGGCCTCTTGAATCTCTTTACGGAAGACGATGTCCGCCGCGCCCTCCGCGCCCATCACCGCGATCTCGGCCGTGGGCCACGCGAACACCCGGTCCGCGCCCAGATCCTTACCGCACATCGCCAGGTACGCGCCGCCGTAGCATTTGCGCAGAATCACCGTGACTTTCGGAACCGTCGCCGCCGAGTACGCGAACAGCATCTTGGCGCCGTGACGGATGATGCCGCCGTGCTCCTGCTGGACGCCCGGAAGGAATCCCGGCACGTCGGCAAAGGTCAGCAGCGAGACGTTAAAGGCATTGCAAAAGCGGATGAACCGCGCCGCTTTGTTGGCCGCATTGATATCCAGCACGCCCGCCTGCACGCACGGTTGATTGGCGATGATCCCGATGGTCCGCCCGGCAATCCGCGCGAACCCCACCACGATGTTCATGGCGTAACCCTGTTGCACCTCGAGGAAGTCGCCGAAGTCCACTACCTTGGCGATCACTTCGCGAACGTCGTAGCCCTTCTTGGTTTCAGCCGGAACCACTTCGTCCAGCGCCGGATTGGGATCCACGTTGGGGTCGCCTTCCACGCGTGGCGGATCTTCCAGGTTATTGGAAGGCAGAAAGCTCAGCAGCTTTTGGCACAACAGCACGGCGTGGCGGTCATCCTCGGCGATGAAGTGGATCACTCCGGAGTTGGCCATATGGGCCTCGGGACCGCCCAACTGCTCCGCGGTCACAATCTCGCCAGTCACGCCCTTGATCACTTGCGGCCCGGTGATAAACATCTGCGCCTTGCGCGTCTGAATGATGAAATCGGTCAGCGCCGGACTGTAGGCCGCGCCGCCCGCGCACGGGCCGCAAATCAAGGAGATCTGCGGGACCGCTCCGGACAGCATCACGTTGGTATAGAAAACCTTTCCATAGCCGGAGAGCGAGTCGATGCCCTCCTGAACGCGCGCTCCGCCGGAATCGTTGATGAAGACGAATGGCGACCCGGTCTTTAACGACTGCTGCATGATCTCGGCGACTTTGATGGAATGGACTTCCCCGGCCGAACCGCCGGATACCGTGAAGTCCTGGCTCGCCAGGTGAATCAGGCGGCCGCTGACCGAAGCCGCGCCGGTCACCACCCCGTCCGCCGGAAAGCTCTTTCCGGCCATGCCGAACAAGGTGGCCCGATGCTCGGCAAACAGACCGGTTTCTTCGAAACTGCCCGGATCCACCAGCGCGTCCACGCGTTCGCGCGCCGTCAGTTTACCGCCCTGGTGCTGCTTCTCCAGCCGTTCCTCTCCGCCGCCCAGCATCTCCTCGCTGGTGCGCTTGCGGAGATCGGCAATCTTCTCCTGCATCGTATGAATAGCCATAATGTGAAGTCCTTTCGAATGCCTACTGAACCGGCGCTACGGTCACCTTGTGCGTCTTGCCGTTGCACGTCACGTCGTAGGTAATCGGCGTGCGAACCGGGCTCTTGCCGTTGCCGTTTTCCGCCGCCGGAGCCTTCGCCGGCGCCGGAGCTGCCGGCGCGTGCGCGGCCGGATCCTTGCCCAGGTTCTTCGGACCCTGTTCCCGGGTAGTGAAGAACTTGGGAGCCACCTTCGGGAACATGGCGTACGTCAGCACGTCCTCATCGGAACCATTCGATCCCGGCAAAGCCAGGGTGGCGTCCCGCTGCTCCTGCCACTCCGGTTTCAACAGATCGGCCGGCCGCCCGTTGATCGGAGTCTTGCCGGTCTGTTTGAATGCCAAATCGACCACGGTGCGGTCGCGCGGCCCGATGGTTTCGCCGTAGTAGCCCAGCATCAGGTCGGCGAATTCACCGGTCAACACCTTGTACCGTCCCATCATCACGTTGAAGACCGCCTGGGTTCCCACAATCTGGCTGGAGGGCGTCACCAGCGGCGGAAAACCGGCGTCCGCGCGGACTTTCGGCACCTCGAGCAACACCGCTTCCATCCGGTCGCCCGCTCCCTGCTGCTTCAACTGGCTTTCCATATTGGAGAGCATGCCGCCGGGAATCTGACTGTCGAAGATCTCGGTTTCCACACCCGTGATGTTGGAGAGGAACTCCTTGTACCGCGGCCGGATCCCGGCGAAGTATTTCTTCAGCCGGATCAGCCTCGCCTTGTCGAGCTTCGTGTCGAAGCCGGTGCCCTCGAGCATCTCCACCAGGCTTTCGGTGGGGTTGTGGCCCGGCCCCAGGCTGAGAGAGCTGATGGCCGTGTCGACGCAGTCCGCCCCGGCTTCAATGGCCTTCATCAGGCTGACCATGGTGACTCCCGTAGTGGCGTGCACGTGAACGTGAACCCGTACGCTCTGCCCGCAAGTCTCCTTAATGCCCTTCACGATGTCGAAGGCCGGCTGCGGCTTCAACAAGGCGGCCATATCCTTGATGCAGATGGAATCGCACCCCAAGTCCAGGAGCTTCTCCGCCATTTCCACGAAATCGCCGGGCGTATGCAGCGGGCTCACCGTGTAGCAGATGGTCCCTTGCGCGTGTTTGCCCGTGCGCCGCACGGCGGCAATGGCGCGCCGCAGATTGCGGATGTCGTTCAGGGCGTCGAATACGCGGAAGACGTCCATTCCGTTCTCGGCCGCCTTATCCACGAAGCGGTCCACCACGGTATCTTCATAATGGCGGTAGCCCAAAAGGTTCTGGCCCCGCAGCAGCATCTGCAGCCGGCTGTTCGGAAGCAGCTTGCGGAATTGCCGCAGCCGCTCCCAGGGATCCTCGTTGAGGAAGCGTATGCAGGAGTCGAACGTCGCGCCTCCCCAGCACTCCACCGACCAGTACCCCGCCTGGTCCAGATCCGCGCAAGCGGGAATCATATCCTCCATGGCCATCCGCGTCGCCATCAAACTCTGGTGCGCGTCGCGAAGGACGAGTTCAGTTACATCAATTGTCTTCGGCATAGATGATTTCGCTTTCGAGCGGCGGCGCTCCCATTCGGCTTTCCAACTTGAAGGAGAGAGACGCCAGTGAATGGTACAGATCCTCGTTCTGCAGAATGACCCGCTTCGGGACCCGGATGTGGGCAGGGGCGAAGTTCCAGATCGCCTGGATCCCGCCGTCCACCATGAGATCCGCGACGGATTGCGCCGCATCGCCCGGGGTGGCAATCAGCCCCAGAGGAATTTGTGTGTTTCGCACGAACTCCGAAAGACAGAAGAGAGGCTGAATTTCCGTTCCGTGAATCCGCTGGCCGATCTTTTGGCGGTCGATATCGAAGGCTCCCACAATCTCCATCCCGTGGCTCCGGAATTTCTCGTATCCCAGCAAGGCGCTGCCCAGACTGCCGGCGCCCACCAGGACTGCTTCCTTTGGTCGGTTCCAGCCGAGAAAGTTCTCAATCCAACGTATCAACGCTCCCAGCGGATAGCCGACCCTGGGCTTTCCGACGATCCCGGTCATTTCGATGTCCTTGCGAACCTGTGTGGGGTCGAGGCCCAGAATGCGGGCCAGATCGGAGCAGGAGACCTGGGCCACACCCGCTGTCATCATCTCCTGCAAGCTGCGATAGTAAATCGGCAGCCGGCGAAGGCTGGCTTCCGGGATGTCGTGCTTACCCGGCTGGGAATTTGGGCCCTTCATATCGAGAAAGTTTTATCGAGAAAATGTTCTCGATTCCAAGATACCAAAACCGGGCGCGATTATCAAGCGTTTCAGAACGTTTTATCCGATACTTTGAAACACTGGCGGTCTCGCCGCCGGTGATCCAACCCCTGTTCAGCCTTTATAGACCTTCCAGAAGACATCGCGGAACTTCGCCATATCCGCATCCGTGCCAATGCTGACGCGAAGCATGTTGTCGAGCGGCGGGAACGGGCGTCCCGGCGCTACCCCCAGAGTGGGCATGGTGGTAATGAACTCGCGCGCATTGCGGCCCACGTCGATCATCAGGAAATTGGCGTGCGGCTCGATGAACCGTACATCGCGCTCGCGAAGCCATGCGGTCAACTCGCGGCGCGTCTTGACGAGGGCGGCTTTGCGATCGGGCAGAATCGTATCGCGTTCGGCCAGCGCCGCCACCACGGCGCGCGCGCTTACAATCGAGATCACGTTGAGCGAGAGCCGCGCCATCTGTTCAGCCAGGTCCGGCCGCGCGGCGGCAAATCCTACCCGCAGCCCCGCCATGCCATAAATCTTGGAAAAGGTGCGCGCCACAATGACGTTTTTGCCCGCGCGAACGTAAGGAAGGGCGCTCTTCACGTCGGGCCGTTCCACGAAGTGGATGTAGGCTTCGTCCACCAGCAGGAGGGTATTGGCGGGCAGGTTGTCGACCAGCCAATCGACATCCTGAGCGCTGGTAACGGCCGAGGTCGGGTTATTGGGATTGCAGAGGTAGATCAGCCCGCCGTGCGCCTTATCGGCCTCTTCGGCCATTTTGTGGACGTCGGCCGTATAATCCTCGCGCAGCTTGGTCAGAATCACGGGCCGGCCCTGATTGCGCGCGACATCGCGCGGTCCTTCGTACGCGGGATTGACGGTAATCAGCGGCTTGCTGGCGGAAGTGAACAAATCGACCGCAATGTGCAGCACTTCGCTCGAACCCGCGCCGCACACAATCTGTTCCCGCGTGAGCCCTTCGGCCTGCGCCATAGCGGTATAGATGTCGCCGAATTCGTTGTAGTGATACCGGCCGCTCGAGGCCATCACGGCGCGCATGGCGTCCAGCGAGCACGCGGGCGGTCCCGCCGGGTTTTCATTGGCGTTGAGCCACACCATATCTTTGGCGAGCACGCCCTTGACGGCGGCGCGCTGTGCGTAGGCCGCCTCCGGAAGCACGCGAGCCACCGCCGCGGCGGCGCCTATCTGTGCGAAGAAATTCCTGCGAGTGGACATGACGGTTTTCCCTCCGGCTTCGTCTATGATACCGCGCCAGTTGGGCCAATGTTGTGAAGGAGTTGCCACTTTGGTCGAAATGGCGTTGTGAAAGCCGCCGGCCGCGGGCATACTAAAGTCCGGAACCCAACTTATGTCCCACATTTATGCGCTGTTATCTATCGTATACATGATGAGCTTCGTGCTTGTTTTCGACCGGGTACGCACCGCCAAGGGCCATGCCCGCTTCTTCAAGAACGGCCTGCTGAGCGGGCAGGACCTCGATCGGCTGCGCAGCATTCTGTCGGCCTGCCAGGAAGACTGACAGGCCGGCTACTTATCCGCCAGTTTGCGCCCGGCGGCCAGATTGTCGAAGTTCAGAATGGCGTTGAACACCAGGAAATAGCTGCCTTTGGTCTCGGCGCGCCAGAAAGGGTTGTTGGAGAACAAGACGACATGCCCTTCGCCCAATGGCGAGTCGACGACGGCGGCGTGCTGCGCCAGCTCGGAACCGTTATCGAGAAGGCCCGAGACCAGTAGTTCGTTGGTGTTGGCGTAACGCAGAACCACGCGCGGACGGCCCGCCGGCGGGATCACTCCCACCGGGTTGCGAAGCTGCTCGGCGGTCACGGGCGTGGCTTCCCAAACTTCGGCGTGCGGTTCATCTGGGATTTCAACGGGCGTACGGCCTTGCGGCATATCGGGATCGTCCGCCGTGCCGCGGCCGGTGGGCCGCTCGCGGTCGCCCCCTCCCCCACGGCCGCCGCCCCCACCGCCTGCCACGTTCGACACGCTGAGCAAGGGCGGGTTGGAGGCGAAGATCGCCAGATTGTCGGAATAGCCATAGAGGATGGGGCTTTGGCCGTCGACGATCTTCGAGCGGAGCGCCGAGCCGGTCACCTTGAGACGCTGAGCGGTAGAGAGGGAGACGCCCGCCGTAAAGCCGAAAGTCACCGCGAAGTTGGTGGTGTCGTTAGCCGTGATGAGCAGGCCGCCCTTGCGGACGAATTCCTGCAGGTGCTCGACCCCGGACCATCCCAGGCCCGGACGCGTGTCGTCGGTTTCGTCGGTGTTGGCGAGATTGGGGGTCTGCGGCGTCACCTTCCAGGGCAAAGCGTTGCCATACATCGGCCGGCCGCCGACGATGGTCTGGGCATTGCCGCCGGCGCCGGGACCGAAAATAATCACGTCGTACTTCGAACGCAGGTCGGCGTCTTTCGCAGCCGTCTGCGTGCTGAAGTAGGTGTAGGGGATCTTCAGCCGGTCGAACTCCAGACGCCACCATCCTTCGGCCTGGGTGTTGAGCCAGGTGTGCATGATGGCGATCCGCGCGGCGCGGATAGGATGGGATTTCACGGTGGGCGCGGCCTCCACCGCCCAGGCTCGCAGGCCGAGTTCCTGGGCCGCTTTGGCAAAATCGGCGGCGGCAATATTGCGAACTACGAACGACCCGCGGTTGAACTTATGGCCGGAGGCTTCGAAGGGCTCCTCGGCGGCTTCAAAGGACGCATCCCGGAATCGATAGCGCAGCGTGATCAAGGCGCTATCGGTGTTGTGGTTGATCAGGAAGACGCTGCCCGCGCCTTCCACTCCACCGGGAGCCAGGACGGGTCCCGAGACCACGCTCATAACGGCGTCCAGAACCTTGACGTCGGTGACGCGCGCCACCTGAACGTTGCCGAGTTCCCCGAAGGTCCAGCCGGTGTCGTCGTAGATGCTCTTCTGCGGATCGTTGGCGGCCCAATATTGATAGTCCAGCAGGGTATCGGCAATGCGGCTGTAGGGTTGATCCATGCGCAGCACATAGGTGCCGGCGGGAAACGTCCGGGGCTCGGGCTTGGGCTTTTCCGGTGGCTTGGGGGTTTCCCCGTCGCTCGCGCCGTCGGTGGCGGCTTCGGTCGCGCCGCGTCCGCCGCGGCCGGCGCGCGGCTTCTTCCCGGGCATCATGACGGTGAAGGGCGCGGAGGCGCGGGAGATCTCGCAGCCCTGGTCCTGCAGCATGCGGAGCAGGTCGGCCTGAGCTCCCGGGCGGGCGTCGTCGGCCGTGAAGACATAAGCGGCCGGTCCTTCGGTCTTGGGCTTTTCAATGGACCGCTTGGCCTTGATGTAGAAGTTCCGCAGAAAGAGCTTGTTGTTGGCCGAGAAATAGGCCAGCGCGGTGAGCAGCCCGGTCTCTTCATAGTTGTTATTGTTGCGTTGCGACCACATGGCCTTGGGCAGCGGCGGATTCTGCTTGAACCACGTGCGGTTGTACTCGTTGGGCCGGAGACTGCGCTCTTCGGTATCGGCGCCCCCATTGCCGAAGGTCTCGTACAGGCGGCTGATGCCGTTGTGCATGGCGGCGATGAACATCAGGTAGCTCGGCGACCAGGTATCGAACGTGCCGTGGGTGAACACGCCGGGCATCCCGAGCTTGGTCATTTCGGACACGTTGTTCCAGCCCATCATCTGCCATTCATCGGCCAGCATCGGGTCGATCCAGGCATTGTAGGGTCCGTCGCCCACGGTGTTGTCGTAGAGGTAGGGCACGGATTCGTGCAGGTCGTGAAGCACCTGCGCCTTCCAACCGACAAACGTGTTGAGGACATTACGCGTGAGCTGCAGCGTGAGTCCCATGGAGTCGCGGTTGTTGTCATGCGCCACGTAGTGGCCCCAGTAGACCAGCGAGGGCCATTGCTTGCCGGGGTTGGCAAGGTGCCAGCGGTAGATGTCGACCATGCGATCGCGGCCATCCACCTCGACGATGGGGGTAATCAGGGTGATGACGTTGTCCCGGATCGACTTGATGTAGGCGCTCTCGTCGACGGCCAACCGGTAGGCCAGTTCCATCAGCGCGGTGGGCGCGCCGGTTTCGGTGGAATGAATGGTTCCGGTAATGTAATAGATGGGCGTGGAGGCGGCGATCAGGCCTTCGGCCACTGCATCGTCGAAGTGGATGGTGCGAGGGTCGCCAAGCTGCGCCAGGCGTGCGCGATTCTGGTCGAGCTGGGAAATCAGACGCTCGGAGGCCACCGCCACGGCAATCATCTCGCGGCCTTCTTCGCTCTTGCCGATGCTGAAGACCTTCACGCGCGGGCTGGCCGCTTCGAGCATCCTCATATAGCGGTAGACGTCCTTCGAGTAAGGAAGAATGCCGGGTGCGCCCGAAACGTCGCCCAGCACGGCCTTGGGCGTGGGAACGGTCTTGGAAGCAGGCAGGTAATCGGTGAGCGGCGAATTAAAGAAGGTCTCGGTAGTGTACTCGCGGATCTTTCGCGTATACTCCTCGTCGATCGGCTGGTTGGCGTCCCGCCCGGGTTTCAGCGAGATGGTGGCGCTGGGCTGCGCCAACAAAGGGACGGCCAGAATCGCGGGAAAAAGGTACTGAAGAAGACGCATGGAAAGCATATTACCAGCTTCCTCAACTGAGCGCGGTCTGCTGGTGGCCAGAGGCGTCACCTTCCCGGCAGGCCGGCTCCACACGGAAAAACCGTCTTCGGAGAGTAATCGAGGTTGGGGGCTTATGGTACACCCAGTCCGGGCTGGGAGCCAAAACGGAAATCCCGGCCTACACTTTGCCTAGGGGTCGAGTTTTAGGGAGTTGGTCTGTTCAGTCGGTTACCGCGAATCACACGCCGTTAAACACTTCCAGGGAGTACGGCACGAACTGGTACGTAACGTTTAGGCTCAAATACACCACGTCACTGGTCGGCAGCTTCGTCGAACCGCCCAAGATGGCCTGGGACGGGTCATCCTCTATAACGACTACGAGAAAGGCGAAGTGCTGGGACTTCGTCGGAAACATGTACACGCGCAAACCGGACAGCCCGACGATGGCTGTCTGGCCACAGCGTTACTTCCGGGCGTACCTCGACGCATGGTCGTAGGTTCGTTGCCCGCTCACGGACGTGAGGGTAGCGTCAGGCAGGATCTATTGTGAGGCCGGAGGCCCGAGGGTCGATAAATCGCTGTTGCACAAGTATGGGGCTGAGCGCACTCACTGCATACTCCGCCGCTAACTCGACGTCCAATTCAAATCCTCTTTCAATCAGCTCCTTTCCCGATCCGCAGCGGCTTAGGACCCCGTGTAGGTCCCGGCGAAAGCGCCTGAAAGTTGCGACAGCCATCTCTGCCTCTGGCGACAGACTTCCGGCCAGCGCATCGAGGATCGCACCGGCGCCGATTAGATCTTCCAGGCAAGGGCGAAGGGCGGCATTAGGCCATCGTTCTCCAGCGGGGATGACAGCGATGCGCGAGCCGTGAGCCGCTACGCGCTTAGCGATTGCCGGAGCATTCCTCAGGCACGCGGTGTATACGGGAACTCCCTTCGCGCTAAGGGCGAGGGTACTTCCGTTTGGCGAAGGCAAGACCAATGCCGTTCCGCGGGGGATAGAGCGAAGGGACGCTGGCGAGAGCGTGTATGTGCCGCCGATATTCCGTCCGTCTGCCAGAACTGCGCCATTTTCGGTAGCGAAACGCCTTGCTGAGTCGTCCTTCCAACGGTATGGAAGGACAGACGCGCCATTCGACACGGCGATATCAACGGCCGTCGAGAACGACAACACGTCGACGATTACTACCGCGTCGCTTGAGGATTGGAGCGTCAGCAGGCCATCCAAGCCCCACTCGCACTTGAGGTCGAAATCGCACTGATCGAAATGCACTTCAGCAAGGTTACCAAAGACGATCGCTCGCGAGTAGTAACCTCCTATGTCGGGACTCAGGGCCCGCGGGGGACGCACCACGCTAAAATGCGCTTGTGACCCGCCTTCAGATTGCCATTCTGTCGTTCGGCATCGTCAATGCGTCGCTGTACAGCGCCCTTCTTCCTCTGTGGGAGGGCTTCGACGAACCGGCTCACTATGGATATGTCGAGTCCCTTTGGCAAACACATCGCCTGCCCGTCCTCGGACGCACAACCTTTCCTAACGATGTGATCGCCTCCTTCCGCTTCGCTCCGGGCAGTTACCTCATGCATCGATGGCTTCCTGAAACCACGCCATATGAGGAGTGGTTTGCATTGTCCGAAGCCGAAAAAGAGCGCCGTCGCGCCGAACTCAATTCCCTCCGGCCCGATGCGGGCGCCAACACCCGGACGAACTACGAGGCCCATCACCCGCCCCTGGCGTATTTCCTGCTGTCCTTGATTGACCAGTCCATTCCCGGTTCGCCGATCACCGCCCGAATTCTGATCGTTCGACTCTTCGCTGCCATATGCTCGGCGGTGCTGCTCTTCTTCGGTGCTGTCGCACTCTGTCGCGAACTGGCGCTGGCAGAGCCCTTTGGCTGTGCGCTGTTGCTCAGTGTCTTTTCCTCGCAGATGTTCTACGCCGCCACCGCTCATGTCACCAATGACTGGCTCGCCATTCCGTTGGCCACCTGGCTCTTCGCCGCTGTGGCCGCATACATCAACAAGCCCGGCATGCGGCGCTCACTGGCTGCGGCCGCGTGGCTCGCGCTTGGGCTCCTCACCAAAGCCTACTTCCTTGCGTTCGCCCTTTGGGCCGCCGCCGTGGTCGTCGCCATGGTCTGGCGCGGGTACACCAGTGCCAAGTCCATGCTCATTGGAACGGCTCTCGTCGTCGCCGTGGCTGGTCCCTGGTATGCGCGCAATGCGCTTCTCTACGGAAACGTAAGCGGAACCTACGAAGCCTTCGCGGGGGTTGGGATCAAACAGGCTCTTGCGGCGGCGCCACGCATAAACTGGCCCGCTGCGGCAGGTATCCTGGCCAGGGGTTCGCTCTGGATGGGAAACAACTCCGGCACAAGTTTTTCGCGGGCGACGCTGTACATGATGCTCGTCCTGCTCTTCCTCGCAATGGCCGCGTGGGCGCGCCGCACGACTCTAATCGGGCCTCCCGAACAAGCGGTTATCGCCGGTATCGCTATCTTCATTGTGGCCATTGCCTATGCTGCCTGTTCCGCATTCGCGTGCCGTAATTGTACTTTTCGAGAGGCCAGCCCTTGGTATACGCAGGTGTTGCTTGTGCCAGTCTTGGCTCTGGCGTATCTCGGCATGTCTCGCTGGAACAGACTTGGACGCGGGCTCGCCATTGGCGCCGTGGCACTGTGGACCTGGGTCCTATTCGCAACCTGGACCATCAAGCTGTTTCCGATGTATTCCGGCGGCGGCTCGGCCCCCATGCACCTTCGCGACGTATGGGACTGGTATGCCCACCGTGCGACGGCACGAGCGGCTGACCTCTCGCTAACAGCCCTCGCTCCCGCCCCCGTACTCTATGCCGGTCTGGCCGTATCGATAGCGCTGGCTGGAATATTGAGCATAGCCGTCATCCGCAGCCTTCAATTCCCTCCCCACTCGGATTCTCAAATCCGCGAATTCGGCATCTGGAAGCTGGCCAGAAACGCCAGGACTCTATTGGGAGTGAACCCCCGATTCATCCGATTCATCCGATGGATATCCCCCGGCGTTGAGGTACTCCGTGAATCGGGTCTCTCGCACTGTTTCGGAAAAACTTCCACGCGCACTTGACACCTTCGTGTTCGCGGATCCCGTCGTGGGTCGCGATCTCTCAAGCTCGCAGAAGGCGCGTTCGGCGCGGTGGCGCTGCCGACGGCGGTCTCAGCGTTTGTGGGGCTCGCTCCGGCGCTGCAAGGTCACCCGCGTGAAGCATAGTGGTCAGATGTGACGCTCAGGCCCGCTGCGCGCAGCACAACTTCCTATTCAAGACCCCACAATCCGCTTCTGATCGCTCTGGCCATCGACGTGCGACAGAGCGGCCATGCGCACTGCATGGCTGGCCCTCGCTCTCTTGATGACTCTGGACCCCGCGGCGTCTGGCCAGCGGCTCTATTGGGGCGTGATCGGAGGTACCGGTCTCACCCCGGATTTTCCCCGCTACGACGTGAGCACACCGGCGGATGTTTACGGCAACCCTGCAGTCAACGTCGTGCGCATGCCCGGTCCCCACAGCTTCATTTTGGGTGGCCTGCTGGAGGTCCAACTCACCAGCAATTTTGCCATCGAGGCGGACGTTTTGCGTCGATCCCTGCCTGGCATCAGCGTCAATACGATATTTCCGGCCGGCGGCCCCACCGTAACCGACAGATACAACTTCCCGGCTGCAAATACCTGGGAATTTCCCCTCATGTTGAAATGGAACCTGCCCTCCCCGCTGATATGGGGACGAGTCCGGCCGTTCTTCGAAGGCGGGCCCGCATTCCGCACCTCGCAGGACGATATATCCGCCCTGCCGTCGCAATTCGGGCTGACTGCCGGTGTGGGCGCCGCCATCCACTTTGGCAAGTTGCGCGTGGCCCCCACCATCCGGTACACGCGATGGGACAAAGACGCGGGTTTTCCGAATTATCCCTCCAAGGCCGATCAGCTTGAGTTTCTGACCAGCGTGGCTTGGGGGACATCGTCAGACCCGGTGCATGCGACCGGGCACCGGCTGAGTCTCGGGGTCCTGGGGGGAGTATCGTTACTCGGTGAGTTTTACTACCCTGCCACCGGCGTCAAGGAACGCATCGGCTATCTGGCCGGGGTTTCGGGGCAATTGGAACTGCGCGAAGGCCTGGCGCTGGAAGTCGATGCCATCTACAAGCCGCTGCACAACAGCTACTTCACGGTGTTGAGCTGGGATTTTCCGGTGCTGGCCAAATATCACTTGGCAAGACTGGGGCGAGCGCCGTTCGTGGAAGCGGGCCCTTCCTTCCGGGCCGCCGGCAATCTAAACGGCTACAACCCCTCGCATTTCGGGGTGACGGCCGGAGCCGGCGCGGAGATACGCAAGGGCTGGGCACTCCTATCCACGGCGCTGCGCTATACCCATTGGACCAAGGATGGGCCGCCTCCATATTATTCTACGCCGGCGGGGGCTTATGAGCGGACGAATGCAAATGCCGTGGAATTGATATTCGGAGTCGGTTTTTAATCAATGATGTGACCCTGGCCCACTGGGACTCTCAAGCCCTCGACTTCGGGCGCCCGGAAACCAGATCGAAGCGGTGTGCTGAGAAATAAATCCTCCCTGGTCGCGAAGGGGCGAGTTTGCCGGAAACGGTCGCCCGAGACTCCCAGATCGCCACTACGCCGTTTTAGCGGCGCTATTCTCCCGACCGGGCCGGAAATCTGAGCGCCGTTGCGTTCGTCACGCCGACTGCGGACGAAAAGAACGTTCTGCTGATGGATCCGCCTGCTCGCTCTCAGCGCGATGCCTGCTCCCGCCGTTGTTGCGCATCGTGCAGCCACTGCGCCATCTTCTCGTCCTTCTTAGCGTAAAATGCCCAACCCTCGGCAGTAGAGCCCCATCGATAGTCGACGATCGTCAGGTCGATTCCGCGGTCGATGAGGAATTGCATGGCTTCGTAGTTTTTGTGGAAATACACCAGCTCATGCAGGATGCTGCCGGGTTCATGGGAGCCCCAGTTCGTGTTGATGTTGGCCCCGTGACCGAGAAGAAAGTCGGCGATCTCAAAGTGGTTGTTGAGCGCTGCCCAGGCGAGCGCGGTGTCGAGAACCTGCTGCACACCGGGCTCGCCCCATTGCAGGTTTCCACGGGTGTAGGCACTGTTAGCGGGAAAATGATTCGCGAGGTCGCCCAGTGCAGGTTTGCCCGCCGCGTCGAACCAGCGTCTTACGCGCGCGAAGTCCCCGTTCCCGGCTGCGTGTGGCAGATCGTCGGGCAGGCGCCAGATCCGCAGCAGCATCGGAAGCAGATAGCTCTTCGCATATGTGAACGCGAATTCAATGGCCTGCGATGGCGGCGGCACGCGACTGCGCAACAGAGCGGGATCGAGATCAAGAAGAGCGGTAATGAAAGCTGGGCGATCGCGCAGCACCGCCTTCTCGATCAATCCGACCTGGAATTTCACGCACGCGTCTGCCAGCATCCATGCTTCGCGCCGCAATCCGTCGACGAAGGCTTGCAGGTCGCCGTCGTTCCCCGCGCGGACGACCTGTCGCATGACAATAGCCTGCCAGGGCCCGGCTGGGTCGGCGTTGGTGAAGGCGAGCGTCTCACTTTCAGCCATCGTGTATTGGACAAATGCGGAACGTCCCGGCTCGCCATCTATCCGCCTTCCCAATCCGGCGTCGAGCCTGATGGACCGATCGAGCAGCAGCGCCGCTGCGGTCGCGTGCTGGAAACGGCAGGCACAGATGAACGCTTCGTTCACTGCGGCAAGATCGTCGCCATTCGTATCAAGATATGCCCGAATGCCATTGACGTCGCCGAGCGTGGCAAAGAACTTGAGCGATGGAGGAAGAAGGCCTTTGCGGTGGAATAGATCGAGCAACCCCTTTGCACGGGATGCGATGAGGCCATCGCATACTGACGGCGCGACGACTGCGCCGGCATCGATCAGGAATTCGGCGCATGCCGCGCGCGTGTACTGCTGCTCCCGGGACGGGTCGAAGCTGTCGCCGAAGGAATCAGTAGCCATACCGAGCAGGCCGCCCTCGTTTTCGTCCGCCCTCCAAGACAAGAGGCCCGGGTATTCGGCCAACAGTTGCCGCAGACCTTCGACGTCGTTGTCATGGATGCGTCGGTGGGCTAGGGATACGGCCCACTCGAGTCCCTTGCCCAGGCGTTGGTTTACTCCTTTAACCAGGTCCTGCCAGCCTGGAAATCCATATTCGCGCGCCAGCACAAGCTGGGCATCACGTTGTGACAACGGCAGCTCGGCTTGCGGCAACTGAGCACGGGCCCGGGCGATGGCAACTGCATCGCCGGCAGCGATTTCGCGCGCCAGTTTCTTAGCTTGTTTGCGCAGGGACTCCAGGGAGGGACGAGGGGGAAGCTTCGATGTGGACATGGCGATCTCCTTTCAAGCGCCTGTGACCCGCTGATACAGGCTGAAAGAAGACGTAAAGCACGCCGTCGCAATCTAAGCAGGTGGGATTTGTTCCCTTGCCGCGGTACGGTGGTGCCCTGACGCACTC
>Ga0182018_10000078_pt1 | contig 114197 bp, 89 predicted proteins | sample 812P2MmetaG_FD_120490 | JGI IMG/M metagenome (GOLD analysis project Ga0182018, IMG submission 120490) | Permafrost microbial communities from Stordalen Mire, Sweden - 812P2M metaG | ecosystem: Environmental > Terrestrial > Soil > Wetlands > Permafrost | place: Sweden: Stordalen | collected...
GAACCGGGGGCCTCCTGCGCCCAAGGCAGGCGCGCTACCAGGCTGCGCTACGCCCCGACATGAAATGCATAACGATTATAAAGCACTTCGCAGAGGAATTGTTGTTCCAGGAGTCTAATCTGGTGTTTACGTTTGGCAAAACCGTATCAAATGGAATTCGATGAACCATCGCCGAGGCAGAATCCAATGCGATTTCATTGGGTTGGCGGTGATTTTTTCCAGGGCCTCTTCAGCTACAACTTCATTTGCGAGCAGCCCTTGAAGAGTTGAGGCCCCTTGCTGAGATGCGGGCTTCGCCTGCTGGCTCACGGACTCATTTTGATCGCGATTCGGTATGCAAGAAAATCGTGGGACGCGAGCTATCCGCGCTCGAGAGGTTTAGTGAGGAAGAAATTAGCACCAGGATAGCTATTTCGCTCCCAAGTTGATCTCAATGTCTTTTGGGAAGACCGGGGTATCCGGGAGAACAACGTCCCTCCTAAATTCTTTCCCCTGATAGAGGACGATCAAGTTATAGGGGCCAGGCGACAAATCGCGGAAAAGATAGATTCCATTCTTGTCGGACACACTCGTACGCGAAAGCTCCCGGAGGAGGACGGTGATTCCAGGAACGGGGGTTACTTGATGAGAAGCGCGATCGTAGATTGTCACTCGCCCAGAAATGTTGCGGATAGCCTTCAATGTGAACGCGACCTGGGCAGGAGCGGAAGCTTCCACAGTTGTTCGCCGTGTCTCTAACTCCGCAAACGAATAGCCCGGCGGGACGGAATTTATATCAAGCTTTACTTCGTACTCGCCCGGGGAAAGCCCTCTGAGATGAAATTCACCCTCGGCATCGGTTTGTGCGCTGAAGTGCTGCGAACCTCTGGAAATGTTTATTTCTATATTGGACAAACCAATTCCCGCATCGCTACGAACAGATCCAGAAAGGCGAGCTAAAGATAAGCCGATTCCGAAGTTGACCTCACTGTCCGCATCGGTTTGGACGCGAGATGCGGTCGTAAGAAAAAACGGGCTCGCCGAACGGTAATCGACTTCCACATAATGGAAGCCGTAGGAAACGGACCAGAACACAAAATGTCCGCTGTGGTCAGTGCGAATTCGCCGTGTGTCGTCCAGGACGACTTCCACGTCAGCGAGTAGCGGTCCACCGGGACGGTAAGTCCCGGTTGCTCCGTCGTCAGCGAAGACCACGCCATGGATGGTTCCCCGGCGTCGTGGAATTATGAAATTGGGCACGCTTGCAAACATACGGCGAAAGGAAAGTTCGAGCAGCGGGCTGGTCTGCCAGCTGGGACTCCCCAAGGTATTGGTACGCAGCAGTGATGAGGATATAAAGAATTCGTTGGCATTTCTGAACTTCAACGAATAAGAGAGGCTCCCGATTACCGCCTGATTGGCGCCCTGCAGGAGGTCGTTCCTGTTATACAGGAAGTCCAAATGAAACTGCTGACGAGATGGTGTGGGCTTAGACCATGTCAGGTCGGTGCCAGCCTGGAGGCGCATGGGACTAAGATTGATGTTTACGTTCTGAATGAAACCTTGATTCGCAAGCCCTCCGGTCTCCCTCAGCGCAAGGGCGATCTGTTCTGGAGTGGTGGCAGAAAGCGCCAGATTGTCGAGAGCCTCCTGGAGCTCGGGAACCCCAGCGAGAATGAAACCGATTGTCGGTGCTTGCGTTTGATGATCCACAAAGCCAGACAGATGGAAGCCACTCCACTGCGTCCCCAGACTCGCCCGCAATTCGTCGGATCGCGGGAAAGCACCGGAGTCTCTGGAATACTGATATAGAAAGCCGCCTTGAAAATGTTTCGAATAGAAGCTGATACCTATCGGCAGGCTCAAAGTAGAAATAGTGGGGCCCGGAGGAATATGCGACTCGGAACTTCCATAATTCACTCCTGAAATTAGAGACCAACCCCGGAAGAGTTGAAGCTGAAGATTCAGGTTCGACACAATGTCCGTCAGATTCAGTGATGGCAGCAGATTGTAATGGTCCCCTGTGAAGGTAAGGGTTGAAGTGAGCCGGGGCGTGAGATAAAAAGTGTTGTCGAAATCGGAATAAAAGCCATGAAGGCTGTTGAAGCTCAGCGAGGCAAATTGTATGGGCTCGTAGCGCAGATCTGCGCTCAATTGCTCCCGTGTGCCGTTGAAGTGAGCCTGCACCGCTGCGCCAACGCCGCGACTGAATCCGACCTCAGCGAGGAGCCCCGAGTCCTTTCTGGGCTCGTATTTATAAATAAGCGAAGCAACGGTGCCGCGTTGGCCGATATTTTCTGACGTTGGGCGACCGGGGAAGAAATAGAAATTCGGCGTCAGCGTGGTGTGCTCAGCGAGTGAGAAACGGTAGCCCACACCGATGACGCCCTCCTTCAGCGACGGGAGAACAAGATTTTCGAAAGTGGTAAGTGACGCGTAGCCGGCGTCAAAAAGAAAGCCACCTTGGCGGAAGTGAAATCCACGGACAATCGAACCATCAACAGTGAGAGGTGAGTTAGTCATCAACTCGTCTAATAAAGTGACGTCGCGGCCGGGAGTCAGAATCTGGTAGTAAATCGAACTGAGACTAAACGCGCTTCGGCCGGCGAACGGAGTGAAGAGACTCACGCCGTCCAAATGGAAACTTGTTGATTGATCGCCGTCCCGGCGCGTGAAATCGAAGATATCTTCCAGCTGTGAAGGGATCGAGGTGTAGCGAGACTCGTAACTCCCATTCTCGCTGGCGGCCGAAGCTGACATGGGCTGGATAAATCCAGGCGGAAAGGATGGAGGCGCTGGGAGCACGCGGACTCCAAACGTTTTCGTACCGTCACGCACAACCACCACGATATGCGCCAATCCAGGATTTTTGCCGAAGATGATCAGCGTTTCATCCTGCATCCTGGCCTCCGCGTAGAAATCGTTGAGGGAAAAGGCCGCAAGCGCACCAGAGAGAGGAACGCGAATCGTCTGCTGGTAGCCGACGGAAATCGATTGAGCTTTCGCAGCGGCTGGACACACAAGGAGCAACAGGATGCGAGCCCAACGGTTCATGGCACCGTGAAATTCGTTGAGCTAGTGACGACTTTATCTTCGTATTGAAAGGAAACAAACACGCGATAGTTTCCCGTCTTGAGCTCTTCGGGGTATTCGGCCCGGAAAGGCAGTCGCTCGCCCGGAAGGAGCCTCTGTTCTTCGAAGGAAGTCTTGCCCACCAGCGTTCCGGTTTCGTCCAACACGGCCGCTACGCCACCGGCGATGACTGGTTCCGAGCCTGTGTTGGTGAGCACCTGAGAGATACCGAGATTGGCCGAAGTAGATTGCGCGCTAACGGCGACTGGCGAGGCTTCGATCCGGGCGTTGTCAGAGACGGTGAAGGTAAAGAGGGCGCCGAGCGAAGCGGTCATCGAGACGGATCCTCTGTCAGACACTTTGTGCAATCCGCGAAACAGAGCTACCACCGCACCCAGCGGCGTTTCCCGAGGAACAGTCAAGGTAACGCCGATCGCTGCGGATTCCCCCGGCTCGACGACTCCCTGCTTTTGAGAGAATACGGCTGTTGCCGCAATGCTTCCGGGTGTTTCGCCCGCCGGGGCGAAGCCCCGCTTGCCGTTTTGGACCACCACGTCTTCCGCCACCATCTCAAATACCAAGTCCCCATGGGTCTGATTGAACAGTGTCAGCACCTGCGTGTAACTCTGGCTGAATTTGCATTTCACCATGACGACCGCGGGGGCGAGGGAAACAGAACTGCGCGCACCGGATAATGCCGAAGACTGCTGCGACGACGGGGAAGTTTGTTGACTGGCAAACGAGGCTTTACTTGTGGAGGGTCGATTCTCGTTCCCGGCGACTAACCGGCGCTCCGCCGCCGGGAGACCGTGACTGGCACCCAATAAGCACAGCGTGATGCTGCAGGAAAGCCATTTTCGAGGTTTGTTCCGGGCCGAGTGAATCATTCCAATTTGCCTCTCAATTAGGCGAATAGATCACCCCGATCGAATCCAATATCTGCCCCGCGGGCATCGAACTCGGTATCTGGATTTTCAGTACGTGCTCGGTGATCACGCCATACGACACTTGCCTTCCAATGATTCCCGGGGTCATCGAAAGACGAACGCCGTCCACCCAGACGGTTTCCAGGGGGTTCGCATTTAGAAGGTACGCGCTGACTGTTGCCGTGCCTGCAAGGTGGGCGCTGGAGACGCCGATTCGCAGACCGAATTTCGTCGATACTGCGAACGAGTCTTTTTGGCGCTGAATCTCCTCATGAGCCACGTCAGGTGGTGTAACGTACGAGAAGCTCCCGAGATTGAGTGCGCTCTGATCCGATCCGAGGCTATGGACCGGTGAGCCACCGGGTGCGGTGAGAAATGCTATTGAAGTATTTTCGCCGTTTGGCGGCACCTTGAAGGGCATCGCGGCCGTACGAGCGGTATGCGACTCTGACCGCTGCCCCCAGGCAACAAAGGGGCCCATTCCCAGCAATAAGCAGATGAAGATGAGAAGTCTCATGCGTGACCTGCACCGACCAGAGCGAATTGTAGAGCCGGTAGCCCTGGCTGAAGTTAATTTGCTGTGGCGACGAAGTTAATAGTATTCGAAATTGTAGAAGCTCCCTCGGTAAACGGGATCGTTAGAAACAGCGTGTGCAATACGGCAGTCGTGTAAACACCCGTCACCGTAAGCGAGGTTGCGGCAGCAGGGACAGTGGTCAGTGGGAAAGTATCGATCTTCCAGGAGTTCACTGCATCGGCCGTCGCCATTTCAGCGGTCAAAGTGTAATTCGCACTCGTGACGTTCGACTTGGTGACCTCGACATCGAATGGTGTGCTTATCGTAAAGGTCGTGGCGGCAACTGTCTCGGTCACATGTGTAGGCGGAGTCGTGGATGCGGAGACATCGCCGAATCCCAATGTCGCGGTGCCAGTCCCCGTGCCTCCTAGCGTAACGCCGCTTGGGTCCGTAGCGAATGTCAAGCTGATCGAGCCCAGGGTAGTGTCCTAATTTGCCCGCCTGCTCCCCTTCCCAAGCTTTGTAGTCGTGCCCTCTATGGCGCAGTTCTTTTGGTGATAATTGTCCTAGTTTGCGCCGTTCCCAAGAGGCTCATCGCTATAGAAACGGAGCCTGTTCAATGGCACATTGATTCCTCGCTTGATCGGCATCGAACTACCAGTGTCAGAGAGGGCAAAGATAGAATACGAGTAGAACGTTTGATGATGTCCCCCGGTCGCGCCCTCAAGCCTGTCCACGTAATCAACACAGCCAGTGGTATGCAGCATCAGCTCATCGCTTTTAAATCCGACAAACGTTTTAGATTTATCCATCTCGCCTGCATTGGCCGCGACCTCGATTCTTCTTACCCATTCTCCGCCGGGGAAAATGGTTGCGCCAAATTCCGCCGTAGCTGGCAAGCCGCTCATACAAAGGTCCTTTTGTTTGCCGAGGAATTCACCAGACTGGCTGTTAAACACGGCAGGGCCGACATTGACATTGAACGCGGGAGAGTGCCCGACATTACGAATGCGAAGGACGTAATCTACGCTGACGCCATTCGCGTCAAAGGTTACCGGGCCTTCGAGAGCATAATTAGCAGCAAGCCACGGACGCTCACTCAAGGCGAAGTGTTTCTGAGTAATCGCATTGGCTTCGGTCGCAGCCTTGACACCCTTTCTCGCTTGATACGCTTGGTAAGCGGCGATTCCAGCGTAAATAGTGGCGGCTACGAAGGCGCACCACGCTGCCCAGCGGATAGAGTTCTGTACTCTATATTGGCGATTATTCTCAGTCTGCGTGTCAGTTACGGTCTTATCGTCAAAGGACACGACCGCCTTTACGGCCTGAATAGTGGATGGTGGGTGCCGATCTGCGTTCTCTGTGGTACTTACGGCTTTGGCATGATGTTCTATTGCGTTCTTGAGCGTCTCGATAGCCATGCGGAGACGCCACAGTCCCAGTCGCAATCCAAGGAATGCCATAGCCGACAAATTGTACCCCGAAAATACTTGACAGGCAATAGTTATTGGGGTACATTAATTGACATGGCGAACGTACTCAATACCGACAAGCAAATCGCGGTCATCGGCGCATTGGCCGAAGGTTCTAGTATTCGCTCAATCGAGCGCATTACCGGAGTTCACCGCGATACGATCATGCGCCTTGGGGTAAAGGTTGGCGAGGGCTGCGCGAAGATGCTGGATTTGTCTATGCGTAACCTGCCCTGCAATCGCCTTGAGATGGACGAAATTTGGGGATTCGTTGGCAAGAAAGATCGCAACGTCCGCGAAGGCGATAACGCGGTTGGTAGCGTGTGGACGTTCTGCGCGATTGACGCGGAAACCAAACTCGTTCCGGCATTCAAGTGCGGCGATAGGGATGCGGCAACGGCGAAAGCCTTTGTGCAGGATGTAGCTAACCGCATGGCTTACCGCGTGCAAATTTCCACGGATGGCCTAAACGCTTACGTAGCTGCGATGGAAAGCGCCTTCGGTGGCAACGTGGACTATGCCCAAATCATCAAGACGTACGGCCATGAGGAAGTTAGTAACAATCGTCGCTATAGCGCCCCTGAATTCGTTTCTTCTGAAAAGAAGATCGTAGTTGGCAATCCCGATGAGCGGCTGATCTCTACCAGCTACGTAGAGCGCCTGAACGCCACTACGCGGCTGCACATGCGCCGCCTGACTCGCCTCACCTTAGCGTTCAGCAAGAAGCGTGAGAACTTCGAGGCAGCCGTCGCTCTGCACTTCGCTTATTACAACTTCGTGAAGCGTCACAATACGCTGCGCTGTACTCCTGCGATGGCAGCGGGTGTGACGGGTAGCTTCTGGAGTGTAGGCGATCTCCTAGAGGCGATAGCATGAGCCATATTGACGAACTCCGAGAGGCAATCCACAACCTGCACGGTGGGAAAGCCACGCATAGCGAAAGCGTGCCAGTGAAAGAAGTGTTTCAGGGTAAGACGGTTTGGGATGGAATCGTAGAAGTGTTCCACCTTGAAGGGCATCCGGCAACAGATCGCGTCTATGCGTGGCTGCACGATACGGGAAATCCAGATAATCCAAAGCACGTCACAGTGCTTCACATTGACCCGGCGCTATCCCCGGCCAAGGCTGTAAGAGCCTTCATTATTCAGGAGTTTAGGAACAATGCCGATGCCCAAGCCTAAGCGAGTAGGACGGCCCACACTACCGAAGGGGAACGCCAAAGACGTAATGCTGCGCGTGCGCGTGACCGTGGAAGAAAAAAAGGCAATGAAAGCTGTGGCGAAGGGCAAAGGGCAGAGCGTTTCAGAATGGATTCGGAGCACGTTGAGGACCGCTGCCAATGCCTGAGAAATTCAAATTAGGACACTATCGAGCCCAGAAGCTCAGCGGTGACCGCGAGGGTTGCAGAGCTTGTCTGGCCCTGCGCCCAAGTCGAGCCTGGCAGCAAGCACAAACTCATGAATAACCCTGCTAACAAGATCGCCTTGTTCTTCATAATATTGATTTCTCCTCCGAGATAATCCCCGCTTGATAGTGCAGTTCGGAGCCCAAACTACCTCTTACGTCGAAATTGCGTTACTGCTCTCGCTTGAGTGCAATAGACAGATCGTGAGTGGGTCGTGCGTTGAGAGAGAGGTCCATATTGGAACAGATGTCCCATTTTGACAAAATACGGACAGAATCGCGTCTTCACAATGATTGAAAATTCCACCATTACGCGAGAGTTCAATGCGAGCCGCTTCTTTCGAGCAGCGACATTGACACGCGACGAAGCCGTAGCGCTGGAACCGGCCAATCGCCGCGGACGGTGGTCAAACCGCACATCGGCGTGACTTTAGAACGTCACGCTTCGGAATAAATGTTTGGCAGTCATTTCGTGAACGAATCGAAGAACTCAATCCGCCCGTTGCGCATAGAATTTCGCAATCACGCGAACAATAGTAGCTTGCTGTGACTCTTGCAATTCCGGGAAGACGGGAAGCGCCAGCACTTCTTCACTGACCGCCTCCGACTGCGGAAACTGTCCCGCCACATAACCCAAATAATCGAAAGCCGGTTGCAAATGTAGCGGCTGCGGATAATAAATGTCCGTCGGTATGCCCGCCAAACGAAGATGCTCTCGCAGTTCGTCACGCCTCTTACACCGAATCGAAAACTGATTATAAACGTGCTCGTAATCCGCCGCCGGCTCCGGAGGTAAACTCACAAATTGCTGCAATCCAGCCGCGGCAAACAATTCGCGATACTTCGCCGCCCGCGCCTGACGCCCCTGGTTCCATTTCCCGAGATGTCGCAGCTTGACGCGCAAAATTGCCGCTTGCAGCGCGTCCAGCCGGCTGTTCGTGCCCAGAATATCGTGATGATATTTCGTTTTGCTTCCGTGACCTCGCAGCAACCGCAGCCGCTCGGCAAGACCAGCATCGTCCGTCGTCAGCAAACCGCCGTCGCCTGCACCGCCAAGATTTTTGGAAGGGAAGAAGCTGAAACATCCGAAATCGCCTAGCGTCCCGACGTAGCGGCCGTGATAGCGCGCGCCAATGGCCTGCGCTGCGTCTTCGACAACCACGATATTGCGCGCTTTCGCCAGCTCAACTATCGGATCGAGGTCGGCAGCTAATCCAAAAAGGTGCACCGGCATGATCGCCCGCGTTCGTGGCGTAATCGCCGTTTCGATCTTTGACACATCGATGTTATAGGTTCGCGGATCGATGTCCACAAAGACCGGTTTCGCGCCGGCCCATGCGATGGCTCCCGCCGTGGCAACAAAACTAAAAGGCGTGGTAATTACCTCGTCGCCTTCGCCAATTTCCGCAGCGATCAGCGCCAGAATCAGCGCATCCGTTCCGGACGCGCACCCCACGGCGTGCTTGGCTCCCAGCATGGCCGCGAGTTCCTCTTCCAGCAGCCGCACTTCGCTACCGAGAATAAATATTTGGCTCTCCATCACGCGCGTTACGGCTTCCATCACCTCTTCCCGGATGCTCGCAAATTGCGCTTTCAGGTCCAGAAAGTCGCAAAGAGGAGCAGCAGGCGTGGGCGCGGCGCTGCCATTTTCCCCCTCAGGCGCGGGAGAAAGGCTTTTCGGCGGGGCTTGGACGAAAGACGTCATCGGGTACAATCTCCAAAAATCTCCACCATCGTATTCGATAATTGTTGCGGGCGGATGATGCGAATTGGGAATCGTGCGGGCGTTCGGCAAAGAGTTTCCGGCTACCAGTCCGAATATTTTGTGCCGTCCAATGCCAAGGCGGTTGAATTTGAGTATACGTCGAACACGTTGCCACCGCCCCAGCTGGTGGAATCGGGATCATCCTGCACAGAACGCTTGCCCCAATCCGCGTGCCCGGTCATCGGATCCACAGGAACGCGCCGGAGATAACGCTTGTTTTGGATGCCGCTGCCGCCGTAATTCACACCTTTTACCAGAGTGTCCAGATCCGGAGGGTAGCCTTCGCTGCCGACTGCCACACGCACTAAATTGCGATCCGCATCATCCTTGTACTGGTCGATGGCCTTGCGCATTTCGCGGAGGTCGCGATGCAATTCGTACTCCTTGGCGCGAAATATGGTGAAACGGACTACAGGCAGGGCCGCTGTGGAAAGAACCATCAAGATCATCGTGGCGATCATCAACTCCAACAAGGTAAAGCCTGCTTGCCTGGGAAAACGGCTGTGCATGCTGTAGGTCTCCACCCGGTAATACTATCAATTTGACGGGCTTTTCACATTAAAAGTTGCCCTTCTGTTGCAATCTAGGCAGGCCCAGCTATCGCAGGATGTACTCGGACGGGACATTTCGTCGCGGTTCTGGCAAAGTGCCGCGCAGATCAATTGGTCGCGGTCTTGGCCTTAGAACACGCATCCGAGCAATCTCTGAAGTTCCAGCGCTTGTGACTGACACGGACCGCTGCCACCTCATCAGGGGCAAAGGGAATTTCGTCAAAGCCTCGAACCTTAATGACGTGGCCCTCGCTTGTAGCGACCTGTTCGAACGAACTTCCGTCCTTGAGTTCCACCGAGACTACGTGATATCCGATACCTGTCTCTTTGACTTTTTTCAACTCATCCGCAAAAGCAATAGGAATGGGAACCAAACCTTTCATGTGACATCTTCAAGCGGCCGTACCGTAGCGCTCACAGTGCTCCCGCGAGGATCGATTGTCCAAGGTCTCAGAGGCGAACGACGAGCGAACCTGAATGCGCTGCTGTAACCGGCGCCCTCAGTACTTTCGGGCGACAAATACTCTCTCTCAAGAAACCGAAATCGACGCGGAAATCAAGGTTCAGGGCGATTTAACAATCTCCAGTTCGCCATCCTTTTGCAGAACTTCCACCGCAATTCCGAGCGAATGGCGCTTCAGCAGCAGATCCACTCTAGCACCGCCTACTTGCAACCGCTCGACGCGCAGTTCATCCAGATTGGCGGGCAGCGTGGGATTCACGAAGGAGATTCTCTTTTCGACTGCATCAATGTTCATCCCCATGCACGAACGCAGCAGCAAATATACCGCGCCGGACGCCCAGGCTTGGGGCGCGCAAGCCACGGGGTAATGCGTCGGGCCGCCGCCGTCCGCGCGCTTGTGGAATCCACAGAAAAGCTCCGGCAGTCGGTTCAGCTCAAATTGCAAGCTGGCCTCGTACAACCCCGAGAGGATACGTACGCTCTTTTCCTGCTCGCCGTAGAGCGACAGGCCAAGCCCGATCAGCGCATTATCATGGGGCCACACGGAACCGTTGTGATAAGACATCGGGTTGTACCGCACCTCCTGCGCGCCCAACGTGCGCACGCCCCATCCCGAAAACATCTCCTGATTCGTCAACGTTGCCGCCAGCGTCGCAGCGTGCTCATGTCCCGCAATTCCGGTGAACAGTGCGTGTCCGGCGTTGGACGCACGCACGTCGCACGCTTTTTTATTTCCGTCGAGCGCCAGCACGTACGTTCCCAGCTCTTCCGACCAGAACGCCGCCGCAAATTTCTCCTGCAATTTCGCGGCTTCCGCGTGCAGACGATCGCGCGATGCCACATCGCCCTGCGCTTCCGCCAGCAGCGCTACGGCGCGTTTCGCGCCGTACACGTAACTTTGCACTTCGCATAGCGCAATCGGCGGTTCCGCCAGTTGTCCGTCGCGGTGAAACACCGAATCGTAAGAATCTTTCCAGCCCTGTTGCGATAATCCGTTGGCCGACTTCTGCTCGTATTCCACAAAACCGTCGCCATCCACATCGCCGTATTTCCCGATCCATTCCAGCGCCGCCAGGATATTGCTCCAGATGCTTTTGATAAATACGAGATCGCCCGTGCGCGCGTAATACGCACCGGCCAAAATCAAAAAAAGCGGCGTGGAATCCACGCTTCCGTAATATTTTCCAAAAGGCACTTCGCGCAGCGCGGCCATCTCGCCACGCCGCATTTCGTGCAGGATTTTTCCCGGTTCGGCGTCTCTTTCGGCGTCTATCTCGACGGCCTGGGCTTCCGCCAGGTAGTTCAGCACGCCTTTGGCGATTTCCGGCGCCAGCCACAAGCATTCCAGCGCGGTGATGATTCCGTCTCGCCCAAACACCGTGCTGAACCACGGCACTCCCGCGTACGGATAGTTTTCTTCCGGATTGCCCTCGATCAACATGCTCAAATCCGCTTGGCAGCGTGCCAGGAACCCGTCGAAGCGCTTGCTGGAACTCGTAATCCGGCACTCCCGCAGTGGCCCGGACTCCACACGCTGGCGCAAGGCCTGAAACGCGGCCGGGTATGGAATTGCTGTGCTGCGCTCGGCATCGTGTTCACATTGCACGGTAATGTTTAGCAGCGTTTCTTGTTTCGGCTCGAGAATCATCTCGAATTGCGCTTGCGTTTCCGTCAGCAAGTCGGGCGTCGGCGAAAAATGTATGCGCGTGCGCCGTTCCACTTCGTCCAGACCCCGGTAGGCCAGTGTCACTTCATCTTTTTGGACGCGGCCTGGCAGGCGTTCGCCGCGACGTCTGCGCACCGTACCGCGCACCTCGAAAATATCGGCGAAGTCCGCATCGAAGCGCACGCTGACGGTGGCTTCCAGCGTTTCGAGGCCATAGTTCTGCACCCGGATCTGCTCGTGACAGCCGGCACTGTCCAGAAACTTGCAGCGAAACAAGTGAATGGTGCCGCGCGACAAATCAATCTTGCCTTCCACGGTGTTATCCACATTGCTCAAATCCACTGCCAAAAAACCGTTGTGTTCGCGAATCGTCGAACTCAGCAGCATCGGCTCGCGCCCATTCAGACGCAGCGTGAATCGCGAAAGGTGACGCGTCTCCGCATAAAAAAGTCCAAACTGCACGGCACCAAGCGCTTCTAAATCACCAAAGCGGTTGAAGATTGCGAATGTTTTCCCATACTTCAACACGCGCGTGCGGTCGTCGGCCAGTGACGAAGTCGCCCGGACGTAATACTGGTCTTCCACCTGCAAAATATCTTTAACCGGATCGTTCATTTATGCACTGGTCTCGCGGAGGGGCAATTCTGACTTGCTCCGGTTTCCCGAAGTGGCCGTGGGTTCGCTGAGCAGTGCTTCGTATACGCTCATATAATCCTTGGCCATTCTAACATTCGTGAATCGCGCCTCAAACATCTCGCGACACGTAGCCCGGCTCAATTGCGGAATGCGCTGCACCGCTTCCACCGCCGCGCGTTCCGAGTTCACGATAAATCCCGACCCTCCATCCTCCAGAATTTCCGGGATCGAGCCGCAGGAAAACGCAATCGTCGGCGTTCCGCAGGCCATGGCCTCGATCAACGTCAGCCCAAATGGCTCCGGCCAGTCAATCGGAAAAAGATACGCATACGCATTTCCGAGAAATTCCGACTTTTCGGATTCCGTAATCTCCCCGATATACTCAATTCCTGGATTCTTTAGCAGCGGCTTGATCTGCGTCTCGAAATACTCCCGGTCCGCGCGGTCCACTTTCGCCGCAATCTTCAACGGTATTCCAGCCTTCAACGCGATGCGGATCGCGCGGTCCGGCCGCTTCTCCGGAGAAATCCTCCCTAGAAATGCCAGATATTTTCCTGGTTCCAGGCTCGCGTTGAGCAGGTCTGCTGGCAAACCGTGATACACATTGCCAACCCAATTCACGTCGCCAATCGGTTCGCGTTGCGAATACGAGATCGATACCAGCGGCATCTCGTTAAAATGCCGATACAGGGGTTCGAGGTCCGGCAGATCCAAGCGCCCATGCAACGTCGTCACATTCCGCAGTCCCATATTCTTGCTAGAGGGGAAATGCGCGTAGTCCGTGTGAAAGTGAATGACGTCGAACTCCTCCGCCATTTGAAAGACTTTGTCCAGCATCACCGCGTGGTGCGCCATGGGATCGACGCAATCCTCGCTCAATCGCAGCGACCGCTCGCAACCAAGCACCAGCCGCGCCTCGGTGATCGAATCGCCGCTAGCGAACAGCGTCACCTCATGTCCCTGCTCCACTAGCGCTTCCGTCAAATAGGAGACTACGCGCTCGGTCCCACCATAGAGATGCGGCGGAACGCTCTCGTACAAGGGTGCAACCTGTGCGATTCTCATTGGTAGGGGGCCCATTTTCTGCGCTGGATAGAGCGCTACTCAGCTTAGCTCTCGCCCCTGTTTCCAACCATCAGGTACACACTGTAGTGTCCGAGCGAGGCGCGAATTCCCGGGGTGCAGAGGACGCTTGTCAGTGCGCGCGATACAGGCCTTCAGACTCACCACTACACCCTCGACTGGATAGGCCGCGCCAATCGTTTGGCACAAACTGATGTGGGAATTCGTTACAGTTCGGCAAGGGAGAATTAGTTTGGCGGATTTCAACTCAGGCAATGGAGGAACAATAAAAATGTCATCTACTACTCGATCCACAAGGCGCGCCCCCCAAGCATCAAATGCCGGCCCGCGTCCGGAGCGCAGGAGCGTCGAAGACGTCAACAAGCCGCGCGAAAATCAAGATCCATCCTCTCGCCGCGAAACTTCGCAACCCAAGGACACCGAAAATCCCCCCAACGAAAATCTCCAGAAGCATCCTGACGAAGCCTACGGCGACACTGAAATTCCCAGCGCGCACCGCCGCCGCTAACTAGCGATTCCAGCGAGGTAATTTCCGCCTTCCCAGAAGGGCCTCGGCCGCCCAGCGCCCCAGATAAACAGAAAGGGCCACGCCGTGCCCGTTGTAACCGCCAAGATAAATTAAATTCTTCGCCCTGCCCGCATCGCGCGTGCGCACCCGTATAAAAATTGGCCGGGCTCTTTCGGTCAGCAAAATCGGCCCGCCCCAGGCATGCGTGAACTTCACGTTGCGCAGCGCCGGATGCAATCCGCGAACGCGTGCCTTCAGAGTCTCGAGCGATGCCGCGGCGTGTCCGGTGTTCACATCCAGCGCATGCAGCCCCTTCCAATCCCGCACGGTAATCAATCCGCTGCCAAATATCGCACGACGATCCTTCGTCAATCGCCCCCACAAGTAGGGTAGATCCACCGTATAAAATGGCCTTCGCGACGCCAGCCCGATCGCTTTCACCACCCGCCCGGTTAACGCATCCGTCGCCACCGCCATCGTCAACTTCGGCACCGCCCGATCCTGCAGGTCGCTAAGTTCCAGCGACTCCGCATTCGTAGCAATCAACACCGCCCCCGCCAAAATCTCCTTGGCTCCCATCATCACGCGAATCTTCCTGCCATATCTCAGCCGCGTAACTGCCCGCCCTTCTAAAATTGTCACCTTGGCCGCCGCCGCTGCCCTCGCCAAACCACCGAGCAATTTCCCCGCATCCACGGTCCCACCCGGGACCTGCCGAACCACGCGCAACTTTCCAGAATCGGTCCACAAAATCTCTGACCTCCTCTGCGCCTTCTTCCGCCCAAGCTCCCAAGTCCCGTGGGATCGAAAATCACAACGAATCTCCAAGTCCCGCAAAATCTCCTCGAATCCGAACAATACATCTCCCAGCTCCGGCAAGTCGCCGCCCGCCGTTTCCGCCAGCGTCATCCCCCCGGTTCGCCCGCTAGCCCCGGCACCAATTTTGTCCGCCTCCACCAATACGATTTTTTTCCCAGGCGCCATGCGCCCCAGCCAAGCCGCCGCCGACAATCCGCTAAACCCTCCGCCAATCACGACAAAATCCGCACGCGCCGGAACCCTTCCGCGGCCACGCGGAAAATTCCATCGCCATGGAGACTTACCCCATTTATTTTTGAAAGGATTGTTCATCGCTACGTGATCACGGGGAACGTTTTTGCAGGGGAGTTCCCCATGGCAGCGCTGCGCCCCGGCTTGCGCAGACCCTCTTCGTTACTGTTCTCAACCGGTCAGATCGCTCTGTCCTTAAGTCTTCCCCCTCATCTTCGCCGCCCACCATCGCGACCCCACAAGCAAAAATCTCCAATCCTTAAAAAATTCGGGCGGTTTCCCCTCCACCGCATGGCCAATAAACTGCAAAACCCACCCCAACAGAAACAACCCCCCAGCCACCCACCAAACCCGATGCCACACAATCCCCGCCAAAAACAGCGGCAAGGAAATAATGATAAGAGGTATCCCAAACGTATGCGTAAGCCGGTTTACCGGATGCTGATGCCCTTCCGAGTACTCCGCAATCCAGCTATCCCAACTCCGTCCTCCCAGCATAAGTCCCCCTGTTTCATCGTGCCGCCCACCCGGCAAATCCTAACCCCAACCGTCTGCCCACACAAGGGAATGCACTACGGGCGAAGGAGCCGTTCGTCCTGAAGTCTCTCCGCCTCTTTTCTACATTTGCCCTCGCACCTGCTAAACTCCTCTCCGAAAACTCAGTCAACCGCCATGCCCTTCAGCCACACCATCCGCGGCACCACCTACCAATTCCACTCCCTCCGCGATCTGCTCGCCAAGGCTTCGCCACTCCGCTCCGGCGACCAGCTAGCCGGCATCGTTGCCACTACCCAGGAAGAACGCGTAGCCGCGCGCTTCGCCCTCGCCGATCTTCCGCTGACCACTTTCCTCAGCGAAGCCATCGTCCCCTACGAATCCGACGAAGTAACCCGCCTGATCCTCGACACCCACCATCGCGAAGCCTTCGCGCCAATCTCCAGCCTCACCGTAGGCCAATTCCGCGACTGGCTCCTCAGCCCAGCCGCTAGCACCGAATCCCTGGCCGCCCTCGCCCCCGGCACCACTCCGGAGATGGCCGCCGCCGTCTCCAAATTGATGCAGGCGCAGGATTTAATCGCCGTGGCGCAAAAAATCCGCGTAGTCACCCGCTTCCGCACCACCGTGGGCCTCCCTGGACGCCTCTCGACCCGACTGCAACCAAATCATCCCACCGACGATCCGGCGGGCATCGCTGCCAGCATCATCGACGGCCTCTCTCTTGGCTCCGGCGACGCGGTAATCGGTATCAATCCCGCCACCGATAATCCATCTACGGTCGCCACACTCCTCCGCCTCGTGGATTTCGTCCGCGAAAAATTTTCTATCCCCACCCAAAGCTGCGTGCTCGCCCATCTCACCACGCAAATGGCAGCCACCAATCAAGGCGCGCCCATCGATCTGGTTTTCCAATCCATCGGTGGCACCGAAGCCACCAATTCGAGCTTCGGCATCAATCTCGCGCTCATCGACGAAGCCCACCAGGCCGCGCGCGAACTCCACCGCGGGACCGTCGGCGACAACATCATGTATTTTGAAACTGGGCAGGGAAGTTCACTCTCCGCCAACGCGCATCACAATTGCGATCAACAAACGCTCGAAGCTCGCGCCTACGGCATAGCACGTCATTTTCGTCCCATGCTGGTAAACACCGTAGTCGGTTTCATCGGACCGGAATATTTATTCGACGGGAAACAGATCATCCGCGCCGGCCTGGAAGATCACTTCTGTGGAAAATTATTAGGCCTCCCGATGGGCTGCGATGTTTGCTACACCAATCACGCCGCCGCCGACCAAGACGACATGGACACCTTACTCACCCTGCTGGCCGTCGCAGGCGTCAACTACATCATGGGCATTCCCGGCGGCGACGACGTCATGCTCAATTACCAAACCTCGTCCTTCCATGACGCGCTCTATCTTCGCAGCGTTCTGGGTTTGCGCCCCGCGCCGGAATTCGAGCAATGGTTGCAGCAATCCAGCAAGCACCAGCTCACCGTTCCTGCACTTTTGCCGGATGCAAAATTGAGCAGTGAAAGTGAATCGCCATGAACGCGGAAAAGAACATTCAGAAATCGCTGGAAAGCTACACGCCCGCGCGCGTCTCCCTCCGGCGCACCGGACATAGCCTCGCTACATCGGAAATTTTAAATTTACAATTGGCCAACGCCCAGGCCCGCGACGCCGTCCATGCCACGCTGGATATTCCAGCACTCATCGCCGGACTCGCGCGGCGCAAACTCGCGCATCTCGTTCTCGCCAGCGCCGCGAAGACGCGCGCCGACTATCTCCGCAATCCCAGGCTTGGCCGCGCGCTCAGCCCCAATTCGATCGCTCGATTGAAAGCTATTTCTTCAGCCCCTACGAGTGTGCACTCATACGATGTAGCTTTCGTGATCGCCGACGGTCTCTCGGCGTTGGCCGTTGACCGCCACGCACTGCCGCTACTTGACGCGATGCTCGCTTTGCTCGGCGCCACATGGCGCATCGCGCCAATCTACGTCGTCGAGCAAGCTCGCGTGGCACTCGCCGACCCCATCGGCGAAACTCTCGGCGTAAGAACCACTGTAATCCTAATCGGCGAACGCCCCGGTCTCAGTTCGCCGGACAGTCTCGGCGCGTACATCACGTGGAATCCGCGCCGGGGCCGTACCGACGCCGAGCGAAATTGCATCTCGAATATTCGACCAGAGGGGCTGAGCTACGCAGAAGCCGCAAATCTTCTGCACTTTTACTTGACCGAATCCCACCGGCTCCAGCAAACCGGCACGATGCTCAAACCGTCCGGCGTTTCTCATGCGCTGCGAGATCGAACGACATGATTGCAAAAAGTATCGACGTGGAGTGGCTTGCCGCAGCATGACTACCGGCGCGGCGCGGATTCAGGTGAACTCCAAAACGTTTTATCTTTCGCGTAACAAAGTTTCTCAAGATTGCAGTCCACGCAACGCGGCTTGCGCGCCACGCAGACTCTCCGACCATGCCAAATTATCTGGTGGGAAAATTGAATCCACTTTTCCTGCGGCAAAATCTTCATCAAATCCTGCTCAATCTTTTTAGGTTCCGTATTCTTGGTCAAATCCAGTCGGTTCGACAAACGAATTACGTGCGTATCCACCACCACGCCGACCGCGATTCCGTAACCAGAACCCAACACAACATTCCCGGTTTTCCGAGCCACGCCCGGCAGCGTCAGAATTTCTTCCATGGTACGCGGCACCACGCCCCCAAATGTCTCCACAATGGTTTTGCTCGCGCCCATCACCGATTTCGTCTTATTGCGAAAAAAGCCTGTCGGCCGAATCTCCTGCTCCAACTCCGACGGCGTCGCGTATGCGAAATGTTCCGGCGTGCGGTATTTTTTATACAACTCCGCGGTCACCTGATTCACGCGCACATCTGTGCACTGCGCCGAGAGAATCGTGGAAATCAGCAACTGAAACGGGTTCGCATGCGTCAACTCACAAACCGCTTCCGGATAAGCCGCATCCAAGCCCGCTAAAATCGCCGCGACCCGTGCCGGATCGGTTCCCGCGTGTTTCCCGCGGGCGGCTGCCGCCGCGCCCTTGCCGCCCTTCTTAGGGGCGACTCGTTTATTTTTTCTCACCGTTCGAGACTTGTTCATGACCGCGCAGAATAGCACACTGCGCTTGCTGCAGCGCGGCGGCAAACAAAGAACGCCCGTGTCAGAAAGTAGCCGCTACGTCGAAGAGTCGGCGAAAAGCCTTGCCGCGATGGCTTAACGCGTTTTTGTCGTTGGGAGAGAGTTCGGCAAAAGTTTTGTCGAGCTCGCGCAGGTAGAAGATGGGATCGTAGCCGAAGCCTGCAACGCCGCGCGGGGATGGGAGGATTTCGCCGTCGGCGCGTGCGGTGATTATCGCAATCGCGCGGCCTGCTCTTGCTGCGGCTAGGGCGCAGACGAAATGGGCGCCACGCTCGTCGCCAGTGAGGTCTCGCATTTCGTGGAGCAGCTTCGCGTTGCGGTCTTCGCTGGTGGCGTTCGGTCCGGCGTAGCGGGCGGATCGCACTCCTGGCGCGCCGCCTAGAGCTGGGACTACCAGCCCCGAATCGTCCGACAAGATATATTCATTTGAAAATTGCGAATAGTGCAGGGCTTTGCCGGCGGCGTTTTCCGCGAAGGTTGGGGCCTTTTCGTCAAAGGGCGGGATGGCTGCGAATTCTGGAAGTAGTTCGAGTTGGAACTGTTGATTTGCGATTGCTTCGGAGTTCGCTAGTGCTGCGAATTCTAAGAGTTTCCCCTGGTTGGAGGAGGCTACTACCAATTTGGTGATCATATTTGTCGTCTGTTGAGCATTTTACATTTTGGAGTGCCGGCAGCAAAAATGCCCGCCTCAGAAGGCGGCCGCAGCAACGGCAAAGGCCACGCCGTCAGCGGGCACTGGCGTTGAACTTTATTGGGAGGATGGTGCGCTGCTCTTCGCTCAGGCGGCGGATACCTGCGGCGGCCAGGGCCAAGAGATCTTGCATTTCGCTGCCGGAGAAGGGGCGGCCTTCGGCGGTGGCTTGGATTTCCACGAAGTGGCCGCTGCCGGTCATTACTACGTTCATGTCCACTTCGGCGCGGGAGTCTTCTTCGTATGCTAGATCGAGTAGCGCGCGGTCGTCTACGATCCCGACGCTGGTGGCGGCTACGGTGTCGACGATGGGCGAGCTTTTTAGGATTCCGGCGGCGACCAGGCGATCGAAGGCTAACGCTAACGCTACGAATGCGCCGGTGATGCTTGCGGTACGCGTGCCGCCGTCGGCCTGAATTACGTCGCAATCTAGCCAGACGGTGCGCTCGCCCAACGCTTCCTGGTCTGTGATGGCGCGAAGGGAACGGCCGATAAGGCGCTGGATCTCCAGCGTGCGGCCGGATTGTTTTCCGCGCGTGGCTTCGCGGGAGGTACGCTCTTCGGTAGCGCGGGGGAGCATGCCGTATTCGCTGGTGACCCAGCCTTTGCCGCTGCCCTTTAGAAATCCGGGGACGCCGTCGTCCACCGTGGCGGTGCAGATTACGCGCGTTTTGCCCAGTTCGATGAGCACGCTGCCTTCGGCGGTGGAGATGAAGTCTGGCGTGATTTTTACCGTGCGCATTTGATCAGGGTTGCGTCCATCGGAGCGTTGTTTTGTAGTGATGGGCATGTGTCCTTTCGTGGTCTGAGCCGGCATCGCGTTGCGGCGGGTGCCGACGGGTTTTGATCTCGCCGAGTTGAGGCGCGGCATGCTGCGCCCCCACAGAACCAAGAATATGCGCCGCGCGGCTACGGCTTTTTGGCGGGCGCTGGAGACAGCGCGAACGTGCCGGTCAAATCCAAATGACCCGCTAAAGTGTCCACTTCCTGGCCGTGGATTAAAATTTTCAGGCATTTTACTTGCGGTACATTCGCTTCCAGCGTTCGCGCGATGGATTCCACGGCCAGTTGTTCGCTGGCGATGCCCGAGGGCGTGGAGGTGGCCAGCGCCTCGGAAAAATCGGCGATGCCGGTGCCGTCGGGCAACAAATAAAATTCGAGGAGCGCGGCGTCAGGGGGAAGAGTGCGCAATTCCGAGTCCACTGGCCCGGCCAGTAGAGTGTTTAAAACCTGTTTGGCGCGGAGGACGGGATCGTTGCTTAGGGGCAGCTCCACGGTGACTGGAGTTAAGGCTTCGTCGTCGGCATGAGAGGCCCAGAAAAGCTTTGTTTTGATCCGAGGCTCGTTGGAGCTGCTGAGAAAAGGCAGGGTCAATTCGCGGCGGGCTTGCTCTTCGGTTTGCTGCGTGATTTTGGCAGCTTGTTTCACGTGGTTGCGGAGCGACGGGAAGTAGACAGCGGCAACGACGACGGCGGAGGCGAGAGCCGCAATAATCCAGACGCGCCATCGCGGGGTCATCGCTGCGCTCCGGTTGGCGGCGGTGGTGTTGCGGCGGTTGCAACTACATAGGAGGGCTTGAAGGTGACGATGCCGCGGGCAATGGCATCGGCGACGCCGGGGGCCATACGGTCGAGATCCTCGCGTTTTTCCACCGAGACGCTGGAAATTTCCACGGCGATCGCAGGGGCAGCGGTGGTGCGTAGCTGGCGCACGGCGGCGGTTTGTACCGTGTCTGGCGAGCCCTTAAATTTTTGGGAGAGCAGGCCTTGCACGATATCGCCGAGTTTGCGGCTGAGGCCGAGGAACGGAGCTTGGGCCTGGTCCCAGGGAATGAGGCCGGTGGGATCGTTGATGGGCGGCAGGTCATCGTTGATATAGACGCGCGCGGTGCCGGGAAGGCCGGTAGAAGAGATGTGTACGGTGACGAAGACGGCGCCACGCTGGGCGTTGGCCATGGCGGAGCGATCGTCGAAGGAGGGGTTTTCGTCGCCAAGGCGAGTTTGCACGACCTGAAAACCTTGCGATTCGAGCGCGCGGCGGATTTGCGCGGTGAACTCCAAGACGACTTCGCTTTCGCGGATGCCGGCGGTGCCACGTGCTCCGGGATCGGTGCCGCCGTGGGCGGGGTCGAGCACCACGGTATTGAGGACGTTGTTCTGGATGTTAGTGGGGAAATTGTTTAGGGGTGAGCGCGATGGAGGAGCGTTTTGCTGGAACGCTGCCGTTGCGCGGATCGGGGAATCGGTTGTGGCGGGGCTTTGAGTTTTCGGGGCGGAGAGATTTCGCGCGAGCACATAACTTGCGGGCGACATGAACTGCCAGAGGAGTGGCGCTGCCAGTGCGAGGAGGATTCCAGCGAGGCAAAGAGGGCATGCGAGATGGCGAAGAGCTGGAAAGTGGAGGACGGGAATCCTTAGAGAAACTTTTCGCACGTAAAGCAGCATACCAAAACCGCTGGCGGCGCGCCGCTTCGGTCAAGGGAGTTTGAACAGAAGAGGGACAGCGGGTTCGCTGTCCCTCGGGATGCGCGGCATTTTGGAAGGCCAAGCCCGTTCCAGCTTAGCGCTCGCTCAATGTCAGAACTAGATTTACAAAGCTGAATCTTTAGCTTCTGCGGAGCTAATTATTGCTGCGGAGGCGGGGCTTGTGAGCCTTGCTGTTTTGCGGCTTTGCGCTCCCGCTCATCGGACTTCATTTGTTGGCGTTGCTCCGGGGTCAGAAGTTGCACGATCTGATCGTGCCCAGATTTTCGGATCCCCTGCACCTTCGCGCGCTGCTGGTCGGCGGAGAGCGAGGCATCGTTCCTGATGGCGCCTATTTGCGATTTCATGCTTTCGTGAATTTTTTGTACCTGGGTCTTCTGGTCGTCGGACAGATTCAGATTGGCAAGTTCGTCTTCATGTTTCTGGCCGTGCTGGGCGACGGGTTGCTGGCCGGGATCAGATTGCGGTGTTTGCTGATCTTGCCGCGCTGTTACCACTGCCGGGACGCTGCACAGTGCGAACAATGCCGCAGTGAGCGGCACGTGTTTTAACGTGCGAAAGTTTTTCATCAAAATTCTCCTCAGAGTGCCCTGGGATGGTGCTGCTGTTTGGGCTCTTAAAATATAACCCGAGGCGGAGAAGAATGTCGCAGGGGTGTTGCTGTAGTTTTGGCTGAGGTTAACCGGTGCCAGCGCGTGGGCAAGCGGTGTCCAGCATGCTGCGCACCTACAAAACCGAGGATAAGCGACGGTCGCGGTTTCCCCGGGGTGGTGGTTGCGCCGGGCGATGTTGGATGTACTATTACGGCGGCGCGGAGTCGGCGGGGGTGTTGGTTGGCGCGCCGTTTGACCGAACAAGCTGAAAATGCTCCTGGCCTGGGCTGCATCGCTGTGTTTACAGGATGACGGAATGAAACTGAATGGATTTTTATTGCGGAGCGCGGTGGTTGCGGCGCTGGGTGGATTGCTTTTCGGATTTGACACTGCCGTAATTTCCGGGGCGACACATGCTCTGCAGCTGCTCTTTCATCTTTCGGAATGGTCCAAGGGGATCACCGTGGCGTCGGCGCTGGTGGGCACGGTGATTGGGGCGATGACCGGAGGCATTCCCGGCGACAAGTACGGGCGGCGCGACAGTCTGCGAATTATGGCGGTGTTGTATCTGGTGTCGTCGCTGGGCTGCGCGATTGCATGGAATTGGCCGGCGCTGCTAGTGTTTCGATTTGTCGGCGGATTGGGCATTGGGGGATCTTCGGTGCTCGGTCCGATGTATATCGCGGAAATTGCGCCGGCGCGATGGCGTGGGCGCCTGGTGGGATTGTTCCAGTTCAACGTGGTCTTTGGAATTTTGCTGGCGTACTTTTCAAATTACGTGGTGGGCACGATGAATTTCGGGGACGCGGAATGGCGCTGGAAACTGGGCGTGCCGGCGGTTCCCGCGCTGTTCTTTTTGCTGATGCTGTTTGGGATTCCGCGCAGCCCGCGATGGCTGGTGAAAAAACAGCGTATTCCGGAGGCCCGCGAAGTGCTGCGTCTGACCGGGGAGCCGGAGTATGAGAAGGAATTGCAGGATATTATCGTGTCTATCGACGCGGAGCATCAGACCAGCGATGCGCTCTTCGTACGTAAATATCGTTTTCCGATATTTCTGGCGGTGTCGATTGGGATGTTCAACCAGCTTTCGGGGATTAACGCGATTCTGTATTACCTGAACGATATTTTTGCGTATGCCGGGTTCAACAAAGTTTCCGGGGACTTGCAAGCGGTGGCCATCGGGGCGACGAATTTATTGTTCACCATGATTGCGGTTTCGGTGATCGACCGCATCGGGCGCAAGACGCTGCTGCTGGTGGGCTCGGTGGGCACGGCGGCGTGTCTTGCGGGGGTGGCGGCGATTTTTTTTACACACCGCAATCAGAATTTGCTGGTATGGCTACTGGTGGGATACATCGCGTTTTTTGCGTTTTCGCAGGGCGCAGTGATTTGGGTGTTTATCAGCGAGGTGTTTCCGAATCGCGTGCGCGCGAAGGGGCAGAGTTTGGGGAGTTTCTCGCACTGGATCATGAACGCGGCGATTTCGGCGACGTTTCCGCTGCTGGCAGCGAAATCCGGTGGATATCCATTTGTATTTTTTTCGCTGATGATGGTCCTGCAATTTTTCGTGGTGGCGTTCGTGTATCCGGAGACCAAGGGCATTACGCTTGAGCAGATGCAAAAGAAACTCGGTATTGCGTGAACAAACGGACGCACGCGCGAGCGTAGCGGGTCGTGCCGGTGGCGATTGGCGCGCGCCGCAGCTGACGAAGGCGCAAGCGAAAGTCCCCCCTTGGTCATCGACCAGGAAGGAGCATTTTTAAATGTGCACGAAGCTGCGCCTGCGCGTAAACCGTCGGGCGTTTCAAGGAAAACTGAGGACCGAGACGGAAAAGCCTTGAAGAACGATTTTGTCCGAGTTCAGGAACGAAGCTGCCGGAGGATTTGAACCGGTTGTTTCGTCTACGCGTTGCAGGCTGGCGCCGTTGCCGTGAGGAAGCGAAATTTCGAAAGAGCGGTCGCGCTTGTTGACGAGGAGAAGTTTACGCGTTCCGTCGGAGGCTATGAATCCCTGCGCAAAGACATCCGGAGAAGAGCTGCTGGTTTTTACGATTCTGTCTTGCGGATGAAAGTTGTCGTGCAGGAGTTTCAGCACCCAATAGCGAGCGTTGGGCTGGCCGGTGTTCCAATCCAACATCGTGACGCTCGGAAACTGCGTTGGGTATCCGAGAAGTTGTGAGGAGCCCACTATATCAACGCCTTGCCGAGCCAGGCCCGCGTAGAGATAAGCGAACATCGCTCCGCAGAGATTCCAGTAGGAAGCGGGAATGGTTTTCGCCACGGCGCCAGTGATTCCTGTTCCGATGTCCTCGGCCAGGATGCAGCCGGTTTCATTGACGGCAGTCTTGGTATCGGGAGAGAGGCGTTGACGGATGGCTTCGATGAAGCCAACGGCGATCAGAAACTTGTCGGCCTGTTCGAAAAACGTGTACTGCTGAATGGCGGGAGTCTGTTCGGCGGTTGGAATAGCGTAAAAGTGGTAGGAAATCATGTCCAGGGGAACGCCTTGGAGATGATTTTTGGGATTGAGAAAATATTCGAAGGATGCGGAGCTTTTCATGGGCTCCGCCAAGGACATGCCAACAAATTTAGTTTCGGGCGAAACCTGCCGCACAGATGTGGCGATGCGGTCGTATAGTTTCGTGTAGGTTTCCGCCGAAAGGGAATGCTCGTATTCAGGCTCGTTCAGTATCTCCCAGTAGGCGATTTTGTAGTGATGAGGCGATGCTTGCCACTGGCCGAGTTCATCGGTGAACCCGCCGAGGGTATACCAGCTGGCGAGGCGCGCATAATAGTCGGCGACCTCCCGCGCGCTGGGATCGCGCAACTCAGCACCTTGTTCATAGGTCCACGTAACCTCGTTGGGATCTGCGGAGAAGCTGACGGGCTCGGGGGTCTTAAACATCCACTGTGGGATGGTGCTAAAGTTCAGCATTACGGGGCGCCCGCTGGCGGCGGTGAAAAAATCCACCGCCAAGGGATCGATGTTGGAGAAGTCCCAAGAAGTCTTCTGCTTGGATGGAGGAGCAAGTTCGGCCACGCCGAGCTTGGGATAGGGGTACCACGGAACGAATCGCATGTAATCGGCGCCAAGTCGCTGCAGCGCGTCCCAGGCACGGCGGTGAATGGGTGAGTCCCGCGTTAAAGGTGGATTCACGACCACTTGAAGCGTCGCGGTAGTTTTCGAGAGGCGTTCGACGTTGTCCCAGTCCACTTTTATGGTGACGTTGGAATCGTCGGCGAGCAAAGAAGAGCACGACAGAACAGCCGGCAGGATCATGCTGAAACGGAGAGCTTTGCGCAGTCTCATCATTCGGGGCTCTCGCGGAAGAGCAGTATTGTTAAAGCAGGATTATGCCACCAGTGCGGAAAAGCGTTGGGAATTGTTGCGGGGATTCCGAGCCTGTAAAAATGCCGGAGCATGAATTTGCGAGTATATAGAATTTGCGGACCCAACGGTGAACTGGGTGTGGATCGGCGGGTAATTTTGCTGCGCCTGCTAGTTTTGCTGGGTATTCTGGCATCCGGGGTTCGCGCCGAACCCAGGCTGCCACATCTCTTTAGCGACCACATGGTGCTGCAACGGGACGCAGAAATCCACATCTGGGGCTGGGCGGACCCTGGTGAATCCATCACCGTAAGCTTGGCGGGGGCAACACGGGAGACTACGGCCGCGAACGACTCAGGCTGGAGCGTCTCGCTGCCGGCACTTTCCGCCGGGGGTCCGTTCGTTCTCGAAGTGCGCGGCAAAGGATTGGTGGTCATCAAAGATGTTTTGCTGGGTGAAGTGTGGATTGCTTCCGGCCAATCCAACATGACCTACGCTTTGGGCGGAGCCGCTGGCGGAGCGGAAGAAGTGTCCAAAGCCAACGATTCCAATTTGAGGTTCTTTACTGTTCCACACCGGATTTCCCTCGAGACGCAGGCCGATACGCTTCCGGCGGCGTGGGGAATATGTTCGTCGGAGACGGCGAAGACATTTTCTGCGGTTGCGTACTACTTTGCGCGTGATTTGCGCCGCGAACTGGGGGTTCCGGTGGGCGTGATCTTAAGCGCATGGCCAGGCTCGCAAGCCGAAGAATGGACCGGCCTTGCGGCGTTGCGCCACGATCCTGTTCTACAGCCAATTGCGATGCGGTGGGATGCTACGCCGCCGGAGGAGCACTCTTTCGCGGCGCATGGGCGGGAAATTTCTCTGGAGTTCGACAATTTTGAGCTGCTTCCTATCGATTCGGTGACGTCACCCGAACGCTTTAGCGATTTTGATGGCGGGTCCAGCAGCGTTGCGACCGGAGGCGAGTGGACGTACACCTGGCAGACTGCGCCAGAGACAGCGTTCGAGCTTACGGTTCCGGGGAGGGATGGAAAAGGCTACTCTGCAAAAATCTCCGGCACGCTCGATGGCGCAAACGAGTCCCGTTGGCAGGCCAACGTTCACCTCGATGGCTCTCCGGCGGATCTCTCCGCGTACCGCGGCATCCGTTTTTGGGCGCGCGGCAAAGGTTCCTACGTTTTTCGTACACTCGAGCCCACGATCGGAGATTGGGATGATTACGGTACGGCAATCCAGCAGGCCACGCCGGATTGGAAGCAAGTAACAATTTTATTCAACGATTTGAAGCAGGCTGGCTGGGGGGTTCAACAGCCATTGACGCTCAAGCAGCTTTCGGCGTTTTTGATTGACTGCATGACAGATCTGGGAGACCCGGGCCGACCACCTTCGGGGCTTTACGGGGGAATGATTGCGCCTCTGCAGAATTATCGGATGCGCGGAGCGATTTGGTATCAAGGGGAAGGGAACACGCAGCGGGCGTTCCAATATCGGAACTTGTTGCCGGCGATGATTCGCAATTGGCGGCAGGGCTGGCATGAAGGCGACTTCCCATTTTTGATTGTGCAACTTCCAAATCAGGGGCATAGCGAGGAGTTCGGCGACTCCTGGTGGGCGGAGCTGCGTGAAGCGCAGTTGATGACGGCGAAAAGTGTTGCGAACAGCGGCCTGGCCGTAGCGATCGATGTCGGGGAAGCGGGAAACTTGCACCCTCCGCGGAAAGAAGAGATCGGACAACGGTTGGCGTTGTGGGCCTGGGGCACGACGTATGGAAAGAAAGTTGAGTATTCCGGACCGCTTTATGAAGGAATGCGTATAGAGGGAAGCGCGATTCGCATTCGCTTCGCGCATGCTGGCAGTGGCCTCACAATTCATGGCGATTTACTGAAGGGTTTTTCGATCGCGGGCGCGGATAGAAAATTTCACCGCGCGGTGGCGCGCGTCGCTGGCGATACAGTCGTGGTATCGAGCGCGGAGGTCGACTCACCCATCGCAGTGCGCTATGCCTGGGGAGACAGTCCCGAGTGCAACCTGTATAACAGCGAGGAATTGCCGGCGTCGCCATTTCGCACCGATGATTGGCCGGGCGCGACGTTTGCAAACCGTTAATTGAACCAACCCGCTGTTTAGTCGGCTCGCAGGCAAGACCCGGTGGGGAGTGCCAAGGACCCGGCGAGCGATCTGGGCCATAATCGGAGCAACGCGTTTGCTGGCAACATCGAATGTAAGCGCGAAACAGAAACGCCAGTCTGCCCGCGAACCAGTCCACGGATGAAAACCGCGGCTTTTGGCCTGTCCACTTTGGCTTAGTCGATAGCCTGCAGCTACGCTGGCCCCGTAATGAAGCGGCGCATGTATCGAGAAAAACGATTTATCACAGCAAAAAACCTTGACAACGAGGCTGAGGAGAAATAATGTTTCGCACAATGTCGATGGGGCGTAGTCCTTTTCCAAGGCACAAAGAGTAAACGTTTTCTTCGCACATGAGGTGGGGGGATGACTTTGAACGCTGTCCGTTTTGCTAATTTTTCACGTTGTGCTGCGATGTTCTTGCTCTTCCCGGGCGGCGCTCAGGCACTGATGGGGCAGGCAAGTTCGGGCGCCTTTCGCGGCCACGTGGTGGACCCCAGCGGGTCGCCCGTGGCGGCCGCGAAAGTCGCCGCGCGGAATCAGGCGACTGCGGTTGTCGCGGAGACGGTCACGGATGCGAGCGGCGCGTACTTGCTGAGTCATCTCGTTCCCGGCACTTACACGGTTTCCGCCAGCAAGGCTGGATTTAAGGAACTCTCCAGCACGGATCTGGACCTGAACCTGGACCAGCAAATTGATCTGGACCTAAGCCTTACGTTGGGCTCGGTGACGGATTCCGTTACGGTAACGTCGGCTACTCCGGTATTGCAGACGCATAGCGTGGACACCGGTCAAGTGATTGAGAGTCGGGAAATCACGGATCTTCCGTTGAACGGGCGCAACTTCGAGGACCTGTTTTTCCTGACTGCCGGCGTAGATCATGGTGTGGGCGGCAACTCCAGCAATCTATCCGTCAGCGGCCAGCGAGAATTCTCCAATTCCGTGGTCCTCAACGGTATCGAGGTAACCTCCGATCGCAACAATGACCCCGGCGTAACTCCGAGCGTGGACGCCATGCAGGAGTTCAAGGTGGTAACCTCCGCGTATTCCGCGGAGTTTGGAAGGGCGTCGGGCGGCGTCATCCTGTTACAAACCAAGTCCGGCGCAAACGAGGTCCATGGTGACGCCTATCTTTTCTACCGGCCCAAGGAGACGGCGGCGCAAGAATATTTCTCCACCACCGGTTCCGACCTGCACCATGATAATTTTGGCGGTACCGTGGGCGGACCGATCATTCATGACAAGACTTTCTTTTTCGTTTCGTATGAGGGAGGCCGGGTGGGCTCGAGCGAATCGTTCATCAGTTCGACTCCGCCAACCAACCTGATTTCTTTCCTGCCCAACGGAGACGCCGACCTAACCAAGCTCGTGGATCCCTACGACGGCACGCAGATCCCAATCTTTGATCCCTTGTTCTACGCGCAGAATTATTATTCACAGCAGTTTTGCACCGCAGAGAATGGATCCGCGACCTGTACCCCGAACATAATTCCAGCGAACCGGATCAGTGCGGCGGGTAAGGCCATTTTGGAGGATTTCTTCCCAAAGCCGCTTTTTGCGGGAACGGACAACGGCTGGTACAACAACAGCATTTATGACTCCAACTACAAATATTACGGCAACAACGTAGATGCCAGGATCGATCACTCCATTTCGGCCAATGATAAGTTGTCGGGCGAGTACCACTTAAATCGCTTTAACTCTCTCCAGACGGATCCATACGGAGGCCAAATTCCGGTGAATGGGGGCGGTGGGACGGATACCGGGGACAATACCCACAGCCAGGATCAAAATCTATCGATTGCGGAGACGCACATCTTCTCACCCAAGGTCATCAATGACTTCCGCTTCGGCTTCATCAATTTCTCTCTTTCCCAATTAAGTCTGCTGAATGGACAAGATACTGCGAATACGTATGGCGTGGGAAACGTGAACTTGCCTGGCTACCCGGCGACGGCGGGATTTCCGTATATCTATTTGGGTTCCGGCTACACCACCGGAGGCTCGAGCTACAAGCCGCTCACTTTTCTCGATCGCAATTATCAGCTCATAGACACCGTTTCCGTCAGCAGGGACCATCACCAGTTCAAGTTTGGCGGCGAGTATCGCAAACTTAGCTCGCACCCGTACTTCTCGCTGTTTCCCACGGGATATCAGTACTACGCCACCTACGGAAGCAGCCTCACCAGTGATCCAACCTACTCGTATTACGACCCCAGTGCGCTTTCGCCAAACGGCGGGTCGGATCTTGCAGACCTTCTGCTCGGCCTCCCTTATACCGTAAACATTGGGCTGCAGCTTACCAACCCGGTCACGCTGAGTTGGGAGTTGCATGGTTTCTTCCAGGATGAGTGGCACGTGACCCCGCATCTTGCGCTCTTCTACGGCGTGCGCTACGAGTATCAGAATCCGTACTACGAAAAAAATAACAATTATTCCAATTATGACCCCGCGACCGACAGCATACTTCTTGCGGGTCGCGGCGGGAATTCCCGGGCGCTCATAAATGCCGATAAGAACAATTTCGCTCCACGTGTCGGTTTCGCTTACCAGTTTGGTAAAAGGACCGTGCTGCGCGGGGGCTACGGAGTGTACTACTCGCCGGAGAATGATGCGCGTGAAGACGTGCTGACCAAAAATTATCCATTCAACAACCAGCAGCTCTATTTCAATAATATTTACAATTATTACTCGACTGGATTTCCGTCGTATACGCTGGACACTGGAGTTCCTCGCGATACCACGATTAACATTCCCTCGGGGGCCTCGAGTATCGATCCATCAACGATCGCAAACTCCGCGTCCCAGTCCGTCTATTACGTGGATCCGAACCTTCGTACCGGCTACTCGCAACTTTTCAACATAACCCTGCAGCGGGAAGTCGCGCCGAATATGAGCCTGGATATTGCGTATGTCGGGGCGCAAGCACGCAAACTTCCCTATGCGGTAGGGAATATCAATCTGAACGACGCGGTTAGCCCGTATCTCGGCCAGATTGATGCGCAGTACTCGGAAGGTAACAGCAGCTACAATTCCCTGCAGGTAAAGCTCACCAAGAAGTATTCGAATTATCTGAGCTTTCTGGTGGCCTATACCTATGCGAAGAGCCTGGATAACGGACCGGCACCGTTCGATCTGGGCGTAAATCACGAAGCGCCACAAAATCCAGACGATCTCGCGGCGGAATACGCGGCTTCTACGAACGATATCAAACACAATATCGTCGGAAGTTTTGACTATGGTCTGCCGTTCGGCAAGAGTCACATGTTTCTTTCCGGCGCCAAAGGATGGCAACAGTATGTTTTGGGAGGGTGGCAACTTAACGGCATTATGACCATCCACACCGGGTTGCCGTACAACATCATCCAACAAGGAAATAATCAGAATTATCCCGGATACCGGCCCGATCTGGTTGGCGACCCTTTCTTACAAAACCCGACGGTGGGACCGTACGGACAGTACTTCAACCCTAAGGCTTTCGCGCTGCCGGCGTGCGTGGCGCCGTTAAAAGTTTGTCCCGGAGATCTTGGCCGCAACGCCTACTTCGGGCCCGGATTCTTCGACTTCGACGCTTCGCTCTTCAAGGATTTCCCGATCAAGGAACGTTTCGGGCTGCAGTTCCGGTTCGAAGCCTTCAATGTAACGAACACTCCTTCTTTCGCCAATCCGAACTCTGATTTGTCGCAAGCGGGGACCTTCGGAAAGATTACCAGCACCTACAGCGGCGCAAGAGAGTTGCAGTTTGCCTTAAAATTGAAGTTCTAGTAGCTTCTCGGACCGGGATTTTCTATCTGCGAGGATTCGCGGATGGTTAAGGCCTTCTGCCTCGTTCTGTCCAGGGAGCGCGCCTCACATGCAGACGCGATTTCGCAAATTGAGCATCATGATGTTTCTGGCGCTGGCTTCCTGTTCCTTTTCAAACGGGGTATTCGCCTTTCCGCACCGGTCCTCTGCCAAAGATTCGACGAGTTACTATGTGGATGCTACGAGCGGTAACGATGCTGACAGCGGGACAGCCCCGCTAAAGGCATGGAAGACTCTCGCGAACGTCAATGCCACCACTTTTAGGCCCGGCGACGCGATTCTATTGAAGGCCGGCTCCGTCTGGGACGGGCAGTTGTGGCCGAAGGGATCGGGAGAAGAAGGGCGGCCCATCCGTCTGGGAAAGTATGGCGACGGTGCGAAGCCTTTGATCCAGGCCAACGGGAAATTTGAAGATGCCGTGCTCCTGAAAAACCAGGAGCAGTGGGAACTTGAAGATCTGGAGGTCACCAACAAGGGAACGACCAACGCCACACGGCGCGGCGTGCATCTGGCGCTCGAGGATTTTGGCGATGCGCATCATCTGGTCGTGCGCAGGATGACTATTCACGACGTGAACGGCCGCGACGGCGCGAAAGACAATGGCGGCATCACCTTCACCGTGGACGGTGAGCGAAAGCCCAGCCGCTTCGTGGATCTCCTGATCGAAGACAATACCTTACACCATGTCGATCGCAACGGCATCTCTAGTTGGTCGGATCGCTGGGAACGCGCGAAATGGTATCCCAGCCTGGGTGTGGCAGTCCGAGGAAATCGACTGGAAGACATCGGCGGCGATGGCATCATGATCGCGGTTACGGATGGCGCGGTCATCGAACGCAATGTTGTCGGAAAAGCGAATCAGCGCTCGGAGGGATACAACATCGCCATCTGGACTTGGAGCGCGGACAACTCCATTATTCAGTACAACGAAGCTTGGGGCACAAAAGGCGAGCGAGACGGCGAAGGCTTCGACTCGGATTGGAATAGTCGCAACACACTTATCCAGTACAACTACAGTCACGATAACGAAGGCGGTTTCTTGTTGATTTGCAATGAGGGCGGGCACGACCCCAGCGAGAGTGTGGGCAACGTGGGGACCACCGTGCGATATAACATCAGCCAGAATGATCGGAACCGCGGCATCGCGCTCGCGGGTCCAGTAAAGGACACCGCAATTTATAACAACACGATCTATGTGGGCGTGGGCACGCGCTCGGACGCCGTGCTTTTCACCGATTGGGACGGCTGGCCACAAAATACCGGCGTGTTCAATAATATCTTCTATGCTGCTGGAGAATCCCGCATTGGGCACGCCGTGGCGCGCTCCAAGACAAATGGCCACCACACTTCTGCGGTGGGATTCGGAGAGAGTCGCGAAACGCGATTCGAAGCCAACGTCTATTTTGGAGAGATCGAAAAAGTGGATGACCCTCAGGCCCTGACCGCAAATCCCGAATTTATGGCCGCGCCCCAGGCACCCGTGGAAAGAGAACGGCTGCGGGGTTTTGCCCTGAAGAATACTTCGAAGGCGCGGGGAAGCGGCCAACCCCTCCCCGAAAATGGAGGAAAAGATTTCTTCGGCGCTCCGTTGGCAGCATGCACCAAGCCGGACCGCGGCGCAGTGCAGAGCGGCAGGTGCGACACGCGATGAGCATACGCTTCAGATTTGTGAAAAAGTGGCAACGCTTTATGCGCCATGGCGTCACACTCGCGTTGTTCGCGGTGATTTCGTGCGCCGCCGCAGCCCAAAAAAGCCCCGAAGCCCCGCAAGAATTTCGCGCGGACCGCATGGACACCGTGTTATACGGAGCGGCCTATTATCCCGAGTACATGCCGTATGAGCGAACCGATACAGATATCGCCCTGATGAAGAAAGCGGGCATCAACGTGGTCCGCGTCGGGGAATCCACCTGGGGTTTGTGGGAACCCGAAGATGGGCGCTTCGAATACGCGTGGATGGATGCGACGATCGAAAAACTCCACGCCGCTGGCATTCGCGTGATCCTGGGAACGCCAACCTATTCCATCCCCGCTTGGATGTACAAAAAACATCCGGAAATGGTTGTAACCCGCCTCAGCGGACAATATTTGTATTACGGAATGCGGCAAAGCACCGACCTAATGAATACGCAATACCGCTTTTACTGCGAACGCGTCATTCGCAAGATTCTCGAGCATTACAAAAATAATCCTGCCGTCATTGGCTACCAGGTGGACAATGAGACCTCTTCAGCGGGCGCCGCAAATCCCGATGTCCAGGGCGGTTTCAAAGAATACTTAAAGAAGAAATTCGGGACCGTGAACGCTCTGAACAAGGCCTGGGGATTGAACTATTGGGGACAACGTCTAAACAGTTGGGACGAGTTGCCTCCCCGCGACGGCATCTTGAATCCCGGATGGAAACTCGAATGGGAGCGTTATTCGCAGTGGGAGACCACGGATTTTCTGGCCTGGCAGGCCAGGCTGGTCAACGAATATAAAAGCCCCGAGCAATTCGTCACTCACGATTTCGCCGGTCCACCGCGCGCGGAAGTCAGCGAATTTGATGTCGCAAAGTCGTTGGACATTGCCGCGGCAAATCCCTACCACGGAACGCAGGATGATTTCGATGGCGAATGGTCATCGCTCGTGGGTGATTACACGCGTTCGCTGAAACGCACTAACTACCTGATCACGGAGACCAACGGCGAAGCTATCGGCTGGGATTCCAAGGAACAATTCCCGCCCTACGACGGCCAGTTGCGCTTGGACGTTTACACCCATGTCGCCTCGGGCGCCAACATGGTCGAATACTGGCACTGGCACTCACTACATTATGGTCAGGAAACCTACTGGAAGGGCGTGCTGGGACATGATCTGCAGCCCGGCCGGCCCTATGAGGAAGTAAGCCGCATAGCCCACGAACTGCTGCGCGTTGGTCCGGAAATCGTGGATCTGCAGCGCAAGAACGATGTCGCCATTCTGTACAGCCGGGATTCCTATTACGGCATCGAGTTCATGAAGTTCAGCGATCGCGTGAATTACAAGACCGTCCTGAACCAGATGTATAAGGTCTTGTATCAGGCCAACATCGGCACAGATTTTCTTTTTCCGGAAAGCACAAATTTTGCGGACTACAAGATAATTATTGTGCCGCCTTTGTACGTCGCCAGCGACGCTTTGCTGAACCGCCTTGCCGAGTACGTCAAAAACGGCGGCCGACTCGTGGTGGCTTTCAAGAGCGGATTCACGAATGAGTATTCGACCGTGCGCTGGGAGTTGATGCCCGGCCCTCTGCGAACCGCGGCGGGATTTCACTACCAGGAATTTTCGTCGTTGAAGCAGCCGCTATCGCTGAAGGACGATCCCTTTCATCTGGGCGCGGACAACCAAGTTTCCGAGTGGGCCGAAATGATCGTGCCGGATACCGCCAAAGTTCTCGCCTATTACGATCATCCATTCTTTGGGAGATTCGCGGCCATCACGCGCAACGAGTTTGGGAAAGGCTCCCTCACTTACGAAGGCACGGTACTGAGCGAACAGTTACAGCAAGCCGTGCTGCGGTCCGTTTTGGATGACGCCGGATTGCTCGGCGCGGACCAGCAGTTGCCACCGGCAGTCCATGTAAAACACGGCACCAATCGCTTCGGCAAGAAGCTCCACTTCTATCTGAACTACTCCAGCCTGCCGCAAACGGTTTCGTATGCGTACGCCCCCGGAGAGGATCTTCTCTCGCACAGCAGCGTAAGTCACGACGCGAAGCTCACGCTGCAGCCTTGGGATTCCGCGATCGTGGAAGAGCAGTAACCGCAAGAATCAGAGCGCCGCTGCTTAAACAGATCGCGGATGACACTACGCGGGGCGGCGCGGTGGCCACCAGCGCCAAAAATCGCCCTTTTCAACGCCCTTTGAAACGGCTTTGTACAGCGTAGAGCGAACTGCGCGCCAAAATGAACAACGTATTCCGCGCGGCCCCACCGAAGAGCAGTTGCGAAGGCCGCTCGGGAACATCGATGGTCCCAAGCAGTTTACCGGAAGGGTCGTACACATAGATTTGGCCCGCGGCAATGTAGACATTTCCCTTGGCATCTTGCACGACACTTTCGCCGCCTCTATCAGCAAACAATTTCAGATTCGTGAGCGTACCGTCCTCGGCGATGGAGGCACTGTACGTCTTTTGTTCTTCTTCATCGGTGACGTAGAAAGGCTGACCGATCGCGGCGGCCGCCATGCCAAAGGCGCGGAGCACATCATGCATTTTTGAACCGTAGTAGAGCTCCCCGGTGACGAAATCTTCGCCAGCCGGAATAAACGTGCTGCCATCCAGCGAAACATATTGGAAGGGCTTCTTTTTTTCGGCAATCTCGGTGAAGTCGTTTTCGTTGCGCCAGTAGTCCACGGGAAGAATCGCGATCATCCCGGGGCGAGGGACTGAGGCGACAGGTCTGAGGAGGGTGATCTCATCGTCCCGCGAGTCGGGTTTGAAACTGTAAACCGTGCCATTCCCACCATACGAAATCACCATCAGGTCGCCGGCCTTATCGAAAGCCAGTTGAATAGGTTCCAAGGGGTTGCCGCGAACCTTCGAAAGCTGACGGGAATCGGGAGACCAGCTGTAGATGGTTTGCCATTTGGCATCGACAAAATAAAGTTTCCCAGAGGCGTCAATGGCTGCGCCGGAAATGTTGAAGAATCCGCCTGCCACCTTCTCCACCTTTGCCCCCTCGGCAAGAATCGGAGAGGGTTTCTTAGGCAGAATCTTTGGTCCATCGCCCGAAATCGTCAGCCACGCGAATTCACGCTGGCGTAGCTCGACGTTGTGCGTCTGATCGTAAACGGCGCTGTCAAAAGATGCTTTGCTATCGCTGTAGCAGTGGATGTTACGAAGCCGTATATTTCTTGAGTTTTCGATTTTGATCGCGTACGGGAAAGGTTGATAGCTGCTCACCACGCGGTATAGGTGGAAGTTCGCTACCGTGATGTTGCTCGAATCTTGGATATCGAGCGGCAAGGCGAAGCCGCCTTCACCTCTTTCCTCTTCCGTCTGCAAGGCAAAGACTTGCCAGTTCGAGGCGTTGCGCAACATCACCTCGTTGCGAACGTGGTGCTCACTCGAGAGTTGGTAAATGCGCCCCTCCGTCGAGGTATTGGAAATGTACAGACCAGCTTGCGCGAACGTGCTAGGGGTCCAGATATCGACGAACGTTCCGCCACCACCGTCCGTGATCCAAAGGCTGGGATACTGAGCGTCCCAACGACGGTTGATATTGGAATCGGCGGTGTGCGTATTGTTGTAAATCTGATGCCAGATTTTTTCGCTCTCTTCCACTGTGGCGCCAGGCTCGACCGTGCCGTGACCGCCTAGGAAGCGGACATCGTTCATCATGGAATCCTTGCCTGCCATCCATTTTGCAGCTACTGCCCTGGGATTGTTGCCATTGGTGTATAAACCGATGCCGGTGACGATGTTGGTACCGCCTTTTGGAGCCTCCAACAAAGGTTTGGGGCTGCCCACTCCCTGAAAACCGGGCGTTGCGTCTGCGAGTAATATGCGCGTGACGCTGGGATGCAGGCCGATGAGCACCGTGTCGGGCCTCAGTGTGATCGTGTCTGTAACGCGATACTGGCCCGAAGGCAGATAGATTGTGCGGTGCTCGGCGATGGCTTTTTTGAGGACTTCGGTATCGTCTGCCACGCCGTCGCCCCGGGCGCCCAGTGTGCGGAGGTTGACCCAGGTGTCCATGGGTGGCAGTTCGCGAATATCCGACCTGACCGCGTCTGGCAACCCGCTCATCGCCGCCGCCCCGTAAACATCCTGGATCGCCGGTACTGCGCCGATATCCTCGTAATGCAACCCGTGAGAAAAAGTCCTCACGCTGTAGGCTGCCCCCACGCCCGCAATTTGTTTCCCGCTCTCGCGGTACGACACAAAAACGGAAACGCTGCGGCACACCACGTTCTCCATGTTGATTTCCGTACGTGGATTATTCTCGTTGCTGATAATCACAGCCGGGCCCGTAATATTCTCCATACGGGCGTCTTTCACCCAGAGTTCGTCGGAATATTTGGCATCGATGGAAATCGCCGTCGGGACATTCTTAAATTGCGGACGAATTAACGTCAGCCCGGCTTCGTGCTCGCGGATCGCCGCTTCGCGCTGGCCGTCAAACGTGGCGTCGATGATCGTGAACTGCCATCCGGGGGAAGGCTTCCGGGTCCAGATTCCATATTGCCCTCCATAAAAGTGGACATCCTGAACTACGTTGCCGCCGTCGTGAATTCCCGCGAGGCCAGAACCGATGTGAAAATCCATGTGTGCCAGGAAGCAATGCTGCGCATAGCGGGCGCGAACCCCGACAGCGCCCGGATTCCCTTGGTTAATTTCAATGTCGATGTTGCTGATTGCTGAATAAAACGTGCCGGGGTTGGCATCCGGCGGGGTGGAATCCGTCTGGTCTTTCGAGCCGCCAGTTGACCGGACGGCCCCCGGGCGGCCGCCCGCGAAGAATAGCATGTACGTGGGGGTACCCTGAAAACCAGCTGTGTTTGCTCTAAGCACGAGCACGGGGCGCGTCTCACCAAAACCGATCACGCGGATTCCCGGCCAAATATAGATCGTCTTGGTCAGTCGATAGCGGCCGGAGGGAACGAAAAGAATCCCCTGGTTCGTGGTTTCTTGAACCTTGTTGATCGCTTGTTGCAGAGCCTCGGAGTCGTCCGCGACACCATCCCCATGAACCGGGAACCTGTCCGGCGTCAGGTACACCGCTTTGGCGTCCTCCAGACGCGTGGGATAATAAGAGGATGCTAAAACCGGAACAGCGGACAGCAGAATCGGTGCGAGCCTTAGCAGAGTTTTCAGCATTTCGGGACTCTTGCCATCTCCTTTTTTCAAATTTATTCGTTATGATTGTCGGCATCGTCGGGATCTTGCTTGCCTGGCTCCAGACGCATTGCGCGATACATCTCCCTTAATTTTTCCTTCATGTCTTTATACTTCTGGTATTCCTCAAGCTCCCGTTTCGCATCATCGGTGCGCTCCGTTTGCCGGTAGATTGTGGCCAGACGGAAATGCGCTAAGGCACTGGTTGGATCCAATTGGATGGCATGCTTTAGGAGCGGCTCGGCCTTTTCGGGCTCGTTCATGGACATCAAGGCCTTGGCGAGACCGATGTTCGCTTCCGGATCATCCGGCTGCAGTTGCAAGGCCCGGGAGTAACGCGCGTAAGCCTCCTTCACGTCACCTCGCTGCGCGGCGATATCGCCCAGTCGGCATTCGGACTTCTCGTCAAACGCATTGGTTTGTAGCGCCGCCTGATATTCCTTCTCTGCTTCCTGTGGGCCGTCTTTGACCGAAGAATTGTTCAACATCTCGGCAAGCTCAAAATGGAGTCCGGGGAGGTTCGGGTTGATGGCGAGCGCGGCACGAAAATTGGCGATAGCATCGTCCGTTTTTCCCTCTCGGGCGAGTTCGTGCGCCATCATCTGATGGACTTGGGCGGATTTTGGGGCCACTACCGACAAACTGAGCTTGGATTCGTCAGCAAGATCCGAATAGACCCGATACGCCGCGTAGATAACTTCCACGTTCGTCGGTGCAAGCTGCCGAAGCACCCCGACGGTCGACGCGGCCTTATCTAGATCGCCCGATTTTGAGTAAATTTCGATCAACTCCATGCCCGTATCGATGCGAATTTTCTGTTCCTTTAGCTTTGGGAACGCCTTTTCCAAATCGCTGAGAGCATCATCAAGATTTCCCGTTCGCTTCTCGGCCATTCCCAGAAGCGCTTCTATTTTCCACAGCGTCGGCTGCAGTTTCAGCGCGGCACGCAGTTGCGGAATCGCATCGGGATACGCGCCTTGGAAGAACAGCAGCACACCAAGGTTGCCGCGAGCATCGGCGTTGTTCGGTTCGAGCGCCACCAGCGCTCTAAATTCCGCTGCAGCCAGCTCTGGCTTGTTCTGCTTTAGATATTCCTGCGCTTGACGACTATGTGATTCGATTTGCTGTTGCGTATCAGGCCCGGACTGGGAGACGCATGGAACCACAAAAACGAAAAGCGCAGCCCACAGAAATGCGGTGAATTCTTTTGTCCTCATGTCCTTAGTATAAGGTCGCGGCGCGGCATTTCAGGTTTGAGCGAATCTAAAAAAAAAGGGACGGCGGCGAACCGCCGTCCCTTCCTCGACTTGCTGGGCCCGGGGTTAAAAAGTAAACACAGCGCTCAATTGACCGCTGCGGGGAGCTACGGCGACTCCACCACCGAGCGTGGAGCCATTGATCTGGCCGAAATTGGCCGTGCCCATGACCTGGTCCGGAATGCCCAGGCTCGGATGATTAAGAGCGTTGACGAAGTCGGCGCGCAGGGCCAAGTGCATCCGTTCCGTCAGGGTAACGCTCTTCGCCAGCGAGAGGTTAACCACTGACAGTTGCGGTCCCCTGAGAATGTTTCTTCCCTCATCGCCGAACTGAAATAACACGGTTGATCCCTTCACGGTCGGCGCTTGCGGAGAGACGAATGCTGCGGTGTTAAACCACTCGGCGGAGGTTTTCGGCCCGTTAATGTTGCCCGCAACGTTCGCAAACCAATTGCAACCGTTGTTGACATCGCCACCGGAAGCGGTGCCCCCTACGCTGCAGCCCGTAATGGTGGAGTTTTCGTTGTCATTTACGACCACAGTAAACGGATTACCACTCTGCGCGATGAACGTCCCTGCAATGCGCCATCCACCCACGATTTCGTCTAGCACTCGGCCGTTGTTGAGGTACGCCTTGCCTTGGCCAAAGGGCAGTTCGTAAGAGACATATCCCTTGAATGCAATAGGAATGTCAAAGTTCGAATTCCCGTAATTCGCAGCGGGGTCATTCCCGATTTGCCAGTACTGCGTACCCCCTCGGCTGCCCCATCCGCCCGAATCCTGATCATCCAAAAAGTGCGACCAGACGAAGTTCGCGCTGAAAAGTAGCCCGCTGGAGTAACGTTTCGTGACTTGTGCTTGCAGAGCATTGTAGTTTGAGATGGCGTTGAAGTCGTTGCCACCGAGAGTCCCCCAAGCGGGATAGGGGCGATCGGCCTGAACGAACGCTAGATTGGCCGAACTCGCAGCGATACCGGCTGGAGTGGTTATTTGGTTGATATCCGTCGGGAACTGTAGATTCGAGGCATGGCTCCCAACATAGGCGACGGACGCCATGAAGTTCCCAGCGAATTGGTGCTCAACGCTCAACGTCCATTCGTTGATGCGTGCCACCGGAACATTATAGGGGACATAGGTCTGATTGGAAGGCGACCCGATATTAAGGTAGGTATAAGGCGTTCTTGAACTTGGCGAGCCGACCACGTAGTTGAGCACGGAGGCCGCTACCGAGGCTGGCGAACTCAAGTAGATGAGCGGTGTCGGTCCAGTTCCCGCGTTGGGATCCGAAGCGCTGCCGGTATTGGTGTTCAAGGCGCCAGCTCCAATGCCCGCCCCGTAGTCGTCCTGACTGAAATTATACGAATACATCCCGAAGCCGCCCCGCAACACGGTGTTTGGCATGAAGGTCCAGGCAAACCCAACGCGTGGCAGGAAGATGTCGTAAATAGGCTTCTGCGATGAGTTTCGATTGTCCTGGCCTGCAAACCACATTGAACCTTGATCGCCCTCGTACGAGCAGTTCGTAAACTGGGCAGAGGGGCACGGGTAGACGAGCGGGATATTCGGATCGAAACCCCCAATGGAATTATGGGTTTCGGTAAAACCTGTTGTGGCCGTGTAACGCAGGCCCAAGTTGATGGTGAAATTCGGTTTGATCTTATAGTCGTCCTGAACGAAGAGTTGCGGACTCTTGAGCCGGGCGTAGGACACGCCCTGATTGGTCGCGCTCCAACTCTGGACGTCGCCAAGCAGGAAATCGGCGAATCCCGCACCGGTAGTGCCCGCCATCGCGCCGTTTTGCGCCGTGTAGTTCCCGGTGAAGTTGAAATTGCCGGATTGCAGATTTCCCCATGGCGTCGTATTGCCTTGGCCCATCAACACCTCAACACCGAAGTGGAGAATGTGCCGCCCTTTGATCAGGCTAATAACATCCGATGGGTCGTAGAGATTCTCAATGTACACCGCGTTCGTGCCCGGGGCTATCCCCGCGCAGCAGAACCCTGCGCCACCGATGTTGATTGAAGGAAGAATATTCGCCTCGGCGTACTGCAAACCTAGTTGGGTTGAGGCGTTGTAACCGATCGAGTCGGGATTGAACCAGTTGCCCTGTTTGGTGTAAGCCATGCGGAATTCGTTAAACATCGTCGGGCTGATCGTCCAAGTGTCGGTAAATTGCGCGTTGTAACCATCGATGTCCCCGGAAAAGCAGTTGTTCGGGCAAGGAAGCGGCCCGTACTTATTGACCCCAGGGTTGTTTTTCGCGCTGATGGAGAAATTCATGGTGTTAGACGGCGAAAGAGTGTAATCGAGGCGTCCAAAATAACGCAGATTGGGGTTCGGAGTCGGCAGGATCGTGCTGAAATTATTCGAGGTCGCTCCAGCTGCTCCCACATTAGGCGGAGGGTATAGAGCCAGGATCTTGGCCGCCACGGGGTCTATGTCCCCGGCGGGAATGGCATTCACCCCAGCAAGCGATCCGGTGTTTTCCGCCGCGAACGAAGTTCGCGTACAACCCGGGGTACTGCAACTCGTCGGGTCATACAGGGTCGGAAGACCGGTAAAGTCGTACGCGCCGGGATGAGCCGTTCCCATGCCTCTTTCTGCTAGCGTAGGGACCGTGCCGAGCGTGGCGCTTGAGGCCCCGTTGTTATACAGCTTGTCTATCGCAAAGAAGAAAAACAGCTTGTTCTTTAGAATTGGACCGCCGACCGTCCCGCCGTACTCGTCGTATCGGAGATAGCCCACCGACTGCGGAGAATCGCCGCCGGCGCTATTTGGAAGCCAGAAAAACGGCTTCGCGTCCAGAACAGAGTTCTGAAAGTATTCATAAGCCGAACCATGGAACGAATTGCTTCCGCTCTTGGTGATCTGATTGAAGACCGCTCCGCCAATTCCATACTGCGCCGAGAACGACGACGTCGTAACCTGGACCTCTTGCAAGGCCGAGAACAAAGTATTGTCTACGTTGTTGCTGACCGGCAGTTGAACCACACCGCCATCTTGCAGATAGTTCGCATAGTTCGGAAGGTTGCCATTGATGGAAACGGCGTCGCCAGCATTATAGGCGCCGCTGCCTTCAGAGCCGGGTGCCGTGGGAGAACCCGCAGCTCCCGGCAGCAAGATGTTGAAATTGGCCCAGTCGTTGCCAGTGATGCCGGCGCCAATCTGCGGCAATTCGTTAATGGTCTTGGCTTCAAAGATCGTTCCCTGCTCGGCCGTTTCCGTCTCCAGCAACGGCGCGCCATTGCCCTCGATGTGCATTACCTCCGACACCTGGCCAATTTGTAGGGTGGCGTCCTCCGTGATGATGGAGACCTCCACTGCAATGGGCCCGCGCGTGACTTCCTTGAAGCCTTCCTTTTTAAACGTAAGATTGTAGTTCCCGGGTCGCGTGGACACGGTGTCGTAGATACCGCTGGCGTTGGTAATGAAGTCTTTCGACTCGCCCGTATCGATATTGGTGAGGGTAACCGTCGCACCCGCCACCGCAGCGCCGGAAGAATCCATCACCGTTCCGCGAACATCGCCCGAGTTGGTGCTCTGCGCCAGACCACCCCTGGTCATGCACAGCAACACAAAAAGTACGAGAGCAAGACGAAATGCGCTTCTCATTTGATCCACCCCTCCCACCACGATTTAGCGTTCCACCCTGTGCCGCCATCTCCACCAGGACCGTTTTTCCGGACAGGCAAACGGTTGTCTTTGCGGTTCCTAGTGGATACGCACTATTGCTGGAGGGCATTACAAACTCTCTCCGGTGCCTTTGTCAAGAAGAAAATTTGATGCTTCCCATCTAGGTAATCGTTTGTCTACCGAAAAACCGCGCATTTACCCTTATCTTGGCGCGAAAACTCTCTTAGCCATTGCCAAAGTGCCCAATCATGATTAATCTGACGGCAATCGTTTGCCTAGAAGTATGGTGCACCCGTTGCGAACGAACGCTGCTGAGTCCACGACCAGGGGGAAATGCAATGACCGGGAGTACGCGCAGGGATTTTCTTAGGATCGCCGCAGCCGCTTCATTTGCTCTCACAAGAACTTCTCTGCTATGGGCGCGGCCGCCGGCAAAAAGGGTTCGCGCGTGGTCCACATCGCAGGATCGCAAATACGAAGAAGTGCCGGCGCCGGAGTGGCATGCGTCCACTGGCGACTCTTCCACCACCATCCATCTCGATGCCTCCAAGCAGTACCAGGAAATTCTTGGGTTTGGCGCCGCCCTTACCGATGCTTCATGCGTCCTCTATTCGCAGTTAACCAGTCAGGACCAACAAGCATTGTTTTCTGAATTGTACGGACCCGGCGGTCTCCGGCTATCCGTGAGTCGCACCTGCATCGGAGCAAGTGACTACTCCACGATGTCCTATAGCTTCGATGACAGCACCGAGCCAGACCCGGAGTTGAAAAAGTTCAGCATCGAGCACGACAAAGGCTACATCCTTCCCGCGCTCCGCGCTGCGCGCCAGATCAATCCCGATCTGTTTCTCTTTTCAACCCCATGGAGTCCTCCGGGCTGGATGAAGGCCGGCGGGTCTATGCTGGGCGGATCCATGCGGAAAAAATACTTTTCCTCCTACGCGGATTATTTCGTGCGGTTTTTGCAGGCTTACTTTGCCGAGGGCGTAAAAATCAACGCCGTCACGATTCAGAACGAAGTAGACACCGACCAGGATGCCAGAATGCCCGCCACGCTGTGGGGACAGGAATACGAGATTGAGTTCGTCAAAAAACATCTCGGGCCCGCACTCGAACGCGCTTCTCTCGACACAAAAATCTGGATACTCGACCACAACTATAATCTTGAGGGTCGTGTACTAGACGAGTTGAACGACCCGGCGCTGAACAAATATGTTGACGGGATCGCGTGGCATGGCTATATGGGTACTCCAGAGGCTATGACCCGCGTCCATGATGCCTTCCCCACCAAAAACTCCTATTGGACGGAGGGCGGGCCAGATATCACAAGTCCGGATTACCTGACGGACTGGGCCAAATGGTCACAGAATTTTACCGCGGTACTGCGCAATTGGGCGCGATGTATTGTCGGCTGGAATCTGTTGCTGGACGAAAAAGGCATGCCGAACATCGGTCCCTTTCCATGCGGCGGTCTGGTGACGTTGGATTCCAAGACTCACGCCGTCACCCGTAGCGGCCAATATTGGGCCATGTCGCACTATTCCAAAGTGGTTCGCAGGGGCGCCCGCGTGATCGCGTCTCACGGGGAACTGAATAACATTGATCATGTAGCCTTTCAAAACCCTGACGGCAGTTTTGTGGTGGTGTTAACGAACCGCGGCGAACAACAACAGCTTCGGTGCGCGCTTGGAGCGCAAGCGCTGGACCTAAGGCTGGATCCCGGATCGATTACGACGCTGGTCTGGTAGCACACCAGGTGCGGTGTTCCACCATCCCCCATGTGGCGGCCAGCTAAAAAGCGCACTTGAGGCCAGAACATATTTTGCCGGCGTATTCAAAGCCACGTCCTTTGCGATACGATAAAACCGTTAAATCTTGATTTCGCGAAGGCGGGAAGAACAGTTGCGTTCTCGGACGCCGCTGTGCGCTCCAGAAGAGGCGAACTTTCCTGCTCCAATTCAGTGCCGTCGCGCGGCGGACAGATGCCCCGGGCCGAAGATCGCTCCCATGAAAAAAAGGCCACCCTCCCAGAATGCACCCATCGGCCTGAAACAATTGGCCGAGCATCTCGGATTAAATCCCGCGACCGTTTCCGTCGTCCTAAATGAAGTTCCGGGGCGTTCCATACCGCAAGCCACTCGCGACCGCATCAAGGCTGCTGCCAAGAAATTCAATTATCGCCCCAGCCTTCTGGCGCGCTCGCTTCGCAACCGCCGCACGCTCACCATCGGAATATTGGTGCCTGAGCTTGGCGACGGTTATCACACCCAGGTAATGAGCGGCATCGGCGATCATCTGATGGAGGCCGGTTATTTTTATTTCACCGCGCATCACAGACACCGTAAGAACCTCGTCGAAGAGTACGCCCAGATGCTTCTCGGTCGCGGTGCGGAAGCCCTCATCACCATCGACACCGCGCTCGAACACTCTTATTCTGTACCGGTCGTCGCCGTTGCCGGCCACCGCGCCATCAACGGTGTCACCAACGTCGTCCTCGATCATCGCTTTGCCGCCGAACTTGTCCTCGCGCACCTGCATTCCATGGGACATCGCCATATCGCCTTCATGCGGGGACAGACTTTCAGTTCCGATTCCGATGAACGCTGGCAGAGTCTCATTCACGTGGCCAACGAGATGGGCATTCCCATCAGGCCCGAGCTCATCGTGCAACTTGACCAGGACAGCTCCTCCCCTGAACTGGGTTACCCCGTCATGCAGCGTCTTCTTTCCAGCAGGCAGCGCTTCACCGCCTTGGTCTCCTTCAATGATTTGGCGGCCATCGGCGCAATGCGCGCGCTCGAAGATTTTGGACTGAGCGTTCCTGCCGATATCTCCGTGATCGGTTTCGACGATATCAAGTTGGCAGCCTTCAGCAATCCCAGGCTCACCACCATCCGCCAGCCGATGTCCAACATGGGCAGAATCGCCGCCCAATGCGTTTTGAACCAGCTCAATGGCTCCGAACGCTTTCGCAAACAAATCACCGTCGAGCCCGAGCTGGTGGTTCGTGGCTCCACCAGGGCCATCGGCCCTGCCAGTCAGTCTACGGAGAGAAAGTGAAGCGCGAAGAGCACCCTCCTGTAACATCGCATCCGTGAAGCCTTTCGAACTGCTCGGCCAGACAATCTCCCCAGACGGTACCGTCATGAAGTTGATTCGTCGCAGCGACGAGTACCTCATACTCGCCGGCGGAGCGACCCTTATGTCTAGCCGCCTGCACGGCTCAGAGGAGGCGCTGGCCACGCTCGCCTGCCAACGGGTGCGGACGCTCGAGCAGCCGAGCGTGCTTATCGGCGGTCTTGGAATGGGTTTCACGCTGCGCGCAACGCTCGATCTCCTCTCGCCGGATGCGACGGTGGTTGTAGCCGAGCTGGTGCCCGCGGTCGTGGAGTGGAATCGCGGCCCGCTCGGGCCCTTGGCGGGACACCCGCTGAAGGATAAGCGTGTGCGGGTCGCGACCGAGGACGTCGCCGTCACGCTCAGTTCACGCCTCGGCCAATTCGATGTCGTGCTACTCGACGTGGACAACGGCCCGAACGCATTTACAGCCTCGAACAACGCCGGGCTCTATGACCACCACGGAATCGCCGCAGCCCGCGCAGCCCTCAAGAGGAACGGGGTGCTGGCTGTCTGGGCGGCCCAAGGGGATGGAAAATTCGAGCAGCGCTTGCGCCATGCCAGATTCGACGTCCAGGTGCGGCGCGTGCGTGGTCGTCTGCAAAAGGGCGGTCCCCGCCACACTATCTTCCTGAGTCACAAATCATAACGGCGCGGGTTTTGATTCACCGGCATGGATAGTACTCGCTAAACGGGGCTCGTGAAGTAGGCGATAAGGTTGTATTCGCGCCACGAATCACTTCGGAATCATGCCGATCGTCCCCAGCCACGTCTCCACCAACTGAGGCCATCCGGTTATCGGAAGCTTCGTGGGCCGCAGCCCAAACGCATGGCCGCCTTGCGCATACAAATGCATCTCCACGGGAACCCCAGCGTTCTTCAGCGCAATGTAGTAAACCAGCGAATGGTTTATATTGTCCACGTGGTCATCCTCCGCCTGCAGCAAAAACGTGGGCGGCGTCTGGCCGGTGATATTAGTACGAATATCCGGATTCAATTCGAATTTCTTGTCGTCAATCCACAGATGCCCCGGATAAAGAGCCACCGCAAAATCCGGGCGGCAGCTTTCTTTATCGGCAGCATCTACAGCGGGGTACAAACGCTGCTTAAAATGCGTGCTGATCGCCGCCACCAGATGCCCGCCTGCCGAAAACCCCAACACTCCAATCTTGTGCGGATCGATATGCCACTCCGCGGCGTGAAAGCGCACCAGCCCCACGGTCCTCTGCGCATCTTCGAGCGCCGTCGGTGATTTCGGAATGATGTGGCACTGACATCGCTCGCTCCAATGCGGCCCGGAATCCGGCACGCGGTACTTCAACAGAACACAGGTGATTCCCTTGGACGTCAGCCAGTCACAAACCTCCGTGCCTTCCAGATCGATGGCCAGAATCTGATAGCCCCCGCCAGGAAACACGACCACCGCAGCGCCCGTATTCTTTCCCATTGGGGAATAGACGGTCATTGCCGGCCGCGATACGTTGTTCACCGCAAGCACCCGCTTGTCGGCAATCAGCGACTCATCCGTGGTGGTGACCTCCGGCGCGGCGGCAGGCTGAGCATCCGGTACCGCGCCCGGCCAGATCGGCACTTGCATATGTCCCGGCGATGGCTGCCAGGCAGGTGTCTGCGCGCTCAGACCGCCAAACGCAAACACAACACCGAAAGCTAAGATCAAAGGCTTCATCACAATCTCCACAGCTTAATATAACCCGTCACTGCCGGAAGCCGCTGACCGGAAACTGTGAAGAGTAATCGAAAGCCTGAGCCCAGATAAAACGCAAAAGGCTCGATGTGTCTGACCCGCATCACTGCTGCAATCCCGCGCGTCGTGGTATAAAGCTCTGCGTGATCACGCGGGCGCGACTTCCCACGCGCTCTAGGAGACACCATGCCCACCCGCACAATTCTCCTCACCGGGCTGAGAATCTTGGCGGTGTGTCTTCTGTTTGCGGTCTGCTTTACGGTCGGCGGTGTGCTTTCCGGACTCGACAAGGTCGCTCAGCAATCGATCGCGTCCCAGCCCGATCCGCTCGCCAACCAGCAGGTCCCCCCGATGCCCGACCATTTTCTTCGCAGCTTTCTAATTTTCACGCTTTGTGTTGGCGGCACTCTCTCCTATCTCATCCTCAGGTCTCGCTGGCAGGGCTGGATGCTTGTCGGCGCTATCTTCGTGAGCATGTATGGCATCTCGACCGTCGCCAGTCAGGTCGAATCCGTTGCCTTCCTCTCAAACAAATTGCCCCAAGGAATGATCCGGGCGATTTTCGTCCAAGGTGCCATTGCTGCAGCTCTGTTCGCGCCTCTCGCTGTTCTGACGCTCGGCAAGTGGCGAGCCGCCTCAATTCGTTCGCCTAAGTCGCCTGCCGTCCCACCGAAGCTGCCTTCGATCCTCCTGCGACTCGCCATCCTCGTCGCAGCCTTCGTCTTCCTGTATATGTTCTTCGGCTATTACGTCGCTTGGAGAAACCCCGAACTGCAGCGCTTCTACGGAGGGCCACAACTGGCAACCTTCTGGGCGGCATGGAGCCACAACTGGATAAGCTCCCCTTGGATTTACGCCCTTGCCGCGTTCCGCGCTCTCCTCTATGTGGGGTGTCTGTACCCACTGGTTCGGATGCTCTACGCTTCCCGGCGGGAGTCGGCTTTGGCCGCGGCGCTCTTTTTGGCTTGCTGGACAACCGTCTTGCTGTTGCCGAATCCGTTGATGCCCGCCAGTGTTGCGCGGAGCCATTTTTGGGAGACTCTGGGCTTCAGCTTTGTTTTCGGCGCCCTCGCAGGATGGCTCCTTTGCTTTACTCCGCCCGTACCCGAGTGGAACCGAACCTAGCAGCCAGTTTTGGCGGCTTCGCATCTGGAGGCCACGGTCCGGAAACGGGGATCGAGGAGATCACCAGCGATTTCCTCGAAGCGGACTTCTGGCCCGGAATAGCGTCCGGTTGGCGCGTGATCCAGATACGACCACAGATCCCCTACGCTAGAGGGCGTCCGAAACGGGCGCAATCCCCGTCTGCGTGGTTCGCAACCGCCGTACGATTCCGACCGCTGAACTGGCTGAAGGATATTCGCGTTTGGAAATGAATTCGCTGTAACCGATATATATGTATATGCATCTATTCCGGTATGAGCCCATCACCCTTACCCGTGCTGCCTTGCATGTGTGGCAGCTTCCGCCGTTCGTCGCGCGCGCTCACCCAGCTCTACGAGGAAGCGCTCCGTCCGCTTGGGCTGCGGGCCACGCAGCTCACCATCCTGCAAGTGCTCTCGCATGCAGGAGAAGTATCCCAAGGACAACTGGGCAATATGCTCGCGATGGACAGCACAACCTTGACTCGAACTCTCGCAATCATGGACCGGCAAGGCTGGATCACAGAGCGCCGTGGGAAGGACCGGCGAGAGCGATGGCTGCGTCTGGCCCGCGGAGGAGAAATGCAACTCACCCGAGCCCTGCCGGTCTGGGAAAAAGTTCAATCGCGCCTGCGCCGAAAGCTGGGGGAGCAGGCTTGGAAAAGCCTTCTGAAACTCACGCATCAAGTAACAGGCCTATTCAAGACGGAAGGAGACTCGCTATGAAGAATTATGGAAAGCTCACCTTTGGACTGGTTGTGGGATGGTTCCTCTTAGTTCTGTCCGCTTCGGCTCTGCATTTGTTCAAGAATGGTTCCAATCGGTTTGGACTTGCGGTGGCGATAGCCGCGCTGACGCCGATGGTTGTGTTCTCCCTGTGGTTTGCGGCGTCGGAGAGATTTCGGGCGTTCGCATTATCTTTGAACCCCAAGGTTTTGACCTCGGCGCATTCCTGGAGAATTGTCGGATTCACCTTCGTCCTCTTGGAGGCTCCCGGCGTCCTCCCAGGAGTCTTTGCTTTACCCGCAGGGTATGGCGACATGGCCGTCGGGGCGACTGCTTCCTTCGTGGCATGGAAGCTAGCCAATCCCAGTCATCGCAATAGTTTCATTCTTTGGCAAGTACTTGGAATTGCGGATTTGGTCATGGCCGTGAGTCTAGGCACGACTGCGGGTTTACTCAGCCCGCACGCGCCTGCGATGGCCGCCATGACGGTGCTGCCATTGAGTTTAGTTCCTACGCTCCTCGTGCCACTATTTGTGATTTTTCATACAATTTGCATCGCCCAGGCAAGAACTTGGAAAGTCGCTTCAGAGCGCGCTCGTCAAACAACAAGACCGGTGCCGCATCCCGCTATCTAATCGGCACCTTCAGCGATGCGTCTTGACTCACATTCCAATTCCGGTCCAGATGTCCGCTTCGAGGAAGTGTCTTGCTATGGAGAGCCGCTCGCATTCCCATCTCCTCGAACCCCGTTTTCTTGCCAACTTCCGAGTAGCCGACAATTCGCCAGGAGCAAGTTCCACAATGGAGGTTCTGGCTGTAACGCTCAAACAAAGATCGAAAATGCCCCGTTGGCAAATCACTCTCCGGTACTCCTCATATCGTTGCCACGAATAGCTTGTTTGGGTACAGGGCTTCCACGACTTTTCGTATGACCTCTGTCCCATTCTCTCCGTTGGTAAAAACGATTAGTCCTATTCCTTGCGACGGCACAACCATGGCGAACGTTTTCACTCCCCAATCGGAGCCGTCATGGTTCAGAATCTTTACTCCATTCACTGTTTCGACTTCCCATCCCAAGCCCATTCCGGCCGTTATGGTGCAGTGTTTCACCTCGCCAGCTGCCTTGCACACTTTGTCGAGGTCTTCCGGCTTCACCAGATCTCGCGTCATGGTCGCGCGTTGTGCGGCAATTTCCTTGGTCAAGCCTTCATCGTGCATCACGCTCACCACGAATTTCGCATAATCCCCAATCGTGGTCCGCAGCAAGTCCGCGCCATTCCACATCGTCGCGACCTGGTCGATAGGTTTTTCTCCCTTCGGCCCGCGCGGAACCGCCAAACGCCCTGTATACCATTCCTTCGCGGTGTACGAGGTCTCCTTCATGGCAATCGGATCGAATACCATCTCCTGCGCTAATGCGTCGAAAGGTTTTGCCATCTTCTTTTCGGTAAACCGGCCAACGTAGTTGTATCCCTCTCCCGAATATCCCGTTTGGGTTCCCGGCTCCCATCTTATCTTCAGCACTCCGCCGGTCATCCGCCGCCAGTTCGCAAACCCAGTCTGGTGCGACAAGCACAACCGTGGCGTCAGCAATTTGCTCCAGGGATCATCCTTTATATCCGGGTCGAGCCAGAATGGTGACATCGATTCATCCAGCGAAAGCCTCCCGGCAGACGCTAGTCGCAATACGGTCTCCGCTGTTACCGGCTTGGTCAGCGACGCCATGTTGTACAGCGTTTTCCCAGTCGCCGCGACTCCCGGACTCTGCTCTCCATACACCTCTGTCCACGCCACTTTTCGATCTTCGATATATGCCACCGCTACGCTCGGCACATCGCTCTCTTTCAACCATTCCGCCGCATGGGCAGCAATCTCAGCGTGGCCATCTTTCTTCGCGGCAACGGTCGGTGCAGTGGATTGTTCCCTGTGCGGTCCCGCAGCAAGGATCGTGCCCATGCATCCCATTGCCGCCACAGCCAACGTTTTCCTCGCTCCCCAAGCGTTAAGTTTCATCATTCCTCCCTTTCCCATTTGCCTATCTACGGGTGATATACGCGTTTTCTTTGCCCGGTGTTCCAGACTTAAGCGTGTGGCAATCGGTCGCGCGGCCTTCGTTGCTAACTCGCGTCGTTTGACGAGGGAATCTTCAGTCACAGGTCTCGCCAACTTGCCTACTGTTATTGCGGCCCGGATCACGGGCTAACCGGAATTTATTCCGGGCCAGAAGTCCGCTTCGAGGAAATCGCTGGTGATCTCCTCGTTCCCCATTTCTGGATTACTTCCGGTTTGCCGACCACTCTGGAGTTATCAAGGGCTGTCCGGAAAGCCCTTCACGGTTCTGTATGGTAGAAATACAAGAGCACGTCAGGTCTGGCAAACCAACTGCCCGGGAGAGAGCCGAGAGCGATCTCCCTGAAGAGGCGACCATGGAAAACTCCGCCCGTCAGCTCCCGGCTGCTGGATGGATGTCGTCAGACTCCTGGGTGCCGGCAATCACCTTCGTTGCAGGATGCTACGCTGTCACTTGGCTCGCATGGGCCGGGTTCCACAGCGCTGCTGCGACCGGCAAGATGTGGGCGTTTTGGGCCTTCCTACTTGTCACCGTCTGGTCTCCTACATTCATTGCCCTGGCAATAACGGCGTTGTTCGGCCGCCTCTCGGGAGTCCAAACTCTACTGTGGCGACTTTTCCGGCTTCCTTCATTGGCATGGAGCTGGTATCTCGCTGCCATCATACTTCCCTCGTCATCCGTACTTGTAGCCACTTTGCTCGCGAGATCACTTCATCAAGGTGTTCCACTCATAGCGATGGACACTCTGTTACCAACGATCGCGATTCAAGTTGGGACCGGTGCCCTCGGTGAGGAACTCGGCTGGAGAGGATTTCTCCTTCCTATCCTGCAGCGCAAAGCAAGCCCTCTGACCTCAGCTTTAATCATGAGTGTGCTTTGGAGTCTCTGGCACTCGCCTTCCTTTTTCTTCCCTGGCCTGCCTCAGGTATTCATTTCTCCCCTCGCCTTTTTGGCAACGGTGATGGCTTTTGGAGTCTTCCTTAGCCTGATCTTCAATAAAACGAGAGGGCACGTCTTCGGCACCATCTTGGCCCACTTTGTCTTAAATACCAGCTTGGCTCTCGGAGGGGCCCGCTTCGGCAACGTTTTGTGGTGGAGTCTCGCAGGAACATTCTCTCTGCTCGCCTGTTGGAGTGGTTTTATGCTCTCGCGCCTTTCGAGCCCCACGCAGAAGAATTAGCTCCATCGCGGACGAGTGACGGGCTACTCGGACATAATCCACCCCCCGGGCAGCGCGCTTATCGGACACATGGAAATACCGCCAAAAGAACATGTCTGTCCGACTTCACCACTTTGCTGCGCTTTCCGACCTTTTACAATCTTCGAAATAAAGACGCCGATTCAAACGGACCCGTCGCCATCATCTGTTAATTTGCTTTTTTAGACTGAAAATATACGGAGGCAGAGGGCGCTAGAAGGAAATAGCCGACAGCGATCAACAGCACGACATGCGCTAAAGATTGCGACACCGAGTGGAATGCGCTCACGAAAACGTGGAAGGCTAGCCAAGCGAGCAGCAGCCAACGAGCCCAGCCGCGCCCCATAAGCAAGAACACTCCACCCACGACAGCCGCTATCCGAACGATGGCGATCAGCACGATCCAATGATCGAGCGGCCTGTCCGAGAGGTGCGTGGCGAGACTTGCGAGACCCGTAGCGATGAACAAATAACCTAGGATGGTGACCGGTAGCGGACGCTTCATGGCATTAAGGATTTCGGGGCAGCCCTACGTAGCCGCCCTGGATGCCCGCAGATCTTCATAATACTCCCGTTACCGCTTCACCTTCGCCCATCGCTTCTTCGCTGCCGCCGAGATCTTCGCTCGCGCTTCGGCGGACATTTTCCGCTTCCGCTTCACCGGCGCACGCTTCACTAGCGTCCTGGTCCCATCTAATATTTTGATAGCGGCATCCAGTCTGGCGACACGCTTCGCCAGCGTAGCTCGTTCATTGTGGAGCAGCCTTAGCAAATCGATCATAGGTCTCCTGAGAATCGCGCGGCGATTGTATCCCAGCCGGGGCGAACAGCTGAAGCTGACGTCGCGCGCCGATTCTAACCTCAAATTGGCAACCTAGGCCGCGGCGAAACGGTTATCTAGCTCACTGACCACTGAAACCGCTAACGTGCGCGTCGCGTCTTTCTCTGTAGCGGTCGGCGAGTTGGTTGGCGAGCGTGCGCGGAGGGCAAGACCATGAGGACTGCGCGATTGGGCTTAGTTGGGTTGGGCTTAGGACCTTCGGCAAGCCTTTCTGTACTGTGCTTCGTTCTGCTCTGGCCGGTTCGCGTTAGCGCGGGTCAGGCGCCTGAGGCCCAGGAGGCTCCCGTGCCATCCGCCATTTCTACGGCGAAGAAGGTTTTTATCTCGAATGCCGGAGCGGACAGCGGGCTCTTTCCGCATCCCTTTAGCGGCAGGCCGGATCGTCCCTACAGCGAGTTTTATGCGGCGGTCCAGGGCTGGGGGCGCTACGAGATGGTGTCCGATCCTGCGGAGGCGGATCTGGTTTTCGAGTTGCAGTTGAGCGCGCCGAACGGTCCTGCGAATGCCAACAAAGTGAAAGGCGCGTCGGATCCGTTGCCGATGTTCCGGCTAGTGATTTTCGATCGCAAGACGCATTACGTGCTGTGGGCGTTAACGGAATCGATCGACATAGCGTATGTGCAGAAAACGCATGATCGCAATTTCGATGATGCTCTGGCGGCCGTCCTGACAGATTTGAAGGCAGTCGTGAATCGGGCCGGTTTGGTACGGCCAGGCTGAAACCGTGCCGTCTCGCCGAAATGTCGAGGATGAGGTCGTGGCCCCTGATGTTTGTAGCGGTTCGGGCTCCAGTCTTGGCATGGCCCGCCCTTTGCGCCTTTGGCAAGGACAAACCGCTCCTTTACTTTCCTGCTTTTCGCGACTTCGCGGGGGGGCCCACAGAATAGCTAACCCCTTTAGAATGCGCACTTCCGGGATATCGCACAGCACGCCTTTGTAAGTCCAATGGAATCAATATTTCTTGCGCAAGAATGTGCACATGCGCACTCTTTTCGCCATCGTAACCCTTTTGCCTGCAAACACTTACAAAGAGTGCCAAATGTAACTCCAGCAGAGTCAACACTTCCGGCAAACAGACGGGCTCCCCCCTCTTGGCCCGAAACTAACTATAATGTTTTCAACAAGTTAAGTGAAATGAACGCATGAGCAAAAGCGCAAAAGTGACGCGAATTCCGCCAGATCTAACGCCACCGGAAATGTCTGCAAAGCCGAACCAATTCTTAGCTTCGAGTATGTTGGAGGTGGGGGGCCTACTTGGCGCTCAGCTTCGAGAGGATCTTTTTTTGATTGGCCAATATGGTGTTCAAGATGGCTTGGTTCTTTAGAATGGAGGCCTGGTTTTTCTTGATCGTCTCCTGATTGGATTTGAGGGTGGTCTGATTTGCGAGGATCGCTTTTTGATTTTGCAAGATCTGTTTCTGACTGGAGATTACGTCGTTTTCTGACATTGGCAAGTTTCCTTTGGTCGCGCGGTTGGACAAAGAATTTCGCGGGACGAACGTGGCGAACGGCAACAGAGCGCGTATCTTGGACTTCGCGGTGGAAAGCGTCAATAGAAATTTCAGGGGCTGCCTCGTGCGAGTTGTCGCAGGCTCGCCCAGAAGTGGGATAATACAAACATACTATTGAGAGCCCGGCGGCCGTGGAAGAGAATTACTCGCGGAACGTCCCGGCTGCTCCTTACCGCAAGAAGCTTGAGAAATTGGAGGCGACCGCATGGCAGTTTCTTCTCCCGCGATACAAAGCGCGCACTATCCGGCGGCCGCCGGTGCAAGCCTCTATGACAAATTGAACTCGGTGTGGCACGAGCGCGCGCTGCAGATATTTATGGCCATAGTTCTCGCGCATTGGGGCGAGCACTTGGTCCAGGCCTATCAGATCTGGGTGATGGGCTGGCCGCGGCCCAAGGCCAATGGTATTTTGGGGCTTTGGTATCCCTGGCTGATCAAATCCGAAACGCTGCACTATGGCTATGCGCTGGTGATGTTGATTGGGATTTGGGTGTTGCGCAAGGGCTTTACGGGGACCGGCCGGATGTGGTGGACGGTGGCGCTGGTCATTCAGTTCTGGCATCACATCGAACACCTTTTGCTGATTACGCAAGCGACCATGCATCACAATTTTTGGGGCAAGCCTGTTCCGGTGAGTGTGCTACAGCTGGTCTTTCCGCGCGTGGAGCTACACCTATTTTATAATACGGTCGTTTTCATCCCCATGGTGATCGGGATGTACTACCACATGTTTCCGCCCGAGGGAGAGGAAGGCTTGTCGGTTTGCACCTGCGAATGGAATAAGCACGAGGCGAGGCGCGCGGTAGCCAACGCCGCCGCGTAACGCAGCTTTCTTCTTGCGTCCGAGGTCCGTTGCCGACAATCCCCGCAGCGACAACTCCGCTGAAATAACGGAGTGGCGTCAACACTCCAGCAACGATTGGGTGAAGTATTTTCATGGGCCGGAAGCGACAGTTCGGAATTGCCGGCGCCCTCCTGTTGTTGCTTGGGAACCTACCCTCTGGCGGCTGCGCTAAATCTTCGGGCGTTGCTGACGACATCGCGTTTTCGTGCGAGAGTGATCCGGGTTCGCCGCGGCTCGGTGCGAACACCTTCACGGTCACGCTGACCGAGCGAGCCGGTGTACGGCTCATCGGAGCGCACGTTGCGCTCGAAGGTGACATGACTCATCCGGGAATGAGTCCGGTGTTTGGCGAAGCTAAGGAAATCGCTCCGGGGCGCTACCAGGGCACACTGGACCTTACGATGCGTGGCGACTGGACGATTTTGTTTCATATTACGCTGGCGAGCGGGCGAAGTTTTGACCGCCAGGTGCAGATCCGAAATCTTCGGGCAAACTAAGTTCGTTGGGCACCCTATCCTCCAATCCGCCGCTGCTGCCAATTGATGAGCGCCGTTTTGATTTGCTGCGTGTTGCGGGCCTTGGGAGATTTTTGCGCTGGCGGCATTCGCGGACGGTGCTGCAGATTCCTGTCCTGCTGGTTGCCGTGGTGATGATTCTGCATGGATTGCTGGGGCCCACGCTGGCGCCAAAAAATCTGGCCACGGTGCTGACGTGGGTACATTTTCGCGGTGTGCTGGTTTTGGCGCTGCTGTGCGCGGGGAATTTTTTTTGTTTGGCGTGTCCGTTCATGCTGGTGCGCAATGTAGCGCGGCGCTTGTTTCGCCCGCGATTTGACTGGCCGCAATGGCTGCGGAATAAATGGATCTCCGTGGGGCTTTTTGTCGTCATTTTGTTTACGTACGAATTGTTCGCATTGTGGTCTTCGCCGTGGTGGACGGCTTCACTGGCGGTGGCGTACTTTGTCGCGGTGTTGTTGATCGACGGGCTTTTCAAGCACGCATCTTTTTGCAAATTTGTTTGTCCCATTGGACAGTTCAATTTTATTGCGTCGACGCTCTCCCCGCTGGAGGTGCAGGTTCGCGACCATACTGTTTGCGACCGTTGCACGACGAAAGACTGCATTCGAGGCCGCCGCGAAGTTAGCGGCAAGACGGAGCTCGCACGATCCGGAAGTCCCGCGGGCGGGAATGCGCCGGGGCTGGTGATCCTGCAGCGTGGATGCGAGCTAGCGCTGTATCTGCCGCGCAAAGTAGGCAACATGGATTGCACGTTCTGTCTCGATTGTGTGCATGCTTGTCCGCATGAAAACATCGGCGTGACCAGCCGGCTGCCGGCTTCGGAATTGATGGTTGACCCTATTCGTTCGGGCATCGGTTATTTTTCTCAGCGGAAAGATATCGCGGCGCTGGCGGTGGTTTTCACTTTTGGAGCACTCGTGAATGCGTTTGGCATGGTCAGTCCGGTGTACGTCGTCGAAGCCTGGCTGGGGAAGTTGCTTTCCGTCAGTCATGAAGCGCCGGTGCTGGGAATTATTTTTGTGGTTTTTCTGATCGTGGAGCCCGCAATTTTGCTAGGAGCAGCGGCCTGGTTTACGCGAGTGCTAGGAGGCAGCAAGCTGGCCATAGTTCCCCTGGCGGTGCGTTACAGCTACGCACTCGTTCCTCTGGGATTCGGCATGTGGCTGGCGCATTACGGATTCCATTTTTTTACCGGAATTCTCACCATCGTACCGGTCACGCAGTCGGCGCTTGCCAACAGTGGCGTGCATTTTTTGGGCGCGCCGCGCTGGATGTGGACGGGGTTGCCAGTGCACATGGTCCTACCGATGGAACTGGGGTTTCTGCTTTTGGGATTTGCCGGCTCGCTGCTGGTGGCGCATCACCTGGCGGAAGAAGATTGTGCGCGAAACCCGATGCGCGCTTTTATGCCGTGGGCGGCGGTTTGCGTGGTGATCGGATTGGCGTCGGTGTGGCTGATGTTTCAGCCGATGGAAATGCGCGCCACGCTGATGGGCGGCTAAGAGGGTTGGCCCGCGACACTTGGAAAAGAATAAGGACGCTCACGATATTTTCCGCCACCGTCCCCCCAGCCCTGATGGGCTGGGCTAGCTTATGCCGTGCCTCCGGCGCTTGGTTCCGGAACGGGCAGGATCTCGGATGAAACGAACGGGAAGACACCGAAAATTGCGCACGCTATTCGCCTGGTTGCTGGGTGGCTTGCTCGGTGCGCTCTCTGCGCAAAACGCGATGGCGCACAATGGGCCGCCCTTTCCAATCATCACGGACCAGCGCGTTGGACCGTGCGTGATTTCACTTTGGACGCATCCGGATGTGGGCACCGGCACATTTTTTGTCATGGTGGATCCCTTGCCCGGAGGAACGATACCGAAGGACCTGAAGATTCAGATCGGGGTGCAGCCGGTGAGTGGGAGGCTTGCCGAGGTTGTTTATCCGGCGTGGGTGGAGGACTTGCGCGGACAAGTCGAATACAAGACGGTAGTGGAGTTTGACCAGGATGAGTTTTGGAAGGTTCGTTTGATTTTGGCTAGTTCGGCGGGGAGCGGCGAAGCGCTCTCGAAAGTGGAGGCGACGCCTCCGGGTTTTGGGCGCTGGGATTTGCTGCTGTATTTGTTGCCGTTCCTGGGAGTGGGTTTTTTGTGGGCGACCGCCATGGCCAAGCGGCGACGCTTCCGAAAGATTGCAGCGCAGCAGAATACCTGATTTTTTTGCCGTTGCAGTTGCCGCGTGAGAGACTGATGGACAAATTCGCGTGCCACTTTTTTGCTCCAGAGACGAAGGGGATTTCATGTTGCAACGCAGCGCCGAACGCGCTCTTTTAGCAATCTGTGGTGTGTGTACACGGCGATGCGCGCCGCTTTGTTTTTCGTGGCAGCGGACCGCGTTGCCGGTCATTTGCGCCGCGCTGGCGCTGGGTTTATGCGCTTGCCGGTCCGGCGACAAGCTACCGGAGAAATCGTCACAGAAATACGCCGAGGCGGTTTCCGCGTTCTACGTCGGACTCGGTGCACTGCAGGTCGGCGATGATGTTCATGCCGAGAGTAAACTTTCCGAATTTACGACGCTGGCGCCGGGCGAGCCGGCGGGATGGGCGAATTGGGGTGTGCTGGCACTGCGCCAGCGAAAATTGGATGCCGCCGCGCTGCGGCTCGAGCAGGGACGCAAACTGGCGCCCAAGAGCGATCAGATCTATCAGTTGCTCGGCTACATGGAGAGCAGCCGGGGAAATTCCGCGAATGCCATCGCCGATTGGCGGAAGGCCGTGGAGATCAATCCAGGCAACTACCGCGCGGCCTATCAGCTTGCAGAAGAGGTGGAACGGCAGGGCGATGCCAATAGCGACGCAGAATATCTAAAATTGATTCAGAAGATTCTGGCGGCACAGCCGGGAAACCTCGCGGCGCAACTCGAACTTGGCCGGGTGGCGGCGAAGAATGGTGATGTTGCCACGTTGCATGAGGTGCTGGAGCAGATTACTACGCGGTCCGGGAATTGGCCGGCCGAGGTGAAGGCGCAACTGGCAGCGCTGCAAAGCGCCGCTGACAGTCCGAATCCAAAAGCTGCCGCGGTACGAACAACATTTCTGCGGAACTCGCTCATGCGAGTGCCGGAGTTTCGTGAGAGCCTCGCCGTACTGAAGGCGCCCGCGGGCGAGGAAGCGGAGCCGCTCACACATTTTCTTCGGCTTGCACCGCCTGATTTTACTCCCGCGCCCGCGGATACCGTGCTGGCGTTTACCTTGAAGCCGGTGGTAAATGGCGAAGCGGCTTCGTGGAACTGGATTGGCGCGGTGGCGCTGGGAAGTGCGGGCGCTCCGGTAGTTGCGCTGGCGAACGGCCAGGAAGTAGTACAGCTCTCCAGCGGAGCGAGGTTTCCTTTTCCCGGCGGTGCAGCGGGCGTCGCGCCGCTTCCCGAAGGCATCTTGCAGATTGATTTCAATTACGATTTCAAGACGGATCTGGTGCTTGCGGGAGCGGGCGGAGTGCGACTGATGCGGCAGGATGCTCCCGACAAATTCACCGATGTGACGACAAAAACGAAGCTGGCGAAGAGTGTAACAAATGCACCGTATACGGGAGCATGGGCTGTAGACATTGAGGCTGACGGCGACCTGGATATTGTGCTGGGCACGAAAGAAGGTGTACCGCAGGTGCTGCGCAACAATGGCGACGACACCTTCACGGTGATCCAGCCGTTTCCGGGAATATCCGGAGTGCGAGCGTTGGCCTGGGCGGATTTCGACGGTGACGGGAATGCCGACGCGGCGATTGTGGATGGTGGCGGCCGATTGCACATTTTTCATAACGAACGGCAAGGGCAATTCCGCGAGGTTGCCCTGCCGGGTGAGTTACGAGAGGTGAAAGCGCTGAGCGTGGCCGATACGGATAACGATGGCGTTCTGGATTTGCTGGCGGTGGATTCGAGCGGGGCCATTGCGAGTGTTTCGTTTAGTGAAAAGAATGGATGGAAAGTTTCGAGGCTATTGCAAGTTCCGAACCCTGCGGGAATTCTCGCGGGCGAGGTAAGGCTGCACGTCGCGGACTTGGACAATAACGGCGCGCTGGACATAATTCTGAGTCCCGTGGCGTCTCCCGCAGGGCAATCTGCCACGGCTCCGCTGATTTGGCTGGGAGATGCGAACGGGAAATTTACGCTTCTCGACCACGCGCCAGGACCCAGCACGATCTTCGATATCGCAGACTTGAGCACCGGCGGACGGCTCGACTTGCTCGGTTTCGATGCTGCTGGCAAACCCGTGCAAGGCGTGAATCATGGTTCCAAGAACTATCACTGGCAGATCGTTCGGCCCCATGCCAAGCAAGCCGTCGGGGATCAACGCATAAATCCCTTCGGCGTCGGCGGCGAGATTGAAATTCGGTCTGGTTTGCTTGTGCAGAAACAACCGATCAACGGGCCGCAACTGCATTTTGGTCTTGGCAATCAGACGAGCGCGGAAGTAGTACGCGTTGTGTGGCCGAATGGTACGGTGCGCGCGGAGTTTGGAGTGCAGGCGGACCAGGATGTGGTGACGGAACAGCGGTTGAAAGCGTCGTGCCCATTTCTTTTTGCGTGGAATGGCACGCGGATGGATTTCGTCAAGGATGCGGTGCCATGGGGTTCGGCTATCGGACTGCGGATCAACACGATCGGCACCGCGAAAATCGCCACCACGGGCGAGTGGTACAAAATTCGTCGCGACCAACTGGTCCCGCACGACGGCTATTACGACCTCCGAATCACCGCCGAACTCTGGGAAGTCTACTACTATGACCGCATCGCGCTGATGACCGTCGACCACCCCGCCGGCACGGAAATCTACGTAGACGAGCGTTTCGTAATCCCTCCACAAAAGTTGGCTTTCACAACGGTGGCCACTCCGCACCCCATCGCCCGCGCCACGGACGATAACGGCAACGACGTCACGGAAATTGTCCGCACGCTCGATGGCCGCGCACTGGATACTTTTGGCCGCGGCCAGTATCAGGGAATCACGCGCGATCATTATTTAGAAATCGATTTGGGCGAGGACGCTCCGAAAAGCGGCCCGCTGTACCTGATTGCGCAAGGTTCCATTCACGACACCGAATCCTCGATCAATGTCGCGGTCACCCAAGGCACGCGCTGGCACGCTCAGGGCATGAGCGTCGAAGTTCCCGACGGCCGTGGCGGATGGGAAACCGCGCGAGCGAATCTCGGTTTCCCGGCCGGGCGCAAAAAAACTGTCGTCTTCAATCTCACGAATATTTTCCGTCCCGGGACGGCACGCCGCGTACGTTTGCGGACCAATCTCGAAATTTATTGGGATTGCATCGAGTGGGCGCAGGGCGCGCCCGATGCTCAGGTGAAAACACAGACGCTGGACCCGGATGTTGCGGACTTGCACTATCGCGGGTATTCGGTGATCGACCGGCCGGACGCCGGGGCGCCGGAAGTGCCGAACTACGATCAGATGCTCGGCAGCAAGCAGCGGTGGCGGGATTTGATCGGGTATTACACGCGCTACGGAGATGTGCGGGAACTTCTGAAGAGCGTGGACGACCGCTATGTGATCGTCAACTCGGGCGACGAGATGTCGCTGCGTTTCGCGGAACAACCGCCGCCACCTGCCGGGTGGTTGCGCGATTTTATCGTGGTGGGCGACGGGTGGATCAAAGACGGCGACTTTAATTCGACATTTTCGAAGACCGTTCTGCCGCTGCCATACCACGCCAAAAATGAGTACGTCACACGGCCCGGCGAACTGGAAGACGAATACGTCTACCGCCAGCATCCGGAAGATTGGCAGAACTATCACACGCGCTACGTCACTCCCTACGTATTTCAAAATTCGCTGAGGAGCGCCCCACCCAAGTGAAGCGCGGGGTTACAGCACGAATCATTCTGGCGATCATCTTCGTGGCGTTGGTATTTTCTCCCGTAATCGCAAGGCGCTATGCTTCCCGCAGTGACGCCGCAAAGAACCGTCTCGATCTAAACACTGCGCTGGCGCGTCACGGTTTTTATTTGCAGGAGGTATCGCGCGCCGCCGGCGTCAATTTCGTGCACCAAGCGCCCACGCTCGACCCGCGGTTGGAGCACATCATGCCGCAGGTCGCGTCGATGGGTGCGTCCGTGTCTATCGTCGATTTCGATCACGATGGATGGCCGGACATCTACGTGACCACCAGCAAGGAGGGCGCGAAGAACGCGTTGTATCGCAATATGCATGACGGCACCTTTAAGGATGTTGCCGAAGAAATGGGGGTCGCGGACGTAAATCTTCCCGGCACCGGCGTCTCAATGGGCGCGGTGTGGGGAGACTACGACAATGACGGCTACGAAGATCTCTTGTTGATTAAGTGGGGGAAGCCGGAACTGTTTCACAACGATGCGGGACACGGGTTTACGCGCGTCAGCGAGCAGGCTGGGCTGCCGGCGTGGATCAACGCGAACACCGCGCTGTGGTTTGACTACGACGGCGACGGCTTATTGGATCTGTTTATTGGCGGCTACTACGCGGAGGACGTGGACCTTTGGCATCTTTCTTCCACGAAGATGATGCCGGACAGTTTCGAGTACGCAAAAAATGGCGGCCGCAAATATTTATTTCACAATCTTGGGAACGGAAAATTTGAAGAGGTCAGCGAAAAGGTGGGCATCAACAGCCGGCGCTGGGCGTTGGCGTCCGTTGCGGCCGACCTGCACGGTACCGGGCACCCGGACCTGTTCGTCGCCAATGATTACGGTGTGTCCGAGCTGTATGTCAACGATGGCAAGCGGTTTCGGGAGGCCGGTGAACAAGCGGGCGTTGGATTTGCTCCGAAGAGCGGAATGAACGCGAGCTTCGGAGATATCCTCAACCAGGGCCGCTATGCCGTTTACGTCTCGAACATTTCCGAAGAGGGCGTGCTCATTCAGGGAAATAATTTGTGGGTGCCAAAAGAGGGCACCGGCGGCGACAAGCTGCAATATGAAAATCTGGCGCGGGATTTTGGCGTGGAAATCGGCGGCTGGAGTTTCGGCGCGCAATTCGGAGATTTGAATAACGATGGCACGCTGGATTTATATTTGACGAACGGGTACGTTTCGCTCGACCGCAACCGGAGTTACTGGTACGACTTTTCCAAAATTGCCGGCGGGCACAGCGCGATCATCAACGACGCCAAGAATTGGCCGGCGATGGAAGGACGCAGCTTGAGCGGGTATCAAAGTAAGCATGTATGGCTGAATGATGGAAGCGGGAAATTTGTCGATGTCGCGCAAGCGGTGGGTGTTACCGACACGTACGACGGCCGCGCCGTGGCGTTTGCGGATTTGTGGAATCGCGGCGTGCTGGACGTGATCGTAGCCAATGAGCGCGGACCGCTGCTGATCTACAAGAACACAGTGACTCCCGAAAACAAGTGGATCGAATTTGAGCTTGAGGGAACCAAGAGCAATCGCAGCGCGATCGGGGCGCAAGTTACCGTTTTCTGGAATGGCCAACAGCAAGCCCAGGAAGTTTCCGGCGGCAGCGGATTCGCTGCGCAGAGTCAGCGGCGTTTGCATTTCGGTCTCGGCAAATTCCCAAAAATCGAAAGGGCCGTAATTCGCTGGCCTTCTGGTAAAAGTCAGACCATCGACGCGCCGGCGCCCAATGAGATTCACGCGGTCAAGGAACCTTCATGAGCCAACCGAGCGTTCTCGACGCGCCGAAGCCAGTGCAGCCGCTGAGTTGGAAGCGTTTTTTCAGTCTGGATAACCGCTACATCGCGCCGATGTTCATTACCTGCATTTTGATCGCAGGTCATTTGTCGTTCGGCATCCTCGAAAGCTACAGAAAAACAGGCATCGCCATCGTGGCGAGCATCGTTGCGGAATTGATTCTTGGCCGTATCTTCTTGGGTAAATGGCCGAACATCGCCAGCGCGTATATCACCGGCATCAGCGTTGGCATCCTGGTGCGCTCGCCGGCATTCTGGCCGTATGTTCTCTGCGCGGTTATTTCGATCATGTCGAAGTACGTTTTGCGCGTGCAGGGCCGCCATATTTGGAATCCTTCTAACTTTGGAATTTCCGTGCTTCTTTTTCTTGCGCCCGCAGCGGTGGCGGGGTTGAGCATTCAATGGGGCAACTACCTGCTGCCGATGATTGTGGTGTGGATTCTTGGCTCCATCACCATTGCACGCCTGCATCGTTTTCATATCACCGGCACGTACGTTGCGTGCTTCATCGTCTTTGCGTTCTTGCGCAGTTTCGTCACCGGCAATCCCTGGCAATCTGAGATTGCGCCGCTCACCGGTCCGATGTATCAACTCTTTATTTTTTTCATGATCACCGATCCCAAGACCACCGTGCGCTCCACACGCTGGCAGTGCATCGTCGTCGCGCTCGTGGCGCTGGTCGAAACGATTCTTCGATTGGAGCAAGTCGTCTATGCCCCTTTCTACGCACTGTTCCTGGTCGGGCCAGTTGCGCTGCTGATTGAAATGTGGATGGATGCGCGTAAAGCGGTTTCCGTTCGCGCCGCCGCATGATTTTGATTGAGCAATTCGTTTTCCGAGGAGTGTTTTCTGTCTGAATTTCGACGATACGCAATGTTTTTTGTAGGATTCGCGGTTATATCGGCAGGTTGCGAACGCAAACCCGCCAGCGATAATGGCGCGACTGCGCAGCAGGAAAAAGCCTCGTCTAATGCGCCGCCCGCTGAGGCAACGCCGGTGAAACTCGCGGCGGAAGCGGCTACTCCGACGGAGGTGGCGAAACCGAGGCCCTCCGGTCCGATCGAATTTGTCGACGTAACGGCGCAAGCGGGAATTCATTTCAAACACAATAGCGGCGCGTTCGGGAAGAAATATCTTCCGGAAACCATGGGCAGCGGTGTTTGTTTTATCGATTACGACAACGACGGCTGGCAGGATATTTTCTTCGTAAATTCGATGGACTGGCCGGAGCACAAGACCGGCAAGTCTTTTCCCGCGCTGTATCACAACAATCGCGACGGAACTTTCACGGACGTAACGCGGCAAGCAGGTCTGGCGATCGAAAGCTATGGATTGGGGTGCGCGGTCGGAGATTACGACAACGACGGCTTCGACGATCTGTATTTGACGACCGTGGGCTCCAACCACCTCTTCCACAACCTGGGCAACGGCAAGTTTGCGGACGTTACCGCCAAAGCGGGCGTGGCCAGCCCGGGATTTTCCGCTAGCGCCGTCTGGGTGGACTACGACAACGACGGGAAGCTGGATCTGTTCGTCACGCACTACATCGAATGGTCCATCGAAAAAGACCAATACTGTACGCTCGACAATAAGAACAAATCGTACTGCACGCCGCAAACCTACAAAGGCGAAAGCTCGCGCCTGTACCACAACAAAGGCAATGGAGTCTTTGAGGATGTTACGAAGCAGGCCGGTCTTTTGGATCCCAAGGGCAAAGCGCTGGGCGTCGCGCTGCTGGATTACGATAACGATGGCTGGATGGATCTTTTCGTCTCGAATGATACCGAGCCGAACAAGCTGTACCACAATAATCACGACGGAACGTTCACCGAAGTAGGTGTTAATGCCGGAGTTGCTTTCAGCGAGTCGGGAAGAGTGCGCGCCGGTATGGGGGTGGATGCCGCGGATTTGGATGGTGCGGGTTTTGCGAGTCTGTTAATCGGCAATTTTACGAACGAAAGCATGTCGCTTTATCGTAACGATGGCTCCGGATTGTTCACGGATGAATCGCTGCGTTCCGGTGTTGCGCAGATGACCACGCAGTCGCTAACCTTCGGCTGCTTTTTTATGGATTACGATCTCGACGGTTTGCTGGACATCGTGGCGGCCAACGGCCATGTCTCGGACGACGTCGCCGTCGTACAGCCGACGCTGAAATATGCGCAACCTGCGGGAATTTACCGCAACACGGGAAACCGGAAATTCGAGGATGCGTCGGGAAAGCTTGGCCGCGGCATCCAAAAGCCGGTTGTTGCTCGCGGGATGGCCTATGCGGATTTTGACAACGACGGTGACCTTGATCTGGTGATCACTTCAAACAATGGCTCGGCGCGTCTGCTTCGCAATGACAATGCAAATCAAAATGACATGTTGCGCGTAAAGTTGATCGGCACGAAGTCCAATCGCGACGGCATCGGCGCGAAAGTTACCCTCACTACAAAAACTGGTGCGGCCTTGACGCGGATGGTCAAGGGCGGGTCGAGCTATTTATCGCAGAGCGAGTTGCCAGTGACATTTGGTTTGGGAAAGCCGGCCAGCGCAAAGAATATCCGTCTGCAAATTGTTTGGCCCAGCGGGGTGAAAGACTCGATCATGGATGTCCAGCCGAATCAATTTCTCACCATTCAAGAGGGAAAGGGAATAGTGACGGCCAAGGCGATCAATTTTGCCGCAGCAGTTCCGCAGACGAGTTCGCCTCCTCAGCGGTAAGGCTCCCGCCCAAAGCGGTCTCGCGTTGTCGAGGCCCTGGGCCCGCAACACGTCCTTTACGGGGCCGAACGATGCTGTGCAGCCCGAACCAGATAGTTGATTCCTACTATTGTTCCCCGCAAATCGTGCGTGATACGGTCCCGCAAGCTCGCAATTGATGCTGCGGTATGTGTCCCTGTGGCGTCGGCCGTGGCGCTGACGGTCGCTTTATTTCCAGCCTTAATCAACGTAATTCTTCGGAATATGACTCAACTGGCGGCAGAGACTGAATGCGAAGCACAGCAGGCAGCTCATCCAGGTCGGATGTAACGGTCATCGGTGGTGGATTGGCGGGAAAAGCGGCCGCGCTAACCCTTGCAAGAGCTGGCCTGCGGGTTGTTTGCATTGAGCCGGGGGGATCTGTCCGCCCGACCGTGGGGGAGTCGCTGGATTGGTCGGCGCCGGCGCTGTTGAGCAGTCTGGGATTGCCCATGGAGCATTTGGTAGGCGAGCAATCGGCAACGTGGAAGCGACATGTCACGCTGAAGATGCGGGACGGTCGATCGGAACCTTATGTGCCGACTCCTGGGCTTGCAGGACCGCCTTTTCATATCGAACTGCGAACACTGCACGTCGATCGCACGCTGCTGGACCAAGAGCTGCTGAAAAGAACCGTCGACTCCGGCGTCACGATGGTGAACGAAAAAGTTGTGCGAGTGGAAAGATCCGGGCAGAAAATCGATGCGGTGCACACCGAACGCGGGAATCGTTTTCACTCCCCGTGGTTCATTGACGCTTCGGGATTTGGCGAGGCGTTGCTGGCGGGAGAATTCCAGCTGCAGAGTGTTCCATTTGGACCCGCAAAGGTGGCCATGTGGACGTATTTTCCAATTGATGAACCGATCGAAGGAACCACTCTCTACATGGACTCCGTCGAGTCTGAATATCTGGATTGGGTTTGGGAGATTCCCATCAACCCGCGCTCTATGAGCGTGGGATATGCGGCCACAGGGGCGGCGATAAAGGCCAAGCGAGAGCGTGGACTTGACGTCGAGGGAATTTTCCGCGAGCAACTCGAGAAGTTTCCGCGGTTTGCGGAACTGTTGCGGAACAACGTCGTGTGTGAATTGAATGTGACCTCATTCCGCTGTCGCGTGTACAAGGGAGTAGCCGGACCGAACTGGCTGATTGCCGGCGAGGCCGCGTCGATGGTCGATCCCATCACCGCAAATGGAGTGACTGCGGCGCTTCGACAGGCGGCGGAAGCCTCGGCACTGATCTTGAAATACTTCGACCGGGCGAAGCTGCCGTGGAGAGCACGATTTTGTTACAGCACTCGCGTGTCGCAGTTGGCGAAATTCTTTAACAGTGGAATCGAGAAAATCGTCTACGAGCCGGCGGTAAGGAACCGTATCGGCATGAGCCATTCGGGAAGGTTATATACCAGCCCGGCCTGGACCATGAACCTGGTGTACGCGCGTTTACAGCCGAAGGGAATCTTCAGCACGCTCCTGTTTGGTTTAGCCCTGGGCGTATTCCGAGCGGGCAATTGGTTTGTCTATCTGCTGTGCAAACCCAGCGCCAAGGCCGCCGCAAAACCGAGTTGATTTGTAGCTGCTGGTAGAGAGGCATGCATGCATTTACATTCTCGAGGTTCGGGATATCCGGTTCTGTTTATTCACGGCATACCCACCAGTGGCCAACTGTGGACAGGAGTTGTCGACCGGTTAGCGGGACGATTCGCGTGTCTTGCGGTGGATTTGCCCGGCCTCGGAAAATCTCCCAAGGCTCCGAATGGCCCCAATCAACTGGAAGCTCTGGCCGAATCGATCGAAAAAATCAGAATCGAGCAAAAGATCGACAAGTGGCACGTAGTAGGCCACGACGCGGGATCCGCGGTCGCCGTGCACTATGCCTACCGATTTCAGAAGCGCGTGGCGCGTTTGGCGCTGCTGTCTCCGGCGCTATTTCCCGAGCTGAAACCTTTTCATCTGTTTCGCGTGATTCGCCGTCCCATCGTTGGCGAACTGCTCGCCCCCTTGGTGAACTTTATTTTCTGGAAAATCGCCATGCGCTACGCCCTGCGAGAACAGCGAGCGAACCTGGACACCGCCGTGGAGGATTTTTCCGCGCCGTTTTCCGGGCCTTTGGGCGGATGGCGCTTGATGTCCGTGCTTCGTTGGGGTAATCCCACTGATGTCCTCGCGGCCATCCCGGTGATGTTGCCGCAATTGCTCGTCCCGACCATCATTTTTCAGGGTTCCCGCGATCCCGCCGTGCCGCATGCCTTCGCACTGCGCGCCCGCGCACTGCTTCCGAATTCACAGCTCATCATGGTTGACGCTGGACACTTCATCCCGCTGAACAATCCGGACGCCGTCGCCACCGAACTTCTGCGCTTCTTTGAGGGGACGAATGATGTTGAGGGGCCGGACACTCGGATCCCTGACAAACTTCTCCCTGTGGAATCCCGCGTCGAGCCAGTACTGCGCACCGTTTAAGCCCTCAATGTTATTCGTGTGCCACAGCGCCGCCTTGGGCGTGCTGACAAAAATAGCAATGGTCCCGTGAGAATACGCAGGCCGCGATCATCTCCCGGTCCGCGGAACTCGGATTATTCGGCCCACGAAGCGGTACCTCCGCCAGTTCGTTGAGAGGTTTTACGGTTTCTGGACGGAACGCCATCGGCCCGAGAATTCAGGGGATCCCTTCAGGCAATCGAATGTGTGGCATGAGAAACCACCGACGGCCGGCTCGACTGTCTCGATCCGGATGGATTCAAGTACGAAATCGTTTCGAAAGAGACCGTGTCCGAAATGGTTGACCGAAAGGGATGACGAAGGGTTGTGAAGCCGGTGAGGCGCGCTTTTTTTCGTGAGCTAATTCTTTTCTAGTATTGCTTGCCCAGGAGCCGCCTCGTATTCTCGCCAAAGTTTTTTGCGTGTGTATTCCACGGCAGGGGACCGTGGACTTTTGATCAAAATGTAAAGCGTTGCCGATTTGCCGCAAGTGCATTTCGCGGCATGAAGGATGGTGTGTGCGCACTCGTGTCTGCTCTGCATTTTGGTGTTCAGCGGGCATGTTCCTCATTTCTCGTATCGGCAGTCAAGTTGTCGGATAAACCGTCACTGAGGTAACAGGGAGAACCGCATGAAAGGTCTTGGAAGATTGATCTGCTTGGCGATTTTCGCGATCGTGTGCGCGGGCAGGACTCCAGCGCAAGAAATCTCCGCGAGTATCCGCGGCACGGTAGTAGACGCAAGCGGTGCAGTTGTATCGGCAGCGAAAATTACTGCCATCCAGTCTGAAACGGGCTTGGAGCGGACCACGCTGAGCGATTCCCAAGGGACTTACGTTTTACTGGAACTCCCCGTGGGGCACTATCGTCTGGAAGCAGAGGCCAAAGGCTTCAAAGGGTACGTCCAGGAAGGCATTTCAATGGATGTGAATCAGACCGCGACGGTGGCGATTCACTTGGCGGTGGGCACTGCATCGCAGCAAATTGAAGTGAAGGCTGACGCTCCGGTTATCGAGAGCACCTCTACCAATCTCGGTCAGACTGTCGGGGAGCGCGAAGTTCTTGACCTCCCGCTGAACGGGCGGCACTTCACGCAGCTCGGTCTCTTGCAACCCGGTGTGGTGCCCATTACCCCCGGGCTGGTGCTGGCTGGAGGCACATTACGCGAAGGCCAGGCGTACGCGGTGAACGGACAGCGCCCGGAATCGAACGATTTCCTGATTGACGGCGCGGACAATTTTAATACCGTGGATGGCGGATTCGTGCTGGAACCGCCGGTGGACGCGATCGCGGAGTTTCGTATCCTGACGCACACGGCAAACGCGGAGTTTGGACATAGCACGGGGTCAACGACGAATATCATCACCCGTTCGGGAACGAACAATTTTCACGGTTCGGCGTGGGAATTTCTGCGCAACAATGCCATGGATGCAAAAAGTTTTTTCGCGGACAGTGTCGAGCCGCTCAAACGCAACCAGTTTGGCGGGACATTCGGGGGGCCGATGAAGAAGGACAAAACTTTTATTTTTGGGTACTACGAAGGGCTGCGCAACCGCCAGGGGGAAACAACCCTCACAACCGTGCCTTCGAATGCCGAACGCACCGGTAACTTCGCCGATCAATGTCCGTTGAACAACGGAACGTTCAACGCAATGGGGCTGTGCATCGACAATTCGTCGGGGCAGCTCAGCCAGAATGGGCAACTCTTCAATGAGTTCACCGGCCAGCCAATTCCAAACAATGAGCTGCCGTTTATCAATCCGATTTCTCAGAACCTCCTGCCGTTCTATCCGCTCGCCAACTCCGGCCCATTCACGTACGTCGGCACGCAGCTATTGACCGGCAATATGGATCAGTTCGGCGCGCGTCTGGATCACTACCTGACCGAGCGCGACATGCTGAACTTCCGCTACAGTTTCGGCCAGCGAAGCCAGACCGATCCGCTTTCGACTTCGGGCGCCAACGTCCCGGGATTTCCCGTAGGCGAAAATCAGCGGGACCAGAATTTTGTGGCGCAAGAGACGCACACCTTTAGCCCGTCAGTGCTTGGAATTCTCAGAATCTCTTACTTGCGGAATAAATTTCTACTGGACGAGCATTTGAATCATACCGATCCCGCGAGCTTGGGCTTCACGTATGCTCCAACGCTGGCATCCGCTATTGGACCGCCATTTGTGCAGGTGGGCGGATATGCGTCGATCGGCGATCCAATTACCGGACCACGCAACACCTACCAGAATTCCTACGATTTCTCGAGTTCACTGACCTGGGTGAAGGGCCCGCACCAATTCAAATTTGGCGGCGGCTTCCAGTACGACCAGATCAACGTACTGCAGGGCATCGCCACAAACGGCTTCTTTGTATTCTCCACCTTTCCGGTAAACAATTCGTTCGCCAGTTTTCTATTCGGGCAGCCGGTGTTCTTTCTGCAGGGAGGCGGGGACTTCTATCGCGGTCTGCGTGGTCACGCGTTTAACTTATATGCGCAAGACACCTGGAAGCTCAACTCGCACTTGACCGTAAATTATGGACTGCGTTATGAAGTCCCATCGCCGTACACGGAAATTCACAACGAGCAGAATTTGTGGGAGCCCGGAGTGCAGTCGACCGTGTTTCCGACAGCTCCAACAGGCTTGCTGTATCCCGGGGACAAGGGCGTTCCGGACGGTCTGATTCCTACCGAACGGGATGCCTTTGCACCGCGCGTGGGTTTGGCGTGGGATGTCACCGGCAAGGGCAACTTGTTGGTCACCAGCGCCTACGGAATTTTCTACGATCCGTACTACACGGGCCAGGGCGGGCCGCTGCAGACACCAATCAGCGCGCCGCCGTATTTACAGACACCACAAATCAGCGTGCCCAATTTTGCCGATCCCTACAATGGGCAGAATCCCTTTAATGGCAGCTTCGCGCAGCCGATGACGTTGCTGACCCTGGATCCAAATCTGCGGCTTCCCTATGCGCAGGATTGGAACCTTAACGTGGAACGGGCCTTTGGAAAAGATTGGCTCTTGCAAGTCGGGTACATCGGGACCAAGGGGACAAAGCTGCCGCGATTTATCGAGGCGAATCCCGCGGTGTACGTTCCGGGCAACTCAACGCAGGATAATGCCGACGAGCGGCGCCTATATTCTGGCTGCACGCTAACGGGGAGTACGCCCTGCACGTTTTCGTCGGTGGGCGAAATTGCCGGGATCGCCGACTCGACGTATAACGCGCTGCAAACCAGCCTGCGGAAGCGCTTCAGCCACGGTTTGTCCGCTCTGATTTCTTACACGTTCTCCAAGACACTCGATGACGCCTCTACGTTCAACATTACGGGATCAGCTTCGCAGAGTGTTGCGGGAGAAAACGATCTGGCGCAGAACCCATTCGATGTAAAGTCCGAGTACGGCAGGTCCATGTTCGATGCGCGCCACCGCTTTGTGGCGAGTTACCAATGGAACTTGCCGTGGTTTAGCCACGCGCAGAACTGGTACAGCCACATTCTGGGGAATTGGCAGGTGAATGGGATCACCACGTTAATGAGCAACACGCCTTTTACGGTCTATGATTCGAGCGACCCTTCCGAGCAGGGAAGTGCTCCAGAAATTTCCGGATTTTTCAGCAGCCGTCCGAATCAAATCGGCAATCCAAATACCGGGGCGTGTCAGCAGAATGGCGTCGCCGTGCCAGTGCGCACACCGCAGTGCTGGTTCAACACCGGTGCCTTCCAACAAGCGCAGCAGGGCCAGTTCGGAAACGTTGGCCGCAATACGCTGGACGGACCGGCGTTTCAAGAGTGGGATTTTTCGGCTCTGAAGATCATTCCGATTCGCGAGAATATGACGTTGCAATTTCGCGCCGAGCTTTTCAACATCTTCAATAATGTGAATTTCGAGCTTCCCGACAACGACATCAATTCGCCGAATTTCGGACAGATTCAGACGGCCCAGCCGGGGCGCATTGTCCAGTTAGCATTGAAGCTTTCTTTCTGAGCGGGGGTGTTTTTGCGGTGCGAGCGCGCTGCCTGCTCGTCACAGCAGTAAGCGAAGCCATTTGGTTGCGACGCGCCTCCGCGACCGAAAAACAAATGCCCTTTCCGGCGCCCGCAAGAGACGAATCCGCGGCCATGCTGCAACGTATATCGCTGTTTCCTTGATGCCGGTGTGGCCGGCCGGAGCCGAAGCTTGACCAAATCTGCGCCACCGTCGGCACCGAGGAAGGGACAGGCAGAAAGAAACTGCGGGACTCATTGGAATTGCGGATAGGCACGAATATTAGCGTATATACTTTGGCCGGAGGCACGGAGGCTCATGCGACGATGATTGTCGGCCATTTTCCTCCTTCGGAAGTCGCGGCGAAAATTGCTGTGTCTCTCGGCATCGGACTGCTCGTCGGGATTGAAAGAGAGTGGTCAAACAAGGATCTGGGTGCGCGGACCTTTGCGCTAACCTCCCTGCTCGGCGCCATGGCTGTTTTATTTGCGCCATCGATGGCTATAGTCTCCATCGTGGGCGTTTTCCTGATCGTTATCTTCGCCAATACTCGTAGCATGCTGGTGGACCGCTCTCTCGAGGCCACCACATCCGTAGCCCTGCTCGTGATTTTCGTTTTGGGCGCCATCGTTGGTCAGGGTCACCTCTTTACGCCCGTCGCGGCCGCCATCCTGATGACCATGCTACTCACCTGGAAAGTAGGTTTGCACCGCTTCGTTGGCGGTTTGCAACCCGCCGAAATCCAAAGCGCGGTGCTGTTGGGATTGCTGGGATTGGTTGTCTACCCCATCCTCCCCAATCGATTTATCGATCGCTGGGAATTGATTAATCCGCGTCAGGCCTGGATCACCGTGGTGGTCATCGCCGGCATCGGATTCGTCAACTACGTATTGCTGAAAATTTACGGCGCTAAGGGCGTGTATCTGAGCGGCTTTCTGGGTGGTTTTGTGAATAGCAGCGCAGCCGCCATCGAGCTGGCGAAACCTCTCGGCGCCGCTGGCACATCTTCCGGCATTGCCGTGGCAGCGCTGCTGCTTACTCTTGTGGCCATGTTTGCGCGCAATCTGCTGATTCTCGCGCTGTTTGCTCCGTCGGCGGTACTCACCGCCGCTGGTCCCCTGCTAGTAATGACCGTGATGGCGTTGCTCTTCGTCCGTCGGGCGCGAGCGCACGGTAGCGGAGCGGCCATAGAGCTTCATCTTGAATCACCCGTCTCACTAAAACGAGTGTTGAATTTTTCGCTGCTTTTTCTGTTGATTCAGATTGCCTCGACGCTGAGCGAGCGCTACCTGGGAAAGGCCGGGTTCCTAGGAACCAGCGTGATCGGCGGTTTGGTGAGCAGTGCTAGCACCTCGGCCGCATCCGCAAACATGGTGGGACACGGACAGATGCAGGCAGCTTTGGCTGGTCAAGGCGTGGTACTCGCATCGGTGGCGAGCGCTCTGATCAATCTTCCCATCATTCACCGAGCTGCTAAGAACCCTGCGCTCTCGCGGAAGCTCATCGTATTGACGGTTGCGCTGAGCGCGATTGGCGTCGCCGTTCTTGCGTTACAGGAGTACCTGCTCGTTCTTCGAAAATAGAATTGCCACCCAGCCTTTGCGCGGCTGCCTTAACTGTTACAAATAAAAGAGATAGATGGTGGAGGCGGGGGAGTCGGAATATTTCGTCTCATTGAAAACACGTAAGTTGTTGAAAAATAAAGACGCTGAAAAAGCCAAAACCTCGAAAATTGACGCCAACTGGAACGTATCTGGAACGTGAGATCCCTTCGCGAGATAAAAAGAGCGATCTGATCTGGCAGACCGACAATCGTACATCGCTTCGAAGCAGATGAATTCTTAGATCTGGAAGATTTCACTAATCGCGGCGATTTTCTCGCCAAAGTTCACAGCTACCAGCTGTATTTCAAACTCGCGCGGCCTCTAGCTAGTATAGATTACTGTTTGTATTATGTAGAGCGCTTCCTAGGCAGTGACTTAGTGGCTTTGACGAAATCGGCTTATTCTAAAAGGGCAAACGTCTCGTCTGATCCGCGAGGGTTTAATTTCTTCGAAGGTTAAGGGCCGGAATAATTTGTTAAGGAGGTCTCCAGGTATTGAGTAAGCAGCGCTGTTGGGCAACAATAAAAATCGTAAAGCGGGTTTCAAGTTTGGCCTCAGTCGTATTGCTGGCGGTTGTTCTTGGCGTCACATCGAATCAATCCTCAAAAGCGTCAAGCAACCTCGTGCGGCCTTATGGCCTCCGTGTTAGACCGATCTCGAAACCGTATTTGAACATGCCTCTACTAGCCGGGGGCGACTGTCCGCCGCTGCTTTCGCAGACGGGAGCGTTTGAAAGTGTCCGCGAACTAACTCCAAACCAGGGATTGATTGCCTACGAGCTTATCGTCCCTTTCTGGTCGGACGGCGCCAGCAAATTTCGCTGGATATCAATTCCAAAAGGGGAAATTGCTTTCACGCCGAGTGGCGAATGGAAATTTCCGAACGGCACGGTATTCGTAAAAGAGTTTGATCTGCCGACCGATGAGACGAATCCCGCAATCAAACGGCGGCTCGAAACCCGGCTTCTCGTTCGCGATGCAACTGGCGGGGTATACGGCGTCGTCTACAAGTGGCGGCCCGACGGTACCGATGCAGACCTCCTCACTAAAGGCTTTAGCGAAGACATAACCATCAAGACGGCCTCGGGCGCGCGCACGCAAACGTGGTATTACCCGAGCCGGGAGGACTGCCTCACCTGCCATACATCAAACGCGGGTGGTGTGTTGGGAGTGAAGGCGCGTCAAATGAATCGCGACATCACGTACCCTTCGGGCGTCACTGATAATGAACTTCGCGCCTGGAATCATGTGGGTCTGTTCGATCCCGCCATTCAGGATTCCGAACTGGCAGCAATGCCAAAGCTCGCGAATGCAAACGACATGACAAGGAGCCTCGAAGATCGCGCTCGTTCGTTTCTCGACGCGAATTGCGCTCAATGCCACCGGCCTGGCGGGACCGTTGCCGCGTTCGATGCGCGATATGATACGCCTCTTGCGAAACAGGGGCTGATCGGCGGTCCTGTGCTGATCAATGAAGGGATTGACCGGGCTCGCATCGTCGCGCCCAATGACATCTGGCGATCCATTCTCTTTATGCGCATGAACACGACGGACACTTACAAAATGCCGCCGGTGGCTAGAATGACAGTCGACAGGGCCTCCGCTGCGCTTCTCCGCGAATGGATACACAGCCTGCCTGGGCCTCCGGTTCTTGAGCCGCCGGTTTTTTCTCCGTCAGGTGGAAATTTCAATGGCGTTGTGAAAGTAACTCTGGTGGACTCTGAGCCGGGTGCGACCATTCACTATACGCTCGATGGCAGCGAGCCGACGAGTTCAGATCCTATTTATGAAACGCCCCTGGAGCTAACGGAACCAAAAGTGGTTCGCGCACGAGCATTCAAGGAGGGTTTTGTAAGAAGCATTACGGCGCAGCAGGTTTACGTTCCCGCCAACTGACATATGGTATTCGACGCGAATTTACTCCGCATTGGGCACAACCACAATTCCCCACGGGCTTTGGCCGGCCCTTATACGCGCAACTTCCTTTGCATTGGCAAGATCCACGACGGAGACATCATCCGATGGGCCATTCGCGGAAAAGAGATATTTCCCGTCGGGCGAAATGGCAATTCCCCAGGGCCTCGCGCCGACCTTGATTATATTTGTCACTTCGTAGGTCGAGGCATCCAGGGCAACGATTGTTCCTGACCGGCCGCCGCTCACATAAACGGTTTTTCCCCCCGGGGCCACACGGACCTTCATTGGCCTAGTGTGTTCGGGAAGTCTAACGGTCTTTAGAACTTTGTAATTTACTGAATCCACGACGTTTAATTCTCCAACCGACTCGGAGGGAACGAAGGCGCGCGATCCGTCCGGTAGAAAGTCGACGCTGCGCGGCCTTGGATTCACCGTCAAATGTGCGAGCACCTTGTATCCCTTCGCGTCAACCACAAATATGTCGCCGCCAGTTTCGCAGGTAATATAAAAAGTATTTCCATCCGGGGAAGTGCCGGCGCCTTCCGGTTCGCGGGTTACCACAACGATGTGCTCGACTTTTCCGCTTTCAATATCGAGAACGCTGGCCGTTCCCACATCCTCATTCGAAATGTACAACTGCTTCCCATTCGCGCTTACGGCGAACTCTTCCGGGTCCGAACCCGCGGAGATCTTGCGCAAGAACTTGTTTTCCGCAACGTCTACAAGCCCTATGCCGTCCGCAGCTTTGTCCGACTTGAGGTCGCTGTCATCATCATCGTCGTGCTTCTTCAAAATGGGGTTACCGCGTTCGTCAAGTTGTGGGGGAGGTTCGATGGGAGTTCCGCTCAAAGCTACATAGAGTGCCTTGCCGTCCGGGCTGACATGGATCCCGCGCGGCCTTTTGCCCACCGGAATGGTCGCAGTGACTTTGAAGGTGGTCCCGTCGATCACCGTCAAATCGCCGGAACGCTCGTTCGTGACGTAAAGCCGGTACGTGCCGCCGACAGGATTCTGCGCCGAGGCAGCGCGCGGTTGGGCGAAAGCTAGAAGAATCGTGGCACTTGCGCAGGCCGCGTACCGTGGCAACGCGGATAGAGTTTTCATGATTGTGCCCGGTTGAAGAATATCATCAAAAAGTTTTCTCCTCGTTTCAATGCAGCGCAGGTAAGACGCCGCTGAGAGCCTCGCCGTTACACCAATTGCCAGGGGGAGCCCAAATTTTACGCCGAGCCAAAAGGGAATGTGGCAATGCTCACGGCGCGATCAGGCATTCGGTGCCGATGCTAAAGTCCTTCGTTTTGTCAATCCGCGAGGAAACTATTGAAGTCCAGGATGGATTCACTATAGTTACGTAGGTTAGGGCAGTAGGGACTTAAACTGAGCAACTCAGACGAACGTTAAATGCCAAGGACTATACGCTCGGCCGCTAGCGAACCCAGAAAAGAAGCCGTCCCGCGCCGCGACTTTTTGAAATTGGCAGGAAATGCAATTTGTGCTGCTGTGCTAACGCCGAAACGTTCCGCGTTTTTTGTGCAACAGTCCGAACCCGCCTCCTCGGATTACGTTTTGCGCATCGGCGCAAGTCCAATTGAGATCGCGCCTAAACACATCGTTTCAGCGATAGCTTATAACGGCCAGTTCCCAGGGCCTTTGCTGCGCTTCAAAGAAGGCCAGCCGGTAAACGTCGAGGTGTACAACGATACCGACACGCCAGAACAGTTGCATTGGCACGGACAGTTCGTTTCAGCTGATGTAGATGGCGCGGCGGAAGAAGGCACGCCGTTCATCCCGGCGCACGGGATGCGCCGCATCTCGTTGACACCGCGGCCTGTGGGGCTTCGGTTCTACCACACCCACAGTCGCGCCGGCGCCAATCTCTATGCCGGACAATACAGCGGCCAGACCGGGCCGGTTTACATAGAGCCCAAGCACGAGCCGGGGGGCTACGATCGGGAAGTATTTCTCGTGCTCAAGGAATTCGAGCCGTCTTTAAGTCAAGGCGGCGACATGGCGATGGATTTCTTGGCGCCCTCCATAGAAGACAAAGAGCTGAAAGCTGCCGGCGAGTCCTCCATGAAAGCCTCGCTCGCCAAAGGCATGGCGCATGGCTATGAGGTTGGTTATCGCTATTTCACGATCAACGGGCGCATGCTGGGGCACGGCGAGCCGGTGTGTGTGAAACAAGGCGAGCGCGTGCTCTTCCACGTGCTGAACGGGAGCGCGACGGAGATTCGCAGTCTCGCGCTCCCTGGACATACGTTCAAAGTTTTGGCGCTAGACGGCAATCCCGTGCCCGCCCCCGCGGAAGTGCCCGTCCTGTGGTTGGGCACGGCGGAACGCATCTCTGCGATTGTGAGGATGGAGAATCCGGGCGTGTGGGTTCTGGGTGATCTTGCGGACGACGACAGAGGGCACGGAATGGGGATCGTCGTGGAATACGCGGGCCACGGAGGCAAACCTCAATGGACGGCGCCAAAGGCATTTCGCTGGAACTATCTGCGCTTCGGAAAAACGGAGATGGCGCCGGAACCGGACGAAATCATTGACATGACGTTTGCGAAGCGCAACGCGGCGGATCACGGCTTTAACGCGTGGAGCATTAACGGCGCGGTCTTCTCGATGGACAATACACCTCCGACGGTTCACCTTCGACAGGGGCGCCGTTACCGAATTCGAATGCGCAACGCCAGCGACGACATCCACCCGATTCACCTTCACCGGCACAGTTTTGAGCTGACGAAATTTGCTGGTAAGACGACTTCGGGCGTTGTTAAGGACGTAGTCATGGTGGGAGGCTACCAGGAAGTGGAAGTGGATTTCGTGGCGGATAATCCCGGCTTGACGCTGTTCCACTGCCACCAGCAGTTACACATGGATTTCGGATTCATGAGTCTCTTCGATTACGTTTAAAGAGTACGCGTTTGTGCGTTGCTGCGGTCTCCCCCAAGAACGGCATATACACTTAAACATCGAAACGAAACGGGTGGGGTGCGCCTTGAAAGCCGCGGCGATAGTGCGAGCCGCCCCGTAAGAGGTTTTGTGCGGCGGCACCGTAAGGCCGACGCGGTCGCAGTATTTTGCGAACGCCGAAGGGCCCGGCGATGGGTTTGCCAAATCGGGGCACAGCTGCGTCAAAAGACGATTTTTAGCGCGATTTGAACGAGTCGGGGAGGGGCGGCGCTGACAATTTGGCCAAACGTTGAGCTGTTAACATTGCCGTTTACGGCCGTCGGGCCGTAGAATTGCGCGTGGTTGAAAGCATTGAAAGCATCGAGACGCATTTCGAGGGCTTTCGATTTGGTAAGCTTTATATTTTTCGTCAACGTCAAATCATAGTTGTTAATCCCCGGTCCCGATATGGACCGGTGGGAGACGTTGCCCACGGTGCCAAGGGACGGCAAAGCGAAGGCCAGGGGGTCGAAGTAAGGCTGTCCATTGCGAGGGTTGTGATTGATATCCAGTGGGAGACCTAAATAGTCCACACTATCGACGGCCAGGTTGTTCACGCCGTTTCCCTGCGTTCCCAGCAGTGAAGTATCCTCGTAATTGTAAAAGGTTATCGGGAAGCCCGTGCTGTAGCGCGTGATTCCAGAGATCGACCAGCCTTCCGCCCAGCGGTTGCGAGCGTGAAAGAGTTTTTCAAAAGGGAATCCGTACGTGTAGCTGGCAACAAGATTTTGGCGCATGTCGAAGGAAGACAGTTCTCGGCTGAGGCTCGGGTCGATAGGGTTCACTTGTTCTCCAAAATTGGAAGCCTGGTCTATAGCTTTGCTGTAGGTGTAGCTGAAGAATAATTCCGCGCGCTTGGAGGTGTGACGGAGGTTGACTTCGAGGGCGTTGTAATTGGAATTTCCAATCGTAGTTTGGTAGCTAACGCTGCCAAAAGCAGGGCCCAAAGGTCCCCGTGTTCCGTTGACGACTTGCCCGGAAACACTGGTGTATACGCCGTCCTCGCCAAAAGGGCCGCAGGTGGCAGAACCGGACGCCACCTGGTCGGTCTGACTCAGGCTCAGGCACAGCGCGGGGTTGCCGGGGTTGGCCGCATTGAGCACGAGAAGATGATGGGCCTGGTTTCCCACATAACTTATGCTCAGCAGCGTGTTGGTTCCGATCTGGCGCTGCAAAGACAGCATAAACTCTTCCGTGTAGGGAGTACGGTTGGTGGTTTTATAGCCGGGAATTGCGCTGATCGGCTCGAATTGCGAGAAGTCAATATTGGAGTCCGGATTGCTTGGCGAGACGTTTAACGGCGCGAGTTGTGCAGGGAAACGCTGGCCTTCGGAGTTTCCCGTTGCCGCGTCAACAAAGGGCGTGCTAAAGAGAGGCGGAGCGGGACTGGTGTAAGTGAATCCATAGGGGGCATTGTCACTGATCAATCCCAAAGTTTCTCCGGGAATCGCCGCATAAAATATACCGAAACCTGCTCGGATGCTTGTTTTTCCTGGACCTCCAATGATTTTGCCCAGAAGAGAATCAGCCCGGGCATTGGGAGAGTAGGCCAGGCCCAGGCGCGGGGCGAAGTCCCAGTTTCCCACCGGTGACAATGTGCGCGAAACTCCGGGATCACCAGGATAGACGATGCCGGTCGGAGCGGTGGGAAATACCACCGACTGCTCACCGGGGATGAAGGTAATGTTGTTATTATATTTTTCGTACCAGGGCTCGATGCGATCCCAGCGCAAGCCATAATTGAGCGTCAGGTTTGACTTCAATCGCCAGCTATCTTCGACGAACAGGTCCACGAACTTGTTGCGTCCGTAGAACGCTCGAAGATCGTTCTGAGTGTATTGGCTGGCAATGCCGAGCAGGAAATCCGCGAAGTCGAGGCCGGTCTCGGTTCCATAAAAGTTGAAGCTGCCATTCAGGTCGGCGAAAGGGTGGGTGTCGATCTGGTCGTAGTCGAACTGGGCCCCGAATTTGATCGAATGGCTTCCCACAATCTTGGAAAAAGTATTGTTTATCTCGTAGTCGTTGTTGATTTGATAGAACTCATCGGGAACGGAACCAATCGTAAAGTTATTGAAGAAAACGTTTTCGACGCCTTGATTTTCCGGAGCCAGCGGGACGATGCCGAGCGTCCCCCCTCCAGTTACAAAACCTTGCGAAGCGAGGCTGACTCCCAGCCCGCCATCCGGCTTGCCCAAATCGTTCGCGTCCCGCGTGTAGCTGAAACGGAATTCATTGACGGCACTTGTTCCAACCGTTTTCGTGTCCCCTAGAACTGCCAATTGCGCCCGGCCCGTGTATAGAGCGTTGAACCCCGGCACATTGGCGCCTCCTTGAGCGGTTGGGTAAGGATTGTTCAAGGTGTAGTTATCGAGCGCGTAGTAGCCGAATATGGTGCCCCAGCGCGTGTCGGCATCGACGCGCTCACCAATCTTGTCATCGCGGAGAATCTGATCGAACGACGATGTCGAAAACACGTTGCCCGGAAGATTCGGAGTGGGAATGTACTGCAACAGGTTTGAGGCCGGACTGGACCACGCGTTTTGCGGTATGACTGCGTTGGGAAGAACGCACTGGGTGGAACTGACGCAGCCAGGTGTATAGTACGGTTCGCCTGCGGAAACTGGGTAGCCAAGCTTTTGTGATAACAGAGCCGCAAAATAGGAGCCGCTGACGGTACCAGTCAATGAGTTCTCTTGATCTGAGAGGTTGCCGGTGCGGTCTTGCATGGAGGGCACGGATATGAGACCGGTGTCCGTTCCCTGAGTCTGCCGATTGCCTTGATAGTCGGTGAAGAAGAAGATTTTTTTGCGGACGATGGGACCGCCCAAAGTGCCGCCGAACTGATTCTGAATGAATGTACCTCGAGTGGGGGAGAAATAATTGCGGGCGTCGAGATCCGTGTTTCGAAGGAACTCGAAAACATTTCCGTGGAACTGGTTTGCGCCGGATTTTGTAATAACGTTGATCTGACCACCCGTGTATCTCCCATATTCGGCGTCGAAGTTGTCGGAGAGGATTCGGAATTCGGCGATCGAATCAAGGTTGGGAATAATGGCGGCGGCCATGCTTCCGGTTTCTTCGGCATCCGCGCCGTTCACCATGTATCCGTTGGCGGATTCTCGCTGGCCGTGGATCGACAGGGTTCCTGGGTTCAAATCTCCCGAAGGGGAAAACACGCTCTGTCCCAATCCCTGAACCGTGAGGGCGGTAATGGTCGTGGCGGGCGCGACGCCAGGTTGAAGGGCAAGCAGATCGGTATAGCTCCGGCCGTTCAGCGGCAGGGCGGCAATCCTTTTGCCTGAGATGACTTCTCCTAATTGTGTGCTACTGGTCTCTGCCTGGACGACAGATTCTTGCACAGTGACAGTCTGTTTGGTTTCGCCTACTTCAAGGACGGCGTCCACTAGCAGCGAGCTGTTGACGTCGAGGGTTATGGCCGTCCGACGATAGGGGCGAAACCCAGGCGCAGTGATATCCAGGTTGTAGTGACCAACCGACAGGCTCGGGAACGAGTACGTGCCCGTCTCATTGGTAACGACAGTTTGCAGCACGCCCGTATCGGTATTGGTCGCTGTGACGACCGCCTTAGCAACCACCGCACCAGCGGGATCGTTGACGGTTCCAGAGATTCTTCCCCCGACAGCCGCGTGATTCACGCTAGGGAGTGCGAGGAGCAGAGTAATGACCAGAAGAACGGCAACGGACATCGAGCTCAAGGCTGTGAATAAGTGCTTTCTTCCGGCAAGGGGCCGCACTTCGCGTTCTCCTTCGAGAAACCATCGCCCGATCGCGCGATTGGTAAATTCTCATTTTCTCTCAAAGCCAAGCTGCAAACGCGGAACAATTCAAGATTCTGATTTGGGAACCTACACCGGAATGGCGGTTGAGCTTTGTAAGCATGTTGTAAAAAGGGCCCTTCGGCAGGAAGAATAGTTCTTAGCAAAGGAGGTAGCGCGAAGCAGTCATTGCGTGTCGAGAATACGAAGGCGTGCTAGCTTCGCTGGCGAATCTTAAAACGTTGCGTCCGAATCAGAAGGAGATAGCCTCCGCTGCTTTGGCGCTAGTTTCGCGGGCGGCGTGGCCCAAACAAGGGAGATGAATCGTAAACATGCTTCCTTGACCCAAAATACTTGTGACCGACAGGTGGCCTCCCATGGATTCGGTAATGCTCCTTGCCAGAGGAAGGCCGAGTCCCGTGCCATGGATCTGTGCCGCAGTCACAGTCGCGGTTCGATAAAATGGTTCGAAAATGTGAAGCAAATCATCGGCATCGATTCCCATGCCGCGATCCGACACGCTGATCTGAATCGCGCTCGCCGTAAGACCGTTTTTCACGTGTGTCACATCAATACCGATCCAGCGTTCTTCGCCTCCGTACTTTAGCGCGTTGGTAATCAAGTTCTGCAAACACTGCGACAAGGCTGGCAAATCTCCCAGGACTTGCGGCAGGTTCGATGGAACCTTTTGGTCAACATGGAACCCCGCGGCGCATATCAATTGCGCAGTGTTCGAAAGCGCGGCTTCCAGGATGTTTGAGACTTCCAGTGGCCGCAGATTGTAGCGATGCTTTCCCTCGCGGATCGACGCAAAAAGAAGGATTTGCTCAACCATCTCGAACAATTTCTTGGCCTGGGCGCTGATCACCGATCCGTACTGCTCTAGCTGCTGTTTCCCTTCTACGACCCCCTGAGCAATGTTTTCCGCAGCGGAACTGATGACAGTGATGGGACTCCGCAATTCGTGCGAAACGGCGGTTACAAAATCCATTTGTAACTTAGCAAGGCGTTGCGCGCGAATGCTCGTGCTAATCAGAATCGCCATGCTAATCACCAGCAGGAAAAGGACACCGAAGCCTAATGCTAGATCTTGACGCCGCGAATCTGCCACAAACGACCCAAGAGCCCCTCCCCTGCGATGACGCACGATAAGACGCCAATCCTGGTCATCATCTTGGTCGCCGAGCAGGTGGAACCATGCAATTCCCACTGAGGTTGCCGGCCCTTTTTTGTCGGAGGGCGCATGGAAGATACGGATCGGCGATTCGGAAAGCTCGTCTTGGCGACGCCCGAATATATTCATCCTGCCGTCAGGATCGGCGATTTCCTGTGTACCGAACGGCAGATCGGACGAATACATGACGTGTTCAGGCTTCTTTCCGGTGACTACGGCGACTCGATAGTCGAGTCCGTCGGTGCCTTGAAAATACCGTTGCGCCAGACTCGGAAGAATTTGTTCCCGAATGGTCGCGCCATTGAGTACGATTACGAGCCAGTCTCCTTCTCCCGCGTAACCACTTTCGGTATCGGCGTTCTGAGTGCGCATGAGTGGACGAACGAGTGCTGGTATTCGAGGTTCGAATCGCCAGTCTTGGAAAGGGCCGCTCGAATAGAATCGATCGGCGAATTCACCCGCTCCATCTTCAGAGCGCGAATCCCCGGGACGCATATCAGGTAAGGAGCTGAATTTAAAAGATGCTGCCCGCAGTTCCTGCCGCAATTCGTCCCAAGTGGAAGGCAAGTCAGCGGATTTAAAACTAATGCTTGCAGGATCGAGCCGTAAAACTTTCTGATCCTGCCCTTTAGCCATGTTCAATATGTAGGCATTGAGAACGAGTTCAGGGTGCGCGGTGGATTTCTTCCAATCCACGAGCCTGCGTGCATATCGATTCCAGTCGGCATGGGCGTCAACTTCGGAGTCATCCCGCAAAGAGGCGCAGATTTCAGAGAAGTCCCTGAAGAAATCAAGATGCCAATTGATCATGGACATATAAAGGCTGTCAGCGAGTCGTATGCTGGTGGCCTCGCTTATCTGATCGCTCCACCTATACTGCAATGCGCCAAGGACAATGACCACAGCCGCGCCGAGGATTACTATCGCAGCCGTGAAAGCGCGTTGTCTGATGCCGAATTTCATCATTACGATCGGCCCGGCGCTGCCCCGAGATTGCTATCCCTTAAATTTATAACCAAGTCCCTGCATGGTGAGAATGAATTGCGGCTGCTTAGGATCATCTTCGAGTTTTTGGCGCAGGCTGGCGACATGCACGTCCACCGTGCGCGTATACATTTCGGCGCTGTAATCCCACACCTGTTTTAACAACTCATCGCGAGTCAGCGTGACGCCCCTATGTTCGATGAAGTATCGAAGCAAGTGAAACTCGCGTGCGGAAAGAGTCACTGGCATCCCATCACGCGTCACTTCGGTTCCCACGAGATTCACGCGAACCGATCCAAACTCAGCGACGAGCGTCTGGACTGCGGGGCGAACCGGAGCTCTGCGAAGCAGCGCACCTACCCTCGCCACGAGCTCCCGCATGTTAAATGGCTTCGTGACGTAATCATCCGCGCCGATTTTCAAACCGTAGACTTTGTCGCTTGTCTGTCCGCGCGCCGTGAGCATCAGAATCGGAGTAATCAGTCCGGCCTTCCGAATCTCCTGACACACCGCGAAACCGCTTTTCTTGGGAAGCATTACATCGAGGATGATCAGGTCGAAGGGCAGTTGAATGGCTTTTTTGAAGCCCTCTTCCCCATTTGTCGCGTTGTCCACGGCGTACCCTTCTTTCCGCAGACGGTCGCCGACGGTCATGTGCAACGCTTCCTCGTCTTCCACTAGCAAAACGTTATCGCGCATTAGGGTTTGTCACCGTGGTTTCATCTTGTGAAACGTATGTCCCGGACCATTTGGGTGCACCATCTTAGGGATTTGTTTCGTGGGACCGCCTAATTCTTCGCGACTTTAAGGGAAAATCCTGTTTTAATTGCGACACACCAGCAATAAGAGCAATAAAATGGGCGCGCTGTAAGTCACGCCCGAAGGGACAAGGCCTTTTGGGCCTAGGACGAAAGTGACCACCTATTCCGAGACAGTCGATCATAGAAAGGAACAACGTGCTGCAAAATAGCGCCGCCATGAAGGCGACCAAGGCTTGGAATTACGGTGATGAACGGGTTTCTTAGCGATACCTGTCGAGAATTATGACGCGCATTTTGCTTCCCCACGGATTCCATGGATAAACGCATTCAGTCTCCCGACGCAGGCATCGAACCAATTCAAGACGGCGCGACGATTCTTATGGGCGGTTTCGGGCTCTGTGGAATACCCGAAAACTTGATCTCGGCGGTTCGGCGCAAGGGAATCAGGAATCTGACTATCGTCAGCAATAATGCGGGCGTTGATGACTTCGGGATAGGAATTCTGCTCCAAAATCGCCAGGTGAAGAAGATGGTGTCGACCTACGTTGGCGAGAACAAGCTCTTTGAACAGCTCGTGTTCAAAGGAGAATTGGAGATCGAACTCAATCCACAAGGAACTCTCGCTGAGAGGCTGCGGGCCGGCGGGGCTGGTATACCAGCTTTTTACACGCCGACGGGGCACGGGACGGTCGTCGCGGAAGGTAAGGAAACCCGCGAATTTGACGGACGAATGTTCGTGCTTGAGCGTGCCGTCCGCGGACAGTTTGCTTTAGTAAAGGCGTGGAAAGGCGACCGTTGGGGCAATCTCGTCTACAGAAAGACGGCTGCCAATTTCAATCCGATGATGGCGACCGCCGCCGACTATGTAATTGCGGAAGTCGAACAGCTTGTGGATCTGGGAGAAATCGAACCGAACCAGGTTCATACGCCGGGAATCTACATTAACGCCATCTTTCAAGGATCGAACTACGAGAAACGCATCGAGCGGCGAAAGATCAGGAGCGCCGAATGAACGAAGCTTCAAAATTCAAGGGCATCGGAGAGCGGTCTTGAATCAAGATCAAAAGTATGAACGCATCGCCGCCAGGATGGCGCAAGAATTGCGCGACGGCTACTATGTGAATCTGGGGATTGGGATACCAACACAGGTTGCGAACTTTGTGCCGCCAGGCATGGACGTCATCCTGCAGTCTGAGAACGGGATGCTAGGGATCGGTCCTTATCCGGCGGAGTCCGAAGTGGACTCGGACATGATCAACGCGGGAAAGGAAACGGTCACCGAACTGAAGGGAACCTGCTATTTTTCGTCGGCTGATTCTTTCGCCATGATTCGGGGAGGACACATCGATCTCACGGTGCTAGGAGCGCTGCAAGTCGATGAAAAAGGGAATCTAGCTAACTGGGCAATTCCCGGAAAGATGCTAAAGGGGATGGGCGGAGCGATGGACTTGGTGGCCGGCGCAAAAAGAGTGTTCATCGCAATGGAGCATGCGACGCGCGACAAGGCGGCGAAAATCGTCCGGAAGTGCACTCTGCCACTCACGGGAGTCGAAGTAGTTGATTACATTGTTACAGAGCTTGCTGTCATTCAAGTGACCTCCGAGGGTTTGCTGCTGAAAGAGCTTGCTCCCGATACCACTGTTGAGCACGTCCAGTCGTTGACCGAGCCGACCCTACTGCTCCCCCCGGATGGTCCTGTGCCGATGCAGTCGTAGGCTTTACATTTCGCAAACAAGAGCTGTGCAGGGGGCATGGTATTCATGCAATGAGATGCACGAGTGGCGAACCACAATGGCCCATGACCATGTGATAGTGAACGCCAATTGGCAGGATTCCTGCGATCGGGATTGCAGCGGTCAAGAAGAACGGTTCTCGGCTATCGGTCCGAGCGTCACAGTCCTCATTTTTTCTTCGCCTCAATATCCAATTGTATTTGTACTTCGTTCGCGGCTACCAAACCGCCGTTATCCAAGACTTTGTTATATGAAATTCCCCAATCTTGTCGGTTGATCACGAGGGAGCCTTCCATGCCAATCCGCGTGACACCAACCTGATCCGTTGCCTTGCCGTTGTATGTAAACGGGATTTTCACTTCCTTGGCGACCCCGTGCATGGCCAAGGCTCCAACTAGAACATAATTCTCTCCCTGCTTTTCTACCCGACTGCTTACAAATGTGATTTCCGGGAATTTGGCAACTTCCAGAAAGCCCGGCCCTCGTAAATCGTCGTCCCGCCGCGGGAAGCCGGTATCGATGGTCGCTGTCTGGATCTTTACATTTACGGAGGATTTAGTCAGATCGCTCTCTTCCAATTGGATTACGCCGGTGAACTCCCTAAATTTTCCGCGCACGGTATTGATCAACATGTGTTTGACAGCAAAAGATACAGTCGAGTGATTGGGATCAATTTCGTAGGTAGTCGCGAGAAGTGCGGGAGGAGCGCAGAGGGCGCTCGCCACGAGGACAGCGGATGCAAGTTTTACAAATCTCACGGGAACCTCCCCCCGGATGAAAGACAAGAGAATCGAGCTTTGGCGACGCTTCGGACACTAGCAAAGGTGTCTTGCGCCGACTACCAGGATATCGAACCAAAAGCTCCGCATTGTGACAATTCGGCCTAGTACCAAAATACCCTGCGCTCCATGTCCGGGCAATTCAGTCCGTTGGAGGGTGGAGTATACATATCGGTGGATTTGATTCACGGTTTCGTGAAGTGCCGCAACGAAACGCGAACGCGCTGAGCACACCGTCGAGATGTTGGTGACTCCCGCTTTCAATACGGAAAGCGGGACGGTCTCGTACGAGTTGCCGCATCGAGAGCTTGGGCGATTCCAAGGTTGTTCGACGTGCCGTGATTTGCGCAAGGAACCGAGTCGAGGAGTGAATGAATGAGTGCTTCGCGCGGGAGATGGAATTTATTTGTTTATGGCTGGGCGGGACTCGCCATTCTTCTAGCCACTTTATCGCCGGACGTTCAGGTTTCAAGGGCAACATCTGCGGCCGCTCAACAAGATAACCCTTGGATCGCTCCTGCCGACGCGAGAGTTGTAAAAAATTCCGTCAAGGTGACACCCGATGGGTTGAAGGAGGCGGGCGAACTTTTCCAGCAGATATGCTCCTCGTGTCACGGCCCCAAGGGGGCAGGAGATGGAGCTTTAGCCAAGGCGTTGACGCCGAAACCTGCGAACTTCACCGACGTGAGGCGGATGAGCAAAGAGACGGACGGAACGCTATTTTGGAAATTGACCAATGGCCGAGGCCCTATGCCGTCCTGGCAACAGATTCCTGAGAAACAACGCTGGGAACTCGTGAATTACATTCGGACGCTCGCCCCCAAAGGGGGTTCGCCGGGAAAGAGCAATTCCGCCACGAAGTGATCTCCACTGGTGAACGGCTCGGAAAAGAACAGGAGCACGCTTAGACGAAGGCGAGCGCGTCCCAAGAAGTAGCCGAGAAATCTAGAAGTGTGAGAGGCTTGACCGAATGGCACTTAGAACACCAGAACAATACCTGAAGGGTTTACGAGATGGAAGGGAAGTCTACTACCGTGGCGAACGCGTCGAGGATGTGACGCAGCATCCAGAGTTGGGGGTTGCGGCGCGGCATGCCTCGATTGATTTCCGGCTCGCCGAAGATCCCCGATATAAAGACATAGCTGCTCACTCCGATGGGGGCGAAGAGTACTCAGCTTACTATCGAGTTCCAAGACATGCTCAAGACTTGTTAGACCGCACCAAGTTGATTGAGTTGGGAACGGAGTTGGGTGCGACCCTAGTCATCCTCATCAAGGAGATCGGAACCGACGCGCTATTCGCGCTCAAGCGTATTCTGGCCCGCAAACGCGACACACAAGGAATCGAGCGACTGGAAGTGTTTTACCGGAATTGCCGCGAGAAGGATCTGGCGCTGGCCGTAGCGCAAACGGACGTGAAAGGTGACCGGGGCAAGCGCCCGAGCGAACAGCAAGACCCCGATGTCTACGTCCGAGTTGTTGAAGAGCGGCCTGACGGCGTCGTGGTCCGGGGGGCAAAGGTACACACGTCCTGTACTCCTTATGTGGACGAAGTGATCGTTTTGCCCAGCCGCAGTATGATCGCGGGTGACGAATCGTGGTCGGTTGCTTTCGCCGTCCCGGCGGCCACGCCTGGACTCCGTATGTATGCTTCGGACTTTCTTCACGGGACGAGCGAGCCGTTCACCTACCCCATTTCCACAGTGCACAAAATGGTGGAAACGCTGACCGTGTTTGACGACGTATTCGTCCCGTGGGAGCGGGTATTCTTTCACGGCCGTCCCGATCTGGCAGGGGCTACAGCGCTGACATTTGTGGAATTCCACCGTTATACGGCAGTCAGCTACAAGCTCCCACTTCTAGACGCGTTGGTAGGTCTGGGAATCACGATTGCGCAAGCGAATGGCATTGAGAAGGCCGGTCACGTTCGAGATAAACTTACCTGGCTTGGCGGATATGCGGAGACCGTCCGCGGACTAGCTCAGCTTGCGGCGATGCGATGCCAGATGGAGCACGGCGTTGCTTTCCCCGATGTATTTACGACCAATCTTGCTAAATGGACGTTTGCCAGGGATTTCCACCACGCGATAGAAATCGTCCAAGACTTGGCTGGGGGACTTCTGGTAACAGGGCCAGCGACGGCCGATTGGGAGTCGCCCGAGATTCGTCCAGTGCTCGCGAAGTATTTCCGAGGAGCTTGGCCAGCAGAGCGCCGGTTGCCTTTGTTGAACGTCATCAGCGAGATCACTTCGCGCGCGTACGGCGGCTACCAAGCGGTGCTGGCCATCCACGCCGAGGGATCGATCGAAGCGGAGAAAATGGCGATGCTTCGGGCCTACGACTCCAGGCGCGCGGTCAATTTGGCCCTGCAGCTAGCCGGCCTGGATGTGGCGGTTGAGCAGCCAGTCGGCGATTAAGCGACAGAGCACCACAGCCTTCGGGGCATCGGGTTCGGTCCTACACGACTGACTGTACGGCGGCTAGCGGGCTCCTATTTGCACCAACTCATCTTGAAACGAGCGGATATTTATGAGCGAATCTGTTGGCCTGCTTGACGAAAAGGTTGCACTGATTACCGGGGCGAGCCGCGGCATCGGAAGGTCCATCGCGGAAACATTCGCCCGAGAAGGGGCACATGTAGTCATCTGCGGCCGAGACCAAGCCACTCTGGACGAAGTCGCCCGAAAAATCGGACCGTCCGTGAAACCGATAGTGTGCCATGTAGGTCGCGCAAGCGATTTGCAAAGAATGGTCGGGGCGACCCTGGAACGTTTTGGGCGAATTGACGTTCTTGTGAACAACGCCGGAACCAATGTTGCCCAGGGACCCTGCCTTGAAGTCGACGAAAGCAGGTTCGACAAAATGATTGAAATAAACTTGAAAAGCGCATTCCGTCTCATAAAGCTCGTGGCGCCCGGCATGTGCGAGCGGGGCGGCGGTTCCATCATTAATATGGCATCTATATCCGGTCTTCGTCCTCAGTTGCACGGCCTTCTTTACAGTGCGACGAAGGCGGCCCTTATCATGATGACCCAAGTGTATGCCTTGGAGCTCGGGGGCAAGGGCGTCCGCGTAAATGCAATCGCCCCGGGACTCATACAGACTGCGTTGAGTGAATATTATTGGAAAGATGACAAACGCAACGCTGACCGCTTTTCGAAGCAGCCCATAGCGCGCATTGGCCAGCCGCCGGAAGTCGCCGAGGTGGCTCTCTTTCTTGCGTCAGACCGCTCGTCTTATCTGACCGGGCAGAATATCGCCGTTGACGGAGGATTCCTGCTGCCCGCCTTGTAAAAGGCGCGCTGCGTGATACGATTCGATACTGAGCAAGGGAAAGTTGCTCGAAATATGTCTTTGACCAAATTGGCGGTGATTCCACGGGAACTGCTAAGCACTCTAAGCCGGGACATCGACTCCCGCCGGATCCAGCATGGTATGGATCGCCTTGCGAATATCGAGCAAATCCTCGCGGAGTTCAGCCCATCGCTGGAAAATGCGGCCGCGTTCCTGGGCAGTCTGGCGCTATGGTGTGACATCGGCTATGGAGATGCCACCATGGTGAAGCGTCTGCTGGCGACCTACGACCATGAGTCGCGGTGCAGACTGTCAATTCTAGAGTATGTGCACGTTCGTATGGCGGAGGGCATGGTCGCCATGACGGAGGAGATGCTGGACTCCGCGATCGAACATTTCGATGTGGTGCTGAAAATCGCGGGAGAGACGAGAGCCTGGGAAGTGCTTGCGATTGCCAACTATTGGAAAGCTCGATGCCAGCGCAAGAAAGGGCAATACGAAAGCGCTTTGAGTCACGTCAAACAGGCGCTTGAGATCCAGGCGGCTCATGGTCATGCGCAGAACGAAGTTCCAGCGCGGGTGTTGGAGAGTCTCATCTTGTTTGAAAAGGGCGATTCGCAACAGGCGCTGAAGAAGCTGCGGGCCGCGGAATCCATCTTGATCAAAACTGACGACTATTCCACTCTTGGAAACATTCAATCGACGTATGGGCGAATCTTGCATCGCGAAGCGCGGTACGGACAAGCGATCGAACATTACAGCCGCGCCATCGATCATTTTCGTAAGGGCGATTCGATGCAGAGTAATGTGGCACGCGCGATTGTCGATATGTCCTTTACGCGAATTCAGGTGGCCCGCCATTTTCAACGGAATATTGAATTGTCTCGGGACTCGCGCCCGAAGGACCGCCAGAGCGGCCCCGATAGAGTGGTCTTGGTAAAGGAATTATCAAATTCCTATGCCGTGATTCATGAAGACCTGGAAAAAGCCGGGGAAATCTACCGGTGCTATCCGAATGCGCGGGGAATTTCGCGTGTTCACATTTGCCGGGCCTACCTTCATCTGGATATGGGCGAGCTCGACACGGCCGCGGAAGAGGCCAAGAAGGGATACGCCGCGGCGGACCCCAAGCAAGATTTCATACTGATGGCTTCTAGTAGAAAAGTGCAATGCATGGTGGAAAACGCCCGTGTCGAGGAGGAAGTAGAAGGCTGGGCGGACCATGCCGTAAGTGCTCAGGACTACGCTCGGGACGCGGTGGAACTGGCTGGGCATACGCAGGACCGCCGACTTTTGGCCACGGTGTATACGTGGTACGGATTGACGATGTCCAATGCATTTTTTGGCGACAAAGAACGCGCGCGCGAGGCAATGGAAAAGGCGGCGACGTACATCGAACCGGGTACGCGCGATTATCTTTGGAACGATTTCCAGACATTGCGAAGGCGTCTAACGGAAAACGCCACGCTCGAATCGAAGCTCATGCAATGGGCGCAAGGGGAGATCGGAGAAAAGACGTTCCGGCAATTGGAAGACGAATTTGCGGGACTTGTGATCCCGCGGGCCTGGGAGCAGGAAAGAAAAAAAGTGTCTCGAGTGGCTGCGCGGCTCTCGATTTCTCCGAGAAAAGTCCGCAAGGTACTGGCCCGGTTAGGCCTTCTAGAGTCAGAAACTTCTGCACCCGACGAGGCTTCCGAGCTGGCGGAGGGCGTGGAATCCGCGCTGAGAATCGGAATTGAGAGCACAAGGCCCCGCCGCAAATGGCGAAGTCCGCGAAGAACGCGGACACGACGCTGAGGTATCCTCGAACCAAGAAATTTAGCTGTCTGCTAGCTTTTTAACAAGTTTTCGGGGTACATCCAACCGGATAGTTTAAGTGCCTTACTGGCCTAGCACGAAAAAGCCTTCTTTGGAATCTCGCCGCCTTGACAGTTCTCGACGCATTGTTAACGCTGCGCATGGGTCTGCGCATGTCTAAGTCGATAGCGGAACCCGGATAAGCCGCGAAGTCTGTCCGCAAGAATGGCCTTTGACTTTAACGCTTTTTCCTCTACCGGAAATCATATGAATACATTGGAATTGTCGCCGAGTGGAGATGTGCAACATTCCCACTCGCCCATTCGACGCTGGCCCATCGTGGCGGGTGGATTTCTATTAAACATGTCGCTGGGCACGTTTTACGCCGTTAGTGCCTTCTTACTCCCGATCGAAAAGGAGTTCGGATGGTCGCGTGCCCAGACTTCGTTGGCGACCACATTGGGATTTGTGATGATCTCGTTCTGGTTTGTTGTGGGAGGGTACCTGCAAGACCGGAAGGGACCTCGTCTCGTTGCTGCCATCGGGAGCGTTCTTTTCAGCCTGGGATTTTTTCTCGCAAGTGATATTCATTCGTTGACGATGTTTTACCTCGCGATCGGAGTCTTCGTTGGAGCCGGCAACGGGTTTGCCTATGTTGTACCGATGGCGGTCGGATCGAAGTGGTTTCCTGACAAACGCGGGCTGATCGTGGGACTGATGGTGGGTGGCTATGGCGCGGGCTCCGGTGTTTTTGGGCCGCTGGCATCCAAGTTGATCGAGGTAATCGGGTGGCGGAGCACATTTCGGGCCTTTTCCATCATTTTCTTTCTGATGATGGTTCTGGCCACCTGCTTGGTAAAGAATCCTCCGAAAGGCTATCAACCGGCAGGCTGGTCTGAGCGCGCAGGGAAGCAGGCTTCGCCTCCCAATGCGGATGTTGCCACATCACGGATGATCAGGATGCCAAAGTTTTGGGCACTGTGGACCGCCTACTGTCTAGGCACGACTGCGGGCCTAATGGTGATCAGCCAGTTGGTTCCGTTTGTTCGCGCGGCCGGCCATGGTCCGGCTGTGGCGGCCTTCGCGATCATCGTCGGAGCCGTGGGGAACACGGGAGGGCGGATTCTGTCGGGATGGGTGTCCGACCATATTGGCCGTTTAAGGACGCTGTGCATCGTGCTTTTGATTTCTGCCGTCGCCACGCCGATGCTTTTTCTAAGTCGGGAACATACACTGGCGCTCTATTTTGCGCTTGCTGCCGTGTACTACTGTTACGGGACGCAGTTGTCCGTCTATGCCTCGACCAGCGCGGATTTCTATGGCACCAAATATCTGGGGCTTAATTATGGAATCCTGATTCTGGCGTGGGGCATCGCTGGAGTCATCGGGCCGGTGATAGCTGGCTATGTGTTTGTGGCGCTAGGCGAATACCGCTGGGCTTTTTTTATCGCTGGGGTTGTTTCTCTCGCTGCGTTTGTTCTGTTGTCCGCAACAAAGCCGCAAAGACCTTCAGAGTAAGTCGTTCGACAATTCCAGGTACACAAACAGACGAGGATCCCGTGGAAGATTTCATTGTCATTTCGCGTCGCGCGATTCGCGGCCTGGAACACCGTGCCGTGGCTCAAAGCGGATGCTGCTCGGGCGAGCGAAACTTTCGCGCGACTCGGTCTACTGTGACATTTCGGCCTAGAGCAAAGTGGGCCGTTGGATAGACACACTAAATTGACAGGCTTCGGAGCAAGGGTGTATCACCCTGCTCAGCAATTTATTTTTTTGATTCGATGAATCACCGTGTCGGGATACGGAGATCGACCACCCCCGATGCGGAGTGGCGGGTGGGTCCGGATCGCTCGGCCACAGGGGCGCTTGGCTATTCAGGGTCTATGCATTCACCTTGGCTCAGGGGCTCCGACCGATATCAACACGAAAGCTAGGCGGAAAGTGTGGAGGGAAGTGGGATGAAGAGAAATCTGCAGCTTATTTTGCTGTCGTTCTGTGTCGTAATTCTTGGTGGCGTGGCGCGGTCCGCTCGTGCCCAATCGTCGTCAACGGGCGCTTTAACGGGAACGGTGACGGATCCTTCGGGCGGGACAGTGGCTGAAGCGACAGTCTCGTTGACGAGTCTCGCGACCGAGCAGGTGGTTACCAAAACAACGACGTTGGACGGGCAATACAAGTTCGTGCCTTTGGCTCCGGGCGAATACTCGATGAAGGTGTCGAAGACGGGATTCCAGTTGGTGTCAGTTGTGTCGATCACCGTCAACGTAACAGAGACGGCGGTGAAGGACATTACTCTGCCAGTGGGCACATCAGCGCAACAAATCACCGTGGAAGGCTCGGTGCAGACCTTACAGACCCAGGAATCTACGGTCGGCACTCTTGTCAACAGTCAGGAAGTCAACGCCATTCCTCTGACGACGCGCAATTACACCCAGATCCTTTCGCTTTCGGCCGGCGTGGCGAGCAGCGTAAATGATGCGGCGAACTTGGGGCGAGGTTCAGTCGACATGAGCGTCAATGGCAACGGAGCGTCGGCCAACACGTACTTGATGGACGGGAGCCAGGCGAGCAACTGGGTCGCAAACGCCGTTTCAGACCAAGGGGCGGGCCAGACAGGTGGCGTTGCAATCGTCAACCCCGACGCAATCGCCGAGTTCAAGGTGCAAACCGCGCAATACGACGCGTCCTTTGGGCGCAGTCCAGGGGGCGCGGTTAACGTCGTGACGAAGTCTGGCTCAAATGACTTCCATGGAAGCGCCTTCGAGTTCTTGCGGAACGACGTATTCAATGCCAATGACTTTTTTCTGGCAAAGAATGGGGAACCCCGTCCGGTGCTCAAGCAAAACCAGTTTGGGGGAACATTCGGGGGGCCGATTAAAAAGGATAAGCTTTTTATTTTTGGTTCGTACCAAGGAACGAGACAAAGGAACGGACTAACGACGAACTCATTGTCAACGGTGAGTCTGCCAGCACTCACCAATGACCGTTCAGCGGCCACCATTGGCTCGGAGTTCTGTCCAGCCAACAAGCCTGCGAATATTGCGTCGGCTTATGACACATTTGCCGGCGGGGTCCAGGTGGCGTGCGACGGTTCCAACATCAACCCAGTGGCTCTGGCGCTCTTGCAAAAGCAGTTGCCCAACGGCACATACCTAATTCCGACCCCCCAGACTGTTTCCGTGAATTCCCGGGGTGTTCCAGTCGGAGAGTCTTCCTTCAGTATCCCTGCCGATTTCCGCGAGGATCAGTTTCTGATCAACACCGATTACGTGATCAACGCCAAGAACACCCTTTCCGAACGGTACTTCTACTCCTTCGATCCCGAAACGCTTCCCTTTAACGGGGATAACGTGCCGGGTTACGGCGCCGATATCACCTTTAAGAATCACGACGCCACACTTAAGCTGACTTCGCTGTTATCGACCAATTTGGTCAATGAAGCCCGCTTTGGCTACACCCGCATTTGGGGCCACAACACTTCTCAGAATCTATTTCCTAGCTCGGATATCGGCATGACGACCTTGACCGGCAATCCTCCCGGAATATCGGTAAGCGGCTCGTTCTACACGCTTGGCAGCCTTCAGAACGATTACTACAGTTTGGATGACACTTTGGAATTCGGCGATCAGGTGTCCTACACACATGGACGGCATTCGTTCCGGTTCGGTTTTAATTGGAATATAAACAAATGGGATGTCGACGCGCCCGGGTTTGCTCGAGGTACCTCCACCTTCGAGACCTTCAATGACTTTCTGATTGGCGAAACGGCTGCTCAGAACGGAAGCCCAAACGGCTACAGTAACATATTGGCTGACTTTGCCCGGATCGGGCCCCCGCCGGCGAATGCGCTCGTGCACCAGGGGCGCACCAAGAACAGCTCCTTGTTCGTTCAAGATGATTATAAAGTAAACACTCGCCTAACTCTCAATTTGGGCCTGCGCTGGGAATATATCGGAAATTTGTATGACACTTTGCCCACGTTCGGAAACATTTTCAACAGCCTCGCGGCGCTCGTTCCCATTCCTCCGCCTGGCGGCACTTACGCCGGATACACTGTCCCCAGCAATTATGTAGGTGCCCTTCCTCAAGGCGTCGTTCGCCGCCCAACGCAGTCGGGGCCCAGCAGCAATCCTCCGCTGGATGATTTCGCTCCGCGGTTTGGATTCGCATGGACACCTGGCCATAATCAGACTCGATTCGTGGTACGTGGCGGTTATGGATGGTTTTTCTGGCAGAACAACGGCTACACCGACGGCGGAGACACGGTATGGAATGTGTTGCCCGTCAACTACACCTACAACCTGTCGCTGGCGAGCCTGGCCGACGCGTCGCTGCAAAATCCGTTTCCCAACGTGCCAGCGCTTCCGACTTTCGTTCCGCGAACAGTGTCGTCCCAAATCAGCGATTCAAATATGGCCGAGACGGTGAAGGATGCGATGGTTCAGCAATGGAGCCTTAATATCCAGTACCAGGTGCTACCTGCGACCACGCTGGAAATCGGATATGTGGGAGCACGCGGAGCTCACTTGCCGGACCAGGACCCGACCAATCAGCCGCTGCTTGCCTCCGCAGCGTCTCCCGTAAACTGTGGCCTGCCAAATACCGCGGCAGGCCTTGGCGTAAGCCCAGCGACATTTGCGACATTGGGAATAGACGCGGACGGCTGCGTGACAACGACTGCCGCTGCCAACGCGCGGTATCGGGTGCCTCTCGTGGGCTACGCTCCTACGGGACTGAGTCAAACCGGTTTCGAGCGGAACTCCTGGTATAACGCATTGGAGACGACGCTTCGCCGAAATTTTGCGCATGGAGTGTCGTTTCAGGCTTCTTACACGTATTCAAAAGCGTTAGCCGACACTCAAGGCAATCTGGGAACCTCATCGTACAACGACGTCACGAATCCGAGCTTGTCCTACGGCCCCTCACCATTTGATCGCAGGAACCGCTTCGTTGCCAGTTACCTGTGGGCGATTCCCACGCCGTTCAAAACGAGTTGGCAGAACAAGGTAACGGACGGTTGGTCGTTCGCCGGAGTTGTGACGGTGCAATCGGGTGCAGCGCTCACCTTATTGGATACTCGAGGCGGAACGGCATATGGAGGAGCCGACCCATCTACGGCTCAACTGTGCTCAGGCATGACCTTTGCGAACGTTTATTCGAGCGGCAGTGCCACGCAGCGGATTGGCCAATGGTTTAATCCCGCCGCATTCTGCGCTCCGCCGACAGCCGCTGGCTCAACAGCTACGCTGTACGGCGATACTGGAGTCGGTTATGTGTACGGTCCGGGCCAGAACAACTGGGATCTCACGTTGGCTAAGACCACGAGGGTCGGCGGCGTAAATGAAAAAGCACAACTACAATTCAGGGCAGAGTTTTACAACGCATTCAATCATCCGCAGTTTGCGAATCCAGCCCTGAATGTCGCCGCGCCAAACTTTGGATTGATTACGGCCGCATCCGTGGCCCCTCGGCTAATTCAATTTGGGTTGAAATATATTTTCTGAGGAATGCGTCTCATGTGCGTGGTTATGACTTGTGAGACCGGTCGGCGGTTTGCTTGATGGATCCAGATGCGGCTTTCTCGCAGAAGCCAAAAAGAGGGAAACAATGGGACGCAAGATCGCAATTCTCGTCGTCATTTTCGGATGCATTCTCGGCCTAGGGCTCAGAGCCCGAGTTTTCGGTAATCCACTCGCGATAGACTATCTTGAGGGCGTCGTTGCCAACACAGCCGGCGGAAATCCGGAGGCAGGTGTCTGGGTCATCGCCGAAACGAACAGTCTCCCCACACCGTATCGGAAGATTGTCGTAACAAACGATGAGGGGCGATTTGTAGTGCCCCAGCTGCCTAAAGGTGATTACCAGGTTTGGGTGCGGGGTTATGGGCTAAAAGACTCCAAACCCGTTTCGGCCACCTTTGGAACGAGTATGAAGTTGGAGGTTGTGAGCGCCTCCAGTCCTCAAGATGCGGCCAAGATTTTCCCCGCAAATTACTGGTTTTCTCTTTGGCAGCCGCCGGCGCTCGAAGAGCTTCCCAAGAATTTCAAGAGCCGCGACGAGTGGATCGCCTCTATGAAACTCGGCTGCGATCTCTGCCATCAGACCGGAATAAAAGAAGTGAGAAGCCACACTAGCGCCGCTGAATACGATTCTGCTTGGCGCCTGGCGCCGGTAATGAGTGCGACGGCGGACCGGTTAGGTCGTGATGCTCTTGCAAAAAGTCTAGCGGATTGGGGCACCCGAATTGATGGTGGTGAGGTGCCCCCCACCCCCCCCCGCCCCACGGGCGTGGAGCGCAACATCGTCGTCACGTCCTGGCAATGGGGCGAATGGAATGGGTATTTCCATGATGAAATCTCCACCGACAAACGAAACCCGAATCTTTATCCAAACGGGAAGGTCTACGGTTTAGACATCGGGCGGGACCTCCTGTGGGTTCTCAATCCCAATACAAACTCCGTCGAATCGTTCCATGTACCTGTTCGGCAGCCGGGATTTGACAAAGAAGAAGCCTTTCACTCGTGGTCGGTCTATCACCGCATTGCGTCTCCACACAATCCAATGATGGACGATCAGGGAAGAGTTTGGATGACTCAAGTCATCCGCGACGAAGACCAGGATCATTACCCGAAATGGGCAAAAGATGTAAGGGTCTACGAGGGTGGGCGCGGCCCAACATCTGGGAGCGGGGATCAGGGAACCGCTCAGGACGCGAGCCAGAATGCGGAGGCCAGCAGCTCTCATCACCGGCAGCTCGGATACTTTGATACAAAGACCCAGAAGTTTGTGACCGTCGATACGGCCTACGGAACACACCATCTCCAATTCGATAAAGAAGGCAGGCTCTGGACGTCCATCGATTCGGAAGGCCTCGGGATGTTCGATCCGTCCAAATATGATCCAAATCATCCGGAAACCGAAGCGAAAGCGCAGAAGCTGTTCATTAAACTCGATCCGAAAACTGGCAAGCCTGTTTCTGGCGGAGGTTATGGCATTGCAGTAAATCCGGCCGACGGAACAATATGGCGCGCGATGCCATCCGCCGGTGGTCCCGGCAACAAGCTGAATCGATTCGATCCCAAAACGACCACGTTCACCGACTTTCCGCTTCCTCCCCCGGGTCGTGGGCCTAGGGGCGTCGACGCATCGACCGATGGGATTGTGTGGTTCGCGACGGGCAGTGGGCACTTGGGCCGCCTAGACCCTTCTACGGGAAAGTTTACGTACTGGGAGATGCCGGGTCCCAAGCTAAAGGGTACCGGCGCGGAAACCGGGGCTGCCGACTTCGCCTACTACATTTGGGTCGACCAATTCGATGTGCTCGGGCTCGGAAAGAACACCGTCATCGTGACCGGAACAAATTCGGACTCCCTTCTCGCGTTTGACGCAGCCACCGAGAAATTTACGATCATTCGCATGCCATACCCACTAGGGTTCTTTACGCGTGGCATGGATGGGCGCATTGACGATCCCAACGCTGGATGGAAGGGGCGCGGCCTGTGGGTGAATTACTCGATGGATCCAACGCGCTTCATTGAAAGAACTCGGATACCGTACATCAACCACGTTCAATTGCGTCCAGATCCACTTGCCCATTGATGTTGAAGCGGTTCCATGAGGGCTAAGAACAAGAAAAGCTAACCTGGAGGGCAAAGCATGCGTAGAGATCGCCCAGTGCGCGACCGTAGGAAGCGACTTACTGCCACCGGTTTTTGTTGCGCAGCTGTCGTTCTGCTCATTTCGGCTGTCGCCAAGCCAACGACGTCGGCGCGACAGCCCGCAGAGAAGGCGGGTAGCCAAGACACCGATACTCGGAAACCCGCATCCGGCGACTGGCCGCTCGTGGGCGGAGACTTGGGCGACAAGCATTACTCGGCGCTTGCACAAATCAACCTGCAGAACGTTCAAAGCTTAGGTGGCGCTTGGGTGTCCGCACCTTTCGACGATGGAGCATCGTCAAGATCCACTCCCGCGATGAAGGACGGCCGGCTGTTTTTCAATGCCGGCTCTCGCGTCTATGCATTGGACGCAAAAACAGGCGCCGTAATCTGGAAATTCAAGACCGATAATCGGCCAGTCCCAGGAGACCTCCTCGCTTTACAACGAGCGGGCTTCGGATTGCCGAACGCTCAAGGTGTCGGCCTCGGTGAAGGCCTTGTCTTCGTAGGTCTCATGGATGGCCAAGTCCTTGCTCTGCGACAAAGCGACGGCACCCTCGTCTGGGGGCGTCAGGTTGGCGAAGATCCTCCTCCAAAACGCGAAGGCACTCAAGTCAGCGACGCTCCCATTTACTGGGATGGTGTTGTTTACGTCGGTATGAGCGCCGACTACGGTCTACGAGGAAGAATCAATGCTCTGGATGCAAAAACCGGTCGAGAACTATGGCACTTCTTCGACGTACCGGGTCCCGGAGAACCCGGGCATGAGACCTGGCCCCAGAACGGCGACGTGTGGAAGCGAGGCGGTGGCGGAGTGTGGCTGCCGGGTACGGTGGATCCTGACCTGGGACTCGTTTACTACGCGACAGGGAACGCTGTGGCCCAATTTGCTGGTGACCTACGCCCAGGTGACAATCTTTATACGGTTTCTGTGCTCGCCCTCGACATGAAAACCGGAAAGCTACGGTGGTACAAACAGCTGATTCATCATGATATTTGGGAGGCCGATATATCGACTCCCTTGGTTCTCTTCGACACCGAGCTGAATGGCCAGCATCGCAAAGGATTGGCCGCCATGCGCGCCGACGGCGATCTCTTCTTGATGGACCGCGAGACTGGGCAATATCTGTATCCTGTCGAAGAGCGGCCAGTTCCACAGGATGCACGCACGCATACCTCGCCAACCCAGCCCTTCCCCGTGAATCGAGAGAGCCTGTTACCAGGCTGTTCGACGTGGAAGGAGAAGATTCCAGCGGGTTTTGTTCTGGGCTGCACTTACTCGCCAGCGTCGCTCAGTGTTCCAAACCTTTTAGCGACGGGCTTCACTGTTCGTGTGGTGCCAATGTCGTACAGCATTGACACCGGATATTTCTACGCGCAAGGGGTATCGACTATTTCATGGCGTCGTCGGGCGGAGGATCCATATTACTTCGGACCAAACGGTAAAGTTCCCGGCATCAAGAGCACGGGAATATTCGCGGCCATCGATGCAAAATCCGGCAAATTAGCTTGGAAAAAAGAAGTTCCGGCATTTCTTCTCGGCCGAGGCGGCTCTCTGGCTACTGCGGGGAAAATTGTTTTTAGGCTGAGTGAAGACGGGAATTTTACTGGTTACAACGCAGCAACAGGCGAAGTCGTGTGGCACGCACAGACAGGATACGCGGGCGGAAGCGGGCCTTCAGCAAGCTATGAGATTGACGGCCAACAGTATGTAGCCGTGTCCGCAGGCCCGGTCGTGTGGGCCTACAAATTGAATGGAAGCGTGCCGCCAGCGACAGCTCCGCGGTTGCCTACACCGAGCGAAGGCGATTTTTCCGGGCCTGTTGAGGACGCAAATCAGGTCGAAACCGTATCGCTGCAACACGATATAGACACCACAGGCAACCGCTATTTTATCGACGAATATTCCTTTAACCCTTATCGAATACGAGTCGCAATGGAGAAGGGTGAAGCTCGCGTCACTTGGGTGAATAACGGGCAGATGGTACATACAATCTCTGCCTTTGATGATTCCTGGACCACCGGTCCACTCAATCCGGCCGCGCACGCGTCCGTCGTCTTCAACAAGCCAGGGAGCTATACGTATATTTGCAAGGATCATCCTTGGAGCTATGGGCAGATCATCGTTACAGCCGAATCGAGGGGCACGGGAGAAACCGCAAGTGGCGAGTCTCCGACCCGGGCACAATCTGGCGGAAGTGATAACTTCGTGCAACAGGCTTCCCGTGGCAAGAGCGAATATGATACGAACTGCGCAAGCTGCCACGGTCAAGATCTAAGTGGCCGCGAACCGTCGCCCGCTCTGTCAGGGGATGCGTTCTTGACTCGTTGGGTCGGGCGCACAGTGGACGACCTGTTCGGCAAGGTTCACACCACAATGCCGCAAGCTAAACCGGATAGCCTTTCTCATTCCACATACCTTGATATTATTGCCTTCATCCTTCAAGCGAATAATGTCTCCGCTGGCAAAAATGAACTAAGGGACGACGCAGCGTCCCTTAAGAAGGTGAAAATATCGAAGGAATAGTGTGAACCAAAAGAAGTCCGTCTTTTCGAATTTTCATCTGTGATGCTGTTCCAGAGTCGTAAGGAGATTGGACCGGAGCGCCCGGCGTGACGGATGAACCGGGAAGCGTTTTAGGGGAGAGGGAGCGAATCCAAAATGCGCAAATCGACGTGGATTGTGTCGCGGTTTTTGTACTTCGTCATTCTGGCAGTATGTGTGCCGGTCAGGTGTTACGGTCAGGCGCCGGACGTTGGCACTATTGCGAGGCTTGATCCGGCATTAGACCAGCTTATCGCTCCCGATGCAAAGATCGAAAAGATCGCCAGCGGCTTTAAGTTTGTGGAAGGCCCAGTGTGGGTGCGGAAGCCCGGCTATTTGCTTTTCAGTGATATTCCCGCCAATGTCATAGATAAGTGGACGCCGGACGGCAAGATTTCGCCTGTCGTGAAACCCAGCGGTTTCACCGGGACAGACGACTCGTTGGCCGGTGTACCAATCACCAATGGTTTCGAGACCGTGTACTTGATCGGGTCAAATGGAGTCACTCTCGACAAGCAAGGCCGAATCGTTTTCGCAGCCCACGGTGATCGCGCCATCATCCGCATTGAAAAGAACGGGAAGCGAACGGTCTTGGCGGATCGCTACGAAGGAAAGCGGCTGAACAGTCCGAACGATCTGGTCTACAGATCCGATGGCACATTGTACTTCAGCGATCCCACTGCCGGCCTTCGGCCGGTTAATCGCGAGTTTCCCCAAAAAGAACTGCCCTTTAATGGCGTTTATTTGATCACCAAGGACGGCACGCTTCGTCTCGCAACCAAGGACGTAACTTTTCCGAATGGATTGGCGTTCTCGCCTGACGAGAAATATCTGTACGTTGACGACACGGCGAAGAAGCTTATTACGCGCTTTGAAGTGCAACCTGACGGCTCGCTTGGAGTCGGCACGCTTTTCTTCGATATGAGCTCCTTAAAAGAACCGGGAGTGGCCGACGGAATGAAGCTCGATAAGAAGGGCAATCTCTATTGCACGGGTCCCGGCGGGGTTCTGGTGATTTCTCCCGAGGGAAAGCTCTTAGGCACGATCACCGCGCCTGAGCTGCCAGCGAATCTCACCTTCGGAGACTCTGACGGCAAGACTTTGTATATGGCTGCGCGTACTGGTCTATATCGTATGCGGGTGAAAAGCGAAGGGATCCGACCCTAGGGATGGGCATCTCAAAACAGCCGGAAAATTTGCCACAACCAGCCGGACAACAAGACCAACCGCTTTCACCCGGCAAACGTTTCCGCCATGCGATGGGGAACGAGAAGCCGCTGCAAGTCGTGGGAACGATAAACGCTCACCACGCTTTCCTGGCGGGCATGGCTGGATTCAGGGCCATTTACCTCTCTGGAGGTGGCCTCGCAGCCGGCTCCTTAGGTGTGCCCGATCTAGCCATTTCGGGATTAGAGGATGTGCTCACCGACGTGCGGCGCATCACCGACGTTTGCAACTTGCCCTTACTCGTTGATGTGGACACGGGATTCGGTCCTTCAGCTTTCAACATAGCTCGCACGACCAAGGCCTTAATTAAATTTGGCGCCGCCGCGATGCATATAGAGGATCAGGTCGGAGCAAAGCGATGCGGACATCGGCCCAATAAGGAGCTGGTGTCCAGCCAAGAAATGGCGGACCGAATCAAGGCCGCTGTGGATGCACGCTCCGATCCCAGTTTCGTCATCATTGCGCGGACGGATGCGCTCGCCAAGGAAGGGCCTGAGAAAGCCCTCGATCGCGCCTGCTCTTATGTGCAGGCGGGCGCGGACATGATTTTTGTCGAAGCCGCCACAGAACTGCACATTTACCGGACCTTTGCGGATGCAACGGGCGTTCCGATATTGGCAAACATAACCGAATTTGGAACGACACCGCTTTTCACCATCAAGGAACTTGCTGGAGCCGGGGTAAGCATTGCCCTGTATCCGCTTTCTGCATTTCGGGCGATGAACAAAGCGGCGTTGAATGTCTTCATAGCAATCCGACGTGATGGCACACAAGCGAGTGTCGTCGAGACGATGCAGACACGCAAGGAGCTGTACGAAGTGATTCGCTATCACGAATTCGAAGAAAAACTCGATCGTCTCTTTAAAAATGAGAATTGACTCGTTAGGAGCGTTTTTCGATGCTCGTCGGTGGCTGAGTAGAGAAGGCGCAAGTCATGAGTGAGAATCAGGTAAAAGTCAAGAAGTCCGTCGCCCTTTCCGGAGTGAGCGCCGGCACTACCGCTCTCTCCACGGTGGGAAGCCGGGGTGACGATTTGCACTATCGTGGTTACGACATTTTGGACCTGGCTACTCGCTGCGAGTTCGAGGAGGTCGCCCATCTATTGATCCATGGTCGGCTGCCTGATTCGCAGGGCCTGAAGGCGTACCGAACGAGACTCAAAGCGCTTCGTGGACTGCCCGCCGCGGTAAAAGCGGTCCTAGAGGCGCTGCCCGCGTCGCAGCATCCGATGGACGTTTTGCGGACCGGAGTCTCGGCCCTCGGGTGCAATCTGCCGGAAAAAGAAGACCACAATCACGCAGGTACACGCGCCCTGGGCGACAAGGTCATGGCTTGCATGAGTTCCATGCTCCTCTATTGGTATCACTACGCAACAAATGGCAAGCGGATCGAGGTGGAAACTGACGATGATTCCGTCGGCGGACATTTTCTTCATCTCTTTCATAACGAAGAGCCCAACGATCTGTGGGTCGCTTCCATGCATACATCTTTGATCCTGTATGCGGAGCATGAGTTCAATGCCTCGACCTTTACAACGCGCGTTATCGCCAGTACGGATTCGGATTTCTATTCCTCAATCGTCGGGGGCATCGGCGCATTGCGTGGAGCGAAGCATGGCGGCGCGAACGAAGTGGCTTTTGACATCCAGAGTCGTTATGAAGACCCGGATGAGGCAGAACGCGATATTCGCCGTCGGCTTGAGGCGAAGGAAATCATTATCGGATTCGGGCACCCGGTGTACACGATCAGAGACCCGCGCAACGAAGTCATAAAAGAGGTCGCGCGAAAATTGGCGGCTGCATCAGGATCGACCAAGCTCTTCGATATCGCCGAACGTATCGAGTCGGTCGTATGGGACACGAAAAAGATGTTTCCCAATCTGGATTGGTTCAGCGCTGTTGCTTACCACCTGATGCGAATTCCGACAGCGATGTTCACCCCGCTGTTTGCAATTGCGCGCACTTCCGGTTGGAGTGCGCATGTAATCGAACAGCGAATGCACAAGAACATCATCCGGCCTTCGGCAACCTACATTGGTCCGGAGAATTTAACGTTCGTCCCTATAATTGATCGCAACTGAATCCCGTTATTCTCGTTAGGACAAACGGCAATGCGAGCTAGTGTGCTAAATGTACGCCCTAAACCGGACCAAGTCATTACAGACATCGCAGACTATGTAACCAAGTACGACGTTACAAGCAAATTGGCATACGAAACGGCGCGGTACTGTTTGATGGACACGCTCGGGTGCGGTCTGGAAGCGCTACAATATCCAGAATGCACAAAACTGCTGGGGCCGATCGTTCCTGGGACCGTTGTTCCCAACGGCGCAAGAGTACCGGGCACTGGTTTTCAACTCGACCCGGTTCAGGCCGCTTTTAATATCGGTGCCATGATTCGGTGGCTGGACTTTAATGACACTTGGCTCGCGGCTGAATGGGGCCATCCTTCCGACAATCTTGGGGGAATACTTGCAGTCGCGGATTGGCTTTCGCGGACCGCAATCGCCTCTGGCAAACCGGCCCTCAAGATCCGGGACGTCCTGACGGCCATGATCAAGGCCCACGAGATTCAGGGGTGCCTTGCTCTGGAGAATTCTTTTAACAAAGTCGGGCTGGATCACGTCGTTCTGGTGAAAGTCGCAACGACCGCAGTGGTTGCCCAGATGCTTGGAATGTCCTTCGATGAAATCATAAACGCGATTTCGCTCGCATGGGTTGACGGCCAAAGCCTTCGCACTTATCGCCACGCGCCAAACACAGGATCGCGCAAGAGCTGGGCAGCGGGTGATGCAACCAGCCGTGGGGTTCGCCTCGCTTTGATGGCCAGGACAGGAGAGATGGGCTATCCTTCGGCCTTAACCGCTAAGACTTGGGGCTTCTACGATGTTCTGTTCCAGGGAAACGAGTTTGCCTTTCAGCGGTCCTATGGCGCCTACGTTATGGAGAATGTGCTGTTCAAGATTTCCTTTCCGGCTGAATTTCACGCCCAGACTGCAGTGGAAGCGGCCATGAAAATACATGACCAGCTGCGGCGTGGCGACAGAGGAGTTGCGGACATTGAAAAAATCACAATTCGGACTCACGAAGCGTGTCTGCGGATTATCGACAAGAAGGGACCTCTACACAACCCGGCCGACCGCGACCATTGTATTCAATACATGGTGGCGGTGGCCTTGATTTTCGGACGATTGACAGCCTCGGATTACGAGGATTCTGTCGCCAGAGATGCGAGGATCGATATTCTGCGGAACAAGATCGACTGCGTCGAAGACCGCCAGTTCACGCGTGACTATCACGACCCCGAAAAACGTTCCATCGCCAATGGCCTGACGTTGGAGTTCACGGGTGGTCGAAAATTTAAGGAAGTGCTGGTTGAATACCCAATCGGCCATAAGTCGCGCAGAAAAGAGGGAATGCCTCTGCTCAAAGCCAAGTTTGAAAAAAATCTCGCGCTCCATTTTCCGGCCAGGCAGGCGCAGGCGATTCTTGACCAGTCTTTGGATCAATCCTCGCTCGAAGAAGCATTGGTGAACGACTATGTCGATCTCTATCTCGTTTGAAAGATTGCCAATCGAAAGGATCTGGACGAAGGGAGCCGCTGGTTGCTCGCCAGCCACACTGAAAATGGCGAACTCGTCCGAGCCCATCACATGATGCAAGAATCTGTCATCGCGGAAGGAAGATCGGCAGTGATACTGGGTGCGGCGCGCACCCCGATCGGGAAGTACGGTGGAACGCTCAAGGATATTCCTCCGACGGATTTGGGCGCTATTGCTGTTCGCGAAGCGATAAGGCGCGCGGGTATCGACGCGAAGGATGTAGATCAAGTCGTATTCGGGAATGTGATCCACACGGAAAGCAAGGATATGTATTTCGCACGGGTCGTCGGAGTTCGCGCGGGCATTAAAGTGGAGTCGCCGGCTCTCACGGTGAATCGACTTTGCGGAAGCGGCTTGCAGGCGATTGCATCCGCCGCTCAAGAGATTCTTCTCGGCAATGCCGATTCGGCCGTGGCGGGCGGAGCCGAATCGATGAGCCGCGCTCCTTACTGGGTGCCTGGATTGCGCTGGGGGCAACGCATGAACAACGCTTCCGTCATCGACGTGATGGTAAGCGCCCTAACAGACCCGTTCGACGAAACCCACATGGGGATCACAGTCGAGAACATCGCGCGCCAATGGAACATCTCTCGTCAGGATCAGGATGCCCTGGCATTGGAGAGCCAAAGACGGGCCATCGATGCGATTCAAAGCGGCTGGTTCCGGGATGAAATAGTGCCTGTCGATCTCCCTGGAAAGGGTCAGCCTCGCAGGCTCGAGAATGACGAATCCACGAGGGCTGACACCACGCTGGAGAGTCTCCAAAAACTCAAGCCAGCTTTCGATGCGAACGGCACAGTGACCGCAGGAAATGCATCCAGTATCAACGATGGCGCCGCTGCCGTTGTCCTGATGGAAGAAAGCGTCGCTCGCGACCGCGGCCTAAAGCCCATGGCCAGATTCGTTGACTGCGTTGTCTTGGGCGTCGAGCCAAAGTACATGGGTATTGGCCCAGTTCCCGCCGTGAAGAAGCTCCTCCAAAGGACCGGCATCCGTCTCGATGAAATCGATGTGTTCGAAGTTAACGAGGCCTTTGCGGCCCAGGCCTTGGCGGTCATTCGAGATCTGGGGCTTCCCGTCGACAAGACAAACTGCAATGGCAGCGGGATTTCGCTGGGACACCCTATCGGTGCTACCGGGGCGATTCTCGTCGTCAAAGCGCTCTATGCTTTGCGTCGCCTCGGCGGGCGTTTTGCTTTGATTACAATGTGCATTGGAGGCGGCCAAGGAATTGCCGCCATCATCGAGGCACTGAACTAAGTCCTTCTCTCCGCAGACCTGTGTAGGCAACAGGAATGCCAAAGGCCAGGAGGGAATTGGCGACCTGCGAAATCGTTGCAGTACCGTTTCCTGCTTTACCAGCCACTCGTTGAGCTCCTTGTCACGACGAAACAAGCGTTCAGTGATTCGTCAACGATGTACTCGCGTGTGGCGCCACTCAGGAAAGGCGCATACCGCCCGAGCATGGCGTGCGCTTCCTTGTCGAGGCGTGCTGAAACGATATTCTTTTCTTGCTTGGACTTCTACCTGCGGAATCAGCTAGCAGGCCTCCCCCACTTTTCTGTCCGAAATACACGTACGTTGCTCGTGGCCGACTGGCCAAAGAGGCTGCCACTTTCGCTCCGTCACGCGTCCCGCGATCCACCTTCCGAACAAGGCATCGGAGGCTTTATCGCCAAACTGCTTCCTCGCGGCGTTCAAATGAACGAGTTCGGAAGCCACGATCCTCTGGCCCTCTTCCCCACGTTTTCCGCAGATGGAAATGTGCCGTTGAGGACGTGCCCGTGGCGTTCGGCAAGCGCCTCGATGTGCACCTGTTGTCCGTCGCGGAGAGTCCCTTGCAGGCACGTTTTTCGCGCGCTGCACCAGCGTTTTAAGTTCAAATCAAGCCAGACGCGTAGAGTCTTTCCGCCTGTCGCGCGGACTTTCGTCGCGGCCTACTGATAGACCTATAGAGATTCGCGTCGTGGTTGATTTCCCAAACTTTCACGAAGCCGCGATTAGTGCTTTGGTCGCGTGGAAGAGCATTTCCTTTTCGGACAATGCGATGAGCCACGTCGGTCAGGGTACCACCCGGCGTGCCGGTTTATGTGCGCGGAAAAGCGTCTTTTCTTCGATCAATCCCTGGCTCCGGAGGCTTTCAAGATCCGGTGTCATTCGTGAGCTATTGCCCCGATAGATGAATCGCTAAGGTCCGCAGTATTCGACGCGTCGTTCCGACGCCGGCCTCGGCGGAGTCCACGGGTTCGAGCGAGCTGCGGCAAGTTGGCAGGTGCTTAGTCACCTCCGTCAACCGACTGCGGGTTTCCGAATCGGGCTCGTCCCGAGGCTCAGAACGAACTGCTGGCGTCTCGGATTGGCGGCTTTGCCGGCCGCAGGTGCTCCTCTTTCCGTTCAACACTTCGTCGCCCGGGAGCTATAACTCTTGTCTATTGGGCGGCACTTTGGGAGAGCGGAATGAGGTTCGTTCGACGGGATTTGGAAGTTCTTTTAAAAGAAAAACGGCCTCGGCGACAAGCGCCGAGGCCGCGAGAAAAGTTTTCTAAGCGGCCTGTTCGAGTGCTCTCCCTTCGATGGCATCGAGAATGCGCAAGGCCGTAGTTCGAACGTACTCAAGACTCCCGATGAGGAGCTTGGCATCTCCGCCGTAGAGGCCGATGTAGTGGGTAACGCCACGTTTTTGTCAGATGTAAACCATTATAAATCAATAGTATAAATGGTGGAGGCGGGGGGAGTCGGATTATGCAGCCCCGCTCATTCCGCGTAAGTTATAGAAAAACCTCACACGGCGCAATCGTAAAAAACGGAGAATTTGGCGGAATGGTGGACGTATTGTGTACGTGAAATTGTGCTTGCCAAAAACACCGAATTCCGGTACATAGGAATTGTCAGACAAACCTGACCGCAGCCCGGGCGAGTTGAACCTGGGGCGCGAGCACGGGGGTTCCGGGCTTTCGGTCCTGAACCTAATTCAATAATCCGGGCCGCCTGGGACGAGTTGGAGTTTCTACAGGCGTTTGTGAGGGCAAGATGCCTTGCGAACGCCTTTTGTGTTTTGATTTCATTCCCACCAAGCTTTACACCATAGCCGAACTCGCTTCTGTTTCCAGTCTCTCTTCCGACACCGTTCGCGGACTGTTCCGTGACGAGCCTGGCGTTTTAAAGATCTCTCGTCCGAAACGCGGCTTCCGCACGTACGAAACCCTGCGCATTCCTGGCATTGTCGCTACCCGAAAATTCCGAAGTCTCACCAATGGAGGTCAACCATGATCTTGGAAACTCTCATCATCCTATCGGGTACTCTCTGGTTACTTCTCAAATTCGACCTACTCAAGTTCACGTCGGACCACGCCATCAACGTCGCTCATCACTTTGACCTGGCGACCCGACAATTCGGATCGCTCAAGATCGACATCCACGCCACCTTGCTTCAGAAGGAAGGCGCGGATGCCAGTTACGTTTTCTTCGGCATAGCGTCCTCCGAACTCAACCAATGGGCGCTCTCGTGGGACGGGACCATCTCAGCCGATACGTATGCCGTCATCAAGCGATTGCTCAGTGACCTCCGCGCGCCCGACTTCCGAGTGTCCCGCGTGACGGTCACCGACATTGTCCTACCGGACGCTCCCAAGCCTAAGGAGACCCCGGCCCAACGGGTCAGGAAAACTCTCGACACCGCTGTCGCCACTGTGGAAGAGCTGCACTCATTCAAAGCGGAGATCTCCCAGAACGAAGCCTTCGCGGCCGACGAAGACCGGGGAGGTGTCATCCGCGACGTAGTAAAAACCATGAACTCCATTGTTCGACGCCACGATTGGAGGCTCTGACTTATGTATCACTATCGTATCGTCGGCACGCCGATATACCCCCGAACTACTTTCCGCGATTGCGCTGTCCTAGCGGTACTTACGGGTTCGCCACCCTTCCCGCTTCGCACTTCGGGTATCGTCCCCCTTTCCCCTTACCAGGTCCATGCTTATCAGCACCGGGGTCCGATACCCGAAGTGTCGCTATCGCTCTACGCGGCTCGCTACGCTCGGGGTGGCGAATGAGACCCGACTGGTTTGACTTCAAAACCCACTGCCACGTTTGCGGAAGAAGCCAGTTGGGCAAATCCAAGTGGACCGAGTCCTGTATGCGGGACCACATTGACCGGGGCAACGGGTGCTGCTTGATTGACTGGCACGGCAAAAGTTACCGGGCCATGCTTGACTACCTCGCTTATCAGAGACCGGACAATCCTATCGTCCTCCTCGATCCGTCCGGGTGCGAGTATATTCAGCTGTTCAATCCCTTCGCCCTGCCGCCCGGCACGGACGTATCCGC
>Ga0182018_10000079_pt1 | contig 113700 bp, 90 predicted proteins | sample 812P2MmetaG_FD_120490 | JGI IMG/M metagenome (GOLD analysis project Ga0182018, IMG submission 120490) | Permafrost microbial communities from Stordalen Mire, Sweden - 812P2M metaG | ecosystem: Environmental > Terrestrial > Soil > Wetlands > Permafrost | place: Sweden: Stordalen | collected...
AATATGTTTTGAAATCATCTGCTGCGAGAGTGCAAACGGTTCCGTCAATCCATGCACAGAGGCAGGCCCATGGGAGAGTCGTTCGATCATCGCCCGGCGGGTTGGATCAGACAGAGCCGCAAATGTTGTATTTAACTTATCCACAACCATATGGTAGTGAATTATCGGTCGATGTCAAGTGTGGATTTTGGAGTTCCCGATTTCTGTTTCCTGATCTCTGAACCCTGACACCTGCGCTAATTTATGCTTCCCGATGCGCCGCGTATTGCAGATGGGTGCATGGTTTAACAGATAGGCTTCCTTGAGCAATTACTCATTAACATGACGATTAGAGTGCCACCGCAACCTGCGCAGGAGCCCGAGCCGTCACGGCGGAGGCCCTGGCATCAGGGGCCGTCGGCTTGCGGGAAGTGATCGCGATTGCTTGCGGTTGACGGCAACCCGCGAATCCACATCCCTGATTAACGCTGCGGGTCCTTTGATGTAGTATCGACCGCTTTTGGGAACTTTTACCTTTCGGACCGCGTAACATGTAGGGCAGGGAGGGAAAATGACCCAACAAAGAGCACTCTCTCGAGTCAAGAGCATGATCGCTTCCCCCGGCGCTTTAGCGGGAATCGTGCTCGCTGGAATAACGGCACTAGCGGCGAATCCACTGTGGGCACAGGAAAAGGAGCACAAGGACACAAGCCAGGACAAGGAATTCTCAGTCACTGTACAAGGTCCAGAAACCGACGCCGGTTTGATTGTAAGCGCACGGGCTACGGCAAAAGAGGTAGGCCTACCGATCTATCCTGGATCGACCCCGCACAGGGAGCAGGACAAAGATGATGATAGTCCAGCGGCGAAACTGGGCCTGTGGGGCTCCTCCTTCGGTTTCAGGCTCGTCATACTGAAGATGGAGTCGAAAGACACGCCGAGGAAAATCGCCGAATACTATCAGAGGGCGCTGGCTAAGTACGGGACAGTTCTCGATTGCGCGAATAATGTCGGGTCCCAGCAGGCGAAGGACGAGAAAAAACTGACGTGCGGTGATGACAAGCCAGAAGCAGGAGGGATGCTCTTCAAAGCTGGCACCGCCGAGAAGCAGCACATCGTTGCAGTCCAGCCGAAGGGAAACGGCGCAGAGTTTAAGCTCCTGTACGTCGAAGCACGGGGAGAAAAGAAGAAACCCGCCTGAATCCAGGCGGTTGTACGTCAAGGCTCAATCGGCGCTTGTGAACTTTCCTAGGCAACGCGACCATTTGAAATCGGCCCTCAATGCCTGATTAACGCTAGTGATTAATCGGATGCGCGTTTTCGCAAACGGTCGAAATTCTGCACGGTGCTCTGCGCGCGTTCGATTAATCCGTTTGAAGGTGGGCGCTGGCGGTTGCGGCGGATGCGGGCTAGTGGGTTGCAGCCGATCTAACGGCTATAGGAATTGAATCTCTAAACTGACAACTTTGCTGCACAGAAGGAAAGCCATTGATTTGTTTGATCTGCTTTATTCAATTGTCTTTGCTGGAGAATTTGCTGTCGACAGATTGCAGGTGATTACAACCTTCTTGAAGAAATCAATTTTTGGGCCGCAGCCGTTTGTCGCCCGCGAGCAGCTCTTAGCACTCCCACTGGAGGAATTCAGGCCTTTGTGGTCCGCAGTCGTAGCTCCAATCAGGAGTTTGTTCAATTTTGATTACGTACTTGGCAACTTCAGGTCCCTGTTCCAATTTGCGCGTGCTACTGATATGAGCTTCGTTCCTCGATCTCCCATTGAGCTTTGAATCCAATGCTCGCTCAAAAATAGGGCAGTTTCGCCCTCTCCTACCACCTAACCCCTCCCCCGTTTGACAGGCGAACCTAAGGCGGCAATACTGGCGGGCGATGATTGGCCAGCTTCGCGGACGCCTTATCGATAAGCGATCGAACCAGGTGCTCGTGGATGTGGGCGGCGTCGGGTATATCGTGCAGGTGCCGCTCTCGACCTATGCCGCGCTCGGGGAACTCCACACCGAAGTCACGCTGTTGATCCACACACATGTGCGCGAAGATACGTTGTCGCTCTACGGATTTCTTTCCTCGCGCGAAAAACATTTGTTTGAGATGCTGCTATCGGCGTCGGGTGTCGGGCCCTCGCTGGCGCTGAAGATTTTGTCGGGCATGAGTGTTGAAGAACTGGTGCCCGCGCTTCGTGGGAGCGACCTTGCGCGATTGACGAAGATTCCCGGCGTTGGCCGCAAGACGGCCGAGCGCATGATCGTCGAGTTGAAAGATAAGCTGGACGGGGTGACCGTGGAAGTGGAGCGGCCTGCGGCCTCGTCGCCGGCCGGCATCGACGCCGACGTGGTTTCGGCGCTGGTGAATCTGGGATATGAAGCGCGCGCGGCGGAAAACGCGGTGACGGAGGCGAGACGCGAAAGCAGTGGCGCTAATTTCGAGAAATTGCTGCGGGCGTCGCTACAGACTTTGAGCGCGCCTAAAGGGCGGGCGGCGAGGACCTAAATGTTGAAGCGGATTTGCCACGGAGACCTGCCTGCCGCAGGCGGGCACGGAGGCACAGAGGGGCAAAGAATAGAGTCGACGACAGAAAATGGCGGATGCTAGCGCAAAACGGATGATGGAGCGACGACAACCGGAGCGGATTGTGTCTGGAGCTGCTTACGACGAAGACGTGCGTATTGAAGCGAGCGTGCGGCCGAAGCGGCTGGACGAGTACATCGGGCAGAAGCGCGTCAAAGAAAACGTTCAGATCGCGATTCAGGCAGCGCGCAGTCGCGGCGAGGCGCTCGATCACGTGCTGTTATATGGGCCACCCGGGTTGGGCAAGACCACGCTGGCGCAGATCATCGCCAACGAACTGTCGGTGCCAATCAAAACCAGCTCAGGCCCCATGCTTGAACGCAAAGGCGATCTAACCGCGATTCTAATGTCACTCGAAGCCAAAGAAGTTTTTTTTCTAGACGAAATTCATCGCCTGCAGCCCGCGATAGAAGAAGTCCTCTACCCGGCAATGGAAGACTTTCTCGTGGACTTGATCATCGGCCAGGGACCCGGAGCCCGCATTCATCCGGTGCCTTTGGGCCACTTCACGCTGATCGGTGCGACAACGCGCGCGGGCTTGATCACTGCGCCGCTGAGGTCGCGCTTCGGCATTGTGCATCGCTTGGATTTTTACGAGCCGGCGGATCTGCTGATCATTCTGAACCGCTCGGCGAAGATTCTGAACATTGAGATGGACGAAGGCGGCGCGGAAGAAATTGCCCGCCGCTGCCGAGGCACACCGCGCGTGGCGAACCGACTGCTGCGGCGAGCGCGCGACTTCGCTGAGGTGCGCGCCGCACGACGTATTACGCGCGCGGTGGCGAAGGAAGCGCTGGCCATGCTCGGCATCGACGAGAATGGGCTCGACGAGGTTGATCGCAACCTGATGCTCGCGCTGCTGGATAAATACGGCGGCGGACCGGTCGGAGTGGGCACGCTGGCGGCCGCGCTGAGCGAAGAAGAAGACGCCATCGAAGAGATGTACGAGCCGTATCTGATGCAGATCGGGATGATCGACCGCACGCCACGCGGCCGCATGGCCACGCCGCGCGCCTACGAATACTTCGGCCGCGAACTCCCTCGCCGCCAGCCTCGCTTGTTTTAAGACGCGAGCGAATCGTTAGTAGAGACGACCAGCCTGAAACAGAGGCGTTGATCGCCGCTGGGAAATCCCGTCCGGCTAAGATCTCGTGCCCTCAGTGGATGCTTTCCTTGATCTTCTCGTGATCCTATCTATGGTTTCGCATTTCTGGCGAACCGACCCCGCGCAGTAACCGCGAGCCGCTCGGCCCGCTGGCTATGCATATTTGTAGTAAACAAGATGTCAACATATATCACAACGCTTACATCGCGGCGGAAAATGTGCATCTTACGAACGAGCGGACAAATGATTCGAACGCCACAAATTGAAGATGAATATTTAGGAGGAAGTCTTGAGAGTCAGAACGACAGCAATGCTTGCGATGTTGGCAGTGCTCGTGTTGATGGCCGGACCAGCGCGCGCAGAACAGGAAAATCAGGCCATTAAAGTCAAATTCAGTCAGGTGGTGCAAATTCCTGGGCAACTACTGCCTGCGGGCACGTACTGGTTTGCGATCCTCAATACGAACGACCGTGAAACGGTGCAGGTTTTGAATGAGAACCGGTCGAAGACACTTGCAATTTTGGGGACGATAAATTGCGAGCGCCCGGAAACGGGCGGCCCCCTGGCATTTACGCTGGCCGAGCGAACTGGGGAACCCACGGCGATCCTGGCGTGGTTCTATCCGGGTTACACGTCGGGCCACGAGTTCCTCTACCCGAAGCAGGAGTCGAAAGAACTAGTGATGGCAAAGCACGAGACGCAAGTCTCCGGCGACTAACGTTGGCTGCCGAGAGAATAAATGGGTGGCGGAGTTCGAACCACCGCCCGTTTTATTTAATCATCACAGAGATCGCTGTGCCAGCGACATCTCACGCGACGGATCGTCACAGCACCAGCACGATCACAGCGCCGACTACAGCAACCAGCAAGCTGTGGGGATTGCAGGGCGGTTACGCCGCTATGCCCGAGCGGCATCGATACAAGGTTGAAAAGGGACGCTATGTGGGCAGGAGCCGTTGAATTGGCATTCCGCCAAAGCAAATGTTAACAAAGGTATTCTTCTACCATAAAGTACTGAGTTACGCGAGTGCGGCGCGGCGCAGCCTACGTAAATGAGCGGACAAATAGGTGAACGCCGTAAGAAAGCGCCGTAAGAAAAACGTAGTAGTCGAGGAGGAAGTTATGAACGTCAGAAAGGTAGCAGCAATTGCTTCGCTAGTGCTGGTGTCCGGACTGATGGCTGGCCGGGTGCGCGCAGGCGAAAACGACCAATCCATCAAAGTTACTTTCAGCCAGCCGGTGATGGTTCCCGGGCACCTGCTGTCAGCGGGTACATACTGGTTCGAGGTGATGGGTACGAGCGACAGGCAAACGGTGAGAATTCTGAACGAGGATCAATCGAGGACGTGCGCTATTTTACAGACGATCAATCAAGATCGTCGGGTAACGAGTGGCAGCGGCACCGAGATTACGATCGCCGAAGTCACCGGAGGGCAACCTCCCGCCGTCCTGTCATGGTTCTATCCGGGCTGGATGACAGGCCACGAGTTCGTCTATCCGAAACATGTTGAAAAAGAGCTTGCAATGGCCAAGCACGAAACAGAAGTCTCTGGCGACTGACCGCGACCTTAGTGGGCCAAAGAAACCAGGAGGCGGCGCGTTTTTTTGGGACGCCTCCGGTATTTTCCGCGCCAGCCTAGTCACTAGAGGTACCGTCGATTACAAATCGACGCCACGTGACGCCACGTTTGGGTTTGGACCTTGTTGAGACTGCCAAAATGTTCAGACGCGACGGATTGCGTGCCACACGACTAAGACAATCACCGCACCGACCACTGCGACCAGCAGGCTGTAGAGATTGAGACCGGTTACGGCCATGTGCCCGAACTGATTGAAGAGCCAGCCGCCCACGACCGCGCCTACGATTCCGAGAACAATATCCAGCAGCAATCCTTCGCCGCTCTTGTTCACGATTTTGCTGCCGATGAACCCTGCCAGAAGGCCGAGAACAAGCCAAGCTAGAATATTCATTCAGATTCTCCTTTGATGCAAATGCGCCGACCAAGGGCCCGTTATGTCCGACCGGTTCGTGGGCGGGCACTGTAGTGGAACCGCCTGCCGATGCCTATACACGGATACCTGTATTCTTGTCAGAGGTGTTTTGCGGGCAATGACTGGATTAGGCGAGGTTCCGCGGTGAACAATGGGTGTTGAGGTGGTGTACTTATCATTGGGTTCGAATGTTGGCGATCGCGATGAGAACCTGAAGGGGGCGATTGCGGCCTTGCCGGCGGCAGGCGTTCAAGTGCGGCGGGTCTCCTCGTTTTACGAGACCGAGCCCGTGGATTACCTGGACCAGGCCTGGTTTTTGAATTGCGTGGTGCAGGCCGAGACGGAGTTGCCGCTGCTGGAGCTGTTGCGCGGATTGCGGAGAATCGAGGTGCGGATGGGCAGCAAGAAGCTGATTGCCAAGGGCCCTCGGCTCATCGATATCGACATCCTGTTGTACGGGCAAGAAACAACGGATACGGCGGAGCTGCAGGTGCCACATCCGAGAATGGCGCAGCGGCGTTTCGTGCTGGTGCCGCTGGCGGAGATCGCGCCGGGATTGCGGCACCCGTCATGGCCGGGCACAGCACAGGAGTTGCTCGCGGAGACCCCCGACAAAAGCGAAGTTCGCCGGATCGCCTGACTCTTTCTCCGCGAGTCCCCGCGCACTCTGCGCCCGCTTGCAGTCAGCCAGGACTCCGCATTGTCGTCAGTTTCATCCATGCCAATTCGAAGTACGGTGTCACGAAGTGCGCTGAAGCAGCAGGCGGTGCAGCGTCAGGGGTTTCGGCTGCAATGCATCGAGCTCGATGAGCGCTAAGCGGCCTTCGGTGATTTCCCGCCAGCGGTAGACACCGGCTTCGGTCTCTTGCACCTCGCGGCCGTTGAGGCGGCGGAGGAAGCCCCGGGCGTCTTCCGAAGAGGCGGTTTCGCGGAGCGCAGGGCGCGCGACGGCTTCCACGGCATAGCTGCGAAGCAGCTTTGGCCAATAGTGATCGAACAGATCGCCGGATGCGAAGATGTCACTCCAGGCGACTTCGCCGCTGTAGGCAACTACGACGCCGACGACGCGTTCGGTATTGAGGCCGGAGGTAGATTTGTTGAAGCGCTTTTGCAGTTGTGTCACGAATTCCTCGACCGACGCGCCGACTCGGTTGCTTTCGTAGATCTTGGCGTAGGATTGCGTAGGCGCGACAGAGGCGATGGTATCGGCGATCGCGGCGGAGCTCACCCGTGGCGCTGGCATGGGTTGCCCCGGATTTGCCCCCGGGCTCGTTGTCGTACCAGCGCGAACCGCATTCCAGACATCGTTCTGATCTTGCTTCAGCGCCGCTTGTTCACGGACGCTCGGGTGCACGATAGTTCTGGACGCGGCGAATTGCGATCCGGAGGACCATCGACCGTGCTCAACGCAGAAGACATCGAGTGGCAAGGGCGCAGAGTCTGGCGCGACGATACGATCTTTGGCGATGATGCGGTCTTGCTTGCCGCCGCTGACGAGTTCGCCAGCGAGTAGCAGCAGTGGGCGCTTGCTGCGATTGACCAGGACGAGCTGGTTGACGGCCGAACCGCTGGTGTAATCCGGTGCCGGATTCCGGCGACTATCGCGCGTGCGAGCAAGGCCTGCGGCCCCTTGTTCGCTGACGATGACCTCGCCGCTCGACAAGCCTTCGTCGAGAGTGAGGAATGAACTGGTCTCCTGCTGGGACGAGGTAACCACGGGAAAGATGGAGATGTTTTCGTAAGTGACGGGCTCGAGCAGCCGCCAGCCACCTTCGCTTGGCGGAAGAGCAGTGTTCGATGAGGAGCCTGGAACCGAGCCAACGAAGGCCAGGGTTCCCAGCGTAGTGATACCAACCAGACCGCGGATGATCGTGCTGAACAGCGAGTCTTCCATAGACAGCCTCCTGTGTGTGCGAGCGAATGAGAGAGCCACTCGGGGTTAGAACGGAGGCGGAGCGAATCCTTGCGAAGAACAGCGACGTAATGAAGTAACGACGTAAGGGGGCAACGAAAAGCGGGAAAGGAAAGGAAAAAGGCTTAACCCAGAGATCACAAAGATCGGACCGAGAGAGCGCAGAGAAATAGGGAGACGCGACGGGCGGTTTTTTTTACTTCATTACTTCTTTTCGTCATTACTTCGCTTTACTTAGCGATTGCCGGGGTCGCCAAGGTTGGTGCGCGGCCGATTGCGTCTGCTCTTGGCGGCCTCGCCCTCCTGGCGTTCGTATTCGGCTAGTTCTTCGTCGGTGTAGGAGAACGAGTCTCGGGCAGCAAACATCGAGGTGGAGCGGGCCGTCTGGGTCTTCTTTTTTCGAGCTTGGCCGAATTCGTGGCGCACCTGCCTAAGCGGCGCCTCGATGGCCTTGATCTCCACAAGGAGATCGCTGACCTTTTCCAGGAAGTCGTGAAGATGAAACGGCCGGACGACATAGGGAAGCCGGGCAAATTCGAGAGATCCTACGTATTGGCTGCCGGCCATTTCTGGAACGACGTAGAGCACGCGCAGGCGGGCGCCTTCTTCCGCGGAGACGCCGGAGAGTTCCCGAAGCGTGAAAAATAGAGGGCTCTCGAGCCCGATCATGGCCACGTTTGCGATCACCAGGGACCATTCGCCGGTCTTCAGCTCCGTAAGCAGGAGCTTCGTGTCCGGGACGATGCGGACCCGCCAACCTTCAGAGTCCAGAATCTGACGCAAGGCGCCTTGGCTGGGAGCATCATTGTCGAGAACCAGGATGCCGACCTGGCGTGGAGCAGGCGTGGGCGTGCTGGCCATAAGACATTATACTGCCTAGGGTTCGAATAGGTCCTATAAATACTAGAACCTGACTCGAATCGGCTAACCGCCCTTCCGGTCAGCATCGAAATTGTTGCAAATCCCAACAGGGTTGGGCTACTTTCCGACGACGAAGTCCGATCCTTCTATATAGCGTCTGGCATTGCCTCCGTCCCACAGGATCCGATAGGTCTGCAGGGACGCCGCCGAAACACGCCTGGTATAGAAAACCTGGACGCCGTCCCGAGACCACTCTGCATGGCGTGCCCACTGGTCGATCGGACTTAGAACGACGCGCCGCTTGGAACGGAGCTCGTACAGGAAAAATCCGGCCGCGAGACCCATCGCGTCCGCCGGGGCCCCCGCTGGAGCCTTCACGTACGGCGCTGAAACCACAAGCAAGTCTGAATTGATGGGGTTCACCCGAAATGTATCCGAGCCGGCGACGTCAAAATCGTCACCGTAAATATCCTTCAGAGCAATGGTCTGCATCACTCGGCCATCATCGGAGATCCAGTAGGCGTTTTGCATGTCGCTGGCCAGCAGGGTGTGCGCGTCCGTCCACCCGTGCAAACTGGTGAGACTGTTGGCGTAAAGAGGCGATGCCTGGGTTGGTGAGCCGGCGGGAAACGTCCACAGCTGCCATTTTTGATCCTGAAAATTCAGGTACGCCACCCTGCTATCGTCCGGAGACCAGAAGCCTTGGCGAACGCTGCCGTGGACGAGGTCCTGCGAACGGCCCGAGGTCGTGTCATAGAGAACGATGGTGCGGTCCGGCCCGGTTTTGGAATCCGAGCGGGTGAAAAGAAGCTTTTTGCCGTCATGCGAGAGCGCCAATTCGGTTCCCTCGGACGCCGCGATCTTTCTGGCCTTGCCGATCGCAACGGCAACCTTGCCGGTGGGAATCAGATAGGCGACGTCGGTTGGCGATTGAAATTTGATGATATCGGCTGGCAGCACCGGCGGTTTCTTGTCGGTGTCGTCATCTTCGTCCGGTTGGTTGTTGATCCGCGGAAACAATTCGGCCGCGATGCGTGCGCAACCGTTGAGCGTGCCGATCTGGGAATGTTCGGCGACGGCTCGAAAGGTGTACTTTGCGCCGGTAGCGTCGGCAGAGCAGGGCTCACGGGTTAAATGAACCGCGACATCGGCGCCGGTAGAGGAGTCCTTCGCGCGATAGGTCCAGGCGTCGCTCGCGCCTACGCGGGCGACGTCCACGGGATCGAGCATGGCGGGAGGATAACCGGGCCGGTCGAGTCGCTCGGGCCCTTTCTGGCCGATGCGAATGCTCCAAGCCGGATCGGCGCCGACCGCCGGTCCGAACGCGAGTAACAGAATCGGATAGTGTGTGGATTGCGGCGCGGCTGGGGCTGCTGGAGCGGGGGCAGCGGGCCTTTTCGCCTGTGGAGCTGGCGCTTGGGATTGCGCGGCAGAGAACGGCGGGCCGCCGGTGATCGCGAGTAAGGCGAAACTGGCTGCGCGCAACGACATACCCAAGACGATCCTCCGGCCAGACGAATTCGAACGCCGAACGGCCTATTGTCGCACGTTCGGATGCGGGGCCGGACGATTTTGGCGAATAGTAACGCAGCGAGATGCTCTAAGAAGACTCCGGTGCCACGGCGCAAGTCGAGATCTTTCGCGCATTTTTGTCCGATGGAGTCTGGATGACAGTTTTGGCGTAGCGCTAGCGGAGTCTGCCAACCTCAAAATCTGCCCGGCAGCCGCGGTCAACCCAGATGCCTCGGTGGTCGTAGCCCCAGGTGCGGTTGAACAGACAGTCGGCGTCGCTGCGTTGGCGGATCAGGCGCACGCCGCCGCTAGTCCTGACTGGACAAAAGCGGCGTCTCATATCGTCCGAGGAGCAATTGATGACCTGCACTCCTGGTCCGCCGGGTTGCCAGCCACCGCCACCACCTCCACCGCCCCCGATTTGGAAATCTGCGCGGCATCCGCGGTCGACCCAGATGCCGCGGCGGTCATAGCCCCAGGTTCGGCCGAAATCGCATGGTGACCCACTCACTTGGCGAACTATGCGCACGCCGTTGCGCGTATCTGTCGGGCAGACGTTGCGGCGGCCGTTGTCCGAAGCGCAGTAAATGTTGTAACCATTGTCCCAGCCGCCCCAACCGGAGCCGCCAATCTGAAAATCTGCGCGGCAACCGCGATCGACCCAGATGCCGCGTCCATTAACGTAGCCCCATGTGCGGTCAAAGACGCACGGCGCATCGCTGCGCTGCTTGACCAATTGCACTCCGCCACGGACGTCGGCGGGGCAATAGTTTCGCCTCATGTTGTCGGAGGAGCAGGAGATGAATTGTCCTGGAGGCCCGCCGAAGCCGGCTGTTGCTGCTTGTTTTGCGTAGCCGAAGGTAATGCAGATGGCCAGGAGAGATATCGGGCCGAGCGCGGAGAGTATTTTCATTGGGGGACCTCTCGAAAGGAGAATTGAGTGTAAAGAGAATGTCCGTTGTCGCGCTAGTGGAAACATTGCCAGAGATCACGTCGCAAAGGAGTAAAAGAAGACGACCGGGCAATCCCAAGATCGGCGATCGCGGAACAACAACGCGGGAAGAGCTGTTTGGCTAGCATGGTGTCTTGCAGGGGCGCGAGCACTGCTGCGTCCCTACAAATGTGCTGAGCGCGATTTGCAGGTGGCGAAAGAAAAGCGAATTTAGCTCTTGACATGGCGAACAAAAAGCGAAATACTCGCGGGGCTGCGAGGTGGGCTATGCCATCCGTTCCTTACCCTTCGTCGACGCCTCTCCGGATTCGCCGACGCCGCGTTTCACAACCCGCGTTGTTCCCCGTATACCCTGATGCGCAAAGCCCAAAACAAGAGGCTGGTCGCGATCTTGCCCCGATTGCGGCTGGTCCCGGTGTCTCCATCTTAAGTCACCCCGGCTCGGCGGATTGCCCCCCGCCTTGTTCGGGAACGGTCCCGGTTTTGCCGGGGTCGACGGCCCCAGGCGCCGCCCAACGCCGCTTGGATGGCCGGACTCAAGATGCGGACGTGCCGCTGGTTGGCATCGCCCGCCTTGCAGCGTCTTCTCCTTGCGCGGAGAGTGCACGAAAATCGGAGCAGCGACCGGAGTATTTTTTGCTGCCGGTGCGCTCGATCCTGAACAAATGCGATTCAAGTCGCGTGCCTTTTGAATGGACGATCAATCCTTACCGTGGATGTGAATTCGCCTGTAAATACTGCTATGCGCGGTACACGCATGAATACATGGAGTTGGACGGCAGCGAATTTGAGAAGAAGATTTTCGTGAAGCAGAACGCGGCAGTGCTGCTCGCTCAGGATGTGTCGCGAAAATATTCGTACCAGCGCCCTGGGGCGGCGGACGGGCGTCCGGAGCATATTGCGATTGGCACCGCGACCGATCCGTACCAACCCGCGGAGCGAGAATATGGTGTGACTCGGGCTTGCCTCGAGGAATTGGCGAAACGCGAGGGATTGAGTGTTTCGGTGATCACCAAGTCGAATCAGATTGTGCGAGACATCGACGTGTTGAAGCGAATAGCGGCGCGTTCGGAATTGTCGTTGAACATCACGGTGACCACTTTGCGATCGCGGTTGGCGCGATTGCTGGAGCCGCGCGCGCCTCGGCCGGACCTACGGCTGGATGCGGTGAAGCAATTGCATGAGGCGGGACTGCGTGTCGGCGTTTCGGCTTCGCCTCTGATTCCGGGAATTACCGATCGGGTAGGCGAACTGGAGGCGGTTGCGGCTGCGGCAAAGGAGGCGGGCGCTCAATGGTTCTTCTCTGGAGTGTTGTTCCTGATGCCGTCTTCGGCGAAGCAGTTTCTGCCGTTTGTGCGTGAGAGATTTCCGAAGCTCGCGAAGCAGTATGAACAATGGTACGCGAAGAACGGCTACGCGCCGGAGGAGTATCGGAAGAACATGGCCGAACGTGTCGCACGGATCCGGGAGAAGCACGACTTCCACACGCGGCCGTTTGAGGAGTTGCAGAGAAAAGTGCAGAATCCGCAATTGTCGTTAGGATGGAATACTGCGGCGTAAGTGCCGGGAAAAAGCGCGAGAAAAGAAGAAAGGCTGGAGATTGGGTTGACCGATCTAAAGATCGGCCACAGCTGCGGCTTACGGCACGATGATGCGGGATTCTTCGCGTTTGAGCTCCGGCACGTTCGGGAATTGGCCGCGCAGGAATTCGACGTAGCGGCGGGAACGGGGGCGGCCGTTCGAGCGGAGCAGTCCCATGCGGTATAAAAAGACCAGCAAGTAGAAAATGTCGGAGTCTTTCAACGCAGCCGCGCGCCCCTGCTCCGCCTGTTTTTGCTTTACTTCGGCCGCAAATGCGGCGAGCGCGGCGTAGAGTTCGCGGCGCACGAGTCCGTCCGGCTGTTTCTCATAATAGATACCGGTTGTCAGCGTTCTCGTCGTTTCCGCAAGCGCTTGGACGGCTGCAAGCACGTCGGTGTCGGTTGCGTCATGGTGGGCTACGCAAAATTTGGCGATCGTGAAGGCGAGCGCGGCCATCAGTTTTTGGTGCGTGTGGATCAAATCGGACGGAACAGTCACGTCAAGCAGTGGGGTATCGGCGGGCAGCTGTCGCTGATGCTCGTCCTCGTAGCGATGGGCCGCAAGCAAGTAGGAGCAATCGACCGGGCAGTCGATGGTGACTTCGCGTTCCCGGCCGCAGCAAACGGCGCAGATTTTCTCGCCTTTCGCGGGACAAAAACGCTCTGGTTTTCGCTTTTCACAGATAGGGCAGGACACGGCAAGCAGAATACCCCGTGCTCGCGGAAAAAACAAAAACGGTAGTGCGTGGGCTAGCCGGCGCTGCCGGTCAGTCCTCAGTGAGAGGGCGAGGCAGCCGGAATTTTTACGTGCTCTGGGCGCAGCCCCATCCCAATCAGACGTGCCGGAATTCTGCGAAGCACGGCATGCTCATTGAGCAGGCTTAGGGCCAGCGGGAGTTTCGCGAAGTTTACTTGCCCCTTCAGCACAGGTTCCACAACTTTCCTGTGCGCCTGCACTTGAAGAGCCTGGGTCCAGCGTGTCGGGGTCATGCGACGCTTCTCTACGGCGACCAGATCGTGTTGGGTTACCTGGCTTCGCCGCAGTGGGTCCGCCAACATGTTAGCCGCCGCGACGGCATCCTGAATTGCCAGATTGATGCCAATACCACCAACCGGAGACATCGCGTGCGCGGAATCGCCAATGCACAGCAGGCCGGGGCATGACCAGTTCCGCAGGCGATCCACTCGAACGGAAAGAAGGCTGACGTCCTTCCAATCGCGCAAGGTCTCGGTGCGGTCTCGGAGAAATGGCGCCACATCGGCGATATCCTCGCGAAACGCGGGCAGGCCGCGCTGCTGAATCTGCTGAAACGCTCCTTTCAGGATTACGTAGGCACATTGCCAGTAATCACCGCGATTGATGGTCACCAGCATCTTGCCTTTTTTCAAATGTCCCAGCGCGTAGTAGTCGTCGTCGGGCTTTTTCGGCAGCCGCATCCAGAGGACATCGATCGGCGCTCCGAGATCCTCGATCTGTAGTCTGGCATTCTCTCGAACGATAGAATGCCTGCCGTCGGCGCCGATGGTGAGGTGGGCCCGCGCCTCAAACGCCCCGTTGGGCGTCTTGCCTTTAACTCCCACAATCCGCCCACGCTCTTCCAGCAGGCCGGTCACTTCGTACTGCATGTTCACCTGGAAACCAGGAAACTGGCGGCCCGCTTCGGTCAAGAAATTCAGAAAGTCCCACTGAGGCATCAGCGCGATGAACTTGCAGTGCGTTGGAAGATGAGAGCAATCGGCAATCTCGGCGGCAATTTCACCAAAGCGTATGCCCAACTTGCGATACTCCTGGTGAGGCCGCTGAAGAAATCCTTCCAGTAAACCGAGTTCGTACATTACTTCCAGCGTGGAAGGGTGAACGGTGTCGCCGCGAAAATCCCGTAGGAAATCCTTATGCTTTTCGAGAACCACAACGTCCACGCCCGCTCGGGCCAGAAGATAACCGGCCATGACGCCAGCAGGACCTCCGCCGACGATGCAGCACCGCGCATTCAAGCGTTCAACCGATTGGGGCGTTTGTTCCATATTCTCGACTCCAGGTTTGACGGTCACGCGGAGATGACTTTGTTCTGGAAGCGGCGGGCGGCGACGATCAAGAGAAACGTGCCAATCGCAAAAAGCGCCAAGCCGTCAGTCCAGAGGTGACGAATGGTGGCGCCGCGGAGAATCACTCCGCGCGTAATGTTGATGAAATAAGTGGCCGGGATCAGATAGCTGATGGGGCGAAAAATGGCAGGCATGGTTTCGCGCGGGAAAATGTAGCCCGAGAAAAACACGCTGGGGAGAATGGGCAGAAACGCGAGCTGCATCGCTTCGGCTTGCGATGCCGCTTTGCTGGAAATCAGGATGCCCAGTGACAGCGCGGCAAACAGGTACGGAAGCGAAAGAAATGCCAGCAGCAAGACACTGCCGTGAATGGGAACGCGGAAGACGAAACGCATGCACGTCAGAATCAAGCAAAGCTCGAAGAATCCGACGCCGAGATAGGGAAGTAGCTTCCCGAGGAGTAAGCCAAATGGACGTACAGGCGTTACGAAAAGCTGCTCGAGGGTACCCCGTTCTTTTTCCCGGACGATCGAAAAAGCGGTCAAGAATGTTGTGACGTTGAGCAGCATGATCGCCGTCAAACCCGGCAGAAAGAAATTGGGCGATCGCGAATCGGGATTGAACAGCATCTTGGGACGCATTTCGACTGCCATGGTTTCCCGGTCCGGAAGAACGCGGCGCAACGATTCATCGAGGCCAATGGCGTTGCTTACGTTGATCGCCTGGCCGGCGACCGACGAATCGGAGCCGTCGATCAATACCAAAACCTGCGCACCCATTTGATGCAGCAGACGATCGGAATAGTCGACCGGCACCTTGATTCCCACGCGGGCCTTGCCGGCGACGATGATGTCGTTCATGTCGCGGTCGTTTTGAACGTAGCGGATGATGTAGAAGGTATCCGAATTTTTCAGACGGTCGATCAGTTCGCGGCTCTCTCGCCGGCCGTCGGCGTTGTACACCACCGTGGGGATGCGGCGGATGTTGGTGTCGATCCCGAAGCCGAGAAGAAACATCTGTAACAGCGGCATGGTCAACGAGAAAAACAACGTCCCGGCGTCCCGCCGGACGTGGAGCGTTTCCTTATAGAAGACCGCGCCGAAACCGCGAAAGATATCACGCACGGGAGGCCTCCAGCATCGCTTGATGTTTGTAGGTGAGCTCCACGAAAACATCTTCAAGGCTCGGCGCCAGCGGTCGAATTTCCGAGACGGCGATTCCTTCCTTGAGGAGCTGCTCGCGCAGATCGTGCAGGTCAAAGTGGTCGTCGATCAAAGCGTGGATGGATTGGCCGAAAATCGTGGCGCTGCGGATTTCGGGATTCTGGCGGGCGAAACGGAGTGCACGCGTCACTTCGGGCGTGGTGATCTCCACGCGGCGCGTGCCCGCTGGCTGGACGTCCGGCAGTTCGCGCAGAGCATTGGGAGTGCCGTCAGCGATCAGCTTGCCGTAATAAATGTAGGCGACGTGGCTGCACCGCTCCGCTTCGTCCATATAGTGCGTGGTGACAAAGAACGTGATGCCGTGCCCGGAAAGCTCGAACAGCAAATCCCAGAGTTGCCGCCGGGCGACTGGATCGATGCCCGCAGTCGGCTCGTCGAGAAACAGAAGCTTCGGCTCGTGTAGCATCGCGCAGCCCAGCGCCAACCGCTGCTTCCATCCGCCCGAGAGTTTCGCCGCGAGACGATCCAGATACGGACCGAGGCCGTTCAACTCGATAATTTCTGACATGCGGCGTTTTAAACGGTCGTGCGGCAAGCTGTAGATGCGTCCGTAGAACGTCAAATTCTCGGCGACGGTGAGATCGTCGTACAAGCTGAATTTTTGTGACATGTAACCGATTCGTTCGCGCACATCTTCCGCATGCGTGCCAACGTTCAGCCCTTCCACTTGCGCAGCCCCACCGCTTAAAGGCAAAAGCCCGGTAAGCATCTTGATGACGGTGGTTTTTCCGCTTCCATTCGGGCCGAGAAAACCGAAAATTTCACCCTTCTTCACTTCGAAACTGACATCGTTGACGGCGGTAAAGTGGCCGAAGTTCCGAACCAGATGTTCGGCCGAGATGGCCACTTCGGTCCCGGTTTGGGGTAGGGTAGCCATCGCTCAGGCCGCCGGCTTCAGTTTTATGTCCGCTGCCATTCCCGCGCGAACCTGATTGGAAGAATCATCGATGCGAACCTTCACGCCGAACACTTGATGAACGCGTTCCTCGCGCGTCTGCACGTTGCGGGGAAGGAATTCCGCTTGCTGATTGATCTGCTCGACGGTGCCCTCGAAAACCTTATTTGGAAATGAATCGACGCGCACCTCCGCCTTTTGTCCTAATTGCACGTGACCAATCTCGGTTTCCGGAATGTAAATGCGCACGTAGATTTGGTCGCGCTCCAGCAAGGTTGCGACCGGCGTGTTCGGAGCTATCAGGTCCCCCGGGCGCACGTCCAGAACTTCAACCGTTGCGGGCGAAGGCGCCACGACTTCGCGCTCGCGAAATCTCGCTTCGTCGTAGGAATAGGAGGCTTTCGCGAGATCGATATCCTCTCGCCGGTTCCCGCGCTCGAACTTCTCAAACGTCGCCTGCGCCTCGTGATAACGCGCCTCGGCCGAGGCGATCTCCTCGGCCCGGTAACCGTGACGCAATTCATCTAGTTTATGCTGCGCATTTTGCCGCTGCGCCAGCGCGATTCGCCAAGCTGCTTCGGCCGTGTCGCGCTGCTGTTTCGAAACCAGGTCTTTCTTCGCCAGCGCGTCGTATCGCTCAAAATCGAGTTGCGCGCGCACTTCATCCGCCTTGGTCCGGTCGAGATCGGCTTGTGCCGCATCGATATCTTCTCGTCGATAGCCGTTCTTCCGTTGCTCGTACTCCGCTTTGGCTTCCTCAAGCGCCGCGCGTGCTTCGGCAATCTCTTCCGGGCGATAACCACGCCGTGCCTTTTCTGCTGCCGCCCGGGACTGATCGAGCGCCGCTTGCAGCTCTTTATCGTCGAACGTGATCAGCACTTGTCCGGCTTGCACGGTATCCCCTTCACGCACAAGCACTTTATCGATGCGTCCGCCGACCTTGGAACCGACGCGGATGTCACGCGCTTCCACCGTTCCCGACCCTTGCAGCGAAAAATCGTGCCGGAACCACCCCGCCGAAAACGCCAACCCGGCACCGGCCGCAGCCAATACCAGCACAATGATGAACACCCGCTTGCGACTCATGGCCTGCTTCTCCTCACCGCTTCCTACTCTATGACTACGATTGTGGCGAGCCCGTAGTTACCGACTCGCGCGGAGCCATCCCCATCCACAAAATCTCCATGGCCTGCTCGATGCGTTCCGCAAGAGATGCATCGCCGTAGACCGACCACATCAGCAAGGTCCCAGAGACGGTCTGGCGGAACACCTGCGCCAGTTCGAGTGCCGGCAGATCCCGTCGGAACTCTCCCCGTTCCTGTCCAATCTGCACGAGCTGCGTAAGCAGGCCTTCGGCTCGCGCATTTCTCTCGCGCATCACGCTCCGTACCGAGGAACTGGAAAGATTCGCCTGCAAGATCGCCCGGACCACGTCTGGCGCCTTGGCCGGTTCCTCGGTCATGCGCAGCGTCATCGAGCGGAAGAACGAGCGCATGGGCTCGGGTCTCTCGCGCATTTGGTCAACGGTGGCCTGGAGCTTGCTTAATTGCATGTCGGTGAAGGCGATCAGAATGTGCTCTTTGCTGGGGAAGTAATTAAAGAAAGTTCCTTTGCCGACATCGGCGACATTGGTGATGTCTTCTACGGTGGTTTCCGCGAATCCCTTATCTGCGAATAGCTTAAGCGCCGCGCGAAAAAGCCGCTCGCGGGTTTCCGCGCTGCGCCGCTGACGGCGGTCGAGGTTCTGACCACGAGCCGATGGGGTCGGTGATTTTGTGGAAGTTCGGCGCCGCATGACCTATCCTCATAAATGACTATTAGTCATGTATGGCTGAAAGTCAAGCCCGCGTTAGCGCCGATTTCCCCTTGAGCAAAGGCAAAGACCCCGGCAGAACGCCGGGGTCTTCTTCGACGGCTCGAATTACTCAAACGTTGAATCTATTGATTCGAGCCGGCTTCGGACAGATTTTTCGGCGATTTTTGGTTCAGGTAAGACACTAACTTTTGTGCCGGCGGAGGCACGGCAACGGCGCCTTTGAAGACGATCGATTCCGCTTCCAGTTTTTTCCCGTAGACCCTTTCGTTCGCGTCATTATCCGGGCGAACCGTCGAGCCCTCCAGCGAAATACCGGCGAAAAGTCCCCGCGATCGCGAGTAGCTCAAAACCTCCGCGCGCAGCGTCGCATCCGTCGACGCTGACGCGGTCCGGCCCTTCGGACCCGCCGCCACCGAAGCGTCCGCTCCCAGCTTTACCTTGCTGTTCAGAATCGAATGCGCACCGCGCCCGTTCATCACCAGAAGCACGAAGTCCGTCGCCTGCCCACCAATCTGAAGTCCAAAGCTGCCGCCTTCGAGCGCCATCATGGTTGGTGCGCTCCAAGGACCGGTATACTGCTCACCGGTGCGGCAAGTCATCGCGCCACGCCCGTAGCTGCCGCCGACGACGAAGGCAGCTTTCAGCACCGACGGATAAACGATCACGCATTCAGCCTTGTCGAGCAGGTCCTGCGGAATGTCGTCGGGAATATCGAGGATTTCCTTCATTACCGTGCCGCAATTGTCCAGACGGTCCGCTTCCTTCTTATCTTGCGCGGTAGCCAGCGGCAAGCCGGCGATTACCAGCACCATCAGGTAAACCACTATTCGCTTCATCATTATTTCCTCACCTCAATTTGATTTCTTGCGGTGCAATTCCTGGTCGCCAGATCTTGGGTGCACCGTCGGAGCTTCCGACCTGGACTCCTTTGCCTCGCGCGTCCGAAGGTTCGGACCGTGGCTCTAGAGAAAGAAGTGTTCCGTGGCGTTTCGACTATACTTTCTCCGGACACAATATGCCAGCAGAGGATGCCGGTGGAACACAGACGGATCAGACAATGGGCGGTGTTGATTCTTTCTAGCGCGATGTTGACGGGCGCAAGCGTAGCCCCACGTGTTCGAGCGCAGTCAACATTGGCGGACACTCCCGTGGCGAAGGCAAGACTCAACCGTTGCGCGCCAACGCCGGCGCAAAGCGTTTTTCCGCCCGCGCCGACGCAGCCCTTGCCGCGCAAGCGGCGAGTAAAGGGGAATGGGGTTTGTTGATCGCTGACGCGGCCACGGGTGACACGCTGTATGAATTGAACGCGGATAGATATTTCGTGCCCGCGTCCAACATGAAATTGTTTACAACCGCTCTGGCGCTGGCGAAACTCGGCGCCGACTATCGCTTTCACACCACTCTCGAGACGCACGGCGCGATCTCTCCGGACGGAACATTAGACGGTGATCTCTTTCTGGTCGGCCGGGGTGACCCTAATCTTTCCAATCGCAAGTTTCCTTATGACTTGAAAGAGGAATTCGACGGCGCGCCCGAAAAAGCGTTGGCCGAACTCGCCGACTCCCTGGTTGCGAAGGGAGTGAAACAAATCACCGGCGACGTTATCGGCGACGACAGCTATTTCCCGCGCGAGCCATATCCCGACGGATGGGAAATCGGCGACATGGTGTGGGAATATGGTGCCGCGATCTCTTCGATCGTGGTCGACGACAACACCGTGGCTTTGACGCTGACCCCGGGAGAACTCGCCGGCGACCCAGTGCGCGCCAACGTTGTACCGGCTACTCCCGACTTTAGCGTCGAGAACGAGGTCGTGACCTCGGCCGCCGAGGTAAAGTCCGAGCTGACGCTCACGCGCGAACCAGGATCGCAGCTGGTCGTGGTTCGCGGCACGCTCCCAGCAAAAAGCACGCCGCGCAAGCTGACCCTCGCCATCCATGAACCGGCCTTGCACGCCGCAACGCTCCTGGCCCGGTTGCTCGCCGACCGCGGCGTGAAGATCGCCGGAACTCCACGCGCGCTACACATTGCCGAGACGTCGGCGGATCCTCCCCGGGCCATTCTCGCCGAGCACGTCTCGATTCCACTGGGCGACTCCGTCAAGCTGATCAATAAAATCAGCCAGAACCTTCACACCGAGATCCTCCTGCGCACCGCCGCGCGACAATCGGGAATTTGGGTCACGCCGGACGACCTCGCCAAATTTCCCACTGACTTTTACGCGGCGGCCGGAATCGCAACCGGCGACGTGTTTCAGACCGACGGCTCGGGTCTATCGCGTCACGATTTGGTCACGCCGCGGGCAGTCGTGACGCTGCTGAAATACGCGCGAACCGAGCCGTGGTTTGCGCCCTACTTCGCTTCACTCCCGGTCGCAGGCGTGGACGGTACGCTCGAAAATAACTTGAGAACCACGATCGCAGCCGGCCGCATCCACGCAAAAACGGGTTCGGTCGAACACGTGCGCACGCGCTCGGGTTTCGCCGAAACTCCTGGCGGACGGCTGCTGATCTTTTCCTTCTTGAGCAACAATCAAGGCGGAAAAAACCACGAAGCAAGCGACGCGCTCGACGCGCTGTGCGTGGCGATGATCGAGGAGTTCGACAACAAACCTCTAAAACACGCGCGAAGCACGCCGGCCGCAAAACACTAGGCAATTCCGGTGACCAGGGAAAAGATCATCACGGTGTTTGGCAGTGGATCTTCGCAAGAAGATGAATCGTGTTACCAACAAGCCCGAGCACTCGGACGTGCGTTGGCCGAAAACGGGTTCGCCGTCTGCAGCGGTGGCTACGGCGGGGTAATGGCCGGCGTTTCGCGTGGCGCAAAGGAAGGTGCCGGAAAGACCTACGGAATCACTGCCGATTGTTTCTCCACCAAAGCGAATCCGTGGATCGACGTCGAGATCCGCGTCGCCACCTGGCAGGACCGTCTTTTCGAGTTGATCCGGCTTGGCGATGGATTTGTGGCCTGCAAAGGCGGCACCGGCACTCTCGCCGAGCTGGCGGTGGTCTGGGAGATGCAGAACAAATCGGTGATGCCGGGCAAACCGTTCGCTGTCCTCGGAGATTTTTGGCTGCCTGTCATCGATCGCGTTCGCGAAGTCGAGCTGGCACACCATCTCCCGAGCGGTGAAAGCGATGGTCGCCTGATTCATTCTGCGACGTCAACGCAAGAAGTGGCGCGTTATCTGTCTGAGAAACTAAAATAGGAACGATGTCCCGCACTGCACAAGACGTTCTCGAATTCGACAAGCTGCGCGAGTTGCTGAGGTTGCGGACCACGTGCGCGCCGGGACGCCGTGCCGTCGCTGCGCTAGAACCTGGCATCGATCGTCAGGCGCTCGAGAGCGCTTTCGCGCACATCCGCGAAGCCCGCGAGTGGCTGCGCGCCGGCGGCGAGTTGGGATTTGGCGGCCTCGCCGATCCCCAAGACTGGCTGGAGCGCATCGAGGGCCCCGGCGCGGTGCTTGAGCCTCGCGAATTCCTGGATTCTGCCTCATTGCTGGAAATTTCGGCGTGGCTGAAGCCTCAGTTCCGCGAAGAAGCTACAAAATTCCCTCTGCTTGCCGTTCGCGCCGCGTCACTGGGAGATTTTCGTGACTTGCTGACGGCCATTCGCCGCTGCGTCCTGCCAAACGGGGACATCAGCGACGATGCGTCGCCCGCACTTCGCCGCATACGCGCCAGCATTGCCGAAACCCGTTCTTCGATCCAAAAATCCCTGAAGCAAATTTTGCGCGCGCGAAATGCGGAGGCCGGCGAGGATTACGTCACGCTGCGCAACGACCGCTTCGTCATTCCGGTGCGCGCCGAACACCGCCGCGCCGTTCCTGGCATCATGCACGGCGCTAGCGGCACCGGGCAGACTGTTTTCCTCGAGCCCTTCGAAACCGTTGAATCCAACAACCAGCTCGTGCAACTTGCCCAGGACGAAGCCGCCGAAATTGTGCGCATTCTCCGCGCGCTGACCGAGCGTTTGCAAGCCATGCGCGAGCCCCTGGTTGCTGCGGCCGAGACCATCGCCGAGTTCGACGGCGTCTTTGCTCGAGCGCGCTTCACGCAAGACTTCGATGCCGCCACGCCCGAGTTCAGCGAAGCCGGCGAGTTACGTCTGGAAGCCGCGCGCCATCCGGTGCTCGAAGATAAACTGCGCCGAGAGAATCGCGCCATCGTAGCCATGACGCTGGCGCTCGGCGGTCAGGAACGAGTCCTGGTCATCAGCGGCCCGAACACTGGCGGCAAGACGGTCGCGCTCAAAACTACCGGCCTCGCGGCACTGTCCGCGCAATCGGGGATCCCCGTTGCTGCCCAGCGTGCGGTATTGCCACTTTTCGATCACGTTCTCGTGGATATTGGCGACGAGCAATCGATCGCCGCCGATCTCTCCACATTTTCCGCGCACATGCTGAATCTAAAAACGATGCTCGAGGCGGCAACGCCGCACTCGCTGGTGCTCGTGGATGAAATGGGAACGGGCACCGCGCCGGAAGAAGGTGCGGCGCTGGCCGTCGCGCTACTCGACGAGTTTCGCGCGAAAAACTGCATCGTCCTCGCGACCACGCACCACGATCGCCTGAAGACCTACGCGTCGACTACGCCAGGGGTCGTAAACGCCGCTGTCGAATTTGACGACATAAATCTCCGGCCTACCTATCGCTTGATGGTCGGCGTTCCGGGCGGCTCTAGCGGTATCGCCATCGCGCAACGTCTCGGCCTGCCATACTCGCTGATTGAGCGGGCACGCTTACTGCTCACTCCGGAGTCGCGCGAAGCCGCCGACCTCATCGCCTACCTGCACCGCAGCCGCGACGAACTCGACCGCATGCAGCAGCAAATGACCGCCGAGCGCCACGCGCTCGCGGAAGAGCGCAAGAAGCTTCGCGTCGAATGGGTGGAGCGCCAGCAACGACGTATCAAAGACCTCGAAGAGAAATTCGCGGACATGCAGAAGCGTTTCGACGAAAATGTAGCCAGCGTGGTCGAATTCGTAAAGGACCGCGAACTGCGCTCCCAACTTGAAAAATCCTCGCGCCGCAAGATGCAAGACGCGCGCGGCGAGGCCCGCGATGAACTCAACGCAGCGGTGGTGCAAACTCTCTCGGAATCGCAGGCCGACTTGGGTATACAGGGCGAATCATCCGCTCCACCCAGCCCCGACCGTCTGCAGCCCGGCGCGAGAATCCGCGTGCGCGGCTTCACCAAGCCAGTCATCCTGCGGCGCGTGGAAGGCCCTTCCGCGGAAATCGAAGCGGGACCCCTTCGCATGAAAGTTGCCGTCGATCAGATTACCGGTATCGAGAGTTCGCCGGCCGATTCCAAGTCCGTGCCGCCGTCTTACCAGCGGCAAAACGTCACTGTCACCTCGCGCCCTGGCGAAGCCGCCACCACCGACGAAATCAACGTCATCGGTTCCACCGTCGAAGAAGCCACAAACCGCGTTGACAAATTTCTCGACGAAGCCGTCTTAGCAAACCGCCAAACCGTGCGCATAATTCACGGCCACGGAACCGGCGCGCTGCGCAAGGGCCTCGCCCAGTTTCTTTCCTCCCACCCTTTGGTCGGGAAGGTTTCCTCCGAGACCGAAGATCGCGGCGGCAAGGCGATCACTGTCGTAGAATTGCGAGCATAGGACTTCGAATTTTCGAGTTTCGATAATCATGGCGGAAGCAGGATCATTCGCGGATCGCGTTAAACAGCAGGCGGACATCGTCCGCGTGGTCGGCGAATACGTGCGCCTTAAGAAGAGTGGGCAAAATTTCACGGGTCTGTGCCCGTTCCACGCGGAAAAGTCTCCTTCTTTCGCAGTGCATCCGACCAAGCAGATTTACCATTGTTTCGGGTGCGGGGTCGGCGGCGACGTGTTCAAATTCGTCATGGAAATGGAAAAGTGTCCGTTTCCGGAATCGATTCGCATCGTCGCCGAGAAATGCGGGATCGCGGTTCCGCAAGCCAGAGAGCGCTCGCCCGAAGAGCGCAAGGAAAATCAGCAACGCGCTGCGCTAGTCGAAATGCACCGCGTGACGCAGGCGTTTTTCACCAAGCAACTCGAAGGCACTCCGGAAGGAAGAGTCGCGCGCGCCTATCTCGAAGATCGGGGACTCGACAAGGCGGCGATCGATCAATTCGGCATCGGGTACGCGCCGAGCGGCGGCGATGTTCTTTTGCGCTCGCTAAAACAAAAATATCCCGAAAAGCTGCTCACGGAATCGGGTTTACTCTCACGCGACCAGAGCGGTCGCATGTTTGATCGCTTCCGCCGCCGCATTACCTTCCCCATCTCCAACGAGGCGGGAAAAATTGTCGCCTTCGGCTGCCGCGCCCTCGGCGATGATCAGCCGAAATATCTCAACTCTCCCGAAACGCCGATCTATACCAAGAGCAACGTGCTCTATCACCTCGACCGCGCCAAGGAAGCCCTGCGCCGGTCCGATTTTGCGGTCCTCGTCGAAGGCTACATGGATGCCATCGCCGTAGCGCGTGCCGGAATCAGCAACGTAGTAGCCAGCTGCGGTACCAGCCTCGCCGAACCGCAAATCAAGCTCCTCGCCCGTTTCACGCGTCGCGTCATTGTGAACTACGACCCCGACACCGCGGGCCAGACCGCTACCGAGCGCTCGATCTCTCTCCTTCTGGAGCAAGATTTCGAAGTTCGCGTCCTCGCCCTCCCCGGCAAAGCCGACCCCGACAAATTCATCCGCGAGCAGGGAGCCGCCGCCTACGTGAAGGTCCTAAAGCAAGCGCCACCCTACGTTGACTACTTGATCGCCCGCGCGCGCCGCATGGATCTCACCACCGGCGAAGGCAAGCTCCGCGCCGTGAATTTCCTGCTGCCTTATGTACAGAAAATTCCCAACCGTATCCTGCGTTCGGAATGGGCCACCCGGATCGCCCAGCAGTTGCGCCTCGACGAACCGGTCCTTCGCGCCGCGCTTAGCAAAGCGGCAGCGGAGCGCCGCAGCGAGGTGAAAACCCAGCCAGAACTCATCGGCCGCGCCGCGAAACCCGTCGAGCGCCGTCTTATCCGCATGCTCGCCGAAAGCGAAGGCTTCCGCCACGAGCTCGCGCAAAGACTACAAGAGAACCAACTCTACTTGGGGCTCGAAACCGAGAGAGTCCTCGCGGCTCTGGTCGCCGCCAGTCTATCCGGCGGGCCCGTCCAAGCCAGCGAAGTGGCCGCCACCCTCGAGGAGCGCGACCGCCGCATGTTTTTCGAGATCCTTTTCGAAGACTCCAGCGACTTAACCTGGGAAGAAGCCGAGAGTTGCGTCGAAGCCCTGCATCACCGGCGCGCAGAGAGGGAACTCGCCGATGTCCAGCGCAGCATTGAATCGAGCGCCGCAGGCCCGGACCTCCGAGCACTGCTCGAGCGCAAACAGGAACTCATGAAGCGCCTGGCCGCTGCCCGCTAGGTGGCATGCCGTTTCCGCGATCGAGTCTTCCACAACCTTCCACCAATTAAATCATTGACGCACACGGACTTAACCGTGTAGCGTATCAGGGTTTACCGGGTAACGATTCCGCCTCTAAAAGCATCTAAACTTTGTAGTTAGCGGCAGGGATCGGACCACGGAAACGCGAAACGCGGGCGAAGCACGGGGCGGACGGCAGCAGCGAGCGCAGGGGCAGAGGGTTTCTCACTACGTTCAGAGTGACCGCACAGCGGCCAAAAAACATGCGATCTTGCGGGGAAATCCCCCCTCAGTTTGCGCCTGCGCATTAGCCTGTTCGTCTCTCGGCAAAAGCGAAAGCGTCCTCCGCGGATGTTCTTCGTCTGTGCGGAAGTTTGCCGGCCTTGGCGTCTGATTGCGGGAGGAATTTGTGGCAGTAGTCGGCCTTGAAGAAAAATATGATGCGGTACGCCAGCTCATCGCCATCGGCAAAGAGCGCGGCTACCTGCTGTATGACGAAGTAAACGATTCGCTTCCGGCGGAAGTGCATTCCTCGGAAGAAATCGACGATCTTCTCACCACGTTTGAACGCAACGGCATTGAGATTTACGAGGATCAAGCCTCGGCCAAAGCCGCCCGCGCCGTCGAAGTATCCACCGCGCCCGGCGAACGCGAAGCCGGCGGCAAGGAAGACGCGCACGAAAGCGACGGCGACCTGGATTTGACTCCAGGATCGCTCGAAAAAACCAACGATCCCGTTCGCATGTATCTGCGCGAAATGGGCACCGTCCCGCTGCTGACCCGCGAAGGCGAAGTCACCATCGCCAAGCGCATCGAGCGCGGACAACTCGTCGTGATGAAGTCGGTCACGCGTTCGCCGATCGTCATCAAGGAATTGATCGCGGTTGGCGACGATCTTCGCAAGGGCGGGCGCTCCATCAAGGAAATCGTCCAGTTCGACGACGAAGAGCTCACCGAAGAAAAAATCGCGAACAAAACCAAGCAAACGCTCAAGCACATCGAGAAAATCGCCAAGCTGTATGAGAATGGCCTGAAGCAGGCGATCAAGCTCGAGAAAACGCCGAAAGCCAAGAAGCGTGCCTGGATTCACGCTAAGTGGGACGTCGCGCGCACGCGTGTGGAGATTTCGCTTGCGGTTCGCGATATCGATTTCAACCCGTTCGAGAAAAAGCGCCTGATCGACAAGATGCGCGGCACCGTCGAGCGCTTGCAGTCGCTCGAGCGCGAAGCCGGCCGGCTCGAGCGCCGCGTCGATGCCGCCAAAGGCGATGTCGCCGCCGAAGCCCGCAAGGAACTTCGTACGCGCCGCGTTGAACTCAAGGACATTGAGGAGGCGAGCGAGGTCGGGCTCACCGAGCTGAAGCGCACCCTCACCATCATCCATCGCGGCGAGGCTGAAGCGGAGCAAGCCAAGAAGGAACTGATCGAAGCCAACCTTCGCTTGGTCGTTTCGATCGCGAAAAAATATACCAACCGCGGACTTCAGTTCCTCGACTTGATTCAGGAGGGCAACATCGGCCTGATGAAGGCGGTCGATAAATTCGAATGGCGTCGCGGCTACAAATTTTCCACGTATGCGACCTGGTGGATTCGCCAGGCCATCACGCGCGCCATCGCCGATCAGGCCCGCACCATCCGCATCCCGGTGCACATGATCGAAACCATCAACAAGCTGGTGCGCACCAGCCGCCAGCTCGTGCAGGAGCTCGGACGCGAGCCGACCAGCGAAGAAATCGCCAAGCGTATGGACATCCCGGTGTCCAAGGTCCGCAAGATCCTCAAGATTGCGCAGGAGCCAATCTCTCTCGAAACACCGATCGGCGAAGAGGAAGACTCGCACCTCGGCGACTTCATCGAAGACAAGGCCGTGGTCTCGCCGTCTGACGCGGTCATCAATCTCAACCTGAAGGAGCAAACCTCTTCGGTGTTGAAAACGCTGACGCCCCGCGAGGAAAAAGTCATCAAGATGCGGTTTGGCCTGGATGACGGCAGCGAGCACACCCTCGAAGAAGTCGGCCAATCGTTCGCAGTCACCCGCGAGCGCATTCGCCAGATCGAAGCAAAAGCGCTGCGCAAGCTGCGCCACCCGTCGCGCTCGCGCAAGCTCCGCGCCTTCCTGGAAGGCCCCTCGCGCGATTACCTCTAGAATCCAATAGCACAGGTACTCCCACCTGTGCCCACGTCAATGCCTGCACTGCAAAAGCGAAAACGCCTCAGATCAATCTAAGGCGTTTCATTTTTCGTTTCTTAATAAATAGATAACGAGGCGAACGGTCCATATTCCGACGAACGCGAGGAACGCGACGAGCGCGGCCGTGAATTCAGCGCCGTTCAGTTTGCGCGGACTGGTCTGATTCGCCGCGAAGACCAGCTCATTGACGACCAGAAGAAACGCTAAAAACGCGCAACCGAACCACGCAAATTGCACTTCGAAGAACGTAACCGTCTGCTGGCGGCGTTCCGGTGCCAGCCAAAATTCTTTATTGGGTACGTTGATCATTGAGATCGGTAGCGCTCCGATCAGCCGTGGCACGCCAAAGGCCACCAGCAGAGATACGGCCAGCAGAGCAATTTCGGTGGTGAAAAATGCCGACCGCGATTGCCACCCATTCGGCGCTCCGCTAGCTCCAAAATGTGTCGCCACCACGGCAGGCAGAACCGCCGCAAACTTTCGCGCCTGTAGCACGCCAACCAACACCAGGAAGACGAAAATCGAACTCGGCAACCTGCTGCTCGATCCCACAGGACAGTTCCTCCTCTCACTGGAAATTCGCACCGCGTTCCGCTCGACCGATTTCTCGTCGATCTATCGTGCCTTCTTCGGCCTTGCATATTAGAATGACCCTACCTGGTCGAGAAGCCATGAAAACAATCCATAAGATTGCCGGCGTTGTACTGGTGTTGCTGCTTATCGCGGCAGCGTACGGGATTTTCCGGACCGAGCCGCCTGCGCCATCCTTGCCGATCGCGAGCGCCGTTAGTGCTGGCCCGCACGGTTCCGCTCCGCTGCCCAGCCCTCAGGTTGTCGACCAAACTCCGCTGAAAATCGCGCAGCAACTCGCGCCTCTGGTCACACTTCCCCAAGAGCGCCCGCTGGCGGAAGAGGCCTTGCGCCTATCCGATCACGAAGTCGACATCGCCTTCACCGCTGCCCTCCGCGACGCTGCGCAACATCCTCCTCCATTGAGCGCCGAAGCAAAGGAAATCCAGACGCGGCTTGAGAAAGCGGAGAAAGCCCTCGCAAACGACCAGGCGCAGGTCGCGCAACTCACCGCCGCGGACGCCAAAGCCACCGGCGATAAGAAAGATTCGCTCGACGACCAGCTTGATATCGCCAACGCCCAGCAAGAGCTCGACCAGGACGAGGTCGACGACGCCAAGCAAGACCTGATCCGCGCCGGAGGCGACCCGCAAGATCGCATCCAGGCGATGGTGAAGGATCACGACGCGTCCACGAAAGCGACCGAAGCGGCCTTGGCCAGCACTTCGTCGCCCGCCGAAGAGCGGGGCCTGATTCATCGAGCCACGCAATGGTGGGCGCTGCACAAGAAGCAACTCCTTTTGTGGCGCGCCTGGCAAGAGACCGAGAATACGATCGCCTCACTATCCGCCCGCCACAACGCTCTCGACGCACAGATTGATGCGGAGAAGGCAAACGCTGTTTCCGCTCCAGCAGGCGCCACGCCACCGACGCCCGCGAAGCTACCGGCGCACCCCAACCCGACCCACGAGGATGCCGCGGCGCTTGTCAAAGCGACGAAAGATCGCTCGGTCCAGCAAAAGAAACTCGCTGCGTTCGACAAGCGCATCGACGACGAAAAAGAGCTCGCGGATCTCTACACGAAGTGGATCGGCGTTGTCGCGGCGCAGCAACGCATCGTCCTCAATCACGCCTTGCGTGGCATCGCAATTATTCTGGCAATCGCCCTGGTTGGATTGTTTTTCGATGACTGGATCGCCAGCCTTTTGGGCAGAACTTCGCTAGACCGGCGGCAAGTGGAAACTCTTCGCGGCGTGACGCGCGTTTCGCTGCAGGTCGTGGGCGTCTTGTTCATCCTCTTGATAATTTTTGGCCCGCCGCCCAGTCTCGGCATTTTTCTAGGTTTTGCCGGAGCCGGCCTTACCGTCGCGCTGAAAGATTTCATCGTCGGCTTCCTCGGCTGGTTCGTACTGATGGGAAAAAACGGAATCCGCATGGGCGACTGGGTGGAAATCAACGGCGTCACCGGCGAAGTCGTCGAGCTCGGCATGTTTCACACCGTGCTCCTCGAAACCGGCAACTGGACCGACTCTGGCCACCCCACCGGACGCCGCGTCACCTTCACCAACAGCTTCGCGATCGAGGGTCACTACTTCAATTTCTCCACTTCCGGCCAGTGGCTTTGGGACGAACTGCAGGTGGTCTTGCCCGCCGGACAAGATCCGTATCCCATCGTCGATGCCATGAAGAAAAAAGTGGTGGAAGCCACTGCCGAAACCGGGCAGAAGGCCGAACAGGAATGGCGCGGCGCGGCCAAATCCGCCGATATGAGCAGCCTCTCCGCCGCCCCAGCCATCAACGTCAAGCCGGTAATCGGCGGCACGGAAATTGCCGTCCGCTACATCACCAGCGCTCACGACCGCTACGCACTGCGCTCTAAGCTAAACCAGATCCTGGTCGATCTGCTCGGCGCGAAATCACCCACAACTCCGCATTCGAGCGAAGCCGAAGTCTCAGCGAAACCCTGATCGGCAGCTATGTTGTCAGACGGTTGTTTGAGATAGCCCGCAGCTGCCACACGTTCATTTCTTGGATCTGGGAAAAAGAAGATTCTGGCGAGATGCGCAAAGGGCCATCCGGTTTGCGGTAAACGCGGCTGGTGATAGCGTGTCGGTCGTTGCAAAGCAGTTCGGCCACGGAACCGTCGAGGAACAGTCGAAGTTTATGATCGGGATTTTGGGTTGGAGGAAGTTCCATGGCCGTCGCATTTAAAGTCAGCTTCGTCACCGTCGCTTGTACATCGATGGATACGCTGACCCAGTTCCCCGTCTGATCAGCGAGACCGAGAGTAAATCTTGGAGCCGAGCTCCGCCAGAAAAATTCTCCGGCAATATCCTTAATCTCAAAGTTGCGCGCACGCCAGATTCGTTCCGCTGTCGAAAATCCTTGCACATGGAAAAACTCTCCGCGCAGCGATTGAACTTCCGGGATCACCTGCATTTGCAGATCGCCACCCGCGCTCAAAGACAATAAGCGCGGCAGCGCCATACACCCCGCCCAACCCGCCGCGCGCAGTTCATCATCCGATCGCTTCTCGGGAATCCAGCCCCACAATATGCGATTGCCGCGCGCGTCGAGCTGCGTTTTCTGAGCATAGTACGCGCCGTGGTCCAAAATGCCCTGCTTCTCGGAGTGGAATACAAGCTCCTTGGGATCGAGCTCACCTGCTTCCCAAATCACCTTACCTGCGGTGGAATAAAGGAGCACATGTTTCTTACCCAGCGGGAAAAAGTCCGGGCATTCCCACATTTCGCCCGAATCGACAGGATTGGTGGATTCGTGACCCGTCCATTTTCCCGATGCCAAAGGATGCAAATATTCCCACGCGCGCAAATCCTTCGAGCGATAGAGCAAGACCTGGCCGCCTTGTTTCGCCAAGCCGGAACCGATCCCGACATACCACGTTGTGCCCTCACGCCACTGGAACGGATCACGAAAGCCGGTCAACCGCGGATCAGCGGGCGGTTGCAGCACCGGCTGTTTCCATTTGTTCCAGGTGCGCAATTGCGGATCGCCGGACGTCGCGAGGCATACCACCTCGCGAAAATTGTGGACGCCATCGCGTAACGTGGCGCGATCGGGCGAGGTCGTCTTTACTCCCGTGTAGAGAATCGTAGCGGCGCCGTGGTTATCGACGGCGCTGCCGGTGAAACAGCCGTCGGCGTCGTCCCAACCGGGAGTGGGCGCGAGAGCGATCGGAAGATGCCGCCAGTGAATCATGTCGTCGCTCACTGCGTGGGCCCAGTGCATGTCCCCCCACACGGCCGCGTTGGGGTTGTACTGGAAAAACATGTGATAGTGACCCTTCCAGTAAATCGGGCCATTGGGATCGTTCATCCAGTTTTTCGCCGGCAGCAGATGGAATTGAGGGCGCAGCGGGTCGGCGGCGAGGCGTGCACGCAGCGAAGCCTCATCGTCGGGACCCATTGGCACAGCCCGGCGAAGATCAGCAGGAATGGAAGCGAGGACAGCGGTTGAGGCGGAAGTCTTGAGAAAATCGCGCCGCGAAACTTGCTCTTCCTTTGGCGAGCGTGCGCTTGAACTCATCGGCAAACGCCGTCCAGCAACGCGCCCAGTGGGGCGCGGGTGGGCAGCGGAAATCCGCGCTCTGCCATTTTTTCTTCCAGGGTGTCGGGTGCCGCCGGCAAGCGAGGGTCGAGGCTCTCGCGATAGAACGGATCGCTCTCCGCCTCCGCCAGCGTTACGAATCGAAATCCTCGCGAGCGATACAGTTGTAGCAATTGCGGAAGCGCTTCGGCGTCGAGCGCGCCGATGTGCATCAGCAAAACGTAAGGAATGTCGCGGCCATACAATTTCTGCGAGAGTCCACGCGAATAACCGATGGTCTCGTCTGCGGCCGCCAAATAACTGTTCTTCAGCGCCTCGATTGCGCGCCTATCGCCTTTGGCCTTGCACCGCGCGTAGGGCTCGGTCCATTGATAGTCACCGAAGCTCATGGTCACGGCGGCGATGCGATATCCATGCTGGGCCAGAAATGCGCGAACGCCGTTTTCCTTTTCGGGTGTGTCGCCTTCACTGAGGTAGGGAAAGCGGAACCAGTGCCAGTCTTCGTCTTTCATCTGCTGACGCAGTACCGGTTCCACGCGAGTCGCGTCTGCTTCAAATTCCGTGAGCGAGTGTTGCGCCAGGTTCATGTGCGACCAGGTGTGATTTCCCAGCGGCTGACCGGCCGCTCGCCAGGCTCGAAATATAGCGTCGCTTCCGGGCTCCCGTTCGAGCGCTTCGCCGTTGACGAAACCGTAGACCGGAGGCGCTCCGGCATCGTGCAGCGCGGCTAGAATTTTCCTGGCAATCTCCTCGCGCGTTGTTCCCTGTGGCAACGACCCGTGCGCGGGAAGGTCGTCGAACGTTAAGGCGATCTTCAGGGGAGCGCCCGCTTGCCCGGCGGCATTATCAAACAGAGAAAGCGGCACGGCATCCGCCATGGCCGCGAATCCCGCGGGCGATGGATGCAGATGGTCGCCGGAATCGAATGCCGGAAGCAAATGATCGGGACGTTGCGGATCGCGCGTGACTTCGTCGAAATCCACGAACGCGTCGAAGTGAGCAGGGCCGCGAATCCAGGCATTGATGGCTTGACGGTCCGCTTCGGTCGCGGGCGATGGATGGTAAAAAGCGGAATCCGCGAACGGGAGAATCGTCGCGCCGATGACTTGAATGCCATGCGGGCGTGCGCGCGACAGGATCTGTTCGTATGCCGCGATAATATTTTTCACGATGGACTCGTGCTCTGCCGCGGGCACTTCCCTGGTTCGCGCCAGCATTCCAATATCGTTGACGCCTTCGAGCACGATGACGTATCGCACGCCCGGCTGCGCCAGCACATCGTGATCGAATCGTGCCAGGGCGTTTGGTCCGAGTCCGTCGAGAAGTAGGCGATTTCCGCCGATACCTTGATTCAGGACGGCGAACTCTTTCTTTCCACTATCGGATTGCAGCCGTTTGGCCAGCAAATCGGGCCAGCGGTCGTTTCCATCGGTCGTTGCGCCATGACCGTCGGTGATGGAATCGCCGAGCGTCACGATTGCGGCTGCTTGAGCCGGTGCATTCACATCCACGCCGGCGAGGAAATACCAGTGCTCCAATTTCTTCGCTTCGGGAAGGTCACCGGCGGAAAGCCTGTTTCCATGAACGATGTACGACGTCGCATGCGAACCCGGATGTCCGGTTTGAGTCGCAGGCGGCGCGTCGATCTGAAGAGAAATCGCCAGGTCGGACAGGGGAACAACCGGGAATGCGACAGGATCTGAAACGTAATCGGCTCCGGCGGGCACCGTGACGTCGGTCTTGCCGGAAAACGTAAGGACTGTGTCGGTGGCGACAGTGATGCCGCCTGACACTGGAAGCGTCGGACGAGCGATATGGACGGCCGCGAAGTGCAATGGTGCGGTGCCGAATCGGTTGGACAAATGCACGCGGAGCTGCTGCCCTCCGATCGACAAATGTACGATCTGCCGCAGCGTGGCGTCGCGCAAATCCTCCACCGGCAGCGAATTCTGCGCCTCAGGCAATTGCTGGGATGTGGCCCATGAACCAATCCAATGGGTTGACCCTGGTGCGGTTTGTGAAACAGGAACAGAGAGAGCCGCCAGGCAGGCTGCGAAACTGGCATGCCTCCAACGCTGCGTCGAGATAAGCGTCAGGAACCGCACTAATTCCCGCTCGACCAGCGCTCGATTTTTTCTTTCAGGAACGTCAGCGGCACGCCGCCGTCTTCCAGCACGCGATCATGGAAGGCTTTGATGTCGAAACGCGAGCCCATCGATTTTTCCGCGGCGTCGCGCGCTTTGCGGATTTCGATCATGCCCAGCATGTATGACGCAGCTTGCCCCGGATAAATAATGTAGCGATCCACCTCCGACGCAGCGTCCCGTTCGCCTTCCGCGGTGTGCGCCAACATGTAATCGATGGCTTGCTGGCGAGTCCAACTCATCGTGTGAATTCCGGAATCCACCACCAACCGGACCGCCCGCAGTTGTTGATCCGACAGCATGCCCAGGCGCTCGACGTCGGACGAAAATAGTTTTAGTTCATCTGCGAGGCGCTCCGTATACAACGCCCATCCTTCCGCATATCCACTGTTCGATATGTATCGTCCAATGGGATGAATGTCCTTTCGCTCCAGGGCAATCGCACCCTGCAGGTGATGCCCGGGAATGGTTTCGTGAAATGTGGTGGATTCGTCTTCGACGCGGCTGTGTTTTTCCGGCTGGTAGGCGTTGATCAGAAAAACACCGGGGCGGCTGCCGTCTTCGGCCGGCGAATTGTATTCGTTCGGGGCGTTTTTCTCACGAAATGCGGGATACGGCTGAATCATCACGTCGGCCTTGGGCCACAAGCCGAAGTCCGGGCGTGCGCCGGTCTTCGCGCGATCCAGCGCCGCTTGCGAAAAGGCAATCAACTCTTCGCGATTCTTGAAGGTGTACTTCTTGTCGGTGCGCAGCTTCTGCAGCAGGCCTTGTACATCGCTGGTCTGAAACGATTGCTGGGCAATTTCCTTCATCTGCTCGGCAATCTGGTCGACCATCCGCAGGCCGGTCTCATGCACTTCCTTCGCGAGTATCGGCAGCGAGCTATGGAAACGCACCGAGGCGTCGTAACAAGCGGCGCCGTTGGGAATGGCCGATACCGCGATGCTTGCGCGCGCGGCAGGCAAATATTCGTGCTGCAGAAAATCGCGGTACCTCTTGAATGCAGGATTGATCTGATCCTTGACCAGCGCATCGAACGATTTCTTGAACTCCGGAGTTCCATCGCGCACCGAAGGCGAATCGAAGGGCGAAGCGGAAATGGGCCCGGCAAGCAGCGTGTTCATCTGATCGATGGTGATACGCACATTGCCTTTAGGCGCGGTGTAACCGAGCTTGATGCCCTCACGCAGGTTCGCGATTTCGGTGTCGATATATTTCGGCAGCGAACTCCAGCGCGCCAGCGCGTCCGTGCGCGCCTGGTCGGTTCCGACCGGCTGGATGGTCACGAGATAGCCGTCCTCCACCTGCCAGGCATTCACGAATTGGCTGACGGTCCACAGTTCGTTGCGGCACGCGCGCAAGGCGATGGGCCCTTCAAGCGCTTCGCGCACGATGGCGTACGTAGCGCGCAAAGGCGGCGCGCTAATCGTCGCAGGGTCGATCTGTTTCGCTTCGATGAGCCAGGCATCTTCGCGGTCATGCCATGCTTTCCACGCTTCCAGCGAATTGTCGGTCAGCTTGTCTTGCCGGTGGCCGGGGATGCCGTATTCGGTGATTTGCTCGGGAAAGCGCTCGAACCACGCGGCCAGATAAGTGTCGGCCAGCGCGCGGACGTGCGCGTCGGCGGGCGGCGGCCCGGAAGATTTCTCAGCCGTATGTCCACAGCCGAAGAATGCGGCGCAGAGAAGCGAAACCAGGAGTCGTCGGAGCATGCGGAATTATACCCACGGCTCTTGGCGAAGCCCACGATCTTCTCTTCTAGAACGGCGCTGCTCTCTTGCCGGATAGGGAGCATGCCCCAAGGCGATTCGGGAATCGTTTGGTATCTCCTCTAACATCAGGACATTCAAGGGAGTCGTCCCTCGAGATGAAACGATCCTGGCTGATCCACGGACTCATCCTCAGTTCGGCCGCGGCGGGAGCGCTGCTCGTTTTTACCTTCCTGAATGACCTTTACAATTTGACGTCCGGCACCCATGTAGTTCCGGTAACCTCCACGGGAACGCTTTGGAATATCGTGGGTCTCCCGCCCTCGCCCGCCTCCTTGATTGACCTCATTCCTTACTTCTCTGCGGATCCGCTTTTGACTCCGCACTATCGGCCGTTTCTCTTTTTCTCGGTGCTGCTGGTTACCGCAGCGTTGTGCTTTGTCCAGGCTTACGGACTGCGGCGCAACGCGTCGTGGGCTCTCTATTCGATATTTCTTTTCTGCCTGATTGATTTCGGCGGGCAAGCGGTCCACTTGGCGCGCACCACTGTTTCCCAGTGGCCGGCAATCGCCGCCGCGCCCACCGCTTTTGCAGGTTTCGCCGCTTTTCTGCTCGCCAGCAAGCGAATGATTTTGAAAGTGTGCCTGGACACGGGTTGCGCGGCGGCTCTGTCCCGGGGCGGTTACGGAGATTTCTCGCTCATGGGCGAAGAACAAACGCCAGCGGCCTGGCCGCGGCAACCGGCCGCGCCGCTGTCGAATTCGCTCGCCGACCATCCACCGCCGGTGTTGGGAGTTCCGGCGGTTTCGGCGGGGGAACTCGACGACCACCCGACGCTGCGGAAATCCGCGCGAGTCGTCTTGTGGGGCTCGGTCGCGTGCTGCAGCGTTCTGCTCTTGCTCGTGGTCTCCAAGCCGCTGTTTCCGACACCTTCGCCGACGCAATTCGACCTCTACACGCGCCTCATGCCGTCGTCTCTGGTGGCTGCGCTGCAATACGGGATCGTGGCCTGGCGAGTACGACGTGGGCCCGACGGTTTTGGTCTTGGACTGGCGTGCGCATGCAGTTTCGGCGTCGGTGCGGCGGGTTTTGTCACAGGCCCCATTCTTTTTCTGGGACTGTTTCAACGTTCAATGCCGGCCCTTGCGGATACCATGCCAAGTCTGAAGCCCGTGGCGTTCCTGGTCCTGGCGTTCATTGTGGTGAATTGCGGGATATTTCTTGCCTCGCTACGCATTTCGTGGCTGGCACGATTCGATACGAATCGCTCACCCACGTCTTGGGCCCTCGGATTTGCGTTTCCTTTTGTTCTGCTCATCGTTCTGCGCGCGATGGTATTCCACTGGCTGCCCTAGCGTCTGTACTGCCGCGACGGGGCCTCGGTTGAGTGGAGCGGACGTGCCGGCGCCCGAGCTTTATTAGCCTGAGTTTTATTGGCCCTTGAGCCACAGCGGGACGACGAACCGTTTGCCTCTCCACACTGAATCTTGCGCCGGTTCTCGCCGCGCTTGCCGACTCTCATCATTCGGCAGCATGTCAGGTGCGCAATCTGGGGAGCACCTGGATTTTGTTGTCCGCCGACCCGGAGATGCTTCGTTTGCCAGGGCTTGCGGAGAAAAGCACCGCCCTGGTGCTGACGAGGAAGCCGGTCCTGTGGACCGACGGCTGCAGCAATCTTTTTCAGGTGCTTCGCTAGCGCAGAGCATTTCGCGTCCAGAATTCAGTGCGGGAAAATCTACGCTCAAGAGCCTTCGGTTAGCAGCCGGCGGGCGCGCGTGGCGAAGATGCCGGCGCCGGCATACATGAGGCCGAGCAGGCTGAAGCCTGCCAACAGACTGACGCGCTGCGCGACCCAGCCCAGCGAGAAGCTCATGATCAGTTGCAACACGGTGGTGACGATGGCCATGGCGGATTGCGTGCGTCCCATGAAGTGCCGGGGCACGATGGCCATGATCGAGGATTGCGCGACAATGCCGGAAACGGCCCGGCAGAAACCAAAAACGGCCTGGATGGTCACCGCGCCCACCACGAAGGAAACGAAGGGCACGAGAATGTGTCCGGCACAGAGTGTGCCGATGCAGCCTACGTAGAAAGTCATGCGCAGCGAGTCCGGAAGCTGGCTGGCAAGCAGACCTCCGGTGATGGCGCCAATGGCCCAGCCAAGCTCGAGAAAGCCGAGTCCGCGAGCGCCGGCGTGCAGCACGTCGTTGGCGAGCGCGACCAGAATTACGTTGGCGCTTACCACGCCTGCCATCATGGTGGCGTGCGTGATGCCGAGCGCGAGAACCCGCGGCTGTTTTTTCAGGTACGCAAAACCTTCTTTCAGATCGGCATACACGGCGAGGGACAATCCCGCTTCTGCGACTTCGGGATTTTCGCCGGACTCCAGCGCCAGCGCGGTAGCCTCGGTGGCGTCGGAATATTCGCGCGAATATCGCTGGTGGCGGCGCGGAGAAACGTAACCCCGCCGCATCTGGTACAAGCAAAACGCCGACACAAAATAGGTGGCGCCGTCGATCACGAGGATGCCGGCGATGCCGGCCCAATCGTAGATGAAGCCGACGAATGCGCCGGCCATCAGCATCCCGCTTTGCACACCGATCAGCACGGCGGCGTTCGCGCCCGTGAACTGATTTGGCGGAATCACTTCCTGCACGAGCGCGTTCACGGTGGCCCAATACATCGCGGAACCCGTGCCGGTGATCAGCGTCATGACGTACAGATGCCAGAGACCGAGATGCCCGCTCCACGCGATGTAGGCGATGGAGAGAACAGCGACACCGCGGCTGAGATCGAGGAGGACGCCAAGGTAGCGGCGATCTAACCGATCGATGAGCACTCCGCCGACGAAGGGAACGAACAGGCCAGGCAGCGTGACGACGATTACCTGCATGCTGACGGCGATGGTCGAGTGCGTGGCGGAAAGGATGTACCAGCTGACGGCCGTGAAGTTGAGGCCGCTGCCAAACAGCGACACGAACATGGCGACCGAGAAGAACCGGAAGCCGCGTTGCGCCCAGATGACGCTCCAGTCGACGCGCGTGGTGGTTGTAGCGCTGGCCATGGAACCTGACATTTTACTATCGGCGGAACGGCAGCGAAGCAGCTCGATTGCGATGTGTTTCGTAGAGATGCGACGCGAAGGACAATGTGAGAACTCGCGCAAAGCGCGATAAAAATGGGCGGATGCAAGAAATCACCTCGCCTTTCTCGGTGACTTCGCTTCCTTAATAGTTTGATTTGACGAATAAAATTATTAGGATTAAACTTTGGACCGTTCATGGTCGACGATTCGGCAAGGCAACTGTTGGAGTTGTATCCGCGGATCTTTTTTGCCTGCCACACACGGCATGTCCGCGATCCCCAGACGCGCCGGATTTTGAGCGCGCACCAGGCCAGCATCCTGGATCACCTGGACGAGCGCGAGCCGGTAACGCTGCTGGAGCTGGCGCGGCATATGGGCGTGACGGCTTCGACCATGTCGTTGCACGTCGAGAGATTGGTGCGGCGAGGCTACGTGTTGCGGGAGCGCGATTCGCACGACGGGCGTCGGTTGCGGGTGCGGATTTCGGCTTCGGGTATGCGGATACGCGAGGCCAACTCGGTGCTCGATCCCGTTCGCGTGCGTGCGATGTTGTCGCGGCTGTCTGCGGAGGAACGACAGGCGGGGGTGCGAGGGCTGGAGATTCTCGCGAAGGCGGCGAACGAGGAGGTGCAGGAACAAAAAACAAAAGCGAGGCGCGGGAGCGGCCGCCTGCCGCAATGAATCTCGCGGTTCTGGCCGATTGAAGTTGCGGACTTGCGATTGCAGCTAACCGGATTTCGAGCGACGAGATTCCGAGACGGCAAATACATGCTCCGAGGTGAACGATGAGATGGATGTTGTGGATATTTGCCGCGTTGGCGGCCGTTGTCATCATCGTTCTGGTGATCGGCTGGCGGCTGCCTAGAGATCACGTCGCTACGCGCATCGGCCGGTATCATCAACCGCCGGAGAAAATTTGGGCGGCGATTACCGATGTGGACACCATGCCTTCTTGGCGAGAAGGGCTGAAGAGCGTGAAGCGTTTGCCCGATCGCAACGGCCTTCCGGCGCACATCGAGTATTCGAGTTCGGGACAACTGCCGATGGAAACAGTGGAAATGACGCCGCCACGGAAACTGGTGAATCGCATTGCCGGTTCCAATCTGCCGTTCGGCGGAACCTGGACGTTTGAAGTCGAGCCTGTGGCCGACGGCGCGACATTGAGGATTACGGAGAACGGATACGTCACCAATCCTGTGTTCCGGGTCGTGTCGCGCTTTGTGTTGGGCTATACGACAGAAATCGAGAAGTACTTGCGGTCGCTGGCCAAGAAATTCGGCGAACCACCGCAGGTCCGCGAGTAACCACGAGACGCCGTCCTTCGTTTCGCTCTAAGCGATGACGGTTCACACCAGGATGCAGCGGGCGGCGTGATCTCGCGAAGCGAGCGACGTGATGCGCAAATCGGGGACGGCGAGCACGCACTCGGCGATTCGCATCGAGCATCGCGGCTCGAAGGCGCAGCCGGGAGGCAAGGCCGTGAGCTGCGGCACGGTTCCTGGAATCGGCCTCAGTTTACCGCGCTCCAGCGTCGGGGAAGCTGCCAGCAGGCCTTGCGTATACGGATGACGCGGTGCTAGGAGGACTTCGCGGACCGGTCCTTGTTCTACGATGCGTCCCGCATACATCACCGCGACGCGGTCGGCGACTTGCGCTACCACGCCTAGGTCGTGGGTGATGAACAGCAAGCCGAGTTGCAGTTCGCGGCGCAGGCGATCGAGCAAATCCAGAATTTGTTTTTGTACCGTGACGTCGAGCGCGGTGGTTGGCTCGTCGGCGATCAGCAAACGCGGCCCGCCCGCCAGCGCCATCGCAATCATCGCGCGCTGCCGCAATCCGCCCGACAATTGATGCGGGAACTGTTCGGCGCGCGTCTCCGGTTCCGGGACCGCCGCTCGCTGCAATACTTCCAGCATCCGACGACGCACTTCGCTCGATTCCAATCGCGAATCGTGCGCGCGAATTGCTTCCTCAACCTGCGCGCCGATGCGCATTACCGGATTCAGCGCCGTCATCGGCTCCTGAAAGACCATGGCAATCTCGCGCCCGCGCACATCGCGCCAACCCCGCTGGTTCAAGCCAGTGAGATTGGTGTTCGCCGAGTTCCGATTCGTGCCCGCTGCATTTGCATGGGCGCGGCCTGCTCCGCCCGCCGCAGAGGCACGACTGCTCATCCTCGCATCGCCAGTCAAAACCGCCTCGCCGCTCACGCGCGCGCCGACCGGCAACAATCCCATCAGTGCCAGCGCCATCATGGTCTTGCCACTGCCCGATTCGCCGACAATGCCGAGCGACTCGCCGGCGGCGATGCGCAGCGACACCTCGTTCACCGGGTGCACCCAGCCCGACGGAGTCGGCAGCTCGACTTTCAATCCGCGCACTTCAAGCAAGTCCGCCATGTGTTATTCAAGAGTAGAGCCGAATCGTGGAATTGGGGAAGGCGAAACGGTTAGAGCGTGTCTAGGCGAAACGTTGCGCCTAACGTCTAGCGAGCGGCACGACAAACTTCAGCGCGGTATGGGTGGGCGAAAAGGCTACGACTTTCACGTCTTTCAGACCGGCTTTGCGGCCGGTGGAGAGGACGTCGATCTCGGTGATTTCCCTTTGGCCTTTCGGGTAAACGATCCAAAGGGCGGTGGCGCCCTTCATCGCTTTCTCGGTTTTGTTTCCTGCCGACGCCAGGTCCTTGGTGGAGTTCACGGATAGAAAAATCAGGTCACTCGTTGCATCCAATTTGCCTTCACGGATGTTCTTTGTTGCGGCGCGTAGCTCGCGGAGGAAATCTGGATCGAAGTGGCCCAGCAGCGAGACATGGATGCCGGGCTTCACGCCCAGTTTTTCGGCGCGGGTTCTTGGGTGGAGGATTTTGTGACACCACTTTTCGGCTGTGGGGCCTAGCTCGAAGATTACCGGACCGCTTGGTGTTTGCAGATGAAGCTCGCCGCCGGATGCTTTCGCGGTCTTGATGGCTGAAAACGGAATCTTCAGAGTTGGACCGCCGTCGGCGGGGCGGAAGATTAACTCCGCGGTTTCCAGCAGGGCCTTTCCGGTTGCTTGCTTTTTCCCGAAATGGGCCTTGCAGGTGGCTTCGTTTCCCATGGGCTACGTTCCTCCCCGGACAGCGATATTACTCCATTGGGACGGCGGGCTCATCGAGACACGCTTTGACGATTTAAATTGATTCCAGGCTATTTGCTCATGATTCGGCGGCTTTACGAGCCGCAGCAGCATGGCACTTCAGGGACAGAGCATGGACCGATGCGTCCATCCATGCTTCCTTTTTTTGGTGAAAATCAAGGCGTGCTGGTCTGGATAGCGGAGCGTTGGCGACCGACACGGCGGGCCGTTCGCACAAGGATTGCGTAATGGACGGCAAACCAGGATTTGTTGATCCGAGATTGAAAAGACGGAGTATTACCTTATATGTATTAGCATGCATTAACTTTTTGTCAAGATAGAAAAAGCCCCCGGAAACTCGGCGGGGGCCTTTTTTCCACCACAGGATCGATTTGTCGCGCCCTGCGTGATCTTCCGAGCCGGCAGGAGGCCCTCCAAAGCTCTGGACAGGCCGGCGCTACCGGTGGTCCTTAGAACTCATAGCGGAGCGCGAACTGCATTACGCGGGGGTTGGTTAGCAGGCCGCTGTAATTTCCGAAAGACCCGGAATCGAGGGCGGTGGAGACGCTTTGGACGTCAAAGCGGGTCAAGTTGAGAACGTTGTAGACGTCCCAGCGGAACTGAAGGGTGTGGGACTCGCGCCAAGGCATTTTCCAGCGCTTGGCCAAGCCGACGTCGAGGCCGGCAAAGCCATCTCCGCGCAATGAGTTGCGCGTGCCACTGTCGCCCGGCAGGGTTGGTGCAAAGGCCTGAATACCGTTTGGGCCGAGCGGATCCGGGAAGAGATTGACGGTTCCATCGGCATTCTTGGTGGTACCGGTCACCGCGGGAGCGACCTGCGTGGCCAGTCCTTCGAACTCCCAGTTGGTGGGGAACCGGAAGCCGTTGGCAATGCTGATGGGAAAGCCAGTGGTCCAGCGGGCGATACCGGTGAGCTGCCACCCGCCGATCAGAGCTTCGGTCGCGCCGTGGGACTCTCTGCCGATCCAGCGGCCCTGCCCGAAGGGCAATTCCGCCACCCAATTCACGTTCAGCTGATGCGGAGTATCGAAGTCCGAGACAGCGCGAAGCTGGGTCGGCCGCCAGGCGTTGAAGATCTGTCCGAGCGAACCTGCACCGAGCACGTCGACGCGTTCGGCATCGGATTCGATGTCCATGGATTTCGAATAGGTGTAGTTCAAGCCGAACTGCAAACCCTTTGAAAAATGCTTTTCCAGATTGACTTGTAGAGCGTTATACGCGGCGGCCCCGATGGAGCGCCACGCGAAGAGGGAGGCGTATTGGGAGTTGACGTAGCAATTGGGAATACTGCTGCCGGAGGGCTGGCCGCAATTGCCGTTGTAGACAACGCCCGGATGGTTGGGATCGGGGAAGCCGCTTTGGTCAATACGCTGAATGGCGGTGGTCTCGTTGCCGGAATAGCAACTAAACAGGGCGTAGTTAATTTGGAGAGGATTGGTGGTGATGGTTTGCGGGCATCCTTGCGCGGTGATGGGGTCGAGGGAATACGCGCCACCGGACTGAAGGGCCTGGGTCATGTCGGTCCAATAGGAAGCGGTGGGTCCGACCATGGCGGCAGTCACCTGGCTTGGCGGAGGAGCGTTGGGAGATTGGTAGATTTTGGCTAGAGCCTGCACGGCGGTGTAGTAGTCGATGTGAGTCTTGGGATCGACGAGATCGGCGGGCTGGGCGAGATCTTCTTGGACCAGGAGGCGATGAGAGAGACGGCCGACGTAGGAAACCTGGAGCGAAACGTTATGCCCCAAGTCGCGGGCGACCGAAAAGTCGATGGTATAGGAGTAGGGCGTCTTCAGGGAGCTGTCCACACCGAAGGTGCTGGCATAGGCGCCACCCTCGCTGCCGCTTGGGAAGGTCTGTGGAAACGTGCCTGGAGGAGCGGGGGAAAACATTACGTCACCGTTTAGGTCGGCGGTGGGAATGGCGTCCAAGCTGGTGATGCGCGGAGCGGTGTCCAGCGTGGTTTGGCCGTTGGGGCTGCTGAGAAAGGTGGAGAGGCCAAAAGCGCCGCGGCGATTGAAGGTGGCGAGCAAACCCTGGCCGATGCGGTCATAGACGATACCGAAACCGGCGCGAACACTCGTCTTGCCGGGGCCGCCAAAGAGATCCTTGAGGAGTCCATCACCGTAGCCGGGAGACCAAGCGATGCCCAGGCGCGGACCAAAATTGTGGTAGTCGGTGCCGTAATAGCCGGCCTTGTTATTTGCCGGACCGCCGAGTTCGAAACTGACCGTCGGATCAGCCCATGATCCGATGCCTTGGGCCATATCGGCGCCGCGAGTAGCGAACCAATTTCCGAGGTTGATGGATGGCTCGGACTGGTAACCGTCGGTTTCCCAAGGCGCGGGGAAAAGAGAATAACGCAGGCCATAGATGACGGTGAGATTAGGTTTAACCTTGAACGAGTCTTGCAGATAAAACTCGTAGGAATCGGTGGCAAATCTGCGGGTGATCGGAGCGCCTTGCGGCAGTACGGAGCCATTGAGGTTGTAGTTGTATTGCGCGTCGACCTCGGTGATGGCGCCGAGCAGGGTGAGAAGAGGGAAGTCGTAGCCGCTAGAGAATGAGGGAGCGACGGCGGGGAGACCGTTCGCCCCTGGATCCATGGCAGTGCCAGTATTGGCGACACCGGCGGCGGGTAACCAGCCGGGATTGGCGCTGCCGTCGCTGAACGAACTCAACTGGCTGGACTGCGGGTTGCGCATGAAGGCGATGTTCGTGCCGAACTGCCAGGTGTGCTTTCCCTTGAGCCAGGAAACATCGTCGGTGAGATTGTGCACGGGAACCTGGAAGGTTCTGGTGCGCACCACGGCGAGGCTGGAATTGTTGGTTGTGCTGTTGTCATTCAAGCCGCGGAACAGGATCTGCGGGTCATCCGAGTTGCCGAACTGACCGAAGCTCTGGCGGGTGAAGCCCCAGCGGAAATTGTTGACGACCGCTGCGCTCAGAACGCCGGTGTAGCCGACGGTGACGCCCTTGCTGTAATCGGCAAGGGTCTGTTCGGGCGTCTGGCCTGGCAAGTAGGGAACTCCAGCGTTTGAGTCGTTGCGCATGGCGCCCCGGGCGAACAAGGTGTGATTGCCGTTGCTGGTGATCTTGTAGTCGAGACGCGCGATGTACCAGTTGTTGTTGATGGAGATTGGGCCACGGAAGCGGTAGCCGACTTCGTTGAGACCGTCACCTTGGGTGTTGTCGTTGGGCATCGGAAAGGTCTTGAGGTAATTGATGACGACGGGATTGGCACCTAAATGCAACGGATCCAGCGATTGCAACTGGGAGGGTGAGAGGGCTTCGTTTCCCGGAGCGACTGTATAGGAAGCGCCACTGAGGCCTTGGACCGTGCCGCCGGGGCAGGCGCTCGGATCGGTGCACTGATATTGCATGACGCCGTCGCGCATGGCGGCGCTGGGAACGATGCGCACCACGCTCTCCTGTTCGGCTTGACGGTATGCCTCATAGTTCGCAAAAAAGTAGAGGCGATTTTTCCAGATCGGCCCACCGAGGGATGCGCCAAAGATATTGCGAATCAATTCGGGCGGCTGGTTGGCGTCGCCGGACTGCAACTCCGACTGCTTGACGAAATAATCATTGGCGCTGGTAAAGGTGTTGCGGTGGTATTCGTACAGCGAGCCGTGAAAGTCGTTGGTGCCACTCTTGGTAACCAGGGAAACCTGGGCGCCGGAAGAGCGGCCGCTATCGGCATTGTAGTTGGTGGTAGTGACACGAAATTCCTGGACTGAGTCCAGAGAGACGGGCAGTACGGAGGTGAAGGCATAACCGCGGGTTTCGTCGTTCACGTCCACGCCGTCCAGAGTGATGTTGCTCTGGTCGCTATGGGCGCCGTTGACGGCGCCATTGCGAGTGTCCAAGTCCTGATTGATATCGGTACGGTTGCCGGTGTAGGCGACGCCAGCCTGAAGGGACAGAAGATCCGGGACGTTGCGGGATTCGATGGGGAGTTGCTTGATCTGATTTTCGTTGAAGGCGTTGCCGAGCGAGGCGTCGGAAGTATTGAGGGTCAGGGTTTGGGCGGAAACTTCTACGGTTTCGTTTGCGGAGCCAATATCCAGGGTTACGTCCGCGGTAGCCGGGGAATCGACGAGCAGGTGCAAATTCCTCTGTTCGGACTTGCGGAAGCCAGTAGCTTCGACGGTCAGGAGGTAGGTGCCGGGCGGAAGGGCCAGAAATTCGTATTCGCCCGAGTTGTTGGTCTTGGTTTGGCGCGCCAATCCCTGGGCCGCGTTTGTCAGAGCAACGTTGGCGCCGACGACCACGGACCCGGTTTTGTCCAGGACCGTGCCACGAAGCGAGGTTGTGCCCGATTGACCCTTAGCGAGGGCTGGCAACATACATGCGACAGCGAGAATGATTGCAGCGAAAACACCAGAAACAGTCCCCCAAGAACCTTTGCCCACGGCGATCCTCCGAATGAAGAAAAGAGTTGCAGAAGAGAATGGGGAACGACTTGGCAAGTGGAATGCCGAAGTCATTCTTGTAAGGCTTTGTTGAAAGGAAGGATGTTCCTATTTCTAAAGAGAACTAATTTATTCGGGTTCTCAGATTTAGATATGGGTTCAGGGAATGGGAAGGTAGAAGTTAGAACTTAGACGTAGAGATTTAAGGGAGCCCGAAGCTGATGGCTCTGGTTAGCGACCTTGAGTGTTGGAAAGTGTGCGAAGATGCGCGCTTGTCTCGGAAACGAGTTAAAGGATCGACCGGCTATAGAATGCTTAGCGGGAAGAACTTGAGCGAGAAGACGGCGACAATTGGTCCGCTGATAGAAGCGATGGACTTGCGGAAGAGCTACGGGCGCGTGGCGGGGATTCTCTCGGGTAACGGGGAGGGACCACGTTTTACGGCGGTCGATGGCGTTAGTTTTGGTGTTTCGGCTGGGGAGACGTTCGCAATCGTCGGGGAGAGCGGGTGCGGGAAGACGACATTAGCGCGGATGCTGTTGCGGTTGATCGAGCCGGACTCGGGTGAGGTGCGGTTTGACGGCGAGGATTTACTGACGTTGAGCGGGGAACGATTGCGGGCTCGGCGGCGGCAGATGCAGATGATTTTTCAGGATCCATTTGCGTCGCTAAATCCGCGGATGCGGGTGGGGGCGATCGTGGCGGAGCCGCTGGCGATCCATGAGCCGGGGCTTTCATCGGTGGAGCGGCGCGAACGGGCTGTTGCGATGCTGAAACGCGTGGGGCTAAATGAAGATGCGATGAAGCGGTATCCGCACGAGTTTTCCGGGGGGCAGCGGCAGCGGGTGGGAATTGCGCGGGCGTTGATTCTGCGGCCGAAGCTGGTGGTGGCGGACGAGCCGGTGTCAGCCTTGGATGTTTCTGTGGGGGCGCAGGTTTTGCTGCTCTTGCAGGAGCTGCAACGGGAGTTTGGGCTCACCTACATTTTTATATCGCATAGTTTGCCGGTGGTGGCGCAGGTGGCAAGTCGGGTGGCGGTGATGCGGGGTGGGCGGTTTGTGGAAGTGGGTCAAGTGGAGCAGGTGCTGCATCGGCCTGTGGACGCTTACACGAAGGAGTTGTTGGCGGCGGTGCCGGAGCTGCCTCGGGGATAGGATGGGGCGGGTTCGAATGATTGTGGTGTGAAATTTTTGTTGGTAATTGGGCGTAGAGGAGGGTAGAAATCCAGTTGCGTCCGGTGAAGCTTACCGTGGTGGAGGAAATCGGCTATGGCTACTACTTCTGTGTCTGCGCCTGAGGCGCAGCCCCGTATCAATCCCTTTGGCCGGATCATCGGAGTTTTTACCTCGCCCAAGCAGACGTTTGCGAGCATTGCGGGGCGGCCCAGCTGGGTTGCGCCGCTGTTGCTGATGATGGTCCTGGCTACGTGTGTGGGCACTTTGCTGAACACCAAAATGAATTGGGGAGAATATATCCGGCACAAGGCCCAAGAAAACGCGCGGTTCGAGCAGTTGTCGGAGGAGCAGAAGGATCAGGCATTGGCGGGACAGGTCAAGTTCTGGTCCAACTTTTCGTATGGAGTTGGCATTGTGGCAGTGCCGCTGTCGACGCTGATTTTTGCGTTGATCTATTTTGGAGCGTTCAATCTTTTTCGCGGGGCGGGTCTGCGCTTCGGTCAGGCTTTTGCGATTACCACGCACGCGTTTTTGCCCACCGCGATTTCCAGCATCCTGGCCTTGATCATACTTCCGCTAAAGACGTACGGAGATGTCGATCCGGAGAATGTGGTGGCGACGAGCCTGAAGGCTTATCTGCCGGAAAGCGCGCCGAAACCACTGCTGGCGCTGGGAGGATCGCTCGAACTCTTTTTTATCTGGTGTCTGGTGCTGGTGGCGATCGGCTTTTCGGCGGCGAATCCGAAGAAAGTGAAGCCGGAGGCGAGTTTTGGGATTGTGTTCGGGTTGTGGGCGGTTTGGGTGTTGGCCAAGGTGGCTTGGGCTGCGTTATAACACAGGGAGTCCGCTCGGATTCTCCAACGGATCAGCGAAATTCGGTAAAGCATATCGAGGTTGTTAGAGCCCGGGTGAGCTGGGCGCAGCGATGCTGCGCGCCTAACAAGTACGAGCCGCAGGGGTGCGATACACTTGAGTGGTGAAATTTTCGTTTGAGGTATCAGAGACTGATCCGACAGGGGCGCGGCGGGGGACATTGACGACGCCGCATGGGGCGTTCGAGACGCCGGCGTTCATGCCGGTGGGAACCGCGGCTACCGTTAAAGGACTTACGCAGGGCGCGCTGGAAGAACTAGGCACGGGAATCATCCTCGCTAATACGTACCATTTGTATTTGCGGCCGGGGCATGAGCTGATTCGAAAGCTTGGCGGCTTGCATCGATTTATGTCCTGGCCGCGGGCGATTCTTACCGACTCCGGAGGGTTTCAAGTTTTCAGTTTGTCGGAGTTGCGCAAGATCACGGACGACGGCGTGACATTTCGTTCGCACCTGGATGGGTCCGAGCATTTGCTGACGCCGGAGAAGGCGGTGGAGATCCAGATGGCGTTGGGGTCGGACATCACTATGGTGCTCGATGAGTGTATCGAGACGCCCGCGCCGCGGGATGTTGCGGAGGCGGCGGTGAAGCGCACGACGTTGTGGGCGCGGCGGGCGCGGGAGTATTTTACGCAGAAGGCCTCGCGCAACGGGGATTCCGGCGCTTGGCAGCGGCAATTCGGAATCGTGCAAGGGGCGACCTTTGCGGATTTGCGGCGAGAGAGCGCGCGGCAGCTTCTGGAGTTGGATTTTCCGGGGTATGCAGTGGGCGGGTTGGCCGTGGGCGAGCCGCATGCGCTTACTTGCGAAATGACGGGCGAGGTTGCGGCCCTGCTGCCGAAGGATCGGCCGCGGTATTTGATGGGTGTGGGGCGTCCAGAGCAGATCGCCGATTACGTTTCGCTGGGCATCGATATGATGGATTGTGTGTTACCGACACGGGCTGCGCGGCACGCTTGCATATATACCAGCGAAGGGCGCGTGCTGATCAAGAATGCGCGGTACGCCGCGGACCAGCGGCCGCTCGATCGGACTTGTTCTTGCGCGGTTTGTAAGCGGTACACGCGCGCGTATCTGCGCCATTTGTTCGCGGCGGGAGAGATCACCGCAGCGATTTTGGCGACCCACCATAACGTCCACTTTTACCTTGACATCATGCGCCAAATCCGCGAGGCTATCGGGTTTGGGAACCTAGCGAAATTCTCATCTGCGATGCACGCGCGTTATGCGGCAGGTCCGGCCTGAAGGCAATCAGGTTTCCGGAATTTGCAAGGCGCGCGGGTCGTCCGCGGGACACCACCAGAAGAGAAGAATCGTAAGGGTTGTAGAGAGCGGGGACGTCCTCGCGTCTGGCTGCTGCTATCTTCGCGATTTTCTCCGGACGCAGATCGAGCCGGGTGTTCGGAAAGGTTGGGTTCAGCCACGATTATGTTTGCGGCGACGATATTTCAAGTGGGCGGTTTGAGCGGTGCGCTCGGCAGCCCGCTGATCATGATGGTGGTTGTGATGGGCATCTTTTACGTGATGCTCATTCTGCCGCAGCAGCGGCAACGCAAGAAGTTGCAGGAGATGCTGGGCGCTTTGAAGGCCGGCGACAAAGTGATCACCAACGGCGGGATCTACGGGACGATTAATGGTTTGGACGGCGACACGGTGATCCTGAAGATCGCCGATCAGGTAAAAATTCGCATCGCGCGGTCGGCGATTACGCAAGTGGAGACACCGGAAGATGCGAAATAAGTTGGCTGCGCGCGCAGCTTCGAACGCAGTTTGCGGAGACACCGGCAGGCCCGGAGTCCAGACCTTTTGACATGAATCCCAACCTGAAGTGGAAAGCGCTGTTTATTTTGCTGGTTATTCTGGGTTGCATCTACGGCCTGGTGGGTCTGCCGACATTCCCGACATCACTAGCCGATTTGAAAGATAATTTCGGCCGTCAGATCAAACTGGGTTTGGACCTGCAAGGCGGCACGCACCTGATTTTGCAGGTGCAGACGCAGGAAGCCATCGCGCAAGAGACGGATCAGACCGTGGACCGGCTGACCAGCCAAATGCGCACGAAAAATATCCACTACGACGAAGTTCGGCGGGTGGACGACACGCATATCCTGGTGCGCAATGTGGCGTCGGACCAGTTGTCGGATTTTCGCGATCTCGTCAGCGCGCAGTTGCAGAATGTGTGGGACCTGACGCCGGCGGCGGGCGATCCGACGGGCTACACGTTGACGCTTCGTCCGAGCGCGGTCGCGGCCATTCGAGAGCAAACGATGACGCAGTCGATCGAGACGATCGAGCGGCGTATCAATGCGCTGGGTTTGACCGAACCGACCATCCAGCAGCGCGGAGGGAGCAACGACAACGAGATTCTGGTGCAGCTGCCGGGCGAAGGCGATCCTTCGCGAGCAAAGGCGGTCATCCAGGCTGGCGGGCAACTGGAATTGAAGTTGGTGGAAGATCCGACGTCGTACCCTTCGCAGGTGGCGGCGCTGGCGGCGCACGGCGGAGTGCTGCCGTCCGGCACGGAATTGGTTCCGGGGCGATCGGAAAGCCGAACTCCCGCCGAAGATACGGGTGAAGTGTGGTACCTGCTCAGCCGCGCGCCTGTCGTGACCGGCCGCGATCTTCGCAGCGCTACGGAGAATCGCAGCACGCAGAACCCGGGACAGTGGCAAATTAACTTTGCGTTGTCGGCGGACGCCGCGCGGCGCTTCGGTCCTTTCACCGAGCAAAACATCAATCGGCAGATGGCCATCGTTCTGCAGCACCGCGTTTATTCCGCGCCGGTGATCCACGGGCGGATCGATGACACCGGCGTGATCGAAGGAAATTTCAGCCAGGATTCGGCTCATGATCTGGCGCTGGTTCTGCGCGCCGGTGCTCTGCCGGCTTCGATCAAATATCTGGAGGAGCGTACGGTCGGACCGTCGCTGGGCGCCGACTCCATCCGTCACGGCGTGCAGGCTTCGATCTTCAGCCTGCTGGTAGTCATGATCTTCATGCTGGTGTACTACAGGCTGTCCGGTGCGAATGCTGTGCTGGCGTTGGTTTTGAACCTGGTGATCTTGCTGGCCGCGCTGGCCGCGTTTGGCGCGGTGCTGACGCTGCCCGGAATCGCCGGCGTAATTCTGACGATCGGCATGGGCGTGGACTCGAACGTTCTGGTGTTTGAGCGCATCCGCGAAGAGTTGCGCAACGGGAAGTCGGCGGCTTCTGCGGTTCAGGCGGGGTTCGATAAGGCGTTCCTGACGATCATCGACACGCACGTCACCACGGTGGTTTCGGCGTTCTTCTTGTTCCTTTTTGGAACTGGGCCGATTCGAGGTTTCGCCATCACTTTGACGATCGGTCTTATCGCTAACGTTTTCACAGCGATTTACGTGTCCAAGACGATTTTCCAGTATCACCTTACCAAGATGGATCGCCAGGCAGAGCTCAGTATTTAGGAGTACTAGTATCGAAACAGGAAAGCCTGGCGTTAGGAAGCAGGGAATGACCGGTGTAACGACCGGCGCTCCAGGGGGGCGACGGCAGTACTTTCCGGTTTTTGAGCCATCGAATGGCCAGGCCCCGCACGGGCGCCGGGAACAAACCGTCAGGTATTGGAGTCTAAAGAAGGGACGAATCTCGGCATGATTGAGTTTTTCAAAGAGCCCAATATCGACTGGATGGGCAAAGCCAAGTATTTCTACGGGCTAAGCGGCATTCTTCTACTTGCAGGTGTGATTTCCGGGGTCTCCCAGGGCGGCTTGCGCTATGGCATCGATTTCAAGGGTGGCACCAACGTGGACGTGCGCTTCGCTCAGCCTCCCAACATCGATCAGGTTCGCAACGCGCTAAAGACGCAGGGCTTGGGCAACAGCGAGATACAGGCCATCAGCAGCGGCGGGCTGAATGCTTCAAACTCCAATGAAGTGCTGATTTTCGTCGAGCAAAAAGGCCAAGGCGACCAGGCGCTCGATACCAGCAAGTCGCAGGTATTGACGGCACTGAACGCTACGTACGGCCCCAAAGATCCAGGTAAGCCGGACTTCAATGCTGCTACGCCGTCTTCCCTGGCGGATTTGCTCACCACTCACGATCCCCTGAATTTGTCGGTCAATGCCGGCGACCGCTACCAACAGCTGGCCAAGAAAATTCTGTCCTACCGCGATAGCACCAAGAATGGCGTGCTCTCGAATCTCGATGATCTGTCCGCCGTCGACGGCGTCACGCCCGCAGTGCTTTCGGCTTTGAAGAGCGGTTACGCTCTCGGCGGCTTCGCAATTCGAAATGTTGAGATTGTCGGCCCCAAGGTGGGCGCCGAACTCCGCCGTCAGGCCATTTTCGTTACCCTCTATGCTTTGGCAGGCATGCTGGTATATATTGCCTTCCGATTCGAGTGGGTTTACGGGGCTGCCGCTGTCCTGGCGGTATTTCACGACGTTTTGATCACCTTGGGATTTTTCTCTCTGCTGCATTTCGAGATTTCGCTGACGGTTATCGCGGCGCTTTTGACGTTAGTCGGATATTCGATGAACGACACCATTGTCATCTTCGACCGCATCCGCGAGAACAACCGCTTGCTGCGCCGCGAATCGTTCGCTGCCGTCGTCAACAAGTCGATCAACCAAACTTTGTCGAGAACGATCTTGACTAGCGGCCTGACTTTCCTTACCGTGCTCGTCCTGTTCCTGATGGGCGGCCAGGTGCTTCGCGCTTTCTCCTTTGCCCTGGTGGTGGGGATTGTGGTAGGAACGTACTCCAGTTTTGGCATTGCTGCACCGCTGGTGGTCGCGTGGAATCACTGGCGCGGCCAACGAGGCACCGTAGCAGGTACCGGACCCGCAGCCGGAAACAAACCCCGCGGAAGTGAAGGCGTCACGGGACGTCTCGCTCCTGCCGGGAGGAGGTAGGCAACTATGTTTGAAGATATGGTGGTATCCAGCGCCAATCCCAGCAAGACCAACAAACCTTGGACTGTCGTTCTCTCGATGGTGGCCCAGGTCGTCTTCCTGGGGATCTTGATCCTGATTCCGCTGATCTACACCGAGGCGCTGCCGAAGACGATGATGGCAACGCTTCTGGTCGCGCCACCGCCGCCACCGCCTCCGCCACCACCTCCCGTCGCAGCGCAGATCGTGCACATCAAGCCTCAGGTGCACTTGATGGATGCCGGCAAACTCGTAGCGCCAAAAGTGATCCCGAAAGATGTGAAGATTATTAAGGAAGACGCGCCGGACATGAACGCCGGCATGCAAGGCGGAGTTCCGGGCGGCGTTGCCGGCGGCTCTATGGGCGGCGTCATTGGCGGCGTAATCGGGGGAATGGGCGGAGCACCGCCACCACCGAAGCCGACGTCATCGCGCATCCGCCAAGGCGGAAGCGTGCAAGCCGCGTTGTTAATTAACCGCGTTCAACCTGTGTACCCGCCGCTTGCCCGCCAGACGCGTATCTCCGGCACGGTGCGGTTGCACGCCATCATTTCCAAGAGTGGCTCGGTCGAGTCGCTGGAAGTCCTCTCTGGGCATCCGCTCCTCGTTCGCGCGGCGATGGATGCCGTACAGCAATGGAGATACAAGCCAACGCTGTTGAACGGCGAACCGGTGGAAGTCGATACCACGATCGACGTGATTTTCTCTCTGAACCAGTAGTACGGTTCGCTGCGCCAGTCGTGGGGCCGGCACAGCGTACCGCGTAGCAGAATTGCAAATCCTGTCGTTGGCCCCGGCCCAGCCGGTGTCACCAGAACTTTAAGGAGCAAACGAATGGTAGCCACTTTGTACGTTTATACGGCCCTGTTCCTTCAGTCCCAGGCTACGTCCTGGGATCTGCGGAGCATGTGGTCTTCGATGAGCACATTGCCGAGAGTCGTTGTCGGTATCCTGTTTGTTCTTTCTGTATATTCGTTCGGTGTGATGATCGACCGCGCTTTGATGTACAGCGCCGCGCGCAAGCAGTCGCGCGTGTTCGTGCAACAGGTTGCCGGCGCACTCAAGGACGGCAAACTCGACGAAGCGATCGCCATCGCCGAGCGCAACAAGAAGAGCCACATCGCCAAGGTTGTGGCGACCGGACTCTCCGAGTTTCAGTCCGCTTCTCAGCAAGTGAGTGACGCCGACGTGATCGAAGCCGCCAAGCGCGGACTCGAGCGCTCGGTCGCTATCGTCCACGCGGAAATGAAGCGCGGTTTGTCGGCCCTCGCGACCATTGGTTCGACGGCGCCGTTCGTCGGGTTGTTCGGCACGGTGGTCGGCATCTTGAACGCGTTTAAGGGCATCGAGCAGTCCAAAGCGACCGGTCTGTCGGCGGTTGCCGGCGGTATCGCGGAAGCTTTGGTGACCACGGCATTCGGTCTTCTAGTGGCCGTCCCGGCCGTGTGGGCCTACAACTACTTCACCAACAAGGTCGAAGCCTTCGACGTGGAGATGGACAATTCGTCGATGGAGCTAATCAACTACTTCATTCTCCGTCGTGGCGCGAAAACGAAGTAAGCGCCAAGGAAGCAGGAGATAAACCGTGGCACATCATATAGGCGCAACAGGGCGTTACAAGCCGCAAGCTGGCAGCCAAATGTCGTCGCCCAACGTCATTCCCATGGCCGACATCATGCTCGTTCTGCTGATCATCTTCATGGTGGTCACTCCGATGTTGCAGAAGAACATGCCGGTGGACATGGCCAGGACCGATACCGCGCGGGACATGCAGGACGCGGATAAGGATGACGCCATCGTCGTGGCAATCACGCGAGACGGCGCCATTTACCTGGGGCACACGGCGACCAGTAAAGACGACCTAACCGGTCAAATCAAGGATCGCATTTCGAACCGCCTCGACAAAACCGTCTACGTGAAGAGCGATGCTCGCGCGAAATACGGCGATGTCGTAGCGGTTGTCGATGAAATCCGATCCGCCGGTGTGGATCAACTTGGTCTGCTGACCGAAAAGAATCAGGGCAAGGCAACGCCGCCGCCACCTCCTCCGGGTCAGGCACAGCCAACCGGGGATTAACCGGGGGGTGCGGTGCTGGGCGCGTGGTAGCGTTTCACGTGAAGTTGGTTACATTCGTTTGCTGGAAAGTCGAAGTTACGGGCCGCGCTGGTTCCCCACACAGCGCGGCTTACTGGCCTGCAATGCTCGCTAGGGGCAGGCTTACAGGAGAAGTCCGATGGGAATGAGTGTTGGTGAAAATAAAGGCGGTGCGATGGCGGAAATGAACGTCGTTCCGTTGATCGACATCTTGCTGGTGCTGCTGATTATTTTCATGGTCATTACGCCGCTGACGCCGAAGGGCATGGATACGCTGGTGCCGCAGCCAAATCCGAACCAGCAGCAGAATCAGGACCTGGAAAACAAGACCGTGGTCGTGCAGGTTTTGACAGGCGACAAATTAAAGATCAACAACGAAGACGCTACGTGGACTGGCCTTGGCCCGCGCATCGAACAGATCTTCAAGGATCGCGCCGAGAAAATCGCTTTCGTCAAAGGCGATAACGATGTACTGTTTGCCGAAGTCGCGCGCGCCATCGACATCATGCGCGGCGCGGGCATCGACAAAGTCGGTCTGATCACGGCGAAAATCGAAGCCGGCCAATAATCTTTGCGCGATCGCTTTGCCGCTGCTAGCAGGGGTCAGGCAAGCTCGGGTTGATGTGAGAGTCCTCCTCGCGGGGAAAACGTTTCACAGCGAGGAGGCTCATGGGAATCTCGGTTGGCGATTCGAAGCGCGGGACCGAAATGAACGTGGTTCCGCTGATGGATGTTCTGCTTGTGCTTCTGGTCATTTTCACGATCATTCCGCACAGGCAGCTGGGGCTCAAAGCGCAAATCCCGCAACCGGCAGAGCTGGTGCCGCTGGCGCGGGTCGAATCCGATATCGTGTAGTTCAAGTTCTGGGCGGGGGATCGCTGAAGATTAACGAGCAGCCTGTATCGTGAGAGGCGCTGCGCGGCGGTCTGGAAGAAATTTTCAGATCGCGCGCGGACCGCACGGCGTTGGTTCGTGGCGACGACACCGTTGAGTTTCAGGTTGTGGCTAAAGTGATTGACGTCATGCAGGCCTCGGGCATATCTTCTGTCGGTCTCTTGACGCCGCAGTTGGAAAAAGGCCACTGAATCGGTTAAGTTGCCCTTCGCAGGGTGGACGTGAATCCTAGCGCCGACTGTTTCGGGGTCGCGCCACAGCAGGGATGGACGCATCGATGACTTATGGATCGGCAGGAATGGTTCGCCGGGGCGTGGCACTTGTAGCGCTCGTAGTGCTCGCGTTTTCGGCTTCGGGTTGTAGCAAGCTCAAGGCCCGCGATCTCTTGAACAAGGGCGTGGCGGCGTTCAAGAACGGCCAGTCCGATGCGGCGATCGAGGATTTCAAAGCAGCCAAAGAGGCTGATCCTGAGCTTCTGAATGCGCGTCTGTATTTGGCAACGGCTTACGCCAGCCTTTACATTCCGGGCGCTCCGTCGGCAGAGAATCTGGCTCGCGGACAGCAAGCCGTTACCGAATTCAAGGAAGTTTTGGACAAGGATCCCAACAATCTTTCGGCCATTGATGGCATCGGCTCGATCTTGTTCCAGATGGCCGGCCAGCCGTTCGATGAAAAGAAGTTCGAAGAATCGAAGTCCTATCACCAGCGCCACATTCAACTGAAACCCGAAGACCCCGAGCCTTACTACTGGATCGGCGTCATCGATTGGACGCTGGCTTTCCGCGCCAACGGGGAAATGCGCTTGGACTACAACAAGAACAACGTCAAGAAGCAGGTTAAGGATACCGACCCTCTTCCTCCTGCCACTCGGACCGACTATGCGAGTAAGTACGGTCCGATTACCGAAGAAGGGATTACGGATCTGCAGAAGGCGATTTCTCTGAGGCCCGACTACGACGACGCCATGGCCTACCTGAACCTGCTGTACCGCCGCAAAGCGGACATGGTGGAATCACCGGACGAACGGGCAAGCCTGCTGAAACAAGCCGACGATCTGGTGGACAAGGTCAAAGAAATCAAGCAAAAGCGCGCGGATCAGCCGCAAACGGCGTCCTAAACAGTAGAACTATAGCGCCCACAGTCAAAAATAACTTCGCAAGGGCGTCCTTTCGGGACGCCCTTTTTCACTTCCAGAAGGTCTTGACCGGACCGACTCACAGTTGCGTTTGAGCCGGCGCCGTCGCGCCTCTTGCGCATCTAGCGTATACTAGTACATGCCGTCTGCAGGGAACGTTCCGCTTAGTTTTAATCGAGACCGCACCGAGCGCCAGCTGGACGCTCGCCTCGAAGAACTCCTCGCCAAGCTGCGCAAAAACCGCCCTTCCGAAGATCCCTGGCTGGTTCGCCGTGCCTACGAAATCGCTGCCGAACGCCATCGCACACAGGTTCGTCGCTCCGGCGAACCATACCTGGCTCACCTGCTGGAAGTTGCGCATATCCTCGCGGACATGCGGCTGGACGCCACGACGCTGACGGCTGCCCTTTTGCACGACGTCATCGAGGACACCGAGTTTCCCGTCTCCCGAATCGAGGAACGTTTTGGCGCAGAGGTCGCGCATCTGGTTGAAGGCGTCACCAAGATCAGCCGTTTGAACATGATGGCTCCAGAAGCCCGGCAGGCTGAGAACGTCCGCAAGATGGTTCTCGCCATGGTGCACGACGTCCGCGTCGTTCTCGTAAAGCTGGCCGATCGGCTGCACAACATGCGCACGTTGGAATATCTCGAGCCCGCCAAGCAACAGCGCATCTCGCGTGAAACCTTGGATATTTACGCGCCCATCGCGCACCGGCTCGGGATGGGCATTATACGCAATGAGTTGGAAGACCTGTCCTTCCGCCACCTCGAACCCGAATCGTTCCTGGCACTGCAAAAAGAGGTCACCGACAAGACGCCGATCTACCTCAAGTTCTTGGAGGAGGTGCAGGCCACCATCCGCACAAAGCTGGTGGAAAGCGGGATTCCTGCCGAGCTCGAAGCCCGCGTAAAGGGGTTGTATTCACTTCACCGCAAGATCATTCGCCAGGAACGCAGTCTCGAACAGGTCTACGATCTGCTCGCCGTCCGCGTCATTACCGATAACGAGCGCAATTGCTACGCCGCTCTCGGTGTCATGCACCATATCTGGCGTCCAGTGCCCGGACGATTCAAAGACTACATCGCCATGCCACGTCCGAATCTTTACCAGTCTTTGCATACGACCGTAATCCACAACGGCCAGCCGTTTGAGGTGCAGATTCGCACGCAGGAAATGCATCACATGGCGGAAGAAGGCGTGGCCGCACACTGGAAATACAAAGACGATAAGCCCGCCTCCGAAGACGATCAGCGCATCACCTGGATGCGGCAGCTGATTGAATGGTCGCAGGAGCTCGAGGAGCCGGGCGAATTTCTTTCCACCTTGAAGGTGGATCTCGCCCCGGTCGAAGTGTATGCGTTTACGCCGAAAGGCCGCGTGCTGGAGTTGCCACGTGGCGCGACGCCAGTGGATTTCGCGTACACCGTGCACACCGAAGTTGGCCACCAGTGCGTCGGCGCAAAAGTGAACGGGCAGATGGTCGCTCTACGCCACGAAATCGTCAGCGGCGATGTCGTGGAAATCCTGACGCAGAAGGGCCACAAGCCCAGCCGCGACTGGCTGAGCTTCGTCAAGTCTTCTCACGCGCGAACCAAGATCAAGCATTGGATCAACGTGCAGGAGCGCGAAGAAGCCACCGAAATGGGCACGCGCCTTCTGGAAAAGGAAGCGCGCCAGTTCGACCGCAGCCTCAAGAAGATTCCGCAAGAAGATCTGCTCAAGCTTGCCGCTGACTATGGGCTTTCCAAGCTGGAAGATCTCTACGCGGCCGTTGGCTTCGGGAAATACTCCGCGCGGCAAGTGCTGACTCGTGTGCTCGGCGAACCTGCCAAGAGCAACCAGCCCGAAGTCGGAGAATCCAAGCCGACGCTGGTCAAAACCGTCAAGCGGATGCTTGGTTTCGGCGAGGCGCCTCTCATCGTGAAGGGCCACGACGACCTATTGGTCTATCGCGCCAAATGCTGCAACCCGATTCCCGGCGACGACATTATCGGCTACATCACGCGCGGGCGCGGGGTCGCGGTGCACACGCGCACATGTCCCAACGTGCAAAACCTGCTGTATCAAACCGAGCGCCGCATCCCCGTTGAATGGGGTGGCGCAGGCACTGCCAAGTTTCTGGTGCACCTGGTCATCCGCGCGAAAGACCGCGCGGGGCTACTGGCCGAGATCACTGCGGTGATCAGCAATGCCGGCTGTAACATCCACAATCTCGAAAGCCGCCCCGACCGCCTGAACGCGCAGGTTGACGTCAACCTCGAAATCATCGATCGCCGCCAACTCGAAGCCATCCTCGCCAGCATCCGCAAAATCACTGGTGTCTACGGTGTCGAACGCGTCTATCAAACGTAGGCCAGGTGGGAAGAGGGGTGAATAGCGAGCGGTCGTATGCCGACGACTCGCTGCTCGCTACTCACCATCTCTCCAACCTGTCCCTTCGCCGGGTATCGCCCACAGCACACCACGCAGCCCTGTTCCTTGCCGCCTCTACAATAAGAGTATGAAGCCCAGTCATCTGATTCTCGGCATCTCGCTCCTCCTCGCCGGCGGCTGCCATCAACACCCGCTCAGGGACTATCGCCCGCTCGATCAGGCCGGCATGGGCTCCTCCGCAATTGAACAGCTAAAGCCGCTCAACATCTCCGACCCCGAAATTCAACAAGTGGTTAATCTGAAGCATGCCAGCATTAGCGATGAAACCTGCATCGCGCTTATTTCAACCGCTCACGGCCACAATCATCCCTTTGCCAGTTCGGAATCCGTCGCCAGTCTCCTGGGAGCGCGCTATACGGAGTCCGACATCCTGGGCTTTGCTCGCGCCGACAAGCTCGACGCCATTAGTGGAGACGCCGTCATGCTTCGCCTCATTGGCCTTTCCGACCCAACCGTCCAGGTGGTCGTCCAGCGCGAGCTACAAGGATTGCCGACACTCACCTCCGCCTCGATCGGCCGCCTCAAGAACACCGGCCTCACTGAGAAACAGATCCTCGAGCGCATCAACAGTGGAATGAGCGAAGAGCAAGCCGAAAAGGAAGCAACTTCGCGCGAAGCCGTTCGCAACCACGCCCACACCGATTTCGTGAGAGTCCGCGGGGGCAAGACACACTGACGTTGTGCTCCTCATGAGCGAGGACTCTCCCCCTCCTATACCTGCTTCCTCGTCAGACTGGAGGTGTCGCCCCAAAATCTCTCGTCCTGAGCTGATCGTGTTCACCCAGTTTTTGCCTCAGCCCTCGTCACTAGCTACAATCGGAGACGCTTTGACGCCGATCACGCGCTCGCGTTTTTTCCTCCTTCTGGTCGCGCTCCCTGCGGCCTTTTGCGCCGCCTGCACGGCTGCGTTCGGACCCGGCTACACCATTGAGAAGCAGGAAATTCAGGTTCAATTCGTCGCCGAACCGCAACCCTCCATTCACATCGATTCCGTCTATCACCTGCGCAATAATGGCAACCAGCCTTTGTCCTCGCTCGAGATTCTCTTGCCCGGCCGGCGAAGCTTCCACTTCGACGATCCTCACGCCGAATGGGACGCCCGCCCTGCGATGTTCGAAACCGCACCCGACAATTCCCGCAACGTGATTCTCAACCTTCCTGAGCCGTGGACCGTTTCCGCCAATCACACTTTGCGCCTCTCGGTGGAATATCGTCCCGCAGCGTCCGGCGAGCACACCTTCAGCTTCGCGCCCGATGCCTTTTTCTTGCCCGCCGAGGGCTGGAGCCCTCAGTTACTTCCCGCTCAAGGAGCTTTCGCTACCGGTGGCGTGCCGCCTCCGACTTGGCTCCTCACACTCCGCGTCCCGGAAGGCTTTTTGGTTCACGCGAGCGGCCGGAAACCTAAGGTTTCTCGCAGCGGCGGCGAACAAACTCTCCGCATCGTTCAGCAAGCCAAGGACGGCTATCCGTTCGTCATCGCTGGTCGTTACAAAGCCACGCAATTCAACGAGACACCTTTCACCGTCAATCTCTGGAGTCGTACGGCTCAGGATGCGGCCAATCTTCGCCCCTCCGGCGCCGACCTGATCGCCGCCAGCCACGCCTACGATGCCATGTTCGGAACGCGCAACCAAGAATCGCATCGACTCTGGATCGTGGAGTGCCCCGTCGCCGAAAATTGTTTTACAGGCACCGCCTCCTACTACGCCCAATTGATTTCCGAACCCGGCGCCAAGCTCACCGCGGAAATGGCTTCACTCGACACCGTGATGGTCGATCTCCGCTCCGGCACGCCGGAAATCGTTGCCGCGGCGGCCCCTTCCCTGGCTTCAAGTTGGCTCGGCTACGGCCAGAACCCCGGTTTCTTCGAACAGGATCCGCCGCTCTCCGCTTTGCCCGCATTCGCGGCTACACGCGGACGCGAAGCTGTTCAGGGAGCTCAAGTCCGCGCCGACACGATTCGTCACGTTCTCATGCTCGTACCGCTTCACGGCGTTCCGGGCAAGCCCGAAGATGACGGCGTAGTACGCGCCAAAAGTCTTTTGTTTTTATTCGCGTTGCAGGATCGCTACGGCCAGGACGCCTTTAACAAGGCACTCAGCCATATGCTGTACGCTCGCCGCGGCGGCGGGTTCGATCTGGACGATCTCATCGCCGCCTTCGAACAGGAAACGCATCAGAACGTCGCCGAATTTGTTCGCCGTTGGATGAAACGTCCCGGCGTGCCCGACGATTTCCGCGCCCGCTATGAAACCACCACCGGCGCGAGCGCTTCAAACCCAAAGGAGACCACACCATGAAAGAAATCGTCACCACTGACCGCGGACCAAAACCCATCGGCCCATATTCTCAGGCCGTGAAAACGAGCGGCTTTCTCTATCTATCCGGCCAGGTCGCCCTCGATCCCAAAACCAACGAAATGTCCGCCGGCGACATCCGCCAGCAAACCGAACGCGTTCTCGAAAATATCAAGGGAATTTTGGAAGCCGCAGGCTCGAATCTCCATCACGTCGTCAAAACCACTGTCTTCCTGAAGGACATGAACGAATTTCCCGCAATGAACGAAGTCTACGGCCGTTACTTCACCAGCGCCCCTCCCGCGCGTTCCACCGTGCAGGTTACTCGCCTGCCCAAAGATGCGCTGGTAGAGATCGAAGTGATCGCCGCCGCGTGACCAGGGTACTTTTTAAGTTTCAATTTTTGGGAATGACTCGGTCAGACTGAAAATAACGGGGAGCGAGAATCCCGCATTTGTTAGCTGCTACGGCGAGGCCGGGCTCTCCAGCGCGTAATACAACGCGATCCCTGTCGCGGCCGCGCTAAAGAAAATCACAAACAGCAAGAATCTGTCTTTGCCGCTCTTTTTCGGATGCTTTTGGGTCGCCGGCCCGCCTTCCTGAGTGGTGGGATCATCCGCAACGGAATCCGGATCCAGCACCACGCGATACGCCGTGCCCTCGGCAACCGTTTTCGTATCGTCGTCCACGGAAATGGCTAGTGTCCCGCGTGAGCAGCTCACCCTTAATTCCTTCGGATTGACGATCGACACGCTGCCCACCGTCGGCCCGTCACCATTGGCGCGGATCACCGCAGTCGAGGCATGCAACGCAAACGCATTCGCATTCGCGGTGGAAAATATCGCCGTGCCATTCTTCAGCGTGGCTGCCGCCGTTCCTTCTTCCGCACTCCACGTGACCCGGCTGTTGGCGGGAAGCAGCAACCGCGCCGCGCCGGCTCGTACCTGCAGCGTGCCAAGCTCTTCTGTATCCAGACTGTCGCCGGAAAAAACCGTCGTCCCGACCGAGGCGGCTGCGCGCCCCACGTGCGCGTGTTGCGCGGACACAACTGTGCCAAATCCAGGCGTCGATGCAGTAGAGATAGAAGCGGCAGACAATCCGAACGATAACACTACGGCGGCAGTGATCCGCAAAGGGTCGCGCAAGCGCGCCATCGCTTCTCCAAAGAGGGCTGAATCCAAGAATACGTACAGCGGCATTCGCCGTCAACGTGTAAAAGCGCTTGTGACGAAACGGTGTGCTCCTCATCGGACGCGCTCAACGTTTTTGCCGCTCGCACTAGCAGCTTGCGCCTCTCACTGCTACAATGCGTCCAGAAACGCAATCTATGGCGGACTGGAAACAAATCACCGCGCGCATTCGTCGCGCTCGCACCGGCAAGGATCCCGCAGCGCAACTGTCGAATCTTTACGAGAAGACCCAAGACGCCATGGTGGCCTTCGAGTTGGCGCGCCATTTTGAAACCGCCAGCCAAAATGCCGAAGCGGCAAAATGGTATTCCACCGCCGCCGCGCGCTTTCGCCGCGCCGATTGGAAAACCAAGGCTCAGGAAGCAGCCGCCAGGCTCGGTGGCGAAGCTGCGCCCGAGTCGCAGTCCGATTTCCCCGCGATGGCTGCGCCTGTTCTGGCGATTCCAGAGCCGGTGCTTCCGTTCGAACAGAGCGCCACGGTCTTCGAGGCGATCATCGAGCCGTTACCGCAAGACGAGCAGCCGGACGAACAGTCCGCGCCGCCCGCGGACGCATCCTCCACACCGAAAATCTCTGCGGAAGGCGCGCGTCGCCGCCGTGGCCGCCGTGGTGGCCGCAACCGCCGCAAAGGCGGCGTCACCCGCGAAATTCCTGCCGCGCCGGCGCACCATCACGGCGAACCAGCAGCGTCTCCGCGCGCATCCGCTTCTGCGCCGCTTGCAGAATCTCCTGAGCCGCGATTTCCCAAGTCGTCCGAATCCGCCATGCCTCGCCTTCCCGTCGAACCCATGGGCGACGCCGGCGGAATCGCCCTTCGTGGTCGCTACGGTGACCCCGGACTTTCTTCCCGCCTCTCTCTTCTGGAAATGCAGTTTCGCCGCCTGCTTACATGCGCTCCGGTCAAGCTCGAAGAAGCCGACCGCGCTCCAGCCGGCCCAGGCGTGTTCCTGGTCACAGATTCCGACCTCACCAGTTATTACTATGTCGAGGCCTGTCAAACTCTGCGCATTGCCATCCCCAATCTTTTGCGCGGAGGTTCCAGTCGCCGCGGCGCCGACTCCATCAAGCCGCAACTCGCTGCCCATTTGGGAATCCCGGAAACGCGCGTCGGAAAATATTTATCCGATCATTGTGTCGTTCGCTGGCTGCAACTCGACGAAAGCGCGTCCCACTTCGCCCATTTCGTCATCGCCGTACTGCGTCCTGTCCTAAACGAATAGGACTCGCGCCGGCCGGCTTTCCGCTTAGTCGATCCATCCGACCACGGGCATGTTTGCTCTCCGGTTTGGAGCTCCCTCCTTGGCCCACATTTCGAAAAAAACCGCTTACCACCCCCTCGCAGGAGCCCCCCAAACACCCTATTTCTACCGTTCAACCCCCAAATTTGACCGTTCGCCGCAACCCGCTGGCGTCCTCCCCCGATTACCTTCAAACTGTACGAGGTCAAAGACTTATGGGCCGTGCCATTGTAAAAGGGTGCGGTAGTTTCTGGCCCGGGGGCGATCGTTGGCACGTTCCAACGGTTGAACGGGCAGTTTTGAAAATCCGTGGGCCAAGGTAGCTCGCATTTTTCGAAAGCTGGAGGGTCGAAGTTTATGCCTAATAGAGTAGGCACGCAGGTTCTGAGAACCATCGATTGGGCGCTTTGCAAGACCGCGGCCGTCACATTCAACACGATCCAACACTTCAACAAGAAAAATCCGAATCCTTCGGTCACTCCGCAGTGGTCCGACAAGCCGCTGCTCAAGTCCTGGGAGAAGACCAAGCCAACGCTCGGCTTCCCTCGCCAGACCGATTCCTTGTGCCCTGCGTGCGTCAAGGAAGCCCGCGAATCAATCATCGCTGGAAAAAAAGACTGGCGCGACCTGATGCACGAGAAAATCGGCGAAATCAAAGCGCAGATCGTCGAGCGCGACGGCGAAATCTGGATGATCAAGGATTGCCCGATCCACGGCCACTACGAAGATATGATGGCCATCGATGCCAAGTTCCTCGACTGGATCGAAAAGCAGTTCCCTGGCCGCGACATCCCGGCCCACAACGACGAAGATCTTCACAAGCACGGCTCGTCCACGGTTCGCTACGGCCGCGGCTCGGTTCTCACCGTCGACCTGACCAATCGCTGCAACATGATGTGCGACCCGTGCTTCATGGACGCCAACCAGGTCGGCTACGTCCACGAACTCGGTTGGGATGAAGTGAAAGAAATCTTAGACAACGCCCTCAAGATCAAGCCGCGCCGCCAAATGTCCGTGCAATTCTCCGGCGGCGAGCCCACCATGAGCCCGTTGTTCCTCGACGCCGTCTCCTACGCCCGCAAAATCGGCTACAACAGCGTCCAGGCCGCCACCAACGGCATCGAGTTCGCCAAGAGCAAGGAATTTTGCAAGAAAGCCTTCGAAGCAGGTATGCGCTACGCCTACCTCCAGTTCGACGGTATCGGCAACGACGCCAACAGCCATCGCCAGATCGGCAACCTCTTTGACGTGAAGCTCCGCGCCATTGAGAACATGCACGAAGCCGGCATCGAAATCGTTCTCGTCGTCACCATCGTCAACAACGTCAACAACGACCAGGTAGGCAGCGTCGTCAAGTTCGCGATGGACAACCCCAAGAAAATCGCCTTCGTCAGCTTCCAACCGGTTTCCTTCACCGGCCGCGATGAAGACATCACCCCGGAACGCCGCCTCCGCCAGCGCTACACCCTTTCGCACCTCGCGAAAGACGTCAGCGCCCAGGTCGGCAAGGTCGAGCCTACTCGCGACTGGTTCCCCATCTCCTTTATCAGCACCTTCGCCGGCTTCGCCGACATGGTCAAGGGCAACGAATCCCAGTGGGGTTCGCTCTCCTGCGGTTGCCACCCCAATTGCGGCGTAGGCACCGCCATGATGATCAACAAAGACACCAAGGAATGGGCGCCCGTCCCGCGCTTCCTCGATGCCGTCCAGCTAACCAAGGATGTGACGGCCATCACCGACGCGGCTCGCGGCAAGAAATTCTCCAACTTCATGATGGCCATGGCCCTCCTGAAGAACTACAAACCTTTCCAAGGTCCCAAAGGTCTGACGCTCGGTGCGCTTTTCAAGAAGTTCGACAAGACCTGGGCGCTCACCAAGCGCTCGACGGTGAAGTACGGCCGCACCTCTCCCGACCGCACCTACGAAGACGCCATGAAGCGTCGCCAGACCGATCCGTGGAACTTCCTATTCATCGCGGGAATGTGGTTCCAGGATCTGTTCAACTACGACTTCCGCCGCACCGAAATGTGCATCATCCCCTACGCCACCCAGCAGGGCGAAATCAGCTTCTGCGCCTACAACACCGGAGTAGGCTGGCGCCAGATCATCGAAAACATGCACAAGAACGCGACCGTCGCTGAGTGGTACAAGAATCACGGCAAACACGAAATCTACGCCAAGGGCAAAAAGGTCAACCTCGAAAGTTTCGAGCACTCCCTGAGGATCGACGCCGATGACGCAGCCCGTGTCCGCCACCTCGAGCACGACATCCCGCTAACCGCAGCCGAAGAAGATCGCGCGCGCCGCAAGAAGGCCTTTGAAGAACAAGCCAAGGTCCGCGCCATCTATGAAGAACTAGTCCTGAAGAAGCCGCAGCCTACGGTAGTCCAAATCGGCACAGTGTCGGACATTGCCAAAGCCGTCCCAGCCAATTTCGCAAACGCCGGGAAGCCGGTCAGCATTGCCCCAGCAAGCGGCAACGGAAATGGCAATGGCCATACCAATGGCAACGGTCATGCGAACGGCACTGGACACGCCGCCGAAAAAGCCACCGAAGCCGTAGCCGGCGACTAACGACCTTCGAGGTTGATTCTTTCCCTTGTAGGGGCGGGCTTGCTCGCCAGGCGCAATCAGGATCACAGTTTCAAAAAATGGCTCCTGCAATCGGGAGCCATTTTATTGTGGACCGGGCAGCACCAGTGGCCGAGGGAGTCCTGGGACATCTGCGCTCTGGTAGCGCCGGCATCCTGCAGGCTCCTCCTGTTCCGGTTCGCCCTTGCCGCAACCTAACAACCGCTAACCAAAACGGGTACTCTACGTAAGCCACAACAAACTTGGAGAACTCTCTTAATGCCCCAACTCTCCGGCCGCACAGCCCTAGTAACCGGCGCAAGCCGAGGCATAGGCAAAGCCATCGCTCTCGCCTTGGCCAACGCCGGTGCCGACGTAGCCGTAAACTTCAACACCCAATCCGAAGCCGCAGAAGCGGTCTGCCAACAAATCCACGCCGCAGGCCGCAAGTCGATCGCCGTCCAGGCGGACGTTTCTAGAACGGCGGACGTAAACCGTATGGTGACAGCGGTCGAAAGGGAACTGGGCCCTGTCGCTATCCTCGTCAACAACGCCGGCATCGCGAAAGTATTCCCGCCTGACCAAGTAACCGAAGAAATCTTCGAACACTTCCTCCGCGTCAATCTCACCTCGATGTTCCTTGTAACCCAACGGGTCCTGCCCAACATGCGTAAAGCGAAATGGGGCCGCATCATCAACCTCTCCTCCATCGCCGCCCAAACCGGCGGCATCCTCGGCCCCCACTACGCCGCCTCCAAAGCCGGCGCCCTGGGCCTGACCCGCTCCTACGCCGCCCTGCTTGCCAAAGATGGCATCACCGCCAACGCCATAGCCCCCGGCCTGATCGACACCGACATGGCCGCCAGCGTCCCAAAACAGATCCGCGATAAAATCCCCCCAGAAACCGTAGGCTCCGCCGAAGAAGTAGCCCAGATTGCCGCCCTCCTGGCTGAAAACAAAACCATCACCGGCCAGACCTACAACATCAACGCCGGCCGCTACATGAGCTAACATTGGTAGCGCGGGTCTACCCTCGACCATGAAGGGCATCCTGCCGGCTTTGTCGAGTTCGCGGTGGTGTTGCGCGCCCCAGACGCCGGTATTGCGTCTCGGGGTTTTGCTATAATGGGATGCGAACGTTGTCGATAGGAGCAAGCGATGCCCATCTACGAATATGTCTGCGACGACTGCCAAACCCACTTCGAAAAAATCGTCTTCAACAAGACCCAAGAAATCGCCTGCCCAACCTGCGCCAGCAAAAAGAACCAGATCCAGCTCTCGGTCTTCAGCTCCACAAACGGTTCCAGTAATGGAGCCTCCGCAAAGTCTTCGACGGGGTTCTCAGGCGGCGGAGGCTGCTGCGGCGGCGGTTGCGGCTGCAACTAATGTGCTGTGGCGTTCTTTAGATCCGTCGGTCGGTCACATCTCTCGAAGTCCGACGTCTGCGTGCCTGAGGCCTCATGTCCATCACCACCGCTGAGCAATTCGAAAAACTCCGCGCCTGCGGCCAAATCGTCGCCAAAGCCTTGCGCGCTATGGCCGTCCAGGTCCGCCCAGGCATCAGCACCGCCCAACTCTCCGAAATCGGCGCCAAGATCCTGGCCGCCCACGGCGCCCATTCCTCCCCGCCAACGGTCTACAATTTCCCAGGCGACGTCTGCATCAGCGTAAACGACGAAGTAGTCCACGGCATCCCCGGCAATCGAGTCATCCAACCAGGTGACCTCGTGAAACTGGACCTGACCGCAGAAAAAGACGGGTATCACACCGACTCGGCGGTAACCATCGAGGTTCCACCTTTCTCCAGCCAAGCCCACAATCTGGCTCACTGTGGCGAAAAAGCCTTCCGCCAAGGCTTGCAAGCCGCCAAGCCCGGCAACCGCACCAAAGACATCGGCCGCGCCATAGAACGCGAAGTCCGCCGCCGCGGCTTCCACGTCGTCCCCGAACTGGGAGGTCACGGAATCGGCCGCACCATCCATGAAAACCCGTCCGTCCCGAACTACGCCGACCCCCAAGCTCGCGCCGTGCTAACCGAAGGCCTGGTAATCACCATCGAGCCCATCATCGTTGCGGGCACCGGCAAAATCTCCCTCGACCCTGACGGCTGGACCGTCCGCACCGCCGACGGCACCCTCTCCGCCCACTACGAACACACGGTGGTAATTACGAAGGGCGAGCCGCTGCTGCTCACGGCAGCGTAATCGATATGATTCCCGGTCCGTCCTCGCTCCTTCTGTTCGTCAGCGCCGCGCTACTGCTCCTTGTCATTCCAGGCCCAGCAGTCTTTTACATCGTTGGCCGAAGCATCGGCCACGGTCGCAGCGCTGGCCTGGTCTCTGCGCTGGGGATCAGCGTAGGCTCACTAATCCACACCGCCGCCGCAGCCGTAGGCCTCTCCGCCCTGCTCATGTCCTCAGCCATAGCCTTCGCCGCGGTAAAATATCTGGGCGCCGCCTACCTGATGTACCTCGGCTTTCAAAAAATCCGTCGCGAAGAGCCGTTCCAACTTCCTGGCGGTACTTCGAGCGTAAAACTGAGCCGCATTTTCGCCCAAGGCATCGTCGTCAACGTGCTGAATCCAAAAGCCGCCCTGTTCTTCTTCGCCTTCCTTCCTCAATTCGTAGACCCCACTCGCGGCAACGTAGCGGACCAAATCCTCTTCCTGGGCGTCCTGTTTGCCGTACTGGGGCTCACCACCGACACCTTCTGGGCACTTACCTCAAGCACGGTCGCCAGCCTGTTCCGCCGCAACCCCCGAGCCATGCGCACCCAGCGTTACCTCAGCGGCGGTATCCTGATCTCCTTGGGCGTAGCCACAGCCCTGGCCGGCGCAACCCCCAAGAAGTAGCCCAATCGCGAAAAAATTCTTTGGCAAAAGTTGCTCGTATGAAACGGTGGCAGAAAGAATATTCCACGCCATCCTTTGTTCCAAGCTAACTCTGTTCAGAATCAATTTCTTGTGTGGCCGATCTTCACATTGGTCAGAAAATCCTGGTAGCCACGCCCTGTGCGCCGTGCCAGCCTGGGCCCCAGGATTGTCTTGAATATCAAAGCAGCCCGATTATGCTGCTCCTTATGCTCCGGCCCGGCCAGCCGCACGTCTTCCCAGCCAAGATCCATAAAATCTGGATCATGCGCTGCGTGGATATCCCTCGTGACGTCTCCAAAGCGATCCGCAGCTGTGCGGAGGGCGACCCGCTGCATGTCCCGGTTCACGGCTGGATCGAAGGCCTGCCGTTCAAAAGCACCCTAGTGCCAAGAGGCGGCGGCAGCTACCGCCTCCACGTCCACAGCCGCATCTGGCGCAAGCTCCGCATCGACGCCGGGGCCGCCGTCGAAGTCACGCTGCTCGTCGATGCCGAACCGCGCGAAGCGGTGCTACCGCCCGACCTCGCCGCAGGCCTGGCAGACACGCCGCGCGCCCTGGCTATCTTCCAGGGCCTGACCGTGGCCCTCCGCCGCCAAATCGTTCAATACGTCGACCAAGCCAGGCAAGCGCGCACGCGCGAAAAGCGCATCCTGCTCATCGTCAAGAGAATGCTGGAACGAGCCGCCAAGCGCCGCAAGAAACCGGCAGGGAAGAAATTGAGAAGGAAGAAAGCCTGACACGTCGCAAGGGTGACACCATCAGAACCGCAGCGTGTCGTTCCCGGGGACATGAGGCGGGATTCTACTCCTGAGAAAACGATATAGCCGGGGCGCTTGCGAACCGTCACCGAGGCTAATCCCGAATCGGTGAAAATGAATGGACGGACGCGTCCATCCATCCTTCGCGCGTTTGGTCGACTATTGCGGTCTCGTATACCGGGCGATGTTGGCTGGCACAGGGATCCCCGGCTTGCCTCGCGGGTCCGGCAAGGGCTCTCCCGGCGTCCACTTGAACGGCAAAACGCCGGTCCAGGCCGACCCGGCGTACTCTTGGTCGGCATCGACGGCGAAGCCGGTACGAACTTTCGCGGACGCCTCCACTAGCGGCACCGCCAGCACCATCGTAGCCTTCAATTCCTGCTCGCTAGGAGGCCGCACCGTGGCCCAACGACCGCGCAGCACATAGTCCACGAAATCGCGCATGGCCGCGAGTTTGGCCTCCGGCGACTCGATTACTTCCGCCTTGCCCATCACCACTACGGACCGGTAGTTAACCGAGTGTCCCGTAGCGGTTGGCGAAAAAACAATGCCGTCCAGCAGCGTAACGCTCAAGCAAAAAGGCGCGCCGCTACCCAAAGTCCGCATCAACCGGCTCGCCGTCGACCCGTGCAAATAAAGCTTGTCACCCACGCGCACATAATTGGTCGGCACGACAAACGGCAAGCCATCCACCACAAACCCGACGGCGCACACAAACGCCTGATCCAGAATGCCGTAAATCAAATCGCGATCGTAAGACCCGCGATCCGGCTTCCGCGTGACTCGAGTTCGTTCGGTCCGAGGGAACTCTCCGTGCTTTTCCGATGTGATGTCGCCCATGGAGGAAAGCCTAATCCGGACTGCCCAAGCCTGCAAGCGCAATCCGGCGCCTCGCGAAGCCAAGCCGATTCTTGTAGCAACGGCTGGCCCCCAGTTGAGAACGGCGTATCGCCTCATTGCACCTACTTGGGTTTGATGTCGCCGCGAACAACGCGCAACCCGATGTAAGCAGCCCCGGGCTCGTGCGATGCGCGCGCATCGGTAGGTTGATCCGCGCTGCCGCCTATCGCTTTGCCTTTGCCGTCGGACGCAATCACCCACTCCGCGACATTGCCCCCGAGATCGAAGATGAGCTCTTCGTTCTCCTTGCCCTGCCCAGGGAAACTTCCGACCGGCTTGAGCAAAGGCGCATTCCCTGCAAGCTCGGTCAGTTTTTTCTGCAAGCGCGCAACATCATCAGGATTCAACGAGTATCCGGCCCAATAATCGAGCGTGTTCTCACCGTCTTTTTTCTCATACAGCGCCGAGACTTCACCTTGGTTCGGAATGCGCCACCGCCGCTCGGTCGTCCGCGAAAGCCATACGGTGTACGCCTTCGCTTGCTCGAAGCTCACTCCGTTCACAGGATAGTTCTCCGTGCCAGCATCGATTTTGTAATTCTTATCGAACTCTGCGAACTGCGCCCGGGTTACCTCGAATCGCCCGATTTCCAGATCGCCGCGCAGCACGACCTCGGGCACCAGCATGTTCTTGCCCTTCGCGCTGAACGCCGTACCGTAGTTGCCGCCGGACTTCACCACCTTGTTCGCGCGGAGCATCGCTTCGAGCGGCGAACCTTCTTTTACGGCTTCGTTTTCAGATTTTGTGGTCTTGAAGAAATATTTGTCGAACCACGCCACTTCTTCCGTGACCTTGCGCATCTGGTGCGTCAACTTGCGCGGGCCGTGCGGCTCGCCGGGGAACACCACGAATTTCACGGGCACCTTGCCGTAGTATTGGAGCACCCGGAAATACGACCAGCTCTGCGCCGGCGGAACATTGGTGTCCGCGGTGCCATGGAAAATCAGCACCGAGGCCTGCACTTTATCCATTTTGAAAAACGGCGATTTGTTGATGTACAACTGCGGATCCTGCATCGGCGATTTGCCGAAATAATATGCGTCAAACGATTCGCCGAAGATCACGTTGCCCCAGTCGCTGATCCATTCAACATCGCCGGCGCCAACGCTGGCGACTTTGTAGCGATCCGGATAGGTCGTAATCAGGCTCGTCGAAAGAATCGATCCGTTCGACCACCCCATAGTCGCGATCTGGTCCGCATCAGCCATTCCTTTGCCGATCAGATAATCCACGCCGGCATTGATGTCCGGCGTTTCCAGGTCGTAGTATTTCCCGCAGCAAATCGACTCCGACCATTTCAATCCGTAGTTATTGCTGCCGTGATAGTTTGGCCGCAGCACGAACGAGCCGCGCTGCGTCAGCAGTTGGATCGGATACGCCCAGCTCTCGTCCCACAAATCCTTGTCCGAGCCCTGGGGGCCGCCGTGAATCGCGGTGATTAGCGGATACTTTTTTCCTTCTTCGTAGCTTGCGGGGTAATACAAAATGCCTTCGACGGTTTCGTCATTCGATCCTTTCCAGCGGATCACTTCCGTTTTTGAGTAGGCGCGACCGTTGACGAGACCCTCATTGAGCTTCGTGACTTGCACGGGTGAAATGATTTTGCCGCTGTCCAACTGCGCGCGATACAGTTGCGGCAACCTGCTGGCCGTCGACGAAACGTACGCGATCATTTTCCCATCGTCGCTGATCGAAAAATCTTCCATGTTTCTTACATGGTCGCCAGTCAGCTGTTGACGTTTCCACGAATCGCCACTCTTCGCGTAAAAAGCCGGTTCGTCGTGGCTTCCAGCGGCGAGTAACGCAACGAATCCACCGGGAACCGCCTGGAGGTCAAAGCCCAATCCATTTTCCCAATCCAGATTCACCTGCGTGGCTTTGCCGCTGGCCAGATCGTAGAAATAGACGATGGTGATACCCGCGGTCAGGAAGCGCGCATCGGTGGAAAACGGAGTGGCCACATAAAATCCGGAATTGTCGCGGGCCCATGCAAACCCCTGGGGCCGGATTCGCAGGTCCGCGAGAAGCTGTTTCTCCTGGCCGTCGCCCAGGTCATGGAGTATCACCAACGGCCGAACTTTCTGATCGAACGTGTAATGCAGGCTCTTGGCGTGCGAGGCGACCGCGTATTTCATGTCGTGCGAAAGCTCGAAGCTCTGGATCCAGTCGGTGTTGGTCGTCAACCGCGTGACCTTGCTGTCTTTCACGCTAATTTTATAGAGCCGCACCGGCGGTTCGTGGTCCGCATCGTCCACCACTTCCGAATCATCTTTTTTCTTCTTCATTTCCTGCTCGTACAGCGCCGGATCTTCTTCCGCGCTGTAGACCAGCGTGTCTTTATCCAGCCATTCGATCTGCTTTGGAGCGTGTGCGAGTTCGGTAAGCGGCCAGGGCTCACCGCCGTGCGCGTCGATCAGCCAGATTTGCATCGGTGCGGTGTCGGGTTTTGCTTTCGGCCGTGCTCGCGTGCTCATGAAGGCAATTTTTTCCCCGTCGGGCGACCATCGCGGCTGCATGTTCTGATCGGTTCCACGCGTCAGCGCAAGGTCGCGGCTTTCCGTGAGACTGGAAAGATAGAGATTGGAGACGCGCGCATCTTTGTCTTTATCGCCCGCCGTTTTCACCCACACCAGCCATTTCGCGTCCGGCGAAATGCGATATTGCGCGACGCTTTCACTGAAGATGAAATCTTCCGGCTTCCACAGCTCTTTTTTCGCCGGAGGTTTGGCCTCATCCGCTCTCACGCTGTGCGATGACCTCACAACCCCGAAAATTGCCACCGTCAATGCACCGAGAAACAGACTTGCAGCGAAAAACTTATGTCGCATCGTTGTCATCCTTCATTGAGTGCGACCGCAAAGCGGTCGAGATGGGAAGAGCGTAAGAAAAGCACATGAATGAGCCGCCGCACAGCATAGTCGAATTGACGCCTATTGGGAATCGTGTACGCTAATCGACGCTGTATAGCAGGAACGTCGATCGGCCGCGTTCCGGGCACAAACATGGCGAAACCTGAACCCATCTTTACCCGCGCTACCTTCCAATTCTTTCGCGACCTGGCGCGCCACAACCAAAAGACGTGGCTGGACGCCAATCGTGAGCGCTACCAGGAGCGTGTCGTTCAACCTTTCCGGCGCCTGCTCGAGGCCACCGCGCCGGCGGTGCTGGGCCTCGATTCGCGCTTCGACACAACCGCGCGAGGCGGCAAGAATTTCTCGCGCATCAATCGCGATACGCGCTTTGCCAAAGACAAGACGCCATACCGCGCGCAGATGTATTTGAAGTATTCCGTGCCGTTTGGGGGAGAAGGCGAAACCGGCCAACTCTACACCGGCCTCTCCGCGAGTGCTGTCACCGCCGGCTTCCGAATCTACGCGGGATCGAAGTATAAAGAATCCGTGCTTGCACAGATCGCATGTGGGCGCGCGGCTGCCGAGCCCAATTGGGCGGCGCGTCAGAAAAAACGCCTCGGAGGCCGATACGAAAGTTATTGGTATGCCATGGACAAGGGCGAATGGGCAGAGCAACGCGGCTGGCCGACATCACCCGAAGATTGGAAACGACTTCGCGCTTGGATTGTCCGGCGCAAGCTGACCCCCGCAGCCGCAACGCGCGCGACCTTTCCTCGGGATCTTACGAAAATATTCCGCGAGCTGTATCCGCTACTGCGGTTCACGTGTTTGCGAGATTGAACCTTCAAGAAGACGGTCAACCGAATTGAGGCTGATGACGGTGAATGCATCAAGAATATTTGCACGGCCGGGAATTTCACGCGGATACATTAGGCTGGTGGCACTGCTGATTCCGGTTTATGCGATCGCAGCAGCGGGACAGCAAGAGCAATCGAAGCCCCCGGCCAAACAGTGGCCGGCGGCGACACCCGCGGCGGTCGGACTGGACGCGGCCGCGCTAGGAGCGTTGGACGCCGATCTGGCCAGCGGCAAGTACGGCCTGGTCGACAGCACGCTGGTGATCCGTTGCGGAAAGCTGGCGTTCGAGCATGCGTATACCCGCGACTACGGCAAAATCTATGGCGAGCGCGCGAAGAAAACGGGACCCCTAAATCACGATCTGCACGGGCCCTACAACTATTTCAGCACTGAATTTCATCCCTACTATCGCCACAGCGATTTGCACACCATGCAGTCGGTGTCGAAAACGGTCACGTCCATCACCATGGGAGTGGCCATGCAGCGCGGAGAGTTCAAGGCCGACCTCGATGCGCCGATCCTGCAATATTTCGACGGTTACAAGATCGCGAACCTGGACGACCGCAAGCGCCGCATCACGCTGCGAAATTTGTTGACGATGAGCGCCGGCCTGGAGTGGCACGAAGACCTCGCCTACGACGACCCTAAGAATTCGGCGGACGTAATGGAAGCAACTCGCGATTGGGTGCAGTACGTAATCGACCAGCCGATGGTCAGCGAGCCCGGCGAGAAGTTTGTGTACAACAGCGGAGTAACGGAGCTTCTGGCGTATATCTTCAAGAAGGTGACCGGAAAGAATGTAGACCAGTACGCCGCGGAGTATCTGTTCACGACTCTGGACATCCGTTATTTTTGGAAGCACTCGCCGACGGGATTGCCCGACACCGAGGGCGGCTTGTATCTAGCGCCGCGCGATTTGGCACGAATTGGTTTGCTGATCCTCCATCGCGGCGTCTGGGAAGCAAGGCAGATCGTGCCGGCGGACTGGATCAAACAGTCGGTGACGCCCGCGATTTCTGTCGGCGAAGACGGCTGGGAATACGGATTTCAGTGGTGGCTGATGCCTTACGGAAAGTCGAAGGAAAAATTGGCCTGGGGGGCGCACGGATTTGGCGGGCAGATGATGATCATCGTGCCTGAATACGATTTGATTGCCGTTTTCACAGGCTGGGATATCCTGCCGTCTTCGGAGAAGCACAAGCGCGACCAGTTTGAGCGAATTCTTGCGTCGGTGGACGCACAATTTAGGTGCGGCCCGGTGGATGTGCCAAGCGGGAACTAAGTAACACAGTTACTCCTGCCTGTGACAGACGCAGCCGCCACGCGAATGCCGCCGCTACATGCAAGACCGCGCGACATTCAGAATGCGACCTATGGGAACTTACCAGATCGTTGATCGTCGAAGGAAAATCCGCGCGGCTCCGAGGGTTCCACCCTGTGCTACGCGAGGGATCGCAGGGTTTGCGTGGTCTCACCCATGAATAGATTGTTGAAAAGCTTGGTCTGGGTGGCGATTTCGCTGCTGGGAGCGTGCGCGCTTGCCAAGATTGCGCTGCAGCGTGGCGAATCGCTCAGCGCGATCTGGTTTGTTCTCGCGGCTGCTTGCGTTTATCTGGTCGCGTATCGTGTGTACTCGGCTTTTGTCGCGGCGAAGATTTTGGCGCTGGACGATACGCGCGCGACGCCGGCCGAGCGGCGCGATGACGGCCGTGACTTTGTACCCACGAACAAATGGGTTTTGTTCGGGCATCATTTTGCCGCGATCGCCGGTCCCGGACCGCTGGTGGGGCCGACGTTGGCGGCGCAGTTCGGCTACTTGCCGGGAACGCTGTGGCTGATTGCGGGCGCTGTGGTCGCGGGCTGCATCCAGGATTTCATTATTTTATTTTGTTCGATCCGGCGAGATGGAAAGTCGCTGGGCGAGATGGCGCGCGAAGAGGTCAGCCGCCGCGGCGGATTCATCGCGCAGATCGCGGTGCTGGCCATCATGGTGATTTTACTGGGCGTCGTGGCGCTGGTGATCGTGAACGCGCTGAAGTCTTCGCCGTGGGCGACCTTCACGCTGGCAATGACCATTCCGATCGCGTTCTTGCTCGGTTTGTATTTGCGGTTCTTGCGACCAGGACGCGTGCTGGAAGCTTCGCTGATCGGGGTCGCGCTGGTGTTGTTTGCCGTGGTCGGGGGGCAATGGGCGGCCGATTCTCCGTCGTGGGCGCATGCCTTCACCATAGGCGGAATTCCACTTGCGGCGGCCCTCATTGTCTACGCGTTTGCGGCTTCGGCGCTGCCAGTGTGGTTGCTGCTGGCGCCGCGCGATTATCTGAGCGCGTTTATCAAGGCGGGAGCGATTTTTTCGCTGGCAGCAGGAATTCTACTCGTGAGGCCGCACGTGCTGATGCCGCCGCTGACGCGATTCATCGACGGCACCGGCCCCGTTTTTGCGGGTAAGATTTTTCCCTTTTGCTTCATCACCATTGCTTGCGGAGCGATCAGCGGATTTCACTCGCTGATTTCTTCGGGAACGACGCCGAAGATGATCCTACGCGAAAGCCACGCGCGGTTCATTGGGTACGGCGCGATGTTGCTCGAGTCTTTTGTGGGGATCATGGCAATGGTCGCGGCTTGCGCGATGCCGCCGGGTGTCTATTTCGCGATCAATAGTCCCGCCAGCATCGTCGGCGGTACCGCCGACGCTGCGGCGACGACGATCAGCGGCTGGGGCTACCCGCTGGCTTCGCAAACGATGACGGACCTGGCTCATAAGGTAGGTGAGATCACGCTTCTGAACCGCGCGGGCGGAGCGCCTTCGCTGGCGGTGGGCATGGCGCAGATTTTTTCAAGCACGATCGGCGGCGATCGCCTGCTGAGCATCTGGTATCACTTCGCGATCATGTTCGAGGCGCTGTTTATTCTGACCGTGCTCGATGCGGGAACGCGCGTGGGCCGCTTCATGATTCAAGAGTTGGGTGGTCGCGTCTGGAAGCCGTTTGCGCGCACCGGCTGGATGCCGGGCATTTTGCTCTCGAGTGCGATCATTGTCGGAATGTGGGGCTATTTTCTGTACCAGGGCGTGGTCGATCCGCTGGGCGGCATCAATTCATTGTGGCCCCTGTTCGGAATTGCCAATCAACTTCTGGCGGCGGTGGCGCTGGTGGTGGCCACTTCCATTTTGCTGAAGATGGGCCGCACGCGCTGGATTTGGGTGACGCTGTTGCCGATGGCTTGGATTGTAATCGTCACCATGACAGCGAGTTACCAGAAGATTTTCTCGGCCGATCCGCGGCTCGGGTTTCTTTCCTATGCGAGTGTGCTGGCGGCACAGATAGCGGCGGGGAAGGTTCCAGCTGCGAAACTGATGGATACGCAGCGGCTGATCTTCAACCAGCGGCTGGATGCCGGCGTGACGATTGTTCTGGCGCTGATGGTGTTGGTGTTGATCGTCGAGGCGCTGATTCAGTGGTACGTGATTCTGAGCCGGGCGACCCAGCCGGTGCTGCACGAATCACCTTACGTAGCGACGCAATGGGCGCCTGGTTTTTCCGGCGTAGCGCATGGAGACGATTGATTCGATGGCGGGCGTTCGGAAAATCGGCCGGCGAGCGATTCGGCGTTTTTGGCGCGGACTTCGCGAATGGTGCGGCGACTCCGCCTACGAAAGATATCTCCGCGCTTCAGGGAGGAACGACGTCGAGTCGCGCTGCGTGCTTACCAAGGAACAATTTTACGTCGATCAATTGAACCGCCGCTACTCCCGTCCGAACCGCTGCTGCTGATTCGTCCCCCCTTGCGTTGGCTGCGACCTCGGCCTAGAATTCGCTCAATATTTCCCAGCCAATCTTGTTCTTCGAGGGAGGCATTTTATGGCTATCGATCCCGATAAGCTGCACGACTTTCTTGTAAGGGCCGTGGTGGATTTCGGCGCGACGTTCAACGCGGCGTTGGTTCGCATCGGCGACAAACTCGGTTTATACCGGGCTTTGGCTGCGGGAGGCCCGCAAACGCCCGGGGAGCTCGCAAAGCGAACCGGGACCGCGGAGCGCTATGTGCGCGAGTGGCTGAGTGCGCAAGCGGCAGGCGGATATGTGACCTACGACCCCGGCCCCGGAAAATTTCATCTCAGCGAAGAGCAGGCTTTCGCCATGGCGGACGAGAATAGTCCCGCATTTTTGCCCGGCGCGTTTCAGGTGGCGCTGGCTGCCGTGAAGGCGGAAGAGCTGCTTACGGAGAGATTCAAGACCGGTCAAGGTTTGGGCTGGCACGAGCATGATCACGAGCTTTTTGTTGGCACGGAGCGATTTTTCCGCCCGGGATACGCGGCGAATCTGGTAGCCGCGTGGATTCCGTCACTCGATGGCGTGGAAGAGAAGCTGAACAGCGGCGGGCGCGTGGCCGATGTCGGCTGCGGACTTGGCGCTTCGACGATTTTGATGGCGAAGTCTTATCCAAAGTCGGAATTCGTGGGGTTTGACTATCATGAGAAATCGATTGAGAGCGCGAGACAGCGGGCCAAGGATGCGGGCGTAAACGGGCGGATTCGATTCGAGGTGGCGAAAGCGAAGGATTATCCGGGCAAGGACTACGACTTCGTCACATTTTTCGATTGCTTGCACGACATGGGCGATCCAGCGGGGGCGTCGGCGCACGTCCGCGGTTCGTTGAAGAAAGACGGGACGTGGATGATCGTCGAGCCTAACGCCGGCGACAAGCTGGAAGATAATTTGCATCCGATCGGGCGCGCGTTCTACGGAGCGTCGACGCTGTTGTGCACGCCGGCTTCGTTGCATCAAGAAGTCGGTCTGGCGCTGGGAGCGCAAGCCGGAGAAAAGCGCTTGCGGGAAGTGGTGACCAGCGGAGGGTTCACACGATTCCGTCGCGCGACACAAACGCCGTTCAATTTGATTTTTGAGGCGCGGCCGTAGGGCGGCTCAACTGGCGAAGTTAGAACTCCTCGTCTTCGCTGGCGGGCTTCACTACGGTTGTCTTGTGCGTGATTTTCACATTGTTGTTACGGATTCCGGCGATGATCGAGCGGCGCGTTTCGAGCGGCAGAGCTTCCGGAGCGAATACGCCAGCCACGTCGCGCGGAAAAAACTTGATGAACAACGCGGCTACGTGCGCGGTGGCGTAGGCTACCGGCGTGGTGTACAGCCCTTGCTGGCGAATTTGATAGAGCGTGGGGAAGTTGCAGTCGGTGCGAATCAGCAGGTCCTCATCTTCCTTTTTGCCGCGCTTGCTGCCGCGAACCAGCACCGCAGCCGCAAAGCGTGCGTTTTGCAAAATGCCCTGGCGGATCAACTGTGCGATCTTCCGCGGCGATGACGTGTGCGGGAAGCGCTGCCGCACGATGCCGCGCGACTTCGACAATTTCCCTTGCTTGTACCAGCGGCGCAGGCGATCGAATTCGTTGCCGCCGATTTTCACGTCCATGTTCTTCACAGGGATGAGGTAGGGAATCGTGGCCACTTCGTCCTGCGCTGCGAGCACTACGTTGGCGCTGCCGATCGGGTCCGAGAAGCGGAATTTCTCGAGTTCCGCGAAGCGCTTTCCCATCCGAAATTTTCCGTGGCGATAGACGCGTGGGTTGGAGATGGCTTCGTCAAACGTTACCTCTGGGGACCACTGCGAGATGGGGTCCTCGCTTTCGCTGCTTTCGTACAGGCGAATGTGAATCGACTCGACTTCATTCAGCATTTCGGCCGCGCGTTTGCACAGCAGGTTGGTAAGCCCCGGCGCCGCTCCCGCGTTGATCAGCGCGGTGCGGTTCTTTTCCTCGAAGCGTTTCGCGAAAGCGAGCTGCTCGGCTTTGAAAGGGTTGCGGGTCAGGTGCGAGCTGAGGTCCACATAATGGGCACGCAATCGCAACGCGGCCCGCATGACGATTTGATTGAAGACGGAAGCCGAGGCGTTGACGATGAGGTTGCAGCCACGCGCAGCGCGCACGATCCCCCGCAGGTTTCGCGCGTTGACTTCGGCGACGGCAATGGTACTGCGTTGGCCTAGGAAACGGCGCCCGCGCTCGGGATCGCGGTCACCGCACCAGACTGTATGCCCTTGGCGCTCCAGCAATTGTGCGAGTAGGGAGCCGGTAGCGCCGGCGCCGAGAACGAAGATCCGCATGGCGTGGCGAAAACTCTATCACAAACGCGCTCCCCGGCTTAGCCGAGCGGAACTCGGATGCGCTGGAATTTGCGGCTTCGTTTCCGGCCGCGTACACTGGTAGTGACTCCGAACCCCCAGGACGCCTACGGGAGAGAAAGCCCAGGGCGGTGGGGGCGATGCTTCGGCGGCGCACAATTGGCGCGCCCGGGGATGAGGGTTTGGGTGGAAACGCCTGGGCCTCCCGTGCTTGGAAAGGAGGGACGACGAAAATGTGTGCTTTTTCGTCTATGCCCGACATCCAATCAGCGGATTCGGGCTTTTGCTTTTCTAGGGCGGGTCGACGGCGACGATGGCAGCGATGACGCTTCACGACAAATTCGGGCGGCAGATCACCGACCTGCGCATTTCGATCACCGACCGCTGCAATTTCCGTTGCGTGTACTGCCGCTCGGCCGACCCGGAGAATTATCGCGATCATGACGAGATTCTGAGTTGGCCGGAACTCGATCGGCTGGCGCGCGTTTTCCTGAGCTTGGGTATCCGCAAAATTCGCATCACCGGCGGCGAACCACTGGTGCGTGACGGCGTGGAAGACTACATTGCGCGGCTGCACTCGCTCGGTGTGGAAGATCTGTCGATGACCACCAACGGCCACCTCTTGGCCGACCGCTGCGAAGGCTTGATCCAATCGGGCTTGCGGCGCATCAACATCAGCGTGGATTCGCTCGACCCCGCGAAATTCGAGAAAATCACGCGCACGAAATCTTTCGCGGCGGTGATGCGCGGCGTCGATGCGGCGCAAAATTCAGCGTTGGTCCCAGCAAAAATCAACGCCGTGCTGGTGCGCGGCACCAATGACGACGAGATCGAAGCCTTCGCCGCCTTTGCACGCGAACGCGGTGTGATCATGCGCTTCATCGAGTTCATGCCGCTGGACGCCGACCGGCATTGGACACGCACTCTGATGGTTCCGGCCGCCGAGGTATACCAGCGCATTCATGCTCGCTGGCCTCTGGAGCAGATCCCGCACGAGCGCAGCGAAACCGCGCGCAAATACCGTTTCGCCGACGGCGCCCCCGGCGAGATCGGCCTGATCGCGCCAGTGACGCAGCCCTTCTGCGGCCATTGCTCCCGCATCCGGCTCACGGCGGACGGCAAGCTGCGCACCTGCCTGTTCAGCAAGGACGACCACGACTTGCGGGGGCTGTTGAGGGAAGGCGCGTACGACGAAGATTTGGTCACCTACATCCGTTCCGTGGTGATGGAAAAAGAGGAAGGACACCGGATCAACGACCCCGGGTTCGTGCAACCTTCTCGTACTATGGTGTTTATCGGTGGATAGTGGAGAATCAAACCAAAGCACGAGAGCAATCATCCAACAACGGCATTCCAAAACGAACCCTAGGTAATCGGCAAACACCCTAAAAACAGCGATGAGCACCCTTATCTCCATAACCAACCCGTCTCCTCTGGTCGGCGCCTCCCAGCCCGCGACACTGCGCGCGCCGGAAATCGAACCCGGTGTGGGCTGCGATTTCGACTCCTATCTCCTGGTCCCGGACAACTCGCTCGACGAGCGAATCGCCGCGGCGAAAGTACGTCTGGGACGCGACGTCGTAATTCTGGGACACCACTACCAGCGAGACGAAGTCGTTAAATTCGCCGACTTTCGCGGCGATTCCCTCAAGCTTTCTTATCAAGCCGCCGAAGCCGCTGGCCGTTACATTGTTTTCTGCGGCGTGCATTTCATGGCCGAAAGCGCCGACATTCTACGCCGCGAGCATCAGGCCGTTATCCTGCCGGACCTCAATGCCGGCTGCTCGATGGCGGACATGGCCGACATCGGCCAGGTGGAAGGTTGTTGGAGCGAACTAGCTTCGGCAGGCGGCCTGAAAGCCATTCCGATCACATACATGAATTCCACCGCCGCGATCAAATCGTTCACCGGCGAGCACGGCGGCGCGGTTTGCACCAGCTCCAATGCTGCGGCGGCAATGCGCTGGGCGTTCGAACACAATGAAAAGGTCCTCTTCCTGCCCGATGAGCATCTGGGCCGCAACACCGCGTTTCGCATGGGCATTTCGCTCGACCAGATGATCGTCTGGGACCCACACCAGGAATTCGGCGGCAATTCGCCGGAAGCTGTGCGTGCCGCGCGCGTGATTTTGTGGAAGGGCTACTGCTCGGTGCACCAGCGGTTCACGCCGCAGCACGTCGAACGCGTGCGCCGCGAGCATCCCGGCATTCGCGTGATCGTGCATCCGGAGTGCCGCTTCGAGGTAACCCAGGCCGCCGACCAGATTGGCTCGACCGAACACATCATCAAAGCCATTACGGATTCGCCCGCGGGCTCGCAATGGGCAGTCGGCACAGAAATTCATTTGGTCAATCGTCTGTGCAAGGAAATGCCGAACCACAAAATAGTGTCGCTCGACTCCAGCGTATGTGTTTGCACCACGATGTTCCGCATCACGCCGCAGCATCTGCTCTGGGTACTGGACAACCTGGAGACCGGCAACGTCGTCAACCGCATTTCGGTGGATGAGCGAACGCGACACTTCGCGAGAGTTGCCCTCGACCGGATGTTGAGTTTGCGTTAGCATCGCCTTAGCCGCGTCCCCAGCAGATCGGATACAGGATGGCAGACGAAGACGACGAGCAGGACCATGACGAGCCGCCCGACCCGGAACCCGAGCAGCGCCTGTTCACCCTGACCGAGGCCGAGCGCACTCGCCAGGAGCTCGAGCCGTTTCTGCTCGAGGCCATGGACTGCCGCAAGAAACTCGCCGGCCTGGAGACCGATTTGTCCGCGGTGGCCGCGCGCATCACCATGATGGGCGGCGTGATCGTGCCCTACGAAAAGCTGGCGGTGCTTCGTGTCGAGCACACGCAGTTAGCGGAAACGATGAAATCCGCTCTCAATCGCATTCTGGAAACCGGGTGCGTGATCAAGGATTTAGACGTAGGCCTGCTCGACTTTCCGTCACGCATCAATAATGAAGAGGTCTATCTCTGCTGGCGCCTCGGCGAAGATCGCATTCGCTTTTATCACCGCCAGGACGAGGGTTTCGCCGGTCGCAAGCCGCTCGACCCGCGCGACCTCGGCTCCGGCGACACCGTGCAGTAGCGCGTCTTAGGGCCCAGGCACTCTTGCCTGTGCCCGCGCAAACTAGGGCATGGTGTTTCCGGCGGGCAAGCAGTCAAGTTAGGCGTCTTACCGTTCGGCACAAATCGCCCGCCCGCTCTATTCTCGAAAGGATTCGATCTTGTCCAATCATCCCGAAAATCGCTTGAAAGATTCCGCCAGCCCCTATTTGCGCTCCGCCGCCCACCAGCCCATCGACTGGCACGAATGGAACGACGCCGTCTTTGCCCGCGCCAAATCCGAGGACAAGCCGATCTTGCTCGACATCGGCGCGGTCTGGTGCCACTGGTGCCACGTGATCGACCGCGAAAGCTACGAAAACGTGGAAATCGCCAGAATCATCAACGAACATTTCGTGCCGGTAAAAGTGGACCGCGACGAACGCCCCGACGTCGATTCGCGCTATCAGTCCGCCATCAGCGCGCTCTCCGGCCAGGGCGGCTGGCCGCTCACAGGCTTCCTTCTGCCAGACGGAAAACCGTTCTTCGGCGGCACCTATTTCCCGCCCGAAGATCAAATGGGGCGGCCCGGCTTCCGCCGCGTGCTGCTCTCGGTAGCCGATGCTTACAAGAACAAGCGCGCCGAGCTTGAACGCGCCGCTAATTCGGTTGCCGATGCCGTCGCACAAGCCGAGATCTTCACCGGTGCCCGCGCCGACTTCGATCCTGGCGTCATTGACGCACAAATCCGCTCGGTCACCCAACAGTTCGATATCAAGAATGGCGGTTTCGGAAGCGCGCCGAAGTTTCCGCATGCTTCGGCTATCGATCTGGTTCTGGAGCGCTACCAACAGTCAGCCGGCCGCTCCGGTACCTCTGCCCGAGCGGACGAGCATCTGCTCGCCATTGCCGAAACGACGCTGGAAAAAATGGCTCGCGGCGGTGTTTACGACCAACTCGCCGGCGGCTTTCACCGCTATTCGGTGGACGAACGCTGGCTGGTTCCGCACTTCGAGAAAATGAGTTACGACAATTCCGAGCTGTTGCGCAATTACCTGCACGGCTGGCAGGTCACGCTGAATCCTCTCCTGCGCGAAACGGCCGAAGGCATCATCGGCTGGGTGAACGAAGTGCTTTCCGATCAGGCGAATGGCGGCTTCTACGCCAGTCAGGACGCCGATTATTCGCTCGATGATGACGGCGATTACTTCACCTGGACCTTGGATGAGTTGCGCGCGGCTTTATCCGAGGAAGAAGCCCGCGTCATGGAGTTGTATTACGACGTCGAAGCGCACGGCGAAATGCACCACAATCCCGCGAAAAATGTTCTGTGGATCGCGCGCGACGTAGGCGACATCGCGAAAACGCTGGGCCTCGATGAATCCACCGCGCGCCTGGCGATCGCCGCTGCGAAAAAGAAAATGCTCGCCGCGCGTATTCCGCGGCAGACTCCTTACGTAGACACCACCATGTATGTGAGCTGGAACGCGATGTTCGTCTCTGCGTATCTGGATGCCGCGCGGGTTCTGGATGGCGACCTCGGTGGCAATTGCTGCACGTTCGCGCTGAAAACGCTGGACCGCATGTTGCGCGAGGTCTGGAGCGAAGCGCGCGGCTTCGGCCACCGCCTGGGCGGCCCCGCACTGGAAGGCTCGCTTGACGACCAGGTATTCGGCGTCATCGCGCTGCTCGACGCTTATGAAGCCACGCTCGAGCCGCGGTATTTTGAAGCGGCGAAGCGCACCATGGACCTGGCCATCGAGCGTTACGCGGATGCCGAGGGCGGCGGCTTCTTCGACCGCCCCTCGGACGCCGCGCCGATGGGCGGCCTCGAAGTTCGCCGCAAGCCTTTGCAGGATTCGCCGACACCCGGGGCAAACTCCGCCGCAGCCATCGCGCTGATTCGCATGCACGCGTTCACCGGCGAAGAGCGTTACCGCGCCTTCGCGCAGAAAACTCTGGAAGCCTTTGCGGGAATCGCACCACAGTACGGTCTTTTCGCGGCGACCTACGGTCTCGCAGCCACGCTGTTCACGCATCATCCGCTGCAGATCGTTGTCACCGGCCGCGCCGACGATCCCGCCGCGCAAGCCCTGGAAGCCGCCGCGCAACGCGTCTACCGCCTCGGCAAATCCGTCCTGCGGCTGACTCCCGGCGCATCGCTCGCCAACTTCGCCGGCGCGCTGAAAGCAACGCTTCCGCATCTCGCGGCTGACAAAGCCATGGCCTTGGTCTGCGCCGGCCAAACCTGCCTCCCGCCCACCAGCGACCCGCAGCACCTCACCGCGCTCCTCGAAAACGGCGCCGCGGCCGCCGCGACCCTGTAGCCGGCTGCAGGTGCTATTTCTTCGGCCGCGATTCAGGCGGGACCAAGCCGGCCACCCGGTAGTACACCACCAGCTGCCCGTAGTGTTCGCCGGAGTGCTCGATCAATCCGTACGCCAGATCGATCACCGGCGTCTGTTGCTTGCTGTCCGGGTCGGTCACCAGATCGCTCATGCCCTTGTCGCCCTTTGCTTTGATTTCCGCCGCGCCGTCCGCAACGCATTTCTTCACGAATGCCACGACTTGCGCCTTCGTTTTCAGGTCGTCCCGCTTGGGATCGTCGGGATAGCGCGGCTTGTTTCCGTCCGCGGCATCTGTGAAGTAGTACATCGATCCTGACGCGTGCAACAATTGCGCTGCGAACGTGCGCTGTTCCGGCACCGGCTTGAACTCATATTTATCTTCGGGAAAATCCTCCGCCATCGCGATCAGCTTGCGCCCGATGTCGTTCCACTGCGCCAGCACCGCCGCTGAAGCGCTTGGCGCTGCTTTCGGCCCATCGCTGCTACCGGCCGCCGCTCTCCGAGCGGACGACAGGGACACTCCAAGGCCCGCGGCCAATACCAGCGCCGCAATCGACAGCACTTTTCGCATGTTTCTCTCCTTGAATTTGCTCGCTTCACGCTGCTTGGGTCTGGCACGCGGGACTCACCCAAACCATGACCTGACGCGCGTGCCGGACTATTCGGTTCTGACGTGGCCGGGAACCAAACAGCTTTCCGGAGATGATGCGGACATCGACTCCCCACTGGGCGTTCATCTTACTGGCGAAATGAGTTCTGGTCACGTGCTTGGGCTATAAGCGACCCTGGCGAGCCCGGTATTCCGCACCGGAGCCCGCCCGCATGGTAAACTTAGGGGTGATTAGAATAGCGAGAATCCTGTGAACTGGAGCTGGCTTTTGCTTCGGATCGTCCTCGGTCTGACGATCCTGTCGACAGTCTTCCTTTCCCAGCGTTTTTGGTATCGCGCCATCTGGCGCTCGACCGCGCGTTGGCGTTCGGGCTGGCTGCGCATTGCGGCGCGTCTTCTGTATTGCTTTGCGCTTGTACTCGTTCTTCTTGCCGTCGCGGGCGGCTTTCACATGGGTAGCCACGGCCACCTGAAGCAGCGCGACGCCGTACTCGCCATCTTTTCGGGATTGTGGTTGTCCAGCGCGTTTTTTGCCTTCTTGTTTGTAACGCTCGTTCACGGCGTGGAACGCGTTTGGAACTGGCTCCGGCTGGACTTCCGCGCCCAGCTTCCAGCCATAGCGCCACTGCCTTGTTCGCATTCGCCGGTCGAGCGACTTGGCGATCCTTCGCGCCGCTACTTTTTCCGCACTGCCAGCGTGCTCGCCGGTGCAACTCCATTTTTCAGCTGCATGTATGGATTTGCCGCCGAGCGCCTCAACTACCAGGTTCGCCGCATCGAGATTCCCATGGCTAACTTGCCGCCCGCGCTGGACGGCATGCAGATCGCACAGATCAGCGACATCCATTTGAGCGGGTACATGAGCCGCACCGACGTGCGCCGCGCCGTGGACATGACCAACGACCTGGGCGCCGACCTCACCGTGGTCACCGGCGACTTCATCACGGGTTCCTCCGATCCCATCACGGATTGCATCGAGGAAGTCAGCCGCCTGCACGCGCCCCTGGGCGTCTGGGGCTGCAACGGCAATCACGAGATTTACGCCAAGGCGGAAGATGCCGCGCAGCAGCTCTTCACGCAATTCGGGATGAAGCTGCTCCGTCAGGAAAATGCGCAGCTTACGTTCCGCGGCGCGCAATTCAATTTGATTGGCGTCGATTACCAGCGCGAACGCAACGTGGACGGCCAACGCCAGCAAATGCTCGCGAATATGGACAGGCTCATCCGTCGTGATATCCCGAATATCTTGTTGTCCCACAATCCGAACACCTTCAACCGCGCGGCCGAGCTCGGCATCGAGCTGTCGCTGGGAGGGCATACTCACGGCGGCCAGATCCAAGTGGAAATCCTCGATCATCGTCTGACTCCCGCGCGTTTCATTTCCGACTATATCGCCGGATTGTTCGAGCGACCGCTGTTCAAACCCTCCGGTGAAGTCCTCGTGAGCCGCGAGCCGGACGTCCCCACTTCGCATCCGCGCCCACAAGCGGCCCGCCTGTACGTCAATCGAGGCCTCGGCACGGTCGGAGCCCCAGTTCGCTTGGGCGTACCCCCGGAGATTTCTCTCATTGTCCTTCGCCGCGTCTGACACGTGTCTGCACCGTCCGTGCAGGGAGCGCGTCAGTTTGCCTGCGGCAGGCAGGCGCGACCATTGTTTTCTTGTCCTTCACGCTTACAAAGGAACCCGCGTTGACTTGCCCAAACGCGCGACATAAGATTCCTCAACGCCCATAATTCGGCCCGCCTATCGATGATCGGTCAAACCGTTTCTCACTATCGCGTCGTGGAAAGCCTGGGCGGCGGAGGCATGGGCATCGTTTATTCTGCCCGGGACACGATCCTCGACCGCAACGTCGCGCTCAAGTTCCTGCCGCCGGATTCCACCAAGGATCAGCAGACGCTCGACCGCTTCTTGCGCGAAGCCCGCGCCGCTGCAGCTCTCAATCATCCGAACATTTGCACCGTCCACGAAATTGCGGATTACGACGGCCAGCCCTTTATCGTCATGGAATTGATGGAGGGCAAGACCCTGAAGCACGCAATCGACGGCAAGCCGCTGCCTGTCGAGCGCATTCTGGATTTGAGCATCCAGATCTCGGACGCGCTGGATGCCGCGCACGCACGAGGCATCACCCATCGGGACATCAAGCCGGCCAATATTTTCATTACGAAGTCAGGTCAGGCGAAGGTGCTCGATTTTGGTCTGGCCAAGCTGACAGCTGCCGCGGCCGGCATCGATACGGTCGGAGCGAGCGCCCGGGGTACGACCGTCCTGAACATGAATCTGACCAGCCCGGGCACTGCCATGGGCACGATCGCGTATATGTCGCCCGAACAAGCTCGCGGGGAAGATTTGGACGCTCGTGCGGATCTTTTCTCTTTCGGGGTCGTGCTGTACGAGATGGCCACCGGAAGGCACGCTTTTGAGGGCAATACCACCGCGGTTGTCTTCGACGGGATCTTGAACGGGACACCAGAACCACTGGCGAGCATAAATTCCGATATTCCCGTAGCGCTCGAAAATATCGTCAACAAGGCTCTCGAAAAGGACCGCGACCTGCGCTATCAATCGGCCGCCGAAATGCGCTCTGACCTCAAGCGCCTTAAGCGAGATCGCGAGTCCACCGGGCGCATGACTCCTTCAAAGGGAACGCCAGTCGTATCGAAAGCGAGTGCCGCGCGCGAAGTGAAATCCGTAGCCGTGCTTTATTTCGAGAATTTGAGCAGCGCCAAAGAGGACGAATATTTCCGTGATGGCATGACCGAAGACATCATCACCGAGCTGGCCAACATTCGCGACCTCAAGGTCTTTCCGCGTCCCGCCATGCTGCCGTACCGCGATAAGTCCGTAACCGCTCCGCAGGTTGGGCAGGAGTTGAAGGCGTCCTATGTTCTAGGCGGCAGCTTGCGTCGCGCCGGGAATCGCTTGCGTATCACCGCGCAATTGGTCGAGACGCAGAGCGGGCATACTCTGTGGGCCCAGCGGTACGACCGCGAAATGGCCGATGTCTTCGAAGTGCAGGACGAAATCGCCCGCAGCATCGCGCAGGCCTTCCGCATCAATTTGACGCCGCAGGAAGAAAGCAAGATCGCCCGCAAGCCCACAGAGAATTCCCTGGCGTACGACTATTTTCTTCGGGGCCGAAGCTACACGCGGCGCGAGAGCCTGGACTTTGCCATCCAGATGTTTGAACAGGCCATCAAGTTGGACCCGTTGTTTGCTTCTGCCTACGCGGGTATCGCGAACGCGTGCGGCTTGCAATTTGAGTATCACGGGCGCAATCCCGTGTGGATTGCACGAGCAGAAACCGCGTGCCAGCGGGCATTGGAACTCGACCCTCGCTTGGCGGACGCGCTGGTGGCGCGCGCCCGCATTTTTTATGCGCAGCAGCAATACGATGAAGCAGCGAGATTCTCGCTGCAAGCCATCGATCGCAAACCCGACTGCGAGGGCGCTTACAATGTGCTCGGCCGCGCGTACTTCGCTTCCGGGCGCTTCAAGGAAGCCGCGGACATGATCGAGCGCGCTGTCGAAGCCAACGGAGACGACTACAACGTCTACGTGCCTTACACCAATTGTCTGGATCGCCTGGGCAAAAGCGAAGTTGCGCGGCGATTCCGCGAAATGGAAATGCTGGTGCTCGAGCGGCAGCTGGAAATGGTGCCGGAGGATGTCCGCGCGCGCGTCTTGCTAGCGGCGGATTACGCCAACATCGGCCGGATCGACGACGCGATCCGCCACGCGGAGATGGCCGTCGCACTTCGCCCTTCCGATTCCAGCGTCCTCTACAATGCGGCCTGTACCTATGGCGTCCTTCGAAAGAAGTCCGAAGCCTTGGTCATGCTCAAGAGGGCGAAGGAAGCCGGCTATTCCAACGATCACTGGCCGCGCCAGGATCCCGACTTGATGTGCCTGCACGGCGACCCGGTATTCGACACGCTGTTCCCGGTGCTGGATCAGCCCTCCTAATGGAAGGTCCTATGGCACGGGCTTCAGCTTCCTGTTCATTCCTTTGGCCTTCACAGGCGTCAGCCTGTGCCATCAATGGGCGCCAAGCTTCGATTTCCAAGCAAACAGCAGCTTTTTTCTCGCATCTGGACTAATTCGCCGCCCTGCGTCAATATCAGGGCTCCGCAAATCGACCCCACAGGTGCGCCCATGGATGACGCCGCCCGGCTGAACCAGATTGATCGCGAACAAGAAGCGCAGGAATTCGATTTCGGCGTGACCGAACGCCTGAACCGCTGGCTGGCCATGCTGATCGGCCGCGGCGCCAGCGACCTGCTTCTGGTTGCCGGTGCGCCGCCGTGCATGCGGGTGAACGGCGAAGTCCGCAAGATCGAGCCGGGGATCCTGGATGGCCCGGAAATCGAGGCTGCGGTACTCCCTGCGCTTCCGCGCCATGCGCTCAATCTCTATCGCGAAACGAATATCTCCGATGCTTCGTATCGCATCATCGGACTCGGCCGCTTTCGCATCAATCTCCACCGCGAGCAGGGCCGCGCCGCCGCCACAATTCGCGTTCTTCCTGCGCGCGTGCCGCCGCTGAAGGATCTAAATCTGCCCCCGTCGGTTGAGTCCCTGGCGCACCTTCAGCGCGGCCTGGTGCTCATCGGCGGACCCGCAGGCTCGGGCAAGAGCACCACGATGGCCGCGCTCATCGACGACATCAATCATCGCGAAGCGCGCCACATTGTCATCATCGAAGATCCCATCGAGTACGAGCACCAGCACGTGCGCAGCATCGTCGAGCAAGTCGAGATCGGCGTCGACGCGCCCGATTTTCCCACCGCGCTCCGCGCCGCGTTACGCCAGGCGCCGGACATCATCGTGGTGGGCGAAATGCGCGATACAGAAACCATGCGCATCGCCGTCGCCGCCGCCGAAACCGGCCATCTCGTTTTCAGCACCCTGCACACGACCGATGTCGCCTCCACGGTCGCGCGCATCGCCGATTCGTTTCCCCTCGAACGCCAAAACTCCATCCGCCAGGAATTGGCCATGGCTCTGTCCGCTGTGCACACGCAAATCCTGCTCCCGAAAAAAGGAGGCGGCCGCATTCCCGCCGCCGAACTTCTGGTGGTCGGCTACGGTGCGCGCCACCACATCCGCCGCAACGCGCTGCAGCATCTACATCAGGAAATTACGATCACCAAGAAGAAAGGCTCGTTCAGCCTCGAGGATTCGCTGGTCACGCTGGTCCGCAACGGTCACATCGATCGCGAGGACGCCTTGCTCTGCGCCATCCATCCCGACGATCTCGATATCCTGTTGAAGCCCTCGTCGCACGCCGCGAACGCCTGACGCGTGTTGGATTTGCCTGGTCCAGACGCGCCAGCGGTTACATCGTGAAGTTTCGGAGCGCGACCGCTTTCGCCGCTCGGCGGCACCCGCACCACGCCTGCTCCGCCGGTTTCGCGTAGCACTTCTCGTTTTTCGACTCGCGCAGCCCGACATGGCGGAGGCAATAGGATTTTCGGCCAGCACCCGGATGAAGTCCTGCCAGTAAGCCGGCGCCTTTTTATGCCGAAGCTGCACTGCCAACCACGCTCGGTGAAACCCATTTTGCCGTCAGGGGCAGCCCCACTACCGCTCCCGACGCCAATTGCGGCACAACCGCTGGTTTTTAGACAGGTAAGGCGATTCTGACGGGACCGACCTTATCCGTACGGGGTCGCCCTCAGTTGCCGCTTCCAACTGCGGGTGCCATAATCCTAGCTTCGGGGTTGTTCTCGAGCAGTGCCGAGGCGTCGTTTTTTTCTGGGGGCAATTATGGCCATGCGCGACAGCTGGATTGAAAAGAGGGAAGCGGAGCAAGCGACCGCCAATGGGAATCGGAACATGTCCCAGATGCATCTTGCCAGGAACGGCGTGATTACCGAGGAGATGCAATACGTTGCCAAGCGCGAAAAGTTGGAGCCGGAACTAATTCGCAGCGAGGTTGCGCGCGGGCGCTGCATCATTCCCGCCAACATTCATCACCGCAACCTTGAGCCCATGGCCATCGGTATCGCCACGGGTTGCAAGATCAACGCCAACATCGGCAACTCCTCGACCAGCTCGAACATCGACGAAGAACTCAAGAAATTGCACCACGCCGTGCACTACGGCGCGGACACCGTGATGGACCTGAGCACCGGCGGCGACATTCCCACTATTCGCAAGGCCATCATCGGCGCTTCGCCCGTGCCCGTGGGCACAGTACCGGTGTACGAAGCGATTTCACGAGTACGCCGCCCGGAAGACCTCACCTTCGACCTCATGCTCGAAGTGATCGAAGAACAAGCCGAGCAGGGCGTCGATTACATGACCATCCACGCCGGTGTATTGCGCGAGCACGTTCCTCTGGTCCGCAAGCGCATCACCGGTATCGTCAGCCGCGGCGGGTCATTGATGGCGCATTGGATGGAGCACCACAAGAAGCAGAATTTCCTGTACGAAAATATCGAGAAAATCTGTAAGGTTTTCAAAAAGCACGACGTCAGTTTTTCGTTTGGCGACGGCTTGCGCCCCGGCTGTATCGCCGACGCCAGCGACGAAGCGCAATTCGCAGAATTAAAGGTTCTCGGCGAGCTCACCCAGAAAGCCTGGGAGCACGACGTCCAGGTGATGATCGAGGGTCCCGGCCACGTCCCGCTCGACAAGATCCAGGAACAGGTCGACAAGGAAATGGAGTGGTGCCACGAAGCCCCATTCTACACTCTCGGCCCACTGGTGATCGACATCGCGCCCGGCTACGATCACATTACCAGCGCCATCGGCGCGGCCATGATCGGCTGGCACGGCGCCTCCATGCTTTGCTACGTCACCCCCAAGGAGCACCTCGGCCTGCCGAATCCGGAAGACGTGAAGCAGGGCGTGATCGCTTACAAAATCGCCGCTCACGCCGCCGACGTCGCCCGCCACCGACCCGGCGCTCGCGACCGCGACGATGCGCTCAGCTACGCCCGCTTCCTGTTCGATTGGAACAAACAGTTCGAGCTTTCGCTCGATCCGGCCACCGCCAAGGCCATGCACGACGAAAATCTGCCCGACGACTTTTACAAAGAAGCCAAGTTCTGCTCCATGTGCGGCCCCAAGTTCTGCTCCATGAACATCACCCAGTTGGCCGACGCCGAAGGCGGCCACGATCAAAGCGAGCGCAAGCAGAAGTTCGTCGAACTGCTGGCAAGAGTGCAAGGCGCCTGAAGCAAGAGAGGCGTAATTATGTATTTGGGCAAGTCTACCCGCGATGGTTACTTTTTAGGAATGTAACCTTGGCTGGCGGAGTATTTTTCTTCGTGAGCCCTGCTACGATTGTTTCACTCGTTCCTGAACCCCATTCAGGCCGGGTACTCATGGTCAAAACCGCGGCAGCCTACCAGATCCTGGTAGTGGACGATTCGCCTGTCTCTCGCAAACTGGTCGAGCACGCGCTCGAAGAGAGCGAGTATTCCCTGCTGTTTGCCAGAAGCGGGCAGGAAGCGCTCGATCTGTTTCGGCAACACTCGCCTTCCATCGTGTTGACGGACTGGATGATGCCGGACTTTTCCGGCCTGGAACTGTGCGGGCAGATTCGCGCCGACGGCCAGCGCGAGTACACCTACGTCATCGTGCTCAGCGCTAAAGCCGAAAAGGACCACGTGGTGAAAGGTCTGGCCGCGGGCGCCGACGACTATTTGACCAAGCCGTTCGATCCCAGCGAGTTGCTGGCGCGCATCGGCGTGGGGTGCCGCACCGTCGAACTCCACCGCGAGATCGACGCCAAGAATCGATTGCTGGAGGAGATGGCGCATACGGATTCGCTGACCGGTCTACCGAACCGGCGCGCGATCGAGGATTGGGCCGCGCGGCAGCTTCGTGGCGCGGCACGCCACGGATTTCCCCTGTGGGTCGTTCAGGGCGACCTCGATTCGTTCAAGAATATCAACGACAGCTACGGGCACGACGCGGGCGACACGGTATTGCGGCGTTTTTCCGAGATTTTGAAAGTGAATACGCGGGCTTCGGACATTTGCGGGCGCATGGGTGGCGACGAATTTTTGCTGGTGATCACGCACGTTGCCAGGGAGTACATTTTATCGACGATCAACCGCATGCGCGAAGAGTGGTCCGGTTCGGCATTCGAGTTTGGCGGCAGCGCCGTGTCGATCACGGCGAGTTTCGGAGTCGCCGGATTTTGCGGCAAGGATGCGCCTACGTTCCAGGCGTTGGCGCAGCAAGCCGACAAGGCCCTGTATTCGGCAAAGCGCGCCGGCGGCAATCAGGTGATCATGGCGGCTGACCAGAACGTCGCCGCTTGATTTCAGAAGAGATGCCCGCGTTCGCAGAGGGCTACTTTAGCCCTTCAACGACGTAGAGGTCCGAGAGAATGCGCATATACGAATGGGCGTAGGCCTTGAGGTCGCGCGAGAAAATCGGAGGCGCGGACTCAATCAAGCCGGTGGGGTCGGGCGCCGAAAACGCCTTGAGAAGTTTGCGCTGACCAGTGGCCAAGTCGATCAGAAAGACGCGATTGGAAAGCTCCTCTCGCCCGACGAGAAGGCTTTTGCCGTCGGCGGTCCATTGAATGGGCTCGTCTCCTGCCTGCGTGCCCGGAACGGTGGATGGCGAACCACTGGCCACGTCGTACGTTACGAGCTGGCCTTCCGGGTCAATGGCCGCAACGCGTTTGCCGTCGGGCGAAATGGCGCCACGCCGACGAGTGCGCACGCCTTCCGGGCTGAAAGGGCGCGGCGCGCCGCCATCGAGATCCTGCACCCACAGACGTAGACCGCGACCCCCAGCGATGCTCCCCAGCAACAGAATATGGCGTGTGTCCGGAAAGAAATAGGCGGCGTTGACCTGAACTCCAGCGGTGGAGATGGTTCGTGTGTCGCCGGCGCCCGTTGGGACCACGACCAAAGTGCGGCGGTTGTCAGTGGTAGGAACCATAGCGAGAACCAGTTTTCCATCCGGAGATAAGGACGGGCCTAACCCGTCTCCCAGACGTACGGCAGGGGAGCCATCCATACGACGGACGTACATGGCGCCGGATTCGCCGCCAGCCTCGCCGGTCTCGTCGAAGGAAACGATCGCTCCGTCATCGCTCAAATCCCTGGGAACGGTCCAGTCGTCCCAACTGAGATCGTTTTCTGTCGCCGCGCCGGGGGCCATGCCAATCAAGCCGGAACGATCGTCATCGCGGGAGAAGAGCACTTTGCCGTCCTTGGCGATGTCGTGAACGGTGAGCTCACCGGTGCCGAGGTAGACAAGGCGGTCTTTGCCCGTGAGGGTTGCTCCACGCAACTCGCGGTTGGCGCCAGTGTTTGTGGCGGTGAACCAGACTTCTTTGCCGTCCGGCTGCCAGGCCAGGCCCTGCGCGCTGCTGTATCGGCCACTGATCGTTTTCTTGCTGCCCGAGCTGTCGATAACCATCACCGCGCCGCCATCGTCACCAATATAGGGATGATCGACGAAGGCGACCAGATGGCCGTCGGGTGAAACTCGCGGATGACTCACCCATCCTGGCGTTTCGTAAAGCACCTTTCCCAGGGGATACTCGAGGCGCATCTTTCCGCCCACGCGGCGTGCGATTGCCAGGCTTGTGCCGTCCGGGGACCAGTCGGCAAATTCCACGTTGTCGACGATGTCCCGGGGAGCTCCGCCACCCTTGGGGGCGCGCGCCAGCATTCCCGCGATTTCGAAGCCACTCAATACGTGATGCGTTGTGGCCACGGCGAGTTCTCCGGAGGCGGCGACGGCGAAGATGTTCACCAATTCCGATTCCAGGGGCCGTGATTCGGTGCTGCCGGGCTGGGCCATGAAAACAGCCGGCGGTCGCCCGTCCCATGAGGCGCTGTAGATGATGTTTCCATCCGGGGTGAAACGCGCGCTCCAGATGTTCCCGCGGCGAAAGGTCATACGGTGCAATGCGGGCTGAGATTCCTTTGGAGACGGGCGGACCAGCGTGCCCAAAGCCGTGCCGGCGGCGAGCAAAAGGACCGCGGCGGTCAGCGGCTGAATCCATCGCTTGCGCGTAGCCAGCGGCGCCATGGACGTGGCGGAGGGTCCGGACAGCTCGGACAAGGACTCGAGGTCGAAAGCGATGTCGTGGGCGGATTGAAAACGCTGGCCCGGCTGCTTCTCGAGACAGTGGCGGACAATGCGTTCGAGAGCAGGTGCCGGCGCGGTGCCAGGGGCGGAAAATTCCGGCGGGTCTTCATTGAGGATGGCGGTCATGGTTTCCGCGCCGGTATTGCGCTTGAAGGCGCGCTGCCCGCGAAGCATTTCATAGAGAATGCTGCCGAAGCTGAAAATGTCGGAGCGGTGATCGATGGCCGCGCCGCGGACTTGCTCCGGGGACATGTAGCCCACAGTTCCGAGGATCTGGCCGGCATCGGTTTGCGTAGCGACAAAGGTGGCGCCGTCGGGAGCGTCTCCGAGCGGTTCGGTGCTGCGCAGCTTGGCCAAACCGAAGTCGAGAATCTTCAGACGTCCGTTGCGGGTTACGAAAATGTTCTCGGGCTTCAGATCGCGATGGACGATTCCCTGATCGTGCGCGGCGGCGAGACCATTCGCTAATTGGATGGCCAGCTCGACGGCCTTGCGCGCCGGCATTCCCGACGCCGGAATGCGCTCGCGCAGGGTTTCGCCTTCCAGAAGTTCCGAGACGATGTAATGGACGCCGTCGTCCGTGCCAACGTCATACACGGAGACAATGTTGGGATGATTCAACGCTGCGACCGCACGCGCTTCTTGTTCGAAGCGGCGCAGGCGCTCGGGATCGTTGGTGAAGGAAGCGGGAAGAACTTTCAGCGCCACGTCGCGCAACAAGCGCGTATCGCGGGCGCGGTAGACTTCGCCCATGCCGCCCGAGCCAAGGAGGGCGATAATTTTGTACGGTCCGAACTGCGTGTCGGCGGGATAAGGCATTGTTCAGGCGCGGGGATTATAGCGCGGTCCGCGGTATTTTGAGGAAGTCCGGAAGAAAACATAAAGCGCCCGCTTCGTTCCCCGGGGCGATCAGTGTAAACAGACGCACAGGGCGCTGAGGTTCGCGGAGCGACGCTTCTAAAGAGAAGGTCCCGGCTGGAGAAAGAACGGATGAGGTGAGGGACTAGATGGGAGGGCCTGAAAGAGCGTTAAGATCGTCACACTTCGTGTTGCCCGCGAGCGAGTCCGTGCAGTCGAATTGATTTTCGGACTTGGCCCAACCGGTTTGGCCTTGTGCTGTCTTGACTTGAACCCACCAGTCTTTGCGGCCCTCGCTGACGACTTTGGCGGCACAGTCGAACAGGCAGCCGGAGTTGTTCTTCTCGGTGATGAAGCTGCAATCGTGCTGGCGGTGCCATTGGCCTTTGACCCAGATGTCGGCAAATCCCTCGCCACGATACATGTAGCGCAGGATGACATCGCCCGGCTGGAGCTGTAACTCTGAAATCGGTTCCAGCACCTGGATGCGGTCGGGTTCGTAGGTGATGTGCACCCCGGTAACACCGGTCACTACTTCCGCGGGCTTTAACGTGGCTAAGGGTTTGCGGTCTTCTTTCCAGGTGGAGTACAGCGTGACGTCCTTCAGGACGACCCACTTCCGGAACGAGCAGCCTTCGAAGGGACACGCTCTGAAGTTGATGACTGGCAGCGTAGGTTCCGCGCTCACGGTTTTGCCGGCGGGGGCTTGCGCGACGAGCGGCGAGTACGCGGCGATGCAGAGAATCGCCAGGAACTTGATGCTCTTCATGAATTCAAGATAACAGAACGAAGAACGGAGCGGATGTTTTTGCATCGTGACGAAAGGATCGGACGTTGGGGATATAGTATTGGCCGTCGCAGTCGTTCGGTACGTTGGGAGAATTTATGGCTAAAGTCACCGGATTGGGTGGTGCGTTTTTGCGGGCTGCAGATCCCAAGGCTTTGTATGCGTGGTACGAACAACATCTGGGGATAGGCGGTGCTGTCCCGGACGGGTGTTTCACCTTTCCACGGGAGACGCAGCGGGCGTCTATCGCGGTGGCGTTTTTTCCGAAGACTTCGGATTACTTTCCGGTTGCGCAGCCGTCCATGTTGAATTTTCAGGTCGATGATTTGGACGGAGTGCTGGCGAAATTGAAGGCAGCCGGAGCGGTGGTCGATCCGAAGACGGAGGACTACGACTACGGGCGATTCGGGTGGTTTGTCGATCCCGAGGGGAATCGGGTGGAGCTTTGGCAGCCGTCCGAATGAAAAAAGTCTGACGGTCTGCGCGGCTTCGGCCGATCGCCCGGCGGCTACTGACGTCATTTCGCATCATTTCCCATCATGGAAGATGATGCCAAGTGTGTATCGCGTGCCGCGGATGACGCGGCTAACGCCGTGGCGGAGATTGACGCGATAGTAGCCACGAGAACCTTTGACGGGCCGGTAGCGGGTCGTGAACACGATGGATTGGCCTTGGCCGGCAGTAACGACTTCTGCTTTGGACTGCGCGCGGGGTTGCTGCTCGACGAGAACGAATTCGCCGCCATCCCAATCACGGCCCGGCTGGCCCATCAGGAAAACCATCTGCAGGGGGAAGGCAACTTCGCCGTAAAGATCCTGATGCAGACAGTTGTAGCCGCCGGCTTCGTAGTGGAGGACAAGCGGGGTGGGTTTGATTTGTCCGGCTTTGTGGCAGATTTTCAGGAATGTGGCATGGTCGGGCGGATATACCGGGCTTGATTCTCCGAGCGTTCTGGCCCACTGGTTGGCGACGTCGGCCAGATGCGGGTAAGCACTGGTGCGAAGGCTCGTGACGATTTCCGGCAACGGGTGAGAGAAATACTTGTAGTCGCCGACTCCGAAACGGTGGTGTTCCAGGATGATGTGGCTGCGGAAGCGGGTCGTTTCGTTATAGAGGGTGACAATGGCTTCGCATTCGGAAGGCGTGAGAAGCGGGGCTGTTACCGCGTAGCCGCGAGAGGCGAGCGATTCGCTCAGTGCTCGCCAATCTAGCGCATCGATTCGATTTTGAATGGACGACATGGTTTCATTCTGGTCGAAGCTCGCGAATCGAATCTATCCGGTTGTGGCCGTCAAATAAGACGCAGGGAGCGGAAGCCTAGCGCGAAGTCTGCGAGGTCCAGACATCAAGAATCTCTCCGCAGGGGCGAAAGCGCACGCGTTATGTCCGAGCTGAGGCTCCAACCCCGACTGGCGGATTTTCCGCGAGCCGTGCTCGACGTTGCACACGCAGGGAGTTCTGAGTTGAACTAGATTGCTGCCAGATTTGCTCCCAGCTATGCTCTCCCAATGGAAATCGATCCGAACAATCCGATCGTAAAGCTTTGCGCCGAGGGGATAAGCGCTGAAATGGCGGGCCGGACCGACGAGGCCGCGAACTTGTATCGACAGGCATGGGAAGCGCGGACCGACGACTACGATGCCTGCGTCGTCGCCCATTACCTGGCTCGCATTCAGCGCACGACACAAGACGCGCTGTATTGGAACACGGAAGCTCTGCGCCATGCCGAGACAGTGAACGACGAGCGAGTTGCGGGATTCTACCCGTCGTTATACCTCAACATCGGCAAAGCCCATGAGGACGCCGGGAACAAGCAGGAAGCCAGGAAATTCTACGGTCTGGCGGTGGAAAAGGCGGCGCTGCTTCCCGAAGGAAAGTACGCCGACATGGTGAAACGAGGATCGGCGCAAGGTCTGGAGCGCGTGTCCGGGTAAGGAGCATACCGCATCGGTCGTAGGCGTCGGGGGAGCGCGAAACCTAGCTTGCGATTCCACTCGACCGTTTTGGCAAGTGCTATACTCCGCCGGGATTCGAGGGAGACGGGACCCTAGGGTCACTGATCTTGACGCACGGTGAGGAGGGAATGACGATGGCGTTTGTTCGCGCGATAGCGGCGGCTGAGATTCCAGTGGGGGCAATCCGCGAAGTGGACGTGGAGGGGAAGGCCATTGCGGTGGCCAACGTCGGCGGCGGATTCCATGCTATCGACAACACCTGCCTGCACCGAGGGGGACCGCTTGGGGATGGGCCGTTGGAGGGGAAGATTGTCACCTGCCCGTGGCATGGATGGCAGTACGACGTTACGACCGGCAAAGTGCTGCAGAACCCTGCGGTGGGTGTTGCTTGCTATGCGGTGGAGGTTCGGGACGGAGAAGTTTTCGTCGATCTCGGCTGAAATTATTCGTAAATAATTGAAGATAAACAGTTTGCGGCGAATGGGTGCGTGGCGCCGGCTTTTGGTCCGACAAAGTGTCCGAATTTTCCACGATTTACAGGGCTAACCCTCATATTTTGTTTCGCTTTTGGCCTAGCGCCGTGTATAGTCCCGTCTCGAATATTCAATGGCGCTTCCGAACCCGCAACGACACTACTGGATCTTCAGTGCCGACCCGCACCACTACCATTGGGATACGCTCTTCGTAAAGGGCAAGGAAATGTGGCACGGGGCGGCCGGGAAGGCGGACGCGATCCGTGCGCTCAAGCAGGTGCGCAAGGGGGATCGAATCCTGTGCTACCACTCGGCCCCGGAACGGTCCTTGTACTCGATCGCGGAGGTGACGCGTGATCCCTACCCCGATCCCCATGACCATAAGGGGAAGAACCTCGTGGCGGACCTGAGGGCGTTCGAGAGGTTGCCCCGGCAGGTCACCTTAGCAGAGCTTCGGGCGAACACCGCGCTCAAGAAAGTGAAAATGCTCAAGAATGTGCGCCTGCTGATCTCCGCGATTACGGATGCCGAGTACCTGGAGATTTTGCGGATGGCTGGGATTGTGGCCACTCCGGGGATTCCACTGCCGTAGATTGTTTTGCCTTAGTATTCCTCAGGATGGGCCGCGAACTCCAAGGCGGCGCGCACTCGAACGCGGTGGCAGCCCGGATGAGTCAGTTGGGGTGAGTGATGGGTGTGCTCGGCCGCTCGGGAATTCTCGCTGCTTTCGTTGTTCTGCTTATGACTCCGTTTCCCCAGAATCCGCCGCATCAAGAGAACCTGCTGGCCAACATCTCTTCCGGGAAAACGCGGGTGCTGGATCTCAGTTACGCGATCAACGACAAGGGTGTGCCTTGGCCGGGAGACACGCGCTGGTTCCACGCGGAAGTGAACGCCACGGTGGAGAACAACGGTTTGTTCACGCGAAGTTTCTGGATGCTGGAGCATTACGGAACGCATCTGGATGCGCCGATTCACTTTCCACCCGGCACTGTGCCTGTCGATAAAATTCCTGCGAAACAATTGTTTGGACCTGCCGTTGTACTGGAGGTGCGGGCGGATGCGGCTAAGGACGCGGATTACCTGCTCCCTGCAGCGCGGGTCGAAGATTGGGAGAAGCAGCACGGGCGAATTCCCGAGGGCGCGATCGTGTTGTTGCGGACAGGTTGGGCGGCGCGTTGGCCGGATGTGCAGCGGTATCGTAATCAGGATGCGCAGGGGCGGATGCATTTTCCAGGATTTTCTGTTGATGCTGCGAAGTTGCTGATGGGGCGAAAGGTGAGCGGGCTGGGTTGCGACACGCTCAGCGTAGACTACGGCGCTTCGACCGATTATGCGGTTCATCACCTGGCGTTGGGCGCGGGACTTTACCAGCTTGAGAATCTTTCGGATTTGAGTGATCTGCCGGAGACCGGAGCGTTTTTGATCGCAGCGCCGATCAAGTTGGAAGGTGGATCTGGCGGGCCGGTGCGGGTGTTTGCGTTGGTGGATGAAGAGGGAAGCAAAAACGTAAAGAAGTAACGGTGGAACGACTTTCGTTAAGGAAGGCGGCGACGTGCAACGTAACGGCGGTGCGCTGGCTGGGACCGGCTCGCCCTGCTTGCGGGAACGCTGGCCCCTCATTTGAAGGGTACGCCATTGTTGCTCGGGCGCATCGTAGGGAGAACATTTTTGGGTTTTCTTGCGTCTGAAGGGGTGGGTGGTTCCTCGTAAGGGTGGGTTCATGAACACAATCAGGTGCAGCAGGACCGCTGCGGCGATTCTGTGTGCGATTTTGCTCGCCGCTACGGTCGCGAGGTCGCAGCAAGAGTATCCGGTGACGACCCGGACGTTGAAGAACGGGATGAAAGTGCTGGTGCAGACCGACCATAGTATTCCCAATGTGGCGCTGTATATCTTTTACCGTATTGGGTCGCGCAACGAGCGGCCGGGAACGACAGGACTTTCGCATTTTTTCGAACACATGATGTTTAACGGCGCGAAGAAATATGGGCCGGGTGACCTGGACAAAGTGATGGAGGCCAACGGCGGGGCGAACAACGCGTACACCACCCGCGACGTTACCGTGTACCAGGATTGGTTTCCGCGCTCGGCGTTGCCGTTGATTTACGACATTGAATCGGACCGCATCCGCGATCTGAGCTTCGATCCCGAAAAAGTGAAGTCGGAGCGGGAAGTGGTGGCGTCAGAACGACGGTTGAGTGTCGATAACGAGAACAGCGGAGTGCTCGACGAGCAGTTATGGGCGACCTCTTATATCGCGCACCCGTACCAGTGGCCGGTGCTGGGTTGGATGAGCGACATCGAGCACTGGACGATGGAAGACCTGAAGCATCACTTCGAAACGGGATATTCGCCGAACAACGCGACGATGGTGGTGGTGGGCGATGTGTCGGCCGAGGAGATTTTCAAGCTGTGCGAGACGTACATTGAGCCGATTCCCACCCATCCGCCACCGCCACCGGTGACCACTGTCGAGCCACCTCAGATCGGGGAGCGCCGGCTCGTCGTGCACAAGGCGGCAGAGCTTCCTTTGTTGATGCTGGGCTATCACGTGCCACAAACGAATAGCTCGGACTTTTATGCGTTGAATATTTTGCGCACGATCTTGTTTCAGGGCGAGAGTTCGCGGATGTATCAGCGGCTGGTGGACAAGGATCAAATCGCGCTGGATGTGTCTTCGACCGTCGAGCCCGCGTTTGATCCGACGATGGTCGAGGTTGTTGCGCAGCCCAAGCAGGGTGTGGATCCGCAGGTGTGCGAAAAAGCGATTTACGAGGAGTTGGAGCGAGCGGCGAGCACGCCGATCAGCGGCACGGAGTTGGAGAAGGCAAAGAATATCCGGCTGGTGGAATTTTACCGTCAAATGCGGACGATCAATGGACGCGCGAATACGATCGGCACGTACGAGGTGTTCTTTGGGGACTACAGCAAATTATTTGACGCGGCGAAGAATTATTCAGCGGTGACAAAGGAAGATGTGCAACGCGTTGCGAAGGCTTACTTTGGCGCGAACAATCGCACAGTGGCGACGCTCATCCCGGAGACCGGGGGAAAAGGAAAACAATGACGCGCGTTGCCTTGGGTCGATCTTTCCTGGTGGTTGCCATTCTTGCTGTTCTGGCATTTTCAGCGGCTTCCTCGGCGCAGACGTTGCATCTTCCGCCGCACGAGAAGATTGTTCTCAAAAATGGATTGACGCTGCTCTTGCTGGAAAAGCATGGCGTGCCGCTGGTAAACATTTCCGCGATTGTGAAAGCAGGCGCCGCCGCCGATCCCAGCGGACAAGAAGGACTCGCAACGGTCACCGCCGGTTTGCTACGGAAGGGCACCAAGAACCGAACTGCGCAGCAATTCGCGGCAGACCTCGACTATATCGGCGGGACGTTCGAAGCCGAGGCCCGACCGGACTTCACGGTCGTCAATGCGGAGTTTATGACCAAGGATCTGGCGCGCGGGTTGTACCTTGTTTCGGATGCGTTGGTGCATCCCACGTTCCCGCTGGACGAGGCCGAAAAATTCCTGGTGCAGTCGCTCGAAGGAGTGAAGGCGGCCAAAGATGATCCGCAATCGGTGATAATTCCGTACTTCTCGGGTTACCTTTATGGGACGCATCCCTACGGGCGTCCCTCCGGCGGAGACGAGGTTTCCCTGAAACAGATTCGGCGCGAAGCGGTCGTGCAGTTTTACGAGGCGAACTACGCGCCCGGGAGCACGATTCTCGCCGTCGCGGGCGACTTCAACGCGGCGGAAATGAAGGCCAAGCTTACAGAAGTATTCGGTGCATGGCCGGCCCACGCGGTGAAGAGCGTTTTCATTCCGGCGGCATCGCCTGCGAAAGGGAAGCGGCTGCTGCTGGTGGACAAGCCGGATGCCTCGCAAACGTATTTCGCGATCGGCAATACGGGCGTGGCGGTGAATGATCCAGATCGCGTCGCGATTCACGTGGTGAACACGATCTTTGGCGGAAGGTTCACCTCCGAACTGAATGAGGCGCTGCGCGTCGAGTCCGGATACACCTACGGAGTGGAATCCTTCTTCGATCAGCGCAAAGGGCCGGGGCCGTTTGTGATCTTCAGCTTCACCAAGAACGAAACGACTACGCCGGCGCTCGACCTCGCCTTGCAAATTCTGGCAAAGCTGCACAAGGATGGCGTGACCCAAGAACAGCTGAAGTCCGCCGAGAGTTACATCAAGGGGCAATTTCCGCCAAACATCGAAACCTCGCGTCAGCTGGCGCGAACGATTGCGGTGCACGAGTTCTACGGGCTTGGCGACGATGAAGTCAATCAGCTTGAGGCGCGGCTGGATGCGGTGACGCCGGAGATCGCGCGGCAGGTGATTCAGAAGCATTTTCCGGCGGAGAACCTCGTGTTTGTGCTGATCGGAAAGGCGGCGGCGATCGGAGCCGCAGTACAAAAATACGCGCCGAACCAGGATGCGCGACTACTCAGTGATCCCGGGTTTTGGCCGCCGCCGGCGGCGAGCAAGAAGTGAAGCTTTCGATCAGCGGTCGATTTTGATTCGACCCACACGGAACAAACGGAATATTTATCTGAATTCAACGGAGGGAAGATGCGTGTTCGAATTTTGCTGCTGATGGGAGTGTTGCTCGGGTTTGCGGGTCTTGCTGCCTCCGCGGCGGAAGAAACGCCGCTGCTGGTGCACTCCCCGACCCTGGGCCGCACGCAGATTGTTTTTGTCTACGGCGGGTATTTATGGAGCGTGCCGCGCGACGGGGGCGAAGCCCGCCAGCTGACTACCGGTGGGCACGAAGCGCTTCCCGTATTGTCGCCGGACGGAAACTGGATCGCTTTTACTGGCCAGTATGACGGCAACATCGACGCGTACGTGATGCCGGCGGAAGGCGGAGAGCCGCGACGGCTGACGTGGCATCCGGCGCCGGATGTCGTCGTTGGGTGGTCCCCGGACAGCAAGAAGGTGTTGTTTTCTTCGGGGCGCGAAAGATACGCGGATTTCGCCCGTCTTTATACCGTGCCGGTCGAAGGAGGATGGCCGGAAGTGCTGCCGATGTGGAGAGCGGAGAACGGCTGGTTTTCACCGGATGCCAAGCGAATCGCGTACGTGCCAAACGAGAAATGGCAGACTTCGTGGAAGCGGTACCGAGGCGGGCAGACCACGCCGATTTACATCGTTCAATTGAGTGATTTGAAGCTGGAGAAAGTGCCGCGAGAGAATTCGAATGATTCGAATCCGGTGTGGTTCGGCGATGCCGTGTATTTCCTGTCCGATCGCAATGGCGCGGTGACATTGTTTGCCTACGATACAAAGACAAAAACGGTGAAGCAGGTACTTGCGAACAACGGACTCGACCTGAAATCGGTTTCCGCGGGGCCCGACGCGCTGGTGTACGAGCAATTCGGTGGAATTTATTTGTTCGAGCCGGTAAGCGGGAGTTCCAAGAAAGTCGGAATTCGAATATCCGGTGACCTGCCGGCCACGCGTCCGCACTATGAAAAGGTGGCCGAAAAGATTGTGAATGCAGGAATCTCGCCCAGCGGAGCGCGCGCGGTTTTCGAAACCAGGGGAGAAATTCTCACGGTGCCCGCCGAAAAAGGCGATGTACGAAATCTGACGCGCACCGAGGGCGTGGCGGAACGCGATCCGGCATGGTCGCCGGACGGAAAATGGATCGCGTATTTTTCGGATGAATCGGGTGAATACGCGCTGCACCTGGTGGATCAGACCGGATTTGGGGCGGTGAAGAAAATCGGGCTGGGACAGCCTCCGTCATTCTTCTACGGACCGACATGGTCACCTGACAGCAAGGAAATCGCATTCACGGACAAGCGGCTGAATTTCTGGTACGTAGACGTCGAAAAAGGCTCGCCGGTAAAGGTGGATACCGATCGGTTCGAGGATCCCAGCGTGAGCCTCGGTGTGGCGTGGTCGCCCGACAGCAAATGGCTGACATATTCGAAATTCCTGGAGAATCATTTGCGGTCGATTTTCGTTTATTCCCTGGACACCGGCAAGGCAGCGCAGGTTACCGAAGGCCTGGGCGACGCGCGCTATCCGGTCTTTGACAAAAGTGGGAAAGAATTATTTTTTGCCGCGAGTACCGATCTTGGCTTGTCGTCGGCATGGCTGGATCTTTCCAGTTACCAACATCCCGTGTTGCGCAGTGTGTACGCTGCGGTGCTGAAAAAGGGCGACAAATCGCCGGTTGAGCCGCAAAGCGACGAAGAGAAGGTCGGCGAGCAGAAGTCGGAGGAGAAGAAAGATCAAGCGGACAAAAGCAAGGGTGCCGATAAAGCGAAAACCGCCGACAAGAGTAACGACAGCGAAAAAAAAGACGCCGATAAAGAAAAGAAGGAAGAACCTGCTAAGACCACGATCGATCTCGACGGGATTGAGCAGCGTATCGTAGCGCTCCCGATCAAGCCGGCGAACTATGTCGGTCTGGATGCGGGCAAAGCCGGGGCCCTGTTTCTAATCGCGGTACCGGACGTTCCGCGACTCGAACCGATGACGCCGGCAACCGTGACGAAATTTGATTTGACGACGCGCAAAACCGAGCCGTTCTTGAGCGGCATCGACGGATTCAGCGTTTCGGCGACGGGCGAAAAGGTCTTGTACAAACAGGGAAAGGCATGGTTCATAGCGGCGACGGGCGCGGCGCCCAAAGCTGGTGAAGGCGGACTCAAGCTGGATGCGATGGAAGTCTTGGTCGATCCGCGCGTCGAGTGGAACCAGATGTACCGCGAAGTGTGGCGCATCGAGCGCGATTTTCTGTACGACCCGGGCCACCATGGGCTGGATCTGGCGGCGGCTGAGAAAAAATACCAGCCCTACCTAAAAGGATTGGGCGGCCGAGCCGATCTCAATTACTTGTTCGACGAGATGCTGGGTGAAATCACCATCGGCCACATGTTCATTCGTGATGGGGACGTTCCCGAAGCGCCTAAAGTGAAAGTTGGATTGCTGGGCGCCGATTACAAAATCGAAAACGGGCGTTACCAGTTTGCGAGAATTTTCAACGGTGAAAACTGGAATCCCGATTTGCGCGCGCCTCTTACGCAGCCAGGCGTCGACGTGAAGGTGGGCGAGTATTTGCTGCAAGTGAATGGCGTTGAGGTTCGGCCACCAGACGATGTGAGCAAGTTCTTGGAGAACACCGCCGATCAACAGGTTCGCATTAAGGTTGGCCCTAACCCGGACAGCAAAGACGCGCGGGAAGTCACGGTCGTGCCGGTGGCGAATGACTTCGGCCTGCGCAATCGAGCCTGGGAAGAAGACAACCGTCGAAAGGTCGATGAGTTAAGCGGCGGGAAGATCGCCTACGTCCATGTGCCCGATACGAACGTCGGCGGCTATCAAAATTTCAACCGGTTTTATTTCGGCCAAGTCGGCAAGCAGGCGGCGATCATCGACGAGCGCTACAACCACGGTGGCGAGATCGCGGACTTTATCATCGACGAACTGGAACGACCGCTGCGCAATTGCGCCATCACCCGCGAAGGCGAAAAATTCTGCTCGCCACTGGCGCAAATCTACGGCCCGAAGACCATGATCATCAACGAAATGTCAGGTTCGGGTGGTGACGCGCTGCCGTGGATGTTCAAGCAGGACAAAGTCGGGCCCCTTGTCGGCACCCGCACTTGGGGAGGCTTGGTGGGCATATGGAACTATCCGCTGCTGATGGATGGAGGCCGCGTAACGGCGCCACGCGGTGCAATTTACGGGTTGCACGGTGAGTGGGAAGTAGAAAATCGCGGCATCGCCCCGGATATTGAAGTCGAGAATGATCCCGCTTCCGTTGCGGCCGGCCACGACGCGCAGCTGGAAAAAGCGGTGCAGGTGACGCTGGATGCGCTGAAGAAAAATCCGGTGGTGATTCCGGACCATCCTCCATATCCGAACTATCACAAGAACTGACGCCGAACATTATTTCGGTCTGTTCGCGAGGGTCTTGGAATACAGCCACGGATAGAGTTTCGGCTCGTCGTAAGCCTTGTCCCACGAGACGTGTTTCACTCCGGGATACTCCGTGTAGTGAACTTCCGCGCCAACCGCCTTCATGACGTCTGCCATGCGTTGCGACTCGAGGACGGGTACGATATTGTCATCCGCCCCGTGAAATATCCAGACCGGCAGTTTGCCCACCTTCGCCGCGACATCTGCGTAAGCCGTTGGCCCGTCGGGCGGCGAAAATTTCGCCAATTCAGGATGGTTCTTCAACGTCGCTGCCGGTGGGTGGATGCCGCCGCAGATCACCACCATCGCCGCAAACTTGTCCGGATATTTTGCAGCAAGATGCCAGCTTCCATAGCCGCCCATCGAAATTCCCGTGAGGTAGGTTCGCTGCAAGTCCCCGTGGAATTCCTTCGTCGCCGCGAGCAACGTGGCCATCGCCAGATCGTCCATGGGCGGTTGTGTCCACCAGGTGTTTTTGCGGCACTGCGGAATCACCACGATTGCGTGGAAGTGGCCCCGATCGCTGCGAATCGCCGTGCCGATACCAACATCGGTTTGATCCAGACCGTCGTCACCACGTTCTCCGGAGCCGTGAAGGAACAGGATGACCGGCCATTTTTGGTGCGGCGTCCAATCCTCGGGCACGAATACCTGATATTTATAGGTGGTCCCCTGCAACTCAATCGTGCGATCGAGGAAGCCAGTGTCGCGTTGTTTGCCGAGCATCGGGATGGCCATCGCTGATGATAAAAGTAACAACGCGATTATTCTTCCGGGTACAGTAAACACGCATTCCCCCAAGCAATAGACTCTAACATGGGCCACTTGCATCGGATCCTCTCCGCCAGGCTCCGCAACCAGCGGGCGTGCCGAGCAACGAGCCGTTGTGATAGTTTGATCTGGAAGCGATCATGCCTGAACTTCCCGAAGTCGAAACTGTCGTCCGAGGACTGCGCCAATTGATCCTGGGGCGCACGATTTTGTCCGTGCGGCTGGGGAAAACCGATTTCATTGACGACCCCGTCGCACTGGAGATGCATCTTCCTGGGCGCCGCATTGAAGCGGTCGAGCGATTTGGAAAATTCATGTTATTGCGCCTGTCTCAGGCCGCCGGCGACGATCACACTGCCGGGAATGGCGACGCAGCGCCTGCTTCGCTGCTCGTTCATCTGGGTATGACGGGCATGCTGGCGCCGAGCCCTGCGGCGCAGCCTTGCGGAAAGCACACCCACGTATGTTTGACGCTCGACGACGGCAGAGAGGTGCGCTACACCGACCCGCGGCGGTTCGGGCGAATGGCTTACCTCGCAGATGGGCCGCTTGCCAAGGAACTGAAGGCGTTTGGCGCGGATCCGCTGGAAGTAAGTGCGCAGGAATTCGCCGCGCGAATTCGCTCGCGTCATTCGCGGATCAAGGCGCTGTTGCTGGATCAATCTGTTCTGCGTGGCGTCGGCAATATTTACGCCGATGAGAGTTTGTGGCGCGCCAAGATTCATCCGGCTCGGCTGGGGACCAGCCTTAAGGTGAAAGAATCGCAGACGCTGCGCAAAGCGCTGCAGGATATCCTGAAAAAAGCGATCGTGATGCGCGGATCGTCCATTTCCGATTTCCTTGACGCCGATGGCGAGCCGGGCGAATATCAGCGGCGCCATCGCGCCTACGGACGTGAAGGGGAACGTTGTTATCGTTGCGGCACGTTGATCCGGCGCGCGATCGTCGCCGGCCGCAGCAGCTATTTTTGTCCCAAGTGCCAGCTGGCGCCGCGCCGGCCGAAACGCTCAACGCGTCGGACTGGCGCGATTGGTCGAAGGGCTCCGCGAAACGCATGAGAGATAATCCTGCGTCTAATGTCATAACCTGTGTCGGTCAAGCGGTCCAATAATGAGGGAGAACGGATGAACTCACGTCGGGTCGGTGTGCTTGTGCTCGGTTTTGTCGTGGTCTTGGCAGGTGTGCGAGGCGGACTGGCGCGGACTTCGCCGGAAGAAAACAATCCATTCGCGGCAGCCGATTCCCGAATCATCAACGAAATCCACGATCGCAGCGAGGCCATGGCCAACCTCGAGTATCTCTCCGACAGCATCGGCGCGCGAATGACCGGGTCTCCTCAACTCAAGCAAGCGAACGACTGGACCAAGGCGAAGTTCGCTCAGTATGGGTTGACCAACGTACACCTCGAGGCCTGGACGATTGCGCGAGCGTGGACGCGGGGAACGGCTCAAGCGCGCATCGTTACCCCGGCCGAGCATCCTCTGACAATTGCCGCCGCAGCATGGTCGCCAAATACTCCGGGAGCGGTGCAGGGACCCGTGGTTTATTTCGATGCAAAGAAAAAAGAGGACTTCGGCAAATTTCACGGGAAACTTAAAGGCGCTATCGTCATTTACCAGGAGCCGGAAAGCCTGTCGCCGCCGAAGCCCGTCGATCCGAACCGTGCCGTGACCCGCCCGATGCAACAGCCTCCGCCACGCATGGGCGAACCGCCGATTTCCGATCCGTACGATGCTTTCATGGAGGCGGCAAAACAACGGACGCAGTTTTTCAAGGAAGAAGGTGTCGCCGTCGTTTTGCGCGACTCGGACAAACCGCATGCGCTGCTGAACATGACAGACGTCAGCCTGGACAGGTACGCCAGGGGCGTAATTCCGACCGCATTTATCACCGGCGAAGGTTATCGGATGATCTTCCGTTTGTTGAAGCGCGGGCCGGTGCAAGTCGAGATCGAGATGACCAACACGATGGGAGACAAGCCGGTGGAGGTTTACAACACCGTCGCCGACCTCCGCGGATCGGAGAAACCCGACGAGATGGTGATCCTCGGCGCGCATCTTGATTCGTGGGATCTCGGCACCGGCTCGACCGACAACGGCACGGGTTCGATGGCCGTGCTGGAAGCAGCGCGCGCCTTGGCGAAGTTAAACCTGAAGCCGAAACGCACTGTTCGATTCGTGTTGTTCACTGGCGAGGAGCAGGGACTCTACGGTTCCCAGGAATACGTCAAAGCTCACCAGCAAGAGTTAGAGAAGGTTTCAGCCGCTCTCGTGCACGACACCGGAACTGGGCGCGTGTTGACGCTGGGGTTGCACGACAATTATCAAGACCGTGAGCTTGTGGACCAGGTGCTTTCGCCGCTTCGCGAATTGAAGCTTCTCGAGCCCAGCATGGCGCGATCGTACGGAACCGATCATCTTTCTTTTGATGAAGTGGGCGTCCCCGGATTTTTCTGCATCCAGGATCCCGCCGAGTATCGCCTGACCCACCACAGCCAGTCCGATACGTTCGACAAAGTGTGGAAGGACGATTTGAATCAGGGCGCCGAAGTGCTGGCGGCATGGGCTTACAACACCGCACAACTTCCGGTCATGCTTCCACGGCGTCCGTTGCCCTACAATCCGGCGCCGAATGCGAAGAAACCGGAAGAGCCGAAACCCGATCCGATCGAGGCCATGGACACGAAAATTATCGAGCAGGCGAAAGGCGATGAACAAGAGTTGAAAGCCAACCTCACGTATCTCGCGGATCGCATCGGGCCGCGATTGACCGGTTCGCCGCAGCTCGATCGCGCCAGCCGTTGGACGGAGGAGCAATTTAAGGAGGCACGGTTGGCGAGCGTCCACCTTGAGTCGTGGAGCATCGCGAATAGCTGGACGCGCGGACCCGCGACGGGAAGAATCCTGGCGCCCGCCGAACAATCCTTAACACTGGCGACGGGAGGATGGTCGTCGAGCACGGAAGGCACG